>OLSB01000116.1_pt1 | contig 89324 bp, 74 predicted proteins | sample 1672071 | NCBI WGS metagenome assembly OLSB01 (sample SAMEA3136642, study PRJEB25190) | human gut metagenome | biome: human gut; feature: human-associated habitat; material: faeces | place: Austria | collected 2013
TGAACGAAAGAGACAGAAGATGGTTCCTGGCCACAAAGGCCGCCGACCTCAAGACCCAAGGGCTCAGCTACCGCAAAGTTAGTAAAATTATGGGAACAAGTACACATACTCTTCAAAACGGAAGGCAGGAACTCCTCTCCGGAGAAGGTCCTGGAGACGGCCGTATCCGCAGGACGGGTGCCGGACGGAAGAGTGTACTTCCCCAGCATCCCGAGTGGACGCAGGCTGTCGTGCAAATCATAGAACCGCATACGGCTGGCTTGCCGCAGGATGAGAACGTGGTATGGATATCCTTGAGTGTCACGCAAATTATGAATGAACTTTCCGCAATAGGATATGACATCTCCCGCTACTTTGTCCGACAAATCCTTGATTCGCTTGGCCTTAGGGAACGCTCCTTCTATAAGGACCTACCCATGAAGGATGTGAAAGACAGGAACGAGCAGTTCGAGCGAATCACCGCCATTTGCGAGGAGGCTTCTAGTGTAGGACTTCCCATCGTCAGCATTGATACCAAGAAGAAGGAGATGCTTGGGAACTTCAAGCGTGAAGGGAAGGCGCTGTCCAACGGACCGCTCAAGTCCCTTGACCACGACTTCTCCACGTTCTCTGATGGTCAGATTGTCCCGCACGGCATCTACGATGTCACAAGGAATGTCGGCTATATGGCATTGGGAATCAGTCACGACACATCCAGATTTGTCTGCGACAACATCGCGCGAGTATGGGAACAACACCTGAAGTGGCAATACCCTGATGCGCATACGCTTGTTATCCTGTGCGATGGCGGAGGATCGAATTCCAGTGCGCACAGAATCGTCAAGCAGGATCTTATGGACCTTGCCAACAAACTTGGTATCAGGCTTCTTGTCGTTCATTATCCTCCGTATTGTTCCAAGTTCAATCCCATTGAGCACCGTCTCTTTTCACAGATTACCCGCAGCTGGAGTGGCGCACCTCTGATGTCCCTTCAAAATGCCGCTGACAGGGCTGCGATGACCACCACAAAGAAGGGACTGAAAGTACATGTTCACATTAACTCAAAAACTTATGACATCAAGCGACCGATTGACGAATCGTACCAGAAGAGGCTTGCCAGACAGGTTGTCTTCGCCCAGGAACTCGGTAAGTGGAACTACCTTGTCAAACCGGTCAACTGATGCAACTAATTTTTTACACATTACTTAGTGAGTTAGAAATCTTGCCGGGATTTGACAGAGAGCCTATGGAGGAACAAAGACCATCCGTAATGGCTTCCAAAGCTGTTGAGTTTTCGATATTGTACCTGTCCTTAATGTCTGTCAGATAAGTCTTTCTCCAAAGATCTTGGAGGTAAGCCGCTTTTTGCAATTTTGTTTTCCTCCTTAGAAGTCCGGGCATTCCTCCATAAGTGTAGTACTCTTGCCATAGTTCTCGGATCGCTTCCGTTCTCTGGGAACTAAATTCTTTGAAAGAAAATGGATTACACCTTATCTCGTGCCCTCTGTCGCGGAATATGGTGCTGATTTCCTTTGAGAGGAATTTCGCATTGCTGCCGGTGACATACACGTCCACATTTTCTTTATTCCTAAGGCCATTGACTAATTTCTCGAACCCCTCTACCTCTTGTATCTCATCAAGAATCACATAGTAAACAGCGTCCTGGTCCGTGATCTTGCTATACAAATAAGATTTAAGTTTATCCTTGTCGGCAAGATCGCTTTGATTGCTTTCGTCATCCATATCAAGAGAGACAATGATGATGTTGTCCTCGGACACTCCATCGGCAATTAGATAATCTTTGTATAACTTGGTCAAAAGCCAAGATTTACCGCACCTTCTTGGTCCGGTCACGACTTTGACATCACCGTTTAGTCTACTGTCAATGAGTTTTTGCAGATAGACATCTCTTTGAATATATGCTGCCATATTCTTCGATTATTTGCTTGTCCTTAAGACTATTTCCGTAATATTTTCGGGATTTACTGCAAATTTACAATAAATCCCGAAAATAACTATATGCGATTATGGCACGGTGTATTTGTTTGCTTCGTATTATGTGGCGCTTTAAATGGAGCTGAAAGGCTTACTGCCTCTGTCGGAGGGCTTCGAAGAGAAGGATGGCGGCGGAGACGGAGACGTTGAGGGAGTCGAGGTCACCGAGCATCGGGATGCGGATGTGGGCGTCGGCGACTTCCCGCCAGAGGTCGGTCAGGCCGGTGGATTCGGTGCCCATCACGATCGCGGTAGGCTTCTTCATATCCGTGTCGTAGTAGAGGGAAGAGTCTTGAAGCTGCGCGGTGAGTATCTGAATATGTTTGGACTTGAGCCAAGCGATGGTCTCCTCGGAGGTGGCCACGGCGACCTGCCGGGAGAATACGGCACCGATACTGGCCCTGATGAGGTTCGGGTTGTAGAGGTCGGTGAGTGGGTCACAGATGATAACTGCATCCGCGCCTGCGGCGTCGGCACTCCTCAGCACGGCCCCGAGGTTGCCGGGTTTTTCGACACTCTCAAGGACAATCACCAGCGGATTCTTGCTGAGTGTCAGACTTTCCAGAGTCCTGTCACGGAACTCCACCTCGGCGATGACACCCTCCGTGCCGCCTCTGTAGGCGATCTTGCCGTAGAGCTCGTACGGAACCTGCACGACACCGACTTTCGGATTCCTGCTTTCGGCCTTGCCAAGAAGGTCGTTCAGTTCCTCCTCGGTCAGAATCTCCCCACAGATGAACAGCGTTTTCGGGACGAATCCTGCATCAAGGCAGTGGCCGAGCTCCCTGCGGCCCTCGACCACGAAAAGCCTTTCCGAGCGTCTCAGCTTGGATTTCTCCTGAAGAGCCAGCAGTTCCTTGATCTTCGGATTCTGCGCCGATGTGATGTTCTCGATTCTCATTTTCTTTAACTTTTGCTTTACGAATGCCGGAAATGATTCGGTGTATGAATCATCTGGATATTCATAGAATGCTTCTGAAAACAATAAAGGGTGACTCGGACATCGAGGTCACAGCCACCCTTCTGATTTTCCAAACCTGATTATTCCTCAGTCTCAGCGTTCTTGTCGTTCTTCGCGATCTTCTCCGGACGCATTTGAGGGAAGAAGAGCACGTCCTGGATGGTGGTCTGGCCGGTCATGAACATTGTCAGACGGTCGATGCCCATTCCGAGGCCGGAAGTAGGAGGCATACCATATTCAAGGGCGCGCACGAAGTCGTAGTCGATGAACATCGCCTCGTCGTCGCCGTGGCTCTTGAGGGCGGCCTGCTCCTCGAATCTCTCCAGCTGGTCGATCGGGTCGTTGAGCTCTGAATATGCGTTCGCGAGCTCCTTGCCGCAGACGAACAGCTCGAACCTTTCGGTGAGGGTAGGATCCTCACGATGCCTCTTTGTCAGCGGAGACATCTCGACAGGGTAGTCGATGATGAACGTAGGCTCGATGAGATGCTCCTCGCAATATTCCCCGAAGATGGCATCGATCAGCTTGCCGACACCCATCGAAGGATCGAACTCGACGTTGAGCTTCTTACAGGTCTCGCGGAGTTCGTCAACGCCCATTCCCTTGACATCCACACCGGCATATTCCTTAATAGCCTCAAGAATAGGGAGTCTGCGGTAGCCGGCCTTGAAGTCGATCTCCTTGTCGCCGATCTTCACGACTGTGGTGCCGTGCAGCTTGAGGGCGATCTTTTCGAGCATCTTCTCCACGAAGTCCATCATCCAGATGTAGTCCTTGTAGGCCACGTAGATCTCCATACAGGTGAACTCAGGGTTGTGGGTCTTGTCCATACCCTCGTTGCGGAAGTCCTTGGCGAACTCATAGACACCGTTGTAGCCGCCTACGATGAGCCTCTTGAGGTAAAGCTCGTTGGCTATTCTCATGTAGAGGTCGATGTCCAGGGCGTTGTGGTGGGTGATGAACGGACGGGCCGTGGCGCCTCCCGGGATGGCCTGAAGGATCGGGGTCTCGACCTCAAGGCAGCCGGCGGCGTTGAAATATTCCCTCATCGTGGCGATGATCTGCGCCCTCTTGACGAACACGTCCTTTACCTGCGGGTTGACGATGAGATCCACGTACCTCTGGCGGTAGCGCAGCTCCGGATCGGTGAAGGCGTCATAGACAACGCCGTCAACCTCCTTCACGATAGGAAGAACCCTCAGAGACTTGCTCAGAACGGTAAGTTCCTTTGCGTGAACACTGAGCTGTCCGGTCTGGGTGATGAAGGCGAATCCCTTGATGCCGATGATGTCGCCGATGTCAAGCAGTTTCTTCCAGACGGTGTTGTACATCGTCTTGTCCTCGCCAGGGCAGATCTCGTCCCTCTTGACGTAGATCTGGATCCTTCCAGTTGAATCCTGGATCTCGCCGAAAGATGCCGCTCCCATGATCCTGCGGGACATCAGACGGCCCGCGATGCAGACTCCCTGGAAGTTGCCTTTCTCCGGGTCAAAGCCGGCCTCGATTTCCTTTGCGGTCGCGTTGACCGGATAGAGTGGCGCCGGATAAGGATTGATGCCCAATTCCCTTAACTTTGCGAGAGATTCCCTTCTGATTCTCTCCTGCTCGCTGAGTTCGATGTTTGCCATATCTGTTGTGTTTTTATATTCAAATCCTAAGGAATATCCTCCGCCCCGCGCAATGCGGATGCCTGCCATTCCGCCGCTTCCTTTCTCCGTTAAAGGCGAATAAGATACGTCCTGAATATGCAAAAATACTACTTTTAATTCACATTCTGAAATTAAATCCGTACCTTTGTCTATTATGGGAAAAGAGCGCAAATGGATATTGAAAGAGCCGGCTGATCCAGAGAAGGTGGGAAGGCTTTCCGCCGAGCTGGGCATAGACCGGGTTCTCGCTGACCTTCTTGTCAAGAGGGGAGTCGAGACTTTCGAGCAGGCGCGCTCGTTCTTCCGTCCGAGCCTGAATGACCTCCACGATCCGTTCCTGATGAAGGATATGGATGTGGCCGTGGAAAGGGTTCGCAAAGCCATCACTACGGAGGAGAAGATTCTGGTCTATGGCGACTACGACGTTGACGGCACAACCGCCGTGTCGTTGGTATATTCATTCCTCAGAAGATATTCCTCAAAGGTGGATTTCTACATTCCGGACCGTTACGACGAGGGCTACGGCGTGTCCTACAAGGGCATTGACTGGGCTGGAGACAACGGCTTCGGGCTCATAATCACTTTGGACTGCGGCATCAAGGCCAACGAGAAGGTTGAATATGCCGCCACTAAGGGAATAGATGTGATTATCTGCGACCATCATCTTCCGGAGAACACTCTTCCGCCGGCTGTGGCTGTGCTGGATCCGAAGCGGGAGGATGACACCTATCCGTTTGACGATTTGAGTGGCTGCGGGGTGGGATTCAAGCTTGTGCAGGCATATTCACAGAAATATGGGATTCCGTTCGAGACTTTGATTCCGCTGTTGGATCTTCTGGTGGTCAGCATCGCGGCGGACCTCGTGACGATGGTGGGGGAGAACAGGGTTCTCGCGCACTTCGGACTCAAGCAGTTGAATGAGAATCCGCGAAAGGGACTTCACGCGATGGCGGCCCTTTCGAAGCTGGAACTCGGGCATCTGACCATAGATGATATTGTGTTTAAGATCGGTCCGAGGATCAATGCCGCCGGACGAATGGAGACCGGCCGCCTGGCCGTGGAGCTCCTGACCGCCTCCGACGACCACACCGCCACAATGATCGGCGAGAAGATCAACGACAACAACAATGACCGTAAGAGCATAGACAGGGAGATCACACAGGAGGCTCTGGAGATGGTTCAGAACGGCTCCGCCCTGTCAACTGACGCGGCGACAATAGTTTACAATCCGACTTGGAACAAGGGCGTTGTCGGGATTGTGGCCTCACGTCTTGTCGAGGCGTTCTACAAACCGACAATTGTACTGACAAAGTCGAACGGATTCATCACTGGATCCGCCCGCAGTGTGGCTGGTTTCGATCTCTACGAGGCCATCGAGAGCTGCGCTGACCTTCTTGAGAACTTCGGCGGGCACGTCTATGCGGCCGGCCTGACTCTCAAAGAGGGCAACTTGGAGGAGTTCGTCGGCAGGATAGACAAGTTCATCGCCGGAAAGATCACCGAGGAGATGCTGACCCCTATGACCGACATCGACGCCAAGTTGGAGTTCAGCCAGATCACCCCGAAATTCTTCCGTCTCTTGAAGCAGTTCCAGCCGTTCGGTCCAGGCAACACCAATCCGGTATTCCTTACCGAGAATGTCTCCGACGGTGGCAACGGCCGCAAGGTCGGCGCCGGTGGAGTCCACATGAAGCTAGACCTGATCGACGAGAAGCAGCCTTTCCACCAGATTCCTGCCATAGCCTTCAATATGGCCGAGTTCTATGACTACATCAAAGCCGGCAACCCGTTCGACATCTGCTACTCCATCGTCGAGAACTACTACCGCGGCAACACCACCCTCCAGCTTCGCATTAAAGACATCAAGGAGCGCGACGAGTTTATTTAGGAATATATTTCCTCACCGTTCGGTTCTTGCTGCTGCAAGTGTCAGTGGTGATTACCACTTATGGAGACGAAGCCACCTACTCTTATGTGTGCGATTATCCTCATACTTGGAACGCAGACTAAACCGCTATTAGGTAGATACTTTTTTTGGTGAGCATGATAGCTCATTCGTAAGGGACGATATTACATACAGAAGACTTTCCAGGATTGAAGTCGTACAGCAGAAGGCCTATATGTGTACCAAATGGACATAAACACCCCATTGGTACAGGAGATACGCTTCTGGAGTACAAAAAAGACAAACCTAAAAATCAGATATTGTTCTTCTCAGCCATATCGTTTACTCTTGTTTTGGTTCCGGTAACATTTACGATTCTAACCCTGTGTGCTGATTTCCCTCAGTCGGTCGCGGACTTCCATAAGAGCAAAACCAAGAAGATTCTCTCCATTCCAAAGTGCTGGGTTGGTCGCTTCCGGAGCAAACTCGTCAAATCCAATGCGTGCCTCCGTTTTAATCGACAGCGCTACTAGGTGTCGCGTGGTGGATAACTGCTTTACTATTAATGAAATAGCTAATTGTCTTTGGCGGATATCAACTAAAGATAAATGCTTTGTTACTTGATATTCAATATGTTGTCCTCCACGGCTTCTTTGATAATCTCTGCGATCTGGGCGAAGGTTTGGCCGTTGATGTCGATTATGTGGTGGGCGGTGGCGAGGTACTGTGGGGAGCGGGTTTGCATCAGGGATTCTATGCGGCGGCGGAGGGCTTCTCGTTCGCTTGATACTTCAGTTGAGGGCGCTTCGACTGGTTGTGTGGGATTCAGCATCGGGCGGCCATCGGAGTGCCCTTCGAGGTTGTCAAGGAGGGTGTCGGTGGTGGCGCGGAGATAAAAACAGTCGGTGTGCTGACGGATGAGCTGACGGCATTGTTCGGAAGTCACGGTGCCGCCGCCGAGGGAAAGGATGGCGCGGGGACGGGACTTGTCACTGAATATCTCCTCAAGGGCCTCACGCTCCATCCGGCGGAAAGCCGCTTCACCATATTCATTGAATATTTCGGGAATATTTTTGCCCTGCTTTTCCTCAATGTAGGTGTCCAGGTCAATCAGGCGGCATTCCGGGAGCAGCGTCGCAAGGATTTTCCCGACACTGCTCTTGCCGCAGCCCATAAAGCCTATGAGGGATATGTCTTTCATATTCACCTTGCAACGTCCGTCTCTTGGATCCACGAATGCCCCTGATGGTTTATGAATATGCCAGTGTTTAGAACAACGTAGGCTCGTCAATGTCACCTACATCCGGAATGTCTCCGGAGTCCAGAAGGTCAGCGGCGCTGGTCTGACCGCCGTCAGTGGTGGCACCAGAAACCTCATTGGAGTCACCCTGTGGCTCGTCAGACTCCACATCGTCAATGATGTCCAGCGGCTCGTCCTCGATGTCGTCCTCCGGCTTGTGCAGAGGCTCGATGAATTTCACCTCCTTGAGGTCGTACTGATGACACTTCTTGCCCTTGGCGGCATAGCCCTTCTTGGCGATATATTCCTCAGCGTCAATGTTCTCCGGATCACGATGCTCGTACTTCCCGCCGAAGATCACCTGGAACTGAGGATGCTTGTCCTCGGAAAGGGCCACGAGATAGGATTTCGTGCCCGGGGCGATGAACGACAGCGGTGTGTTGTCGCTCAGGACAAAGCTGAACCTCTTGACGTAGAATGCCTTGGCGGCCGCATCGTAGTAGAGGGCGGTGTAGGTCTTGTTCGGATCGAACTTCTCGACCTTGATCACTTCGCCTTGGTAGCGGTTCGAGACATCGAACGAAGTCGTGTAGAAGGTTCCGTCCTTGAATATTGCCAGAACCTTGTCCTCCGGGCCGAACTCGCCGAGGTACTGACCGCGCTGCTCATCGTTAAGCTTCTGGATGTCAGCGTCGTACCAAATGTCCTTGCCGCCGATTGTCGAAACGCCCTTGGATTTCAGCTGAATTCTGGCGATAGGGTTCTTGGACACCAGATTGCCTCTGGAAGCCTTGCCCTTGATCGCAAGGGTAGAGAAATCATATTCAAACTGCGTTTTCTTCAGCTTCGGACGCGGACGCAGGTATATTCGTACAGATTCGGCCTCGCCGTTGTGGTTGACGGTGAACCAGAGGATCTTGGACCCTTCCTCGCCGGTGGTGATGTCGTAGTCCTTGTCCCTGGTGACGCTGGTGATCGCGAACCTTTTGGCGTAGGAGACGCTGCTCTTGCCCTCGCGGTAGATGACGTTGTATATGGTTCTGCTGTCGCCTCTGTTGAACACTCCGACGTAAAGCAGGTCTTTCCAGAAGAAGGCTTTGTCCGTGACCTTGGTGATGCGGTACTTGCCGTCCTTGCCTATGACGATGACCTCTGAAAGGTCGGAGCAGTCGCAGATGTAGGTGCCGTTGTCGTCCTTCTTGAGGTTCAGCCCGACGAATCCCTCCTCGTAGTTTGCGTAGAGTTTCGCGTTGTTGCTGACCACCTTGGTGACGGCTATGCTCTCGAACGCTGTGATTTCGGTCTGCCTTACGAAAGGCTTGCCGTATTTCGCCTTGAGCATCTTGAACCAGTCGATGGTGTATTCTGTGATGTGCTCTATGTTGTTCTTGACGGTCTCCATCTCCGCCTCGATGGCGGCGATCTTCTCGTCGATGGCCTTGGTGTCGAACTTGGAGATCTTGCGGACAGGCTTCTCGACAAGTTTCTCGATGTCCTCCATCATGATCTCGCGGCGGAGAATGTCCTGATAGGTCTTCATCTCCGTGAACACGTCCTGCAGCTGCTGCTCCCAGCTGTTTTGGTTCTGCTCCAGGATCTTATAGACCTTGTTCTCAAAGAATATCCTTTCGAGGGATGTGTAGTGCCACTGGTCCTCAAGCTCGGCGAGCCTGATGTCAAGCTGCCACTTTAGAAGATCCCTCGTGTGGTTCGTGTCGTAGATCAGTATGTCCTTGACAGAGAGGAACTGAGGCTTGTTGTCCACGATGACACAGGCGTTCGGGGCGATGTTGCACTCGCAGTCCGTGAATGCGTACAGCGCGTCGATCGTCTTGTCCGGTGACACATCGTTCGGAAGATGGATCAGGATCTCGACCTTTTCCGTGGTCATATCCTCGATCTTCTTGATCTTGATCTTGCCTTTGTCCTTGGCTTTCAGAATCGAGTCGATGAGGATGTGGGATGTCTTTCCGTAAGGGATCTCGGTGATGGCCACCGTGTTCTTGTCGATCTTCTCGATTTTGGCGCGGACCTTCACGCTTCCGCCCCTGGCTCCGTCCTTGTAGTTGCTGCAGTCAGCCGAGCCACCCGTAGGGAAGTCCGGGTAGATCGTGAAATCCTCGCCCTCAAGAATCTTCACTGACGCGTCGATGAGTTCGTTGAAGTTGTGAGGGAGTATCTTGGAGGCCATTCCGACGGCGATTCCCTCGGTGCCCTGCGCGAGCAGGAGCGGGAAACGGACCGGGAGTTCGGTCGGCTCCTGGTTACGTCCGTCGTAGGATGTCATCCAATTGGTGATCTTCGGATCGAAGACGACCTCCTTGGCGAATTTGCTCAGGCGGGCCTCGATGTAACGTGGAGCCGCGTTGCTGTCTCCGGTAAGGATGTTACCCCAGTTTCCCTGACAGTCGATCAGAAGGCCTTTCTGGCCGAGCTGCACGAGGGCTCCGAGGATGGACGCGTCACCGTGCGGGTGGTACTGCATAGCCTGTCCGACGATGTTCGCCACCTTCGTGTAGCTTCCGTCGTCCATTCTGAACATAGCGTGAAGCACACGTCTCTGCACCGGCTTGAGTCCGTCAACGATGTGCGGGACGGCCCTTTGCAGAATGACGTATGAGGAATAGTCAAGGAACCAGTCCTTGAACATCCCCGAAAGCTTGTACTTCCTGCTGTCGGAACTAAGCAGCTTGTCGTATTTCCCTGAAGATTTCGCCGATGTCTCGTCAATCGGCTCCTCGTTCAGTTCCTCGTCCTCGTTGCCTCCTTCCGGAGCCTCGATGTCATCCCACTCGTCGTCCTTTGCCATATCAAGATATTCCTCTAATGATTATTAATTATTTTGTCCAATGCTATTCCTCGTACCCGAACTTCCTGAGTTCCTTGCGGTTCTCCCTCCAGTCCGGATTGACCTTCACGAACAGCTGAAGGAAGACCTTCTTCTGGAAGAAGTCCTCCATCTCCAGCCTGGCTTCAGTGCCGATCTTCTTCAAAGCCGAGCCGCCCTTGCCGATGATGATGCCCTTCTGGGAGTCACGCATCACGTAGATGACCGCACTGATCTCGTACCTGTCCCTGCCTTCCTTGAAGGCCTCCACGGCCACCTCGCAGCTGTAAGGCACCTCCTGGCTGTAGTTCTCCAGAATCTTCTCCCTGATGATCTCGGAGGCGAAGAAACGGAGGTTCTTGTCGGTGAACTGGTCCTTGTCGAACCACGGCGGCGCGACCGGAAGCCCGCTCATCACTGCGTTCAGCACACTCTCAAGGTTGAACCTCTCCTTGGCCGACACCGGAATTATGGTCGCTTTCGGAAGCTGCTCCTGCCAGTAGGCGATCAGGTCGGTCACCGTCTTCTGGTCGCTGACATCGATCTTGTTGATGACGACCACCACGGGGCAATCCAGCTTCTGGAGTTTTTGAATATATTCAATGTTCTTGTCGCTCTTTTCAACCACGTCCGTCACGTAGAGGATGATGTCCGCGTCCCCGATGGCGGCGTCCACGAACTTCATCATGTCCTCCTGCAGGCGGTAGTTCGGCTTGAGCATACCGGGAGTGTCTGAATATACGATCTGGCAGTCGTCGGTGTTGACGATGCCCATGATCCTGTGCCGGGTGGTCTGCGCCTTCGCCGTGACGATGGACAGTTTCTCTCCTACCAGGGCATTCATAAGCGTGGATTTGCCAACATTCGGATTACCGATGATGTTGACAAATCCAGCTCTGTGTTCAGTGTGTTTGTCCGGACTAGACATAGGCCCCCATCTTGAGGACATTGACCTCGCCCTCGCTGAGGTATCTCCACTCGCCCTTCTTGAGGCCCTTCTTGGTGAGACCCGCGAAGTAAACCCTGTCAAGAGCCTTCACGTCGTAGCCGAGGGATTCGAAGATCCTTCTGACGATCCTGTTCTTGCCGGAGTGGATCTCGATGCCGAGACGTCTGTGGTCCTCGGCGTCGATATATTCAAGCTCGTCGGCCTTGATGTTGCCGTCGTTGAGGTCGAGACCCTCTGTGAGGATCTTCTCCTTGTCGGCCTCCTCAAGCGGCTTGTCGAGAATGACCTGGTAGATCTTCTTCTTGTTGTAGGAAGGGTGTGTGAGCTGCTCGGCGATCTCACCGTCGTTGGTGAACATCAGCACACCAGTGGTGTTCTTGTCAAGCCTTCCGACAGGGAACACCCTCAACTTGCATCCCTTGAGAAGATCCATGACGGTCTTCTCGGCGTGAGGGTCGCTCGCACTGGTGACGAAGCCTTTCGGCTTGTTCATCACGATGTAAACTTTCTCCTCGCCCTTGAGTCTCTCTCCGTTGAAACGGATGTCGTCCTTGAGGACGTTGACCTTTGTCCCAAGCTCGGTCACAACCTCGCCGTTTACGGTCACGACGCCGGCCTGAATGAAGTTGTCAGCCTCGCGGCGTGAGCACACTCCGGAATTGGCTATGTACTTGTTCAGACGTATCTCTTCCTTGATAGGTGTAGGAACGTTGTCGTTGTCGGAAAACGCCGCGTCAATCTGTGGCTTCCTTGAAAGCATCTGGTTGATTCCGGCTTCGTCAGCCTCGGTGAAATGCGGCTCGTCCTTGCGGCCGAACTTCTTAGGTCCCTGATGTCCGGCGCCTCTGCCGGCTGAGAAACCTCCCTGCTTAGGGTCGAATCCGTGGCCGCCGGCCGGTTTTCTTGAATATGACGGCCTTCTCTCGCCGCCTTCCTGGCTGCCGCCGTAACTTCTTCTCTGTCCATAGGATGGACGGCCCTCGCCGAATGAAGGACGGCTCTGTCCGTATGACGATCTTCTCTCCTCTCCCTCGGAGTTGTTGCCATAGCTTCTTCTCTGTCCGTAAGACGGCCTGTCCCCGTAGGAAGGACGACCCTCGCCGAATGAAGGGCGACCGTAGGATGATCTCCTCTCGCCTCCATCGTAGTTGTTGCTGCCATAGCTTCTTCTCTGTCCGTAAGACGGACTGTCCCCGTAAGAAGGACGGCTCTGTCCGTAAGATGAAGATCTTCTCTCTCCGCCTTCGGCGTTGTCACCGTAGCTTCTGCGCTGGCCATAGCCACCGCTGCGGTCTCCATAGCCGCTTCTGCGGTCTGATGAATATCCTCCTCTGCTGTTGCCTCCACGGCTCTGGTAACCACCGCGCTGACCGTAGCCGCCACGATTGTCGCTGGAGTAGTTCCTGTGATTGTCGTAAGACTTGTACTCTCCGTCAGCGGAGGATGAAGCGGCAGGCACTACCTTCTTTCTTGGCCTGAGTTTCCTGCCCTCAGATGAATAACCTGTTTTTGGTCCTTCTACAGCGTAATCCCTACGCTCCTCGTGGTTCTCTTGACCACCATTCAAATTTTCTTCCATAATGTTTGTGGCTCACGCCATTAATTAAAAATAAATAAGTAAAATGTTTTTCTATTGTAATTTGAAAACGTATGTTATCGTTCCTTGCTGGAGCGCCGGTGCGTCAGCGCTCTGGTTGAAGTGTGTCTGCAAGGCCGCGGCCCTTGCCGCCGCCCAGAGTTTGGAGTTGTTCACAGTCGTTCCCTGTCCTCCAGGGACGGCCTTTGTCACATTGCCGTAGTTGTCAACCCAGATGTCCACCACGACGGTGCCGTAGTCCTGCTCTGAATATGCCGGCCTTGGAATCGCCCCCAAGGTGTTTCTGCCTTTCAGCCGGGCGTTAGGTGTGCCTTCGGCCTTCCCGCTGGAAGTGTTTCCCTTAGGATGTCCGGCCTTGAACTCGTTCTTGGGTTCGGTGGCGCTGTGAGGTGCGTTCGAGGAGTCCTTCTTGCTCATTCCCGGGAACAGGGCGTTTTTGTTGATTTCCTCCTTCTGCACAGGAGTCTCGACATCACCGAAATCGTCCGGCTTAGCCTCGGCGGTCTTGTTCGCCTTCTCGGACCGGTGAGGCGACTCGCTCCTCTGGATCAGTTCCACCGGCTTCGTCCTGTCGATCTCCTCGGCCTGAGGCTGACGGCCCCTGTTCTGCCTCCTGATCGGCTGAGGCTCGTCCTCGCTGAAATCCACAAGGAATGTCTGCTCCTGTGGCGGAGGATAGATGTATTTCATCCCCGTGAACACGCATAGCAGGCAGGCAAGCACGTGGACCGCGACCGTAAGAACGATCCCGGTCACCGTGGAGACCTTGGCCTCCCTCTCTCTGTCACGAAGGTACGGTTTCATCATTCAGGCTGCGTCGCTAAGATTACCTTGTAATGGTTGCGTTTCGCTATGTTCATCAGCGACACGACTTCCTTGATCGGCACGCTCTCGTCAGAGTAGATCGAGAATGTCGGATCCTCCTCTGTCTGAAGCAGATCGACAAGGTCATCCTCCAGTTCGGAGTACTGCACCGGCGTCTCGCTGCCGTTCAGATGGTAGGTGTAGGTGTCGTCGCCCCAATCCTTGATCGAGACGGTGACCGTAGGCTTGGCCGAAACCTGCCCTGTGCTCTTAGGAAGCAGGAGCTTCAGCGCGTTCGGATTGACCAGTGTCGAGGTGATCAGGAAGAAGATCAGCAGCAGGAACACCAAGTCAGTCATCGAAGACATCGCTGTGTCCGACAAGACCTTTGTGGTTCTCTTGAATGCCATTGACTACTTCTCCTCCTCGTTGCCTGCAGGTTCGTGCAGAAGATCCATAAAGTCAATCGTCGCGTTCTCCATCATAAACATCAGATTGGAGATCTGAGCGACCAGATAGTTGTAGCCGAAGTAGGCGAGAATGCCGACGATAAGACCGCCCACCGTGGTGATCATCGCCGTGTAGATACCGCTCGAAAGCAGTGTGATGTCGATGTTGTTGCCCGCGTTCGCCATATTGAAGAAGGCCTGCACCATACCGAGCACGGTTCCGAGGAATCCGATCATCGGCGCTCCACCGGCGATGGTGGCGAGCATAGGGAGCCCCTTCTCAAGCCTCGCGATCTCGACGTTGCCCATGTTCTCGACAGATGTCTGAATGTCAGCGAGAGGTCTTCCGATGCGCTCGATTCCCTTCTCCACGAGACGCGCCACCGGAGAGTCATATTTCTGGCAGAGCGAGACAGCCGACTTCACCTTCCCTTCATGAATATAGTCGCGGATGTCGCGCATGAAGTTCTTGTCAACCTGTCCCGCCTTGTGGATCATCCACCATTTCTTTCCGAATATGTAGATGGCGATCACCGACAGAATTGCCAGCACGATCATCAGCCAGCCACCCTTGGTCGCCATCTCGATGAGTGAGAACGACTGCTCAACCTGCTGTGGAGCAAGATCCGCCACAGGCGCGGCCCCCTGTGCCATATCCTCGGCCATCTCGGCCGCCGCAGAATCCAGGCCCACGGCCTGCAAAACTTGGAACAACATAATTATCACGTATGTTTTTATTATTTACAAACATTTCCGGCGTGCAACTGCACATTTCACGCCACGAAACCACAAAGGTACGCATTTTTTTTGAGACCTCGCTCATTAATATTCCACCTTTAGGTTTGTGAAGGTTTTGGCACACCAGGAAGCCGGAACAGTCATTACAAAGCGTTCTTCGGGCGTCGCTCCCTCCTATGTGCGAAATCGGCGCGCACCAGGAAATTCATTTCTCTGATAAACAACAGATTGTCGTTCCAATATGAAGGTCAAGACAAGGCTATATGGCTTTGTCGATCACATTCATGTGGTTGAGAGCCATGAAATTCATTGAGGGGCTATTTCTGACGCTGCAATTAGCGGGAACAGTCCTTTACCATGCAGACACCTGCAATGCGGTTCGACGTTCCCAACGCAATGTGGAAAACCGACATGAGGAACGGACATGCTGGCTGCAGGGTCATCAGGCAGACATGAATGTTCCTGACAATTGCAAAAGAAACTATGTAGAGACTTAATATTTACTTAGGAAACTATATTGGTGAGGAAGAGGGCGTGGCCGGGGACGGATTCGCCGGCTTACATGTTGGTTGCGGCTGTTAAAATATTTGGAAATATATTGATAATGTTATATTTTTGCGGAGTTGTGTTCAAAAATATAGTAATGTTCAAAATTTTTGAACACTGTTAAAAAATATAACAACGATGCAGAAGTCAGAAATGAGATTGGTGTTGTTTCTGTTGCAGGACAAGACAAACATCAGCAAGACATACAGACAAATGGCTAAGGAGACCGGATTGTCGCTTGGATCCGTGCAGGGGGTGATGTCGGATTTGGCTGAGCGGGGTTTTGTGGTTGAGACATCTGCGGGACGTATTCTGCGGAAACGCATGTTCTTGATAGACAGATGGGCCAGAGACTATTCCGAAGGCAGGAAAAAGAAACAGCTGATATGCCGGTTCCGGTTTCTGGCGGAGTCTGTGAGGGAGCATTGGGCGGATATCCTGCTCCCATCGCAAGCCCGGTGGGGAGGAGAACCGGCAGCATTTCTTAGAGATGGGTATCTTCGCCCTCAAAAATGGGATGTATATGTCGAAGAATCAGCCGACTGTCTCATTGCTACCGGTCGAATGATTCCGGATCCGGAAGGTGAAATCTATGTTTACCGTAAATTCTGGACGGGAGAGGATATCCCTATAATAGTTGTTTATGCAGATCTTCTCTCAACTGGTGATGACAGATGTACTGAGGCGGCGGGCAGGATTAAAGCTTTGATTTGAATATGACCTATACATTAAAGAGAGAAGAACTTGGCAATGGCCTTCTGGCGAGTGTTCTGGAGGCGTTGGCGAAAGCTTACAAAGAAATCGGTGCCGAGGTTTATGTTGTCGGTGCGGCGGCGCGTGACCTTAGTCTAAAATTGTTGGGAGCAGGGAGCGCTCCAAGGCGCACAATGGATTTGGATGTGGCTGTGCTTTTGGAGAAATGGGATGAATATGAACGCTTGACCGAGATCCTTATAAAAGACGGCTTTGTCAAAGCTCCTGAGAAACAGAGATTTTACTATTGTGGGATTGAGAATGTCCGTTATGAGGTGGACATAGTTCCGTTTGGTGATATCGCACAGGAAGAAATGGTCGCTTGGCCGCCGGAAGGCAATCCCGTGATGTCTGTACGGTGTTTTGCGGATGTGATGAAGAATGCGGACGAGGTGTCTGTCGAGGATCGGTTCGATTTTAGAATGGCTTCGCTAAGTGGGCAATGGCTGATTAAACTGGATGCTTGGTGTGACCGGCGTCTGATGACTCGTAAGGATGCCGCGGATATGCAGTTCATATTGGAAAACGCATACATTACCTTGGCCTTGTCCAGCGATTCCATTCCCGGGACAATAAGTCTGGATGTTTCAACCTTTGACCAGACAGTAGCCGGCGCGGAGTGGATCGCCTCGGATTTATTGAATATACTCTCGGAAGATCACAAGGTGTATTATGCGGATATGTTGGACAATGAGGTTGCACAGCAAGAGAATAGTCCATTGGTGAATGACCTTCTGGATAATGCGGTTATAGGCACATACGATTCAATCCGTCGTGCTTTGGCGCGGATGTCGCAAATCTTAAGACGATGATGGATAATGTATTTGCTTATCCCGATGTGAAATCCGTTGTGATCTGCGGGGACGTACACGGAGAATTCAGAGAATTGGCGTTCCGGTTGTGTGTGCGTTATGGTATGAGTGACACGCTTTTGATAGTGGCTGGGGATTGTGGCTTCGGTTTTGAGAAACCTGCCTACTATGAACAGGTTTTCAGTCGGATCTCACCTAAGTTGTCAAAGGCGAACAACTACATCGCTATGGTGCGTGGCAACCACGATGATCCGTCGTATTTCAACGAACAGAGAGTCCGCCATAAAAGATTTAGAACTATCCCGGATTATGGCGTGATAGAGGTTTGTGGCCATAACATACTGTGCGTTGGAGGTGCTGTCAGCGTGGATCGCTCCGCAAGGATCGCGGAAGACTCACGCTTACATCCTTCCCTGACCGCGACATATTGGAAGAGTGAAGCCCCGCGTCTTGATTTGGAGCGTCTGGCTGTCATCACTCAGAGCATGCTGATTGATATTGTTGTGACTCATACGGCGCCTTCATTCTGTGAACTCATAGACAAGGCTGGACTGTCCGGGTGGGCACAGGTTGATCCGACCTTGTTGGAAGATTGCTCGAAGGAGAGGAAAATAATGGATCTGATATATGACTTCCTGACCATTAATCATCAACCGGTTAATCATTGGTACTACGGACACTTCCACCAGAGTTGGAATTCTTCGATAAACGGAATCCTGTTCTCGATGCTGGATATTCTGGAATTTAAGGAGCTTCGATAGACTCGTCAATATTCCACCTTGGTGAGGAAGAGGGCGTTGCCGGGGACGGATTCGCCGGCGGAGGAGCGGGATCCGCCTTGGGTGAGGGTGGTGATCCAGGACTCGTCGCGCTTGCCGCGGCCTACCTCAAGGAGGGAGCCGACCACGGCGCGGACCATATTCCTGAGAAAACGGTCGGCGCGGATGGTGAAGACGAGGTAGTCGCCTTCCTCGGCGGGGTAGCCCATCATTCTGACGTGGTCGGGGGAATATGTCTCCCAACTGGCCTGGGTGACGGTGCAGATGGATGTCTTGTTGCCGCTGCCGACTTTCTCGAAGCAGCTGAAGTCGTGTCTACCGAGAAGTGCCTGGGCGGCGCGGTTCATCTTCTCAACGTCCAAAGGGAATGTGTAGAGGTAGGAATATTCCCGCATAAACGGGTCCCGGCGGCGGTGGATAAAGTACTTGTACTCACGCTGTGTGGCGTCGAATCTGGCGTGGAACTCTGGATCGCAAAGCGCGATCGAATGTACCTTGATTCCGGCGGGTAAAATGGCATTTATTTTGTAGCCAACCGCGCTTGCGTCAATGCCCGGATCCGAGGCCTCGAAGTGGGCCACGTAGTTGATGGCGTTCACCTTCGAATCGGTCCGTCCGGCTCCTGTGACGGCAATGTCCTCCTTCAAGAGGGTCGAAAGAGCATTCTGAAGACACTCCTGAACGGTCATTGCATCGTTCTGAATCTGCCAGCCGCAGAATGACGAGCCGTCGTATGAAAGGGTGATCCGGTAGCGCATTGATATGATTGTTTAGATTGCAAAAATAGTAAAAACAGTATAATATGGAAAGTGTAAACATCAAGGAACTCAATGACAGGATCCAGAAGGAAAGCGCCTTCGTGGATATGCTGTCCCTTGAGATGGGCAAGGTCATCATCGGACAGAAACAGCTGGTGGAGAACCTTCTGATCGGACTTCTCGCCAACGGACATATTCTTCTGGAAGGTGTGCCGGGATTGGCGAAGACCTTGGCCATCAGTACATTGTCAAAGGCGATCGATGCGAAGTTCAGCCGTATCCAGTTCACCCCGGACCTTCTTCCTGCCGACCTTATCGGTACGATGATATATTCACAGAAGGACGAGTCGTTCGAGGTGCACAAGGGACCGGTCTTCGCCAACTTCGTGCTCGCGGATGAGATCAACCGTAGCCCGGCGAAGGTGCAGTCAGCCCTTCTGGAGGCTATGCAGGAGCGTCAGGTGACGATCGGTGACCAGACGTTCAAGCTTCCGGAGCCGTTCCTCGTGATGGCCACGCAGAACCCTATCGAGCAGGAGGGAACCTATCCGCTTCCTGAGGCCCAGGTGGACCGTTTCATGCTGAAGGTCATCGTGAAATATCCTAAGAAAGAGGAGGAAAGGCAAATCATCAGGATGAATAATTCTGGTGAGTTCCCGACAGTCAATCCGGTGATCAAACCGGAGGACATCGTGCGCGCCAGAAGCGTCGTCAGGGATGTCTATATGGACGAGAAGATCGAAAGGTACATTGTGGACATCGTATATGCCACCCGTACTCCGGACGATTATGGTCTGGGGAAGATCAAGGATCTCATCTCGTTCGGAGCCTCACCTCGTGCGAGCATCTCATTGTCAATGGCTTCCAAGGCCTACGCCTTCATCAAGAGAAGAGGCTATGTGATTCCTGAGGATGTCAGGGCCGTCTGCAACGAGGTCCTGCGCCACAGAATCGGACTGACCTACGAGGCCGAGGCGGAGAATGTCACGACCGAGCAGATCATCGCCGAAGTGATCAACGCCGTACAGGTCCCGTAATGGACTATGTTTGGTTTAATTCAGGTTTTTGAATATGGCAGCTAATTCCTCAGCCAATGAACTCCTGCGCAAGGTCCGCAAGATAGAGATCCGCACCAGGGCTCTGTCCCACCAGATCTTCGCCGGTGAATATCACAGTGCCTTCAAAGGCCGTGGAATGGCCTTCAGCGAGGTGCGTGAGTACCAGTACGGGGACGATGTGCGTTCTATGGACTGGAATGTGACCGCCCGTCTGCGCTCTCCTTACGTCAAGGTTTTCGAGGAGGAGAGGGAGATGACGGTCGTCCTTCTGATCGACATCAGCCGTTCAGGTCTTTTCGGAACGAGCGAGAGGACGAAGAGGGATCTGATAGCGGAGATCGCGGCGGTCTTGAGTTTCTCGGCCATAATCAACAACGACAAGGTCGGGGCGCTTTTCTTCAGCGACAGGGTAGAGGAGTTCATCCCGCCGAAGAAGGGCCGCAGCCATCTGCTCCACATCATCCGTGAGATCATCGAGCTCAAGCCTAAATCCAACGGAACAGATGTCGGACAGGCTCTGCGGTACCTGACGAACGCTATGAAGAAGAAATGCACGGCTTTCGTGCTTTCCGACATGCTGGATGCCAATACGGATGGCTCGCCTCGCTATGAAGATGCCTTGAAAGTTGCCCGCAACCGTCACGACATTTCCGTCATCAAGGTTCACGACCCTCGTGAGAGGACGATTCCGGATGTCGGTCTGGTGCACGTCAAGGACTCTGAGACAGGCGAGTCGGCCTGGATCAATACCTCCAGCAAGAGGACGAGGGCTGAATATTCAAAATGGTTCGGTGCCGTCGAGGATGGGGAGAGGAAGCTGTTCAACCGCTATAAGATTGATTCTGTGGACATCGCCACAAATCAGGATTATGTCAAAGGCTTGATGACATTTTTCGGGAGGAGATAGAGATGAAGAGATTGATTTACGGTTTGTCGCTTTTCTGCGCCGCGATGATCACCACCATCGCAGCCTCCGGACAGCAGGCCCCGCAAAATAAAGGTATGCTGATAAAGTCGGAGGATTCCTTCCTGGAGCCTCTCCAGAAACGTGACTCGGCGCTGATCGGCGACCAGTTCCGCTACGGATTCCATCTTAAGGACGTTGCGGAGGGAACCCGTTTCGCCCTGCCTGATTTCTCCAAGGGCTTTATGGACAGCGTGGAGATCGTCCTGCCTTTCATGGTGGACACGGTCAAGGTCCAGGGCAAAAAGAATGAGCCCAAGTCGTACGACATTGATGTCTCGATGATCATAACATCCTTTGACGAAGGTAAATACGAACTTTTGCCGCTGTCCTTGGTGAGGGCTTCAGGAGTGGACAGGATTGACACGTTGGTCTTCGCTTCACAGAAACTTGACATCTTTACGATGCCGGTGGACACAACGACCTATCAAATCCACGACATCAAAGGCCAGATCCGCTATCCGCTCAAGGCCTCGGAGATAATCCCTTATGTTCTAGGAATATGGGCGGTCGCGATTGTTGTCATCCTGATCTGGGCTTTCTTCGCTATGAGGCGGAAGAAAGAGGGAAGTGTCGCTCACAAGGATCCGCCTTATCTGGTCGCTTTGCGAAGGCTGGACCATTTCCGTGGCAGCAAATACTGGGCACCGGAGAAGCAGAAGACGTTCTATTCCGGAATCACGGACGCGCTGAGGGAATATATTGACGCGCGCTACGGCATAGACGCCATGGAGATGACGACGGCGGAGATATTCAAGGATCTGAAATCTTCCGGAGTTCCCGCGGATCTTTATGAGGAGATGAAGACGCTTTTCGAGACGGCTGACTTTGTTAAGTTCGCCAAGGCTTCCGCTTCGGATGAGGAGAATGCCACCGCACTTCCTGCCGCGGTGCGCTTTGTGACAGTCACTTATCAGTCCCAACTTGCTGAGGAGGAGGCTGCCCGGAAGGCGGCTGAAGCGAAATCCCCGGCTAAAAAAGAAGGAGGTGAGGCGTAATGTTCTTTGAATATCCTAAACTGCTTTGGCTCCTTGTGGTTCCGGCCTTGCTGGTTCTCCGCTATCTGTACGTGGAACTGAAAGACCGTCGTCCGCATTTGAGAGTATCAAGCGTCACGCCTTGGAAGAAAGGTGGAAAGACTGTCCTCGGGGTGATCAGGCATATTCCTTTTGTCCTGAGGGTCGCCGCGCTTTCGCTGATTGTGGTCGCGATCGCCCGGCCTCGTTCATCAACCAAGGTTGAAAAGGTTGACACCGAGGGAATTGACATCGTGCTTGCGATGGATGTCTCCACGAGTATGTTAGCCAGAGATTTCACTCCGGACCGAATCAGCGCCGCCAAGGACATCGCCATCGAGTTCATCGCGCAGAGACCGTCCGACAGGATGGGAATCGTGGTTTTCGCAGGTGAGAGCTACACACAGTGTCCGCTGACGACCGACAGGGCTACTCTGATCAACCTGATGAAAGAGATTTCCACAGATTTGATCGAGGATGGAACCGCTATCGGCAACGGACTAGCCACGGCGGTAGCCAGAATCAAGGATTCCGATGCCAAGAGCCGGGTCGTGATCCTGCTCACCGATGGCGTGAACAACTGTGGAGAGATTTCTCCAGAGACTGCCGCAGAGATCGCAAAAACCTACGGGATAAGGGTTTACACTATCGGTGTCGGAGCCAATGGAGAGGCACCGTATCCTGTGATGACCCCGTGGGGAGTCCAGATGCAGAATGTCAAGGTGGAGCTTGACGAGAAACTGCTCTCCAACATAGCCTCGATGACTGGGGGAAAATATTTCAGGGCTACCGACAACACAAAGCTTGCTGAAATATATTCAGACATCAACAAGATGGAGAAGGCGCGCACGACCATTGATAGTTTCCCTGTCTATAAGGAACTTTTCGGCGCCTACGCTCTCGCGGCTTTGATCTGTCTGTTGTTGGAGGCTCTTGTTAAACTGTTGATGAGGAGGTTGCCATGATAATATTCGCCGCACCACATTATCTTTTGCTTCTGCTCCTGATTCCGTTCTTTTTCCTCGGAATGGGGCTTTGGCTTTGGAACAGGCGTCGTCGTCTGCGCAGATTCGGAGACGAGGCTCTTGTGAATGAACTTATGCCTTCATGGTCTCGTAATAAGTTGTGGGTGAGGACGGTCCTTTTCTCGTTGGCGTTTTTCTTCTTCGCTATCGGTCTGTCCAGACCGCAGAACGGCGCCAAACTGAAAGAACACAAGACCAAAGGGGCAGAGATCATGATAGCCTTGGATGTGTCCAACTCGATGCTTGCCAAGGATTATTCCCCTAACCGGTTGGAAAGGGCGAAGTTGGCGATTTCCAGAATCACCGACAAACTTCAGGATGACAGGATCGGCTTGATTGTGTTCGCCGGAACATCGTTCGTCCAGTTGCCGATCACATCTGACTATGTGAGCGCCAAGATGTTCCTGAACTCCATCTCGACAGAGTCGATCCCTATTCAGGGAACGGCGATAGGCGACGCGATCAACACAGCGATCCGTGGATTCAGCGCGCAGAGCGAGCACAGCCGCGCGATCATCGTGATCACCGATGGCGAGAACCACGAGGACGATGCGGTGGCCGCCGCCAAGCAGGCCGCCGAGGCAGGGATCAAGGTCTATACAATCGGTGTGGGATCCGCTGACGGACAGCCGATTCCGATGGACGGAGGACTTCTGAAGGACAAGGACGGGAATATTGTCGTGACCCGTCTGGACGAGGAGACCCTCAAGGAGGTCGCTTCCGCTGGAGGTGGGGCATACGTCCACGCTGGCAACGATGAATTCGGCCTTACACCTATCATCAACGACATCCGGAAGATGGAGGATGAGGAATATAATTCCGTGGTATTCGAGGAATATGACGAGCAGTTTATGTATTTTCTCGGAATAGCGCTGGCGTTCTTCGCCCTTGAGATGCTTATAGGTGAAAGACGTTCACGCAGACATTTGTTTGAGGAAAAGAAATGAGGACTATTTTGAAATATTCATTGACGGCATTTTTACTGCTGCTTTCCTGTGCGGTGGCGCTTGCGCAGACTGACCGCAAGGAGGTCCGTGCCGGCAACCGTCAGTTCAAGAAAGGAAACTGGCAGAACGCTGAGATAGAGTACCGTAAGGCTCAGGTGAAGGACTCCTCGTCATTCGCCGCCAATTACAACCTTGCCGGAGCTCTTTATCGTGAGGGCAATTTCGATGAGGCCGGAAAGTCTTTGGGAAGATTGAAGGATGCCGCTCCGGTTTCGGCCAATTCAGCTGACTATTATTATAATCTTGGCAACATCGCTGTCCAGAAGAAGGACTGGAAAGCCGCTGTGGATGCCTACAAACAGTCCTTGCTTCGTAATCCCGGAGACCTGGACGCCAAGGAGAACTATGCCTACGCCAAGCAGATGCTGAAGAACGAAGGTGGCGACGGCGGTGATGGCCAGCAGAATCAAGATCAGAACAACAACCAGAACCAGGACAATCAGAACAACAATAACGGGCAGAATCAGGACAACGACCAGAACAAGGATCAGAATCAGGATCAAAACCAAAATAATGATCAAAACCATGATCAGAATCAAGGTGATCAGCCGAAGCCTCAGCAAGGTGAGGGACAGGGAGACGCCAAGATTTCCCCACAGCAGGCGCAGCAGATGCTGAAGGCTGTCCAGGCCCGTGAGAAGGAAACCCAGGACAAGGTCAACAAGGAGAAGGCGGCATTGCTGAAAGCCCGCCAGAAAGAAAAGAATTGGTAAAGTGATGAATATGAAGAAATTGTTTTGCATTGTAGCTTTTTTGCTCACAGCCATTTTTCAGATGTCAGCCCAGAATGTGATCAGGGTCGAGGCTCCGGATGTTGTCGCTGTGAACGAGCAGTTCAATGTCACTTTCATAATTGAGGGAGAAAAGAGCCCGTCCGATTTCCAATGGTCGTCCGGCGATGATTTCCAACTGGTATGGGGGCCACAGAAAGGCTCCAGTTCAAGCATTCAGATCATCAATGGCAAGAGGTCATCCTCCCATCAGACAACTTTCACCTACATTCTGATTCCTAAAGCTACCGGAACATTCCAACTTCCAGTGGCCACGGCCCTGCTTTCAGGGGACAGGATCTCATCCACACAGGCTTCCATACAGGTCGTGAGCGACGGTGCCTCGTCTTCTCGGTCTTCAGGACAGAACGGCGGCAAGTCCTCTGGCGGAGGGCAGACATCCTCAACCGGTTCCGGTGAGATTTCCTCCAACGATTTGTTCATGAGACTATCCCTTAGCCGCACGGAAGTTGTCATCGGAGAGCCGATCACCGCTACTTTGAAGATCTACCAAAGAGCCAATGTCGTTGGTTTCGAGAATGCCAAGTTTCCTACATTCAACGGCTTCTGGAGTCAGGAGACATACGTCCCGAATAATATCGAGTTTAAGCGCGAAAGCCTGGACGACAAGATCTACAACACTGCCGTGCTAAGGACTTACGTCCTGATTCCTCAGCAGTCTGGCGCGATCACGATTGATCCGGCCGAACTTGTCTGCCTTGTGAACATAAGGACGGCGCCTTCCACTTCAAACAGCTTGTTCGACAGTTTCTTTCAGGATGAATATAGGACCATCCGCAAAAGGGTGACAACTCCGGCGGTCAAGGTCAAGGTGAATCCGCTTCCGGCCGGACAGCCTGCCTCATTCGGTGGCGGTGTCGGAAATTTCGGAATATCCGCGCGTCTCACCACGGACAACCTCAAGACCCACGATGCTGCCTCCCTGGTCATCACGGTCTCCGGCCGCGGAAATGTGGCTCTTCTGGAGGAGCCGAAAGTCAACTTCCCGCCAGACTTCGAGGTGTACGACACAAAGACGACCGAAAACACCGACAAGAGCAACGGCGGCACTTCCGGCAGCAAGTCTTTTGAATATCCTTTCATCCCGAGAAGCCACGGAGACTTCACGATCGATCCGGTGGAATATTCCTACTATGATGTCAATGCCGGTAAATATGTGAGCCTCAGGACAGAACCGTTGCACGTCAAGGTTGCCAAGGGAAAGGGAGGCGATTCCACTCCTGTGACAACGGTCAATTCCGGAGTCGAGAGGAAGGACGTGAAGAGCCTTGCCGATGACATCAGGTTCATATTCACAGGCAAGCCTGGCCTGTCCGGTTCAGGTTCTTTCTTCGTCGGTTCTGTGTTCTTCTGGATTCTGCTGGCTTTGATGATCCTGGGGGCGACCTCGGTGTACCTTGCGTTCAGAAAGGTGGCCGCGATGCGTGCGGATGTCGCCGGCACGAAGAACAGGCGCGCCACGAAGATGGCTCAGAAGCGTCTCAAGCTGGCTGGCGAATATCTTGACAAGAACCTCTATACCGCTTTCTATGAGGAACTTCACAAGGCTCTCATAGGATTCGTTTCCGACAAATTGAATATGGATATGTCCGAGATAAGCAAGGATAACATCGCTTCAGCTCTTACCGAGGGTGGTGTGAGCGAGGAGCAGACAAAGGCTTTCACCGATCTTCTTGACGCTTGTGAGTTCGCCCGTTATTCTCCTGACGGTGGCAACGAGGCTATGAGGTCGCACTACGATGCCGCGCTGAAAGTGATCTCGTCAATCGACTCTGGGCTCAAAACAGGCGGAAAATCATTGAGAAAGGTCGTCACGGTCGTGACACTGCTCCTGTCTCTTGGAGCTTCAATGAATATCCAGGCGAAGGATCTGGACTCACTTTGGACAGCAGGTGTGCAGGCCTACACGGACGGAAAGTTCTCCGATGCCTCAGCGGCTTGGACTTCCATTGAAGAGTCCGGACAGAAGTCCGCCAAGTTGTACTACAACCTTGGCAACGCCTGGTTCAAGCAGGGCAATTATCCTAAGGCCATTTTGAACTATGAGAGGGCATTAAGGCTTGATCCGTCATATTCGGATGCCCGTTACAATCTTGAGTTCACAAGTAATTTTGTGCAGGACAAGATCGAGCCTGTTCCTGAGTTCATTCTCAAGAGTGTCGCAAGGAAAGTCTGCTACGTGATGGGATCCAACGCCTGGGCGGTCATATTCCTTGTGCTGCTTGCAGCCGCGCTGGTGATGGGACTTCTGTTTCTGCTGGGTTCGTCGGTCGGCAAAAGACGTGCGGGCTTCTATTGCGGAATCGTGCTTCTGCTGCTTTCCGCCGGGGCTTTGAGTTTCTCAATCTGGCAGAAATCCGACAGTGTGAAGACCGACACGGCGATCGTGATGTCACCGGTTTCATCGGTGAAAAGTTCTCCGTCATCCGGCTCGTCAAAGGATCTTTTCGTGATCCACGAAGGCACGAAAGTCACGATTCTGGACGAGGTGGGCACTTGGAGAAATATCTCACTTGCGGATGGACGTCAGGGCTGGATCCCCGCCTCTGACATTGAGATAATTTAATGAAAAGAATATAAATGAAAAAGGCTGACCCTGAATGTCTTCGGTCAGCCTTTTTTTGATGTGTTGTGCGGCTTAGTCCCTTGTCAGCGTCTGGCCGCCGATGAACTCGCGCATGATTGAGGTCGGCGGAATCGCGGAGATCTCACCCGGCTGGAGGGCGATGATGTAATCCAGAAACTTGAGCAGACGCACGGCCTCGGTGTAGGCAGGGGAGTTCGGCGAAATCCTGCGTAGAAGCGGTTCGGCGTAATATTTCAGCATCGGAAGCTCGAAGATCAGGGCTGAGTTGAACAGCACGTCCGCGTTCTCCTGGAACGGGAATATATTTTTGCTTTCTCCCCGTCGCACGCTGTTCCATCTCATGATGGTCTCTTCGGGAGTGATGCCCCTGACACGGTTGTCGCGCACCATCCTGCGGAGCAGGCGGTTGTCCGATGTGGACATGTTGTTGTTCTCATCGATGTTCAGCGAGGTCAGGGCGGAGACATAGACTCTGAATATCCTTGAATTGTCAACCGTTGAGGTCATCTCCGGGTTCAGGGCGTGAATGCCTTCCATGATCAGGATGTCCTTGTCCTCAAGGCGTAGCTTGTTGCCCTCGAAGATTCTGTTTCCTGTCTTGAAGTCGAATCTTGGAATCTCAACCTCTTTCCCCTCAAGAAGTTCGTTGAGCTGTTTGTTGAGGAATTCGAGATCCATGGCGTAGAGCGACTCGAAGTCATAGTTCCCGTCCTCGTCCTTCGGAGTGTGATCCCTGTCCACAAAATAGTTGTCCAACTCGATGACTTTCGGCTTGAGCCCTAACACCTTGCACTGTAGGGCTATTCTGAGTGATGATGATGTTTTTCCGCTTGATGACGGTCCCGCTATCATCACGATTCGCTTAGTCCCCCTCTCCAAGTAGATCCTGTCGGCTATCTTTGCGTAGTTCCTTTCGTGGAGGGATTCCGCCAAGTTGATGATGCTGACGGCCTTGCCGTCTTTCACGGCCTTGTTCAACGTCCCGATGCTCTCGATGTTGATGATCGAACACCAGTCGGAATATTCCTTGAGGGCCGCCGCTATCTTGCCTTGGCGCTTCATCGGCATCACCTTGCTGAAATCTGTCATCATTGGTGACTGGAGGCAGAAACCGTCACCCATACCGCTGATATCGAACACTTTTAGATAACCTGTCGAAGGAATCAGCGGCCCGTGGAACGTGTCGGCCTTACCGTCAAGGTAATAGACGCTGCAACTGAAAGTCCCCAAGCTCTTCTGAAGCTCGGCCTTCTGCGGCTGGTTGTTGGCGAGAAATAGAGACTCTGCCTCTTCGGAGAACATCTTTACCTTTGTAAACGGCAGGTCCTTCGCCACTATCTCCTTCATCTTCTCCCTTATCCTGTCAATCTCGTCATCGGTGACAAAATAAGGCTTGTGCCGCCCGTCTTCGTTCTTCCCCTTCTCGATGATTTCGCAGTATAGTCCGCTTGGCAGCGAGTGGTCGATCACCAGCACCTTGTCCGGATAGAGTTCCCTCACGGCGTTCTGAAGCACGAAGCAAAGCGACCGTACGTAGCTCCTTCTCCCGTCCGGGTGGTTGTAGCCGATAAATTCGACTCTGTGCAGGTTGGATGGCTTGAAACTGAGTTCTTTCAGTTTGTTGTCCACCAATGCGGCCAGCACATCGTACTTTTTCCCTGTCTTCCCATCCGTGACGCAGGAGCAGAACTTGTCCGACAAGGCCTTCAAATCCTCTCCTTTCTCAATCTTATGGTTCTTCCCGTCATTGACGCAGAACAACGTTATCTCATTCTTCTCCATTTCTCGTTTCTGTTAAAAGAAATCTCTCAAATATAATCAAAAATGATGTCAAACCTGCCGTTGTAACAATAATTTAATATTCCGGATTAGCTTGCCGACTTGTTATTAACGAGGACGACAGATGTGGGCACCGGATTGTAGTGTATGATTCGGCCATAAGAAAAAATATTTCTGTTTTTTATGACGAATTTTCTGTTTTTTTAGAAAATTTACGTTTTGTTGCCGCATCTTTGCCGGAGTACATAATGAACTCAAACTATGTTGATCAACATTCTTGGGGCGAAGTGCATCGGCATCGAGGCAGTCCCCGTAACCGTGGAGGTGGACATCACACAAGGAATAGGAATACATCTGGTCGGTTTGGCCGACGCGGCGGTCAAGGAAAGCCTTCTGAGGACCATCACCGCGCTCCAGTCGCTGGGCTTCCGGATTCCGGGAAAGAAGATTGTGATCAATCTGGCTCCGGCGGATGTTCGGAAGAACGGCAGTGGCTATGATCTACCGATCGCCATCGGCATCCTTGCGGCTTCCGAGCAGAAGCGTTTTCCAGGTCTTGACAAATATTTGATTATGGGCGAGCTTGGCTTGGATGGTTCGGTTAGGGAAGTCCAGGGAGCCCTGCCGTTCGCTGATCTTGCGGCTGGCATGGGAATATCCGGGTGCATCATTCCGCTTCGTTCGGCGTTGGAGGCCACCGAATGCAATGACCTGTCGATATTCGGAGTGGAGACATTGACTGATGTGATAAGGATCCTTGAGGAACAGGAGGATTGCAGCGATCTTCTTGTTTGGAACACAAGACTTTACAGGAAACTGTCCAGAAACGCGCAGCGTGTCCGGAAACCCTCAGGCCAGGACGTGATGGACTTCTCGGAGATAATCGGTCAAGAGGGGGCGAAAAGGGGAGTGGAGATAGCTGCCGCCGGCGGGCATAATCTTATAATGGTAGGACCTCCTGGCAGCGGCAAGAGTTCTATGGCGAAGGCTATGGCCGGAATCCTGCCTCCGATGACCACGGAGGAGGCCATAGTCACGAGCAAGATCTACTCCGTTGCCGGAATGAAAGGCTCGCAGATAGGCCTGATCCGCACACGCCCGTTCCGCGCTCCCCACTACAGCGCATCCCTCCCGGCGATCATCGGCGGCGGAGCCGGAGCCGACATCCGTCCCGGGGAAGTCACGCTGGCCGAAAACGGAATCCTCTTTCTTGATGAATATGGCCAGATGCCAAAATCCGTGCTGGAAGCTCTGCGTGGTCCGATGGAGGATAGAAAAGTCACAATCTCAAGGCTAAGGTCGAAACTTGAATATCCCGCCTCTTTCATGTTGGTCGCCGCCTCGAATCCATGCCCGTGCGGCTACTATGGCGAAGGAGACCGCTGCCGTTGCACTCCGGGCCAAAGGCTGAACTACCTCTCGAAACTCTCCGGTCCGGTGATGGACAGAATCGATATTCAATTATGGCTTCATCCTGTTGACACAGTGAAACTTGTCGGCCGCAGGAAAGGTGAACCCAGCGAGGTCGTGGCGCAGAGAGTCCTGAAGGCAAGGATGCTCCAGAAGCAGCGTTTCGCCGATGACGGAATATTCACGAACGCAGAGATGAGCAACCGTCTGCTTGAGAAACACTGCCCTTTGAACGACGAGTGCCGCAAGGTGATGGAGCAGCTTATCGGTCGCCTTGGCCTGTCTGCCCGCGCATATTCAAGGATCCTGAAAGTCGCCAGAACCATCGCCGATCTTGAGATGTCCCGTGACATAAGGCCTGAATACCTCCGTGAAGCCGCCTCCTACCGCTTCCTCGACCGCCTCAACCTTGAGACTTTCGGGTAATTACCCGAAAGTCTCATCAACCTCCAGTCACTACGTGACAGCCCCAGAGGGGCACGGGGAAGGGATTCCCCGGACCCCTTCGGTCGCTCCGCTCCAAGTTCCGTGTTTTTTTAGGATTGTATCTCTCTTATTTTAAGGTGTTTAATAATCGTAAGTCTCGTGGTTGCAGAACCTGCCGAAGCGACTTGGTGACGAATCACCCACATTATCAGATACCCAGGGCCAGAAAAATCAAAAGCCAAATTTTGGTCCACCGTGCAAAATTTGGCTTTTGCCTTTTTTCTGGCCACCCCTTCTAAGTATGGAATCACGAATTGTAAGGCGATGATATGCCAAAAGCGATCTTAATCCTCCCAGGAAACCGTTCGAGACTCATCCGGATTGACCGTGATGTGCACCCGCAGCGTCTCTTCCGGCAGAATCTCCTCGATGTTCTCCGGCCACTCCATAATGCAGAGACACCCGCTGTCAATGTAGTCGTAGAACCCGATGTCAAGAGCCTCCGCGATCTTGTTAATCCTGTAAAAATCAAAATGATACATCGGCTCCCCCGACCCGGTGCGATATTCATTCACAATCGCGAAAGTCGGAGAACTTACAGCGTCCTCCCGCACACCGAGCCGCCGGCAAATGGCCGTGGTGAAAGTAGTCTTCCCAGCCCCCATAGGAGCGTAGAACGCCAGAATACTATGCCCTTCCGTCTGCGAAAGAAACTCACCCGCAGCCCTGTCGATGTCCTGCAGGTCCTTTATGATGATCTCGTGTCTCATATCAAATGAATTTATGGCCTTAGCCAAGTCTCCGGATTCTGCGGCGTGCGCCCAGACCAGATCTGGAAATGTAGCTGCGTCTCCCCGCCGATCGTGTCCACAGTCCCGACAACCTGTCCCGTCTTGACCTTGTCCCCGGCCTTGACGCTCACCGTCCCCAGCTTGCAGTAGAACGAGAAGTAATTGCCATGCTGCACGAGTACACACTTGTTGTACCCAGGCATGACCACAATCTGCTTCACATCCCCGTCAAAGACTGCCTTGATTTCTGTTCCGGCGGCAAGTGCGATTGTCACACCGTTGTTGAACGGAAGCTTGAGGTTTGTATAGACCGGATGGAAACGCTGGCCGAAATGATCCACGACAGGCCCGTCCGCAGGCCATGGAAGCTTGCCTTTGTTAGCCTCGAATTTCTTGGCAAGAGTGTAGTCGATTGGCTTGCGCTTGGCTGTTGACTTGCCTTTCCCGGCCTTACCTGAGCCTTTCTCATCTGTGGCGTCACGGATGATCCTCTCGATTTCCCTGTTCAGGGCATCCACCTCACGCTGCTTTCTGGACAAGTCCTGCTGGTACTTCCTCTTGTTCTTTTTCAGCTGGCTGACAAGATTCCGCGAATCATTCTCCTCGGCCTTCAGCTTGTTCATCTCCGTCACCCTCAACGCCTTGGTGGATTCGGCTTCCCGCTTCATGGCCGCCAATGCCTCACTTTCCTTTTTCAGCTCGGTCTGGACATCAATGATTTTCGAAGCCTGTGAGTTCATCTGCTTTGAAAGATCCCTGAGGTAGCCGTAGCGTCTGAATGCCTGCCCGATATTGTCGCTGGCGAGGATGTACATGTACCAGATCTTAGGGCTACGGTTCACATACGCTCCACGGACCAGTCTTCCATAATGATCGGACAATGTGTCCAGGCGTGCTTGTATAGCCTTGATTTCCAACCCTTTCTTACGAATGGAGTCGGAATATTCGGAAATCACCCTATCGCTTTCCGCTATCAGCTGTTTCCTTGATTCAATCTTGCCGCTGATGAGTGTGAGGCGGCTCATGGCGTTGGCGCTTTTCGCGGAATTCGCCCTGATCTGCTCGTCCAGAATGGCTATCTCCTTCTGGAGCCTTGCCCTGCGCGCCTCCTGCGTCCGGGTATTTTGGGAATATGCCGGAATATGCCAGGCCAGCGAGGCGATGACAACAAGAATGAATATCCCGGTCCGTCTTCCCATTATTCCTTGCCCTCCGCTTTTCTGTTCTCAGCCAACGTCCTGTAAACCTTGGCGAGGTCTGTCTCTCCAAGTGCTTCAAGCACAACCGCATAGTGCTCCAGGCTTGTCACGCTCTCCTTGGCTCCGTAAAGCATAGCGTGCTTGAATTGCGTTTTGGCTTCCTGGTCCCGTCCCAAAAGATGCAGGATCCAGCCGTATGTGTCCAGATATGTCGGGTTGTCCGGCTCTTTTTCGATTGTCTTTTTGCTCATCGCGCAGGCCTTCTTGAGCTTGCTGCCCTTGAGCGCGAGATAGTAGGCGTAGTTGTTCAGCGCCGGAGCGTAGTCCGGATTGATTTTCAGAACCTGGGAGTAAACCTTGAAGGCTTCTTTCTCGTTCCCGAGCTCGTGGTACATGTCGCCGATGGAGGCCAGAGCCGGAATTGTCACCGATGTGTCGCCCTGCGCCATCTCGATGATTCTCTTGTTGTTGTCGATGATTCCCTGCCAGTCCTTTCTGTTGTAGCAGGAGACATTCTTCATATCCAGGAATGATGTCTCTTTCGGGAATCGCACCAAAGCGCTGTCGCAGGCGATGTCCAACGCGTCCCAATCCTTCTGGAGCCCAAGGAGTTGCACGTATGTCGCCGTAGCCCCGAGGCTTTCCGGGTACAAGGTCATATTCTTGCGCAGCAATTCTTTGGCTTTGTCCACCCTTTCCGTTGAGTACCAGTATAGTCCGGCCGCTGTGAGCGCGGCGCTGTCCGTCGGGTGGACCAGCACCAGATTCTCGTACAGCGTGTCGATCTGCGGCTTGACATTCTGGATGAACCGAGGGTCGGAACGCCTCACGAGCATATCCAGATACTGTGTCTTGGTCTGCACCTCGGTCTCCTCGTCGGCGATGAACAGGTTCACTGTCTTGAAAAATTCCGGGAAGTTCCTGCGGATGCGGTACACTTCGGATTCCCCGAGCAGTGCCGGCATATACCCGCTCCGGAGGTCCAGCGCCTCGCGGTAATACGCAAGGGCCGCCGTGTCTTTATATTCCGCCATCGAATGGTCGCCCAGTTTGGTCAGGACGTAAGGGGATGAGAACTCCTTGTTGTAGTCCACCAGCGTTTTCAGGGCCTCCTCCGGCTTGTTCTGGCGTAGCAGGATGTCGTACCTCGTGGCGGTCACGTTCTCGCTTTTCCCGAACACGTTCTCGATCTGGTCCATTGCCCCGAGGGCCTTGTCGTACTGGTTCTGCTTGAGGTAGAGGTTGACCAGCGTGAAATAGATGTCGTTCTTCTTCGGAAAATCCTTCAGCAGTGCTTCGTAGGTGGCGATAGTCAGATCGTCCTCTCCCGACAATGAATATGTCCGCGCGAGCCTTTCCTTGTACCAGAAATTGGACGGATCCAGCTCGGAGGCCTTCTTGAACGACGCCTTCGCACCGCTGAGGTCATTGAGGTAAAGCCGGCACATTCCAAGATAATAGAACGCCGCGTCGTTTCCGGGAGCCGTCTCCGTGATTTTCTCCAGCCTGTCCTTTGCTTCCTTATACTGTTTGTTGTCCAAAGCGGCGACAGCGTCAATCAGTTCACTGTCAGCAGTCTTGGAGACCTTGTTGTTCTGTGAGTATCCCAGCCCGGACGCAAAGAGCATCCCGGCTAGAACCATCATAATAATCCTTTTCACCTTCATGTTCTTTCTTTCTCCGCAGATTGGAGCCGTCGCTGTCGCGCGGTTGCCCGGCGGCATGGCTCTCAACCACAAAAATAACACTTTTAAAAGAATATAGTACGAATTTTATGCCGTTCGCACCAGACTTTACGTCTCTCGCCTACCTTCGTTGGTTATGTGGGCGGAGTCTCCCTCGAATCTGCTCTGCGGTGGTATTGGCATTTTGATAATTGGCATTTACATTTTGATAATAATTGCAGCCCGTTTAGATTTTTTTCTAAATTTGAAAAAACCACTTTTTGGTAATCTTTAGGGATTACAAAGAGTTACTTAGGATGTAATATTCCCAAAAAATGATTATGGTTAAAAAAATCAGATGGCTTGTGGCCGTCTTTCTGCTTCTGGGCGGATCAGCCTTCGCCCAGGACAGCATCAGTACAGTTGAGAAGAACTTCAAGGACACTCCTGAGAGTCAGCAACTTGGCATCTACTGGTACTGGGTTGCCGGGAACATGTCCAAGGAAGGAGTCGTAAAGGATCTCCAGGCAATGAAGTCTGTAGGCATCAACAGGGCCTTCATCGGCATGATCGGCGAGGGACAGGGCGCTCCTCAGGGGCCGGTCAGGATGTTCACGGACGAATGGTGGGACATCCTTCACACGATGTTCAAGACCGCGGGCGAGCTCGGCATCGAGATCGGTATGTTCAACAGTCCTGGATGGAGCCAGAGCGGCGGCCCTTGGGTCGAGCCATCGCAGGCGATGAGGTATCTTGGCTATGTGAAGGACACGGTTTCCGGTCCGGTGAGGTTCAACGGGAAACTTCGTGAGCTCGGAAAGGACGCGCAGCCTGTCAGGGTTCTTGCCTATCCTCTGTCAGCTGCCTCCGTCAGCTTCGCGTCCGAGGTGGCCGAAGACGGAACCATCACATTCAAGGCCGGCAAGGAGGCAGTCGTGCGTTCGGTCTTCATCAAGCCTGTCGATAAGGAGGTTGTCAGCGAGGCGTCTCTCTACGCGAGGAAAGGCGGAGAACTCACGCTTGTCGAGGAGTTCCTTATCGACAGGAGCCGTTCCGACACGAATGTCGGTTTCGAGCCATTCGCTCCAGTTGTGATCTCTATCCCCGAGACGGTCGCGGGCGAGTTTGTCCTCAAGGTCAAGCCTGGGGTCGTAAAGAGCGTCACCCTGTCCGACAAACCGGCCGTGGAGAGATACCCAGAGAAGTCCCTCTCAAAGATGTGGCAGACCCCGCATCCTATGTGGGATGCCTACATGTGGAGGGATCAGCCTGACTATGAGGGTGTTCCTGAAAGTGAGGTCAAGGACATAACCGCCAATGTGTCCGAAGACGGGACGCTCGTCTGGGATGTTCCGGCAGGCGACTGGGTGGTCATGAGGACGGCCATGCTTCCTACCGGCACGCTCTGCTCCCCGGCGCCTGTGGAGGGAACCGGACTTGAGACGGACAAGATGAGCAAGAAGCACATACGCACACACTTTGACAACTATCTCGGCCAGATACTGAAGAGGATCCCTGCCGAGGACAGAAAGATGTTCAAGGTCTGTGTGGAGGACAGCTACGAGACAGGAGGCCAGAACTGGACCGACAATCTGATCGAGGATTTCATCGCGGCCTACGGCTACGATCCGGTGCCTTTCATCCCTGTCATGAGTGGTGTGGTGGTCGGCAGCGAGGACATGTCCGACCGTTTCCTTTGGGATCTCAGGCGGCTTGTCGCCGATGAGGTGTCCTACAACTATGTGGGCGGTCTTCGTGAGGTCAGCAACGAGCATGGCCTGACCACCTGGCTTGAGAACTACGGCCATTGGGGCTTCCCTGGAGACTTCCTCCAGTACGGATCGCAGTCCGATGAGATCGCCGGCGAGTTCTGGAGTTTCGGCGACCTTGGCGACATCGAGAACCGGGTGGCCTCATCCTGCGGCCACATCTACGGAAAGCGTAAGGTCTGGGCCGAGAGCTTCACCTGCGGAGGGCCTGACTTCACACAGTATCCCGGCCAGATGAAACAGCGCGGTGACCGTTTCTTCACCGAGGGCATCAACGCTACCCTGTACCATCTTTACATACAGCAGCCTGACGACAGAGTGCCTGGCGTCAACGCATGGTTCGGCAATGAGTTCAACCGTCACAACACCTGGTTCTCCCAACTGGACGTGTTCAACGACTACATCAAGCGCTGCAACTACATGCTCCAGCAGGGACGCTATGTGGCCGATGTCGCCTACTTCCTTGGCGAAGACTGTCCTAAGATGACCGGAACGAAGGATCCGGAACTTCCTGAGGGATTCTCGTTCGACTACATCAACAGCGATGTGGTCATGAAGGCCTGTGTGAAGGATGGCAAACTCACCCTTGAAAGCGGTATGCAGTACTCCGTCCTCGTTCTTCCTAAGATCAAGACCATGCGTCCGGAACTCCTTGAAAAGCTTGAGACGCTTGTCCGTGACGGTCTTGTGATCCTTGGCCCGGCTCCGGAGAGATCTCCGAGCATGAAGGGCTACCCGGAGTGCGATGTGAAGGTAAGGGGCATCGCTGCCAGGATGTGGAGAAACAACACGGATCCGTTCTCGTGCTCCGTGAGCTACGGCAAGGGCAGAATCTACAAGGACGCCTCGCTTGAGGAGGTGTTCGCCGATCTGGGCATCGCCCCTGACTTCACCACGGAGGATCCGGCTCTGCCTATACAGTTCATCCATCTCAGACTCGCGGACGGGGAGTATTACTTCGTCTCCAACCAGGGAGACAAGGCTATCTCATTCGATGGCCTGTTCCGCGTGCAGGGCAAGACTCCTGAGCTATGGAATCCGCTCACCAAGGATGTCCGTGACTTGAGGCAGTACAGGACACTCACGAAGACCACCAAGGTTCCGATGAGGCTTGAAGCCTACGAAAGCTCGTTCATCGTGTTCAGGAAGGACACTGACAAGGCGGTCTCTGAAGGCTGCAACTATCCGGAGAAGTCTGTCCTGGCGACCATCGACACCCCTTGGACCGTCGCTTTCCAGGAGAAGAGGGGCGGCCCTGAGGCACCGGTCACATTCGACACGCTCTATGACTGGACCACCAGCGACGATCCGAGGATCAAGTATTTCTCCGGAGACGCCACCTACACCAACAGCTTCAAGCTTAAGAAGCTGCCACAGGGAGAGATCTACGTTGATCTGGGAAAGGTCATGGTGATGGCGAAGGTAAAGGTCAACGGTGAATATGCCGGCGGTGTCTGGACGGCTCCTTACAGGCTCAACATCACAAACCTGCTCAGGAAGGGCGTGAACACGATCGAGGTGGAGGTTGTCAACTGCTGGAGGAACAGAGTGATCGGAGAGAAGGAAGCCATTCCTGCCAACGAGAGGTTCACCTTCCAGACGGCGACCTACCTCAACAAGGATTCCGAGCTTCAGCCTTCCGGCCTTCTCGGCCCTATCGAACTTCAGATCTACGACTACGGTAAGTAGATGTGAGAGGGCGGCCTTGATGGGCTGCCCTCTTTCATGTTCAATGTGTGAAGTGTCCGGAAATATTCTCCCCCGTCCGGTCTCCTCGTATGACGTGATTATTGTCCCTTTACCGCTGCGGCCACTCCGGTGACGATAGTGCCGCATAGCGCTCTCAGCGTGTTCTTTGGGGACAAGGTGAAGTGGCGTGACATCCACAGAAGATGTCCTTTCAGGGATCTTGCCTTGCGAAGAAGGAAAGACTCGGATTTTATGTCGCGTCCGGCGTTCATCTTCCTTCCGAAATTGCCGGAATGTTTCATCGAAGCCCAGATCATGTCGGAGTACTTTGCGAATTGCGGATCGTAGAATGGCATCTCTTCTTTCGGTAGTCCGAGTCCGCTGTGATAGAAATGCAGGATGAAGTGTGTGAATATGAACACTGAGTCAAACTTGACTGAAGGCAGTGCGACATTCGTTCCAAGGCATTCCCAGAAACGGAAATCCTTCTCGTGGAACAACTCCTCCTGCATGCTGTCGATGACATCGTTGACGGTTTTTCCGAAACTGGCGCGGGCTGTACCGTGAAGTTCGACATCCACTCCGCCGCCTGGAGTGGCTTTCAGCTAAGAAGCTGTTTTGAATTGTTTGAAATGTTCTTTGAGGTGAAAAATCTTCATTTTCTTCCCGCTTCTTCAGTCAGATAGCACCGCTATCTTCCTTGGAAGAAGCGGTCGAAACTGAAGTTTTTCACTCTCAAACCTTCAAACAAACAATTCAAAACAGCTTCTAAGAAGTTGTCTTGATTTGTTTGAAAACAGCTTCTTGGTGACCGGATGTTAGCGTCCGCCTCCGCCGGATCCTCCGCCGGAGAAGCCTCCTCCGCCGCCCCAGGATGACGATCCGCCTCCGCCGCTTGAGCTTGAGCTGTTGAGCGAGGCCTCATAGGTTGAGGCCGCCACGTTGAAGTCCCTGGATGTCATGTTGATCATGTCCCAGATCATAATGTTGGTCGCGCTGTCGGCAAAAAACTCCGCGGACGAGGACAGCCTGAAGTACTCGGGACAGACTTTCCGGAAGTCCTTTATCACCTGGTCGGCGATGCCGTAAAGGGATGCGAAGACAAGGTAGTCGTTCCACAGTTTCACCTCTACCACACCCCTGTCCTTGATCAGCGTGAAATCCTTCAGGAATTTTCTGAGTCCGAAGACCTGGCGAACCTCCTCCGGCTTCATCGTCCAGACGGTCGCTCCGTTCTCTATCCTGTTGCTCCAGGCGTACAATGTCCTGCCGTTGTACCTGGACCATCTCCGGAGCTCGTTCTTCTGGAGGATCCTGTCATCTCCGGCGGCCTCCTTGATGAACGAGTGCAGCTCGGACTCAAGCTTCGTGTCATCGTCCTGCGCCGCGGTGTCCGGAAGATCCTTGACCAGCATCTGAGGCTTTGAGCCGTCCGGCTGCGGGACAATCTCGAATCCTCCCTTAAGGAAGAGCCTTGTGATGTAGGCGGCGATAAGATTCTGTCTTTGGGTTGATTTGAGGCCCTCGAACTCTGTCAGTATGTTGCTTGCCTTCCGCAAGTCACCGTTTACCGGCGTGTCCCTGTACCAAGGCACATCCTTGATCCTCCCGCCAAGAAGCTCCTTCTTGCGTTTGATCTTGTCGATCTTGTCCTTTATGGCGGCGATGAGAGCCAGGAACACAAGGATGACGATGAAGGCAAAGAATATGACGGACGCCCATTCCCAGAAGCCGTACTCTCCCGAAGAGGAGTAGTCACTGCCTTTTAGGGCCTTCTTGCGGACTTGGTCGAATGTCCGCTTCTCTACAAGGTCCGGATGGAACATGCCCTTCTCGAAGCCGACCATGACGATCATAGCACTCTCCTTGATGAAAGGCTCCGTGGTTCTGGCCACGACAATCCCGTTCTCCACGTGTATCTCTCCCCGGAAACCGAACGCCCAGACCTTCGTGTTCTCCGTGGAGAACTCCATTCCCGGTTTCCTGACGGTCAGGATGATGGATTTGGGTGACGAACCCAGGTTACGGGCTACGAACATGTGGTTGAATCCGTCCATGTCCTCATGACCCTTGACAAGGCCGGTGAGAAGATAGCGGACGGTGTAGGTGTGCCTGCCGGAACTTCCCACGCCCCAGCAGATCTCATAGCCGTTGGATTTGGTCACAAGTCCGCAGCGGCCCGCCTTCAGGGCGCGGCTGCGGTCAACATCCCATTCGCCTTCGTTGAGATAGTCGCCGAGGGTCTCGTCGCTGACCGCCAGATCCTCAATGGTCATCTGACCCATGTTGTCGGCCACGAGGTACCACTCCGTAATGTCGTCAGAGACATCAATATGCCATGTCTCGGTCACAATGGCAGATCCGTTGTCCCGTAGTTCCACGTTGATTCTCAACGAGTCAACGTCGCTGCCGGACATCGGGACAGCGACGAGAGACAGGACGGCGGCCAGGAAAAATGTCCAAAGCCTCCTCATGATCCTACTTGTTGAATATGTCTGAGACTGAAGGCGCGTTGACGACAGTCTGGTCTTCCGGCAGGAGTTCGTGGGTCGAGAAATGGAGCATGGCGGCCACCATTGAGGAAGGCCATTGGCGAGCCATCATATTCATCTTCGTCACGCAGTCATTGTAGACCATCCTGCTGAGACGGACTTTCTCCTCGTAGTCCTTGATGTCGCCCATTGTCTTGACAAACACCGTGTCGGCACCCAGCTGAGGGTACTGCTCGGCGACTACATTCAAGCGTCCCACAACAGAACGAAGAGAGGCCTCGCTCTCCGCCAACTCGCCCGGATTGGAGACATTGGCGTTGCGCTTCGAGATCACGTCCACAAGGGTGTCGTGCTCGTACTTTGTGTACTGCTTGGTCATCTCGACCAGATTCGTCACGGCATCCCAACGGGATTTCATCTGGACGTTGATCTGGCTGAAAGCGTTCTTCATCTTTTCCTCCAGAGCGACGAATTTCCTCTGGGTCAAGAAGATGTAAATGAATATGACCACCAAAATGGCGATTATCACCAAAACTGTCGTTGACATGATGCTGATATGTTAAATGGTTAAACGATACTATCCTACCACCCAGACAAGCACGTGGTTGTCAAAGGTGATATATTCAAGCTCAAACTCTTCCTCGTAGCCATCCTTGTGGATGAAGGTCGCGTCAAGCTCACCCTCACCTTTCGGGCGGAAACGCTCGACCTCGATCTGCTCGGCGAAATTCACCCTGTAGGCCGAAAGTCTTTTGAAGATGGCTTCCTTGGCGCACCAATAGATCGCCAGCTGCTCGTTCCTCTTGTCATCATCAAGGTCATCGACCTCGTCCTCGGAAAGAGCCTTGCGCTCCACGGCGGAGAAGTCACGGGACAGGGACTCGATGTCTATTCCGACATCCTCGTTGTCATTCAGGATGACAGCGACATATTTATCCGTGTGTGTGATGCTTATGTTGGTGACGCTGTTCTCCAGATAAGGTTTTCCGTTATCATGGTGGCTCAGATAGACCTTCTCTCCGAACAACTCGCAGAGAAGCGCCCTTACCGCAAGCCTCTGCTTACGGAGTGATTCGTTGCTTATGAATGAGATCTCCTCCATCTCGTCGGACGGCACGGAGGCGAGCTCGCGAAGTTTATCTTCCGTCTCGGTTATCTGCCAAACCCCGATCAAGGATCTGGACTCTTCCAATTCCTTTTTTAAATATAGTGCCATAGATTCAGATATTCAAACAAGAAAATTCCCCCGCGGCCCTGACCCGGCCCGGGATGTTCAGCGAATGATTATATAACGTGCCGCACGACAGCGGATCGTCCGATCGGGGGTCCGCCTTTGATTTGCCGTCTGTCAGAATAGAACTGGGAGGTTCCATATAATCAGTTAATCTTCTTTATCTCTGCAAATATAATGATTTTTTGAATTAGAAAGAAAATACGACAGAAATTGTTATCTTTGTACCACTTTTGACTGTTATAGGATTTTTAACATAAAATTTTATTAATCATGGGATTTTTGACAAACGAGAAGCTGCTCATCGTCGGTGCCGGCGGTGCGATCGGCTCCAACATGGCTCAGACCGCCCTTATGCTCGGTCTTACTCCTAACATCTGTCTCTATGACATCATCGAACCGGCTGTCCACGGTGTAGCCGAGGAAATGTACCACTGTGCTTTCCCAGGTGCCAACGTAACTTGGACAACCGATCCTAAGGAGGCTTTCACAGGCGCCAAGTTCATCATCTCTTCCGGCGGTGCTCCACGTAAGGACGGTATGACCCGCGAGGATCTTCTCAAGGGCAACTGCCAGATCGCCGCTCAGTTCGGTGACTACATCAAGGAGTACTGCCCTGATGTCAACCACGTTGTGGTTATCTTCAACCCGGCCGATGTGACGGCTCTCACCGCCCTCATCCACTCAGGCCTCAAGCCTAACCAGCTCACCTCTCTCGCGGCTCTTGACTCCACACGTCTTCAGGAGCAGATCTCGAAGGCTTGCGGTGTTCCGCAGTACAAGGTTACCGATTGCTATACCTACGGCGGTCACGGCGAGCAGATGGCTGTCTTCGCGTCAAAGGCAAAGGTTGACGGCAAGCCTCTCTCCGAGTACAACATCTCCGAGGAGCGTTGGGCCGAGATCAAGCACGACACCATCCAGGGTGGCTCCAACATCATCAAGCTCCGTGGACGTTCTTCATTCCAGAGCCCTGCCTACCAGGCTGTCAAGATGATCGAGGGCGCTATGGGCGGAACTCCGTTCACCTGGCCTGCTGGTTGCTATGTCAACTGCGACAAGTGCGGCTTCAAGAACGTGATGATGGCTATGCCTACCACGATCGACGCCACCGGTGTTCACTTCACCGAGCCTCAGGGAACTGAAGTCGAGATGGCTGACCTCCAGAAGTCTTACGAGCACCTTTGCAAGATGCGTGAGGAGATCATCGCCCTTGGCATCGTTCCTCCGGTAGAGGACTGGAAGAAAGACAATGTAAACCTTTAGGAGCTGTTTTGAATTGTTTGTTTGAAGTTTTTCACCTCAAAGAACATTTTAAACAACTCAAAACTGCTTCTTGGTCTTCGGACTGTATAAAGTGCGGGAGGCCGGCTTTCAAGCCAGCCTCCCGCACTTTATGTATGCTCTTGACGGGCATGCGATTGAACATTCGTGGAAAAGTGTTACATTTGCATTCTGCCGGAACAATTCTGAAATGAGGATCAAGGATTGCATAGCATGGCTTTGGAACGCTTCCCGAGGGAATCACCTTCACATTCTGTGTGTGGGCGTTACCGGTATGGTCAGGGTTGCGGTCTCTCTGTTTTTCATCTGGGTGTGCAAAGGGCTTATCGACAATGTCACAGGACAGTCCGAAGGATGGAGCCTTGGCGTCCTCGTCGTGATGATGATCGTGAGCATGGCCGTCAGACCACTTCTTTCATTGATGGCTGACAGACTGGCCCGAAAGACAGAGGCTTGCATGAACAATGAATTGAGGATGAATATATTCGATCATCTGATGGCAAGCCGGTGGGACAGCCGGGAGTCTCGTCACTCGGGAGACATCCTCAACAGGTTGATTGATGATGTTCCGAGTGTCTCCGAGGTCTTGTGCCGTGGCATCCCGAGCGTAATGATAACGACCTGCCAGTTGATCGGCGCCCTGTACATCCTTTCCAAAATGGATGTGCGTTTGGCTCTTATTCTCCTGTTCATCATGCCGGCGGCCTTGTTGTTGAGCAAAAGCTATGTCAGTAGGATGAGAAAGCTTACGCATGACATCCGTTCTCGGGAAAGCGCTATTCAGGAACACATTCAGGAAAGTGTGCAGAATCGTCTGCTGCTTCGTTCCATGGAATACAACCATATTCCGTTTCCAAACTTGGCGACATGCAATCAGGGTTGTTCCGTAATGTCATGAGGTACACGAATTTCGCGCTTTTCCCCCGATTGATGATCCAAGTCGGATTCTCGGCCGGTTACGCCACCGCGTTCCTTTGGGGAATATTCGGGATCAGAAGCGACGCTGTGACTTTCGGCACGATGACTGCGTTCCTTCAGCTTGTGGCCCAGATACAAAACCCGATGGTCGAACTCAGTCGGCAGATTCCGGCGTTCATCCGTGTCATGACCGCTGCCGAGAGGCTCGCCGAACTGTCGGACGCACCTCTCGAACAAACCGGGAAGCCTGTCGTCCTGACCGGCAGGGCCGGAATCAGGATCGGGCATCTTACATATTCCTACCCTGGCGGCGAAAAAAAGGTATTCGATGACTTCTCCCATGATTTCACTCCGGGAAGCCTGACAGCGGGAATGTGGTGTTCTACGACTGCGAGGGAAACAAGGCCGAGGCCTCGCCTTTGACACGGCGCAACCTGTCTTATGTCCCGCAGGGGAACACCTTGTTCAGCGGAACCATCCGGGACAATCTTCGCATGGGAAATCCGGATGCGGGTGATGAGGAATATTCAAGGGCCCTTCATCTGGCCGCGGCGGATTTTGTCATGGATCTGCCTGATGGCCTTGACACCAGATGCGGCGAGCATGGCGTGGGATTGAGTGAAGGACAGGCCCAGAGGATCGCCATTGCCCGAGGATTGCTCCGTCCAGGCGGAATCCTCCTGCTTGACGAACCGTCCTCGTCCTTGGACATAGAGACGGAAAAGATCCTGTTGGAAAGGCTTTCAGGGCAGGTTCAGGACAAAACCCTCATAATCATCACCCATAGAGAGGAAATCGCGTCAATCTGCACATCTGTTCTGAGAATCACGCCTTCCTCGCTGAAGTGAGGAACAAGCGTCTCCAGACCCCGAGCAATATGCGGCGGAAAGGGGCGGCCATCAGCCAAAGCCTGATTTTCAGGCGATAGCCATTGGACTCCACGTCAACAGGATGCTTCCCTTGTTTCAGAACCGACACCACGCGTCCGAATATTCCATCTCTTCCGCAATGCTCCTTTGCCCTGAGGATACCGTCGCCTTGGATCACCGCGACGCCGTTCGCGTCAAACTCCAATATCCGGTGAAGGATGAAATGATTGTTCACCCGGAAAAGCACGATGTCCCCCTTGGCCGCGTTGCGGTGGGGCAAGTTTTCCGGGCTGGCCGCCTCCACGCCTTCCAGCACGACAAGATCCACCTCGCCCACGATGAAGGGCAGCATGCTTGTCCCTTTCACGGGAATCGTCACTTTCTTGCCTTTGCGCAGCAATGTGATGACATTCCCGAAATAAGCTTCGTTGTTGACGGTCATTTTTTCCATTTTGAGCCTTTATAGCATCGTGTCATTGACTTGTTTCTTTGCAAAAGTATTGAAAAAATCGTTGACTTTGCCATTAAGTAAGCATGAAAAAAATAAGTTGAACTAAATTTTGTGTCAGATTTTATGAGGATAGATTTCTTTTGGAAGAAGGAGTGTGCCGGTGGCACATGACTGATGAGAAAAGACATCTGGACCGAAAAGACAATCAAAGATTACCAAGTTATTTTTTAAGGATTACTGACCTTAAGAAAGCTGCCACATGAAAGTGAAGAATGGATTTGTCATCCGCGAGATTTGCGGTGAGAAGGTCCTTTCCGGGGAGGGAAGTGACTTTGTGAATTTCAACAAGTTGATCAGGTTGAATGATTCCGCGGCATACCTGTTGGAATCTGTCGGCTCATCGGACTTTACGGAGGAGTCGCTTGTCAGCCTCTTGTGCGGGAAGTATGATGTCTCTCCGGAGGTGGCCCTGTCTGATGTCAAGGCGATGTGCTCCCGGTTGAAGGAAAACGGTGTCCTCGAGTGATATGTCCACTTCAACAATCAGGGTTTACCGTGTCGGCGAAGTGGCGTTCGCTCTTGAACTGAGGTCTCCATGGATCCCTATGGAGTACACTGAACCGGTCCGGAAGCGGATAGCGCTGGCTGCGGCAGGTGATGTCTTGCCGGTTCTTCCGGTAAGGGCCGGGGACAAGGTGCCTTTCAGGACATTTGTGCAGGGGCGTGGAGAACTCATCCCTGACATTGACGCCAACATGCTGGATCTTTCCATGCTTGAACCGTTCTTCATCGGACAAGAGGCGGATGTGACTTTCCGTCTGGTCATCCATGCGCCTGAAAGTGAACCTTTCGACGCGGGGGCAGGGGGAAGGCCTGATCATGGATGTCAAAGACTCACAGCCGTACTTCAAGGTTTACCGCCGTCCTGAAGGGACATGGTTCGAGGTCAGCACCGAATCCAGTCCGTCCTTGGGAAGGTTGTTGGTTTCCAACGACAGCACTGTCGGAGACTATTATCCGGAACCGGGAATGACAGCCTACAAGGTGACATACATGATGGACGTGCTCCTGCGGATGATGTTCTCCTACAACTCTCCCGCGCATTCAGTCTTGCTGATGCACTCCTCGGTGGTCTCTCTGGATGGAGAGGCAGTGATGTTCCTTGGCCCCAGCGGAACCGGTAAAAGCACCCACAGCCGCCTGTGGCTCGAGAATATTCCTGGAACCACGTTGGTCAATGATGACAATCCGGTCGTGAGACTTGAAGACGGGAAATTGTTCGTCTATGGCACTCCATGGAGCGGGAAGACTCCCTGCTATCGTAATGTGAGGGTTCCGGTCAAGGCCATTGTCTGTCTCAGGCAGGCGCCGCTCAACAGCATCTCAAGGTTGAACGGGATTTACGCCTACGCCGGTTTTATCAGCGCTGTCTCATCTGTTCGTTGGGAACGTCGGATCATGGATGCATTGACACCGGTCGCCTCCGGAATCGCCACTTCGGTTCCGATCTATTCGATGGGGTGCCGTCCTGAAGCCGAAGCTGCAAGAGTGTGCCGTGACGGGGTCTGGAAGTAAAACGGCTACTTCGGAATGCGCCTATTGTTTCAAACGCAAAAACTTTTTTTATGAATATCCCGAAAGATGACCTGTTTTTCGACTTGTTGCGTTCCGGCCTTTGGGATAAGGCCGGTACCGTAGCGGATTATTCTTCCGTTGACTGGAAGGCTTTGATCAGTAATAACAAAAAAGCGGCCGAATTCCGGTCGCTTCTTTTGTCTGTCGGGGTACAGTGACTCGAACACTGGACCCTCTGGTCCCAAACCAGATGCGCTAGCCAACTGCGCCACACCCCGATAACATTCCTTCGGGTTAACCCCTCAGGCCTTTCCTGACAATCGCTCTTTCAAGCCTTCTCATTGGAAAGGACTGCAAAGTTATGCCTTTTTTTGAAATTCGCAAAACTTTTTTGAAAAAATCTGTTATCTTTGAAAGGAAATATTCAAAATCCATTGTCTGACCACCTCTGTAAGTGTGACGACGCACGGTTTTGGACTTTCAGGAGAAACACAAGAAGTTTTGGATTATGATCATTCAGGCTAAGGGCATAGAAAAATCTTTCGGGAATCTTAGGGTTCTTAAAGGAGTCGATTTTCAGGTTGATAAATCAGAAGTCGTGTCGATTATGGGCGCGTCAGGCGCGGGAAAGTCCACATTGCTTCAGATTTTGGGCACATTGTCCACACCTGACTCCGGCTCTCTGGAGATTGACGGGACTGACGTGCTGCATCTGAGCGGCAAGGACCTTTCGGCTTTCCGGAACCGCCGCATCGGGTTCGTTTTCCAGTTCCATCACCTTTTACCTGAGTTCAACGCCCTGGAGAACGTGATGATCCCGGCCTTCATCGCCGGACGTTCGGACAAGGATGCCAAGGCCGCCGCCACCGCACTCCTGAAGGATATGGGGCTTGGAGAGAGGATGGAGCACAAGCCGTCCGAGCTTTCCGGAGGCGAGCAGCAGAGGGTCGCCATAGCCAGAGCCCTTGTGAATGAGCCGGCGATCCTGTTCGCCGATGAGCCATCCGGCAATCTGGACTCGAAGACCAAGGCCGAGATCCACCAGCTGTTCTTCGATCTGAGGCAGCGCTACGGCCAGACGATTGTCATTGTGACACACGATCCTGACCTCGCGCGGATGTGTGACAGGTCCCTGTTTATGCGTGACGGGCAGTTCGTTGAGGAATAGAACGACCGGACATATTCATTATGAGCGTATTCCGTTTCAAGAGATTCAGTGTCCGCAACGAGCGTTCCGCGATGAAGGTCAATACTGACGGGGTGCTTCTCGGGGCCGCCACAACTGTGCTGCCAAATGACAGGCGTGTCCTTGATGTCGGCACAGGCACTGGGACGGTGGCTCTGATGATAGCCCAGCGCCTTGAGACTGAATGCTCCGGCGCGGACTGGCATATTCAAGGAATAGACATTGACACTCCGTCAGCGGAGGAGGCGGCCGAGAATTTCGATCAGTCCCCATGGCGGGATCATCTTGAGTCAGTGAATATCGGATTGGCGGCTTTCAAGGAAGCGAACAGCGGTGCGTGCTATGACCTTATCGTCTCTAATCCACCTTATTACGACAATTCGCTCCAGGCACCCGAGGCCAGGCGCAACACCGCCCGCCACACTGGAGACCCGGAAGATCCTGCCGGGGCGGAACCTCTCTCCTATCGGGAAATTCTTGAATATGCTTCCGAAGTCCTCAGTGAATATGGCCGTGTGTCGATGATCCTGCCTTCCGACCAGGAGAAAGCGTTGTTCAGGCACGCCAGGATGTGCGGATTCGTACCGTGGAAGATTTTGAGAATCAGGACTGTGGAACGTAAGCCGGTGTCGCGGTTGATTGTTCAGTTCGGACGTAAGGGAAAGTTCGGGGATTCTCCTCAGGAGGAGCTCCTGACTCTTTTAAACGAAAGAGGGAGACGTACTTCCCAGCAAGTCTCCCTCGTAACAGATTATTATCTGTAACCAAACTAACCATTAACCAATTGACCAAAAAAATAATCTGTTATCTTTTTTCATTCTTATTATCCTTGTTCAGTTTATGAATCTGTTGCCTGCGGAACGACTCTTCCGCGATATACAACTTCGCCACCTTCTTGCCGGGAAGTATCTTTCGGTACTCCAAGACATATTTACTATCAATATCCTTGCCACAATTCTGGGATTCAATGTATTTATCCAACAAAGTGTTGATTTCTTTGTCACCTTTCCCGGCCTTGATTGCTTCGTCAAGAGCTTTGTAGGCGTCCATGGACACTTTGAAAGAGTTTCTCTTCTCTCGTTCGCATTTGTTATAGACCGGCCAGAACTTCTCAGCCTCGGCGCTTGTCAGATCCAACGCGTCGGTAAGATAGGCGATTTTCTCGGCCTTCCACTTGTCGTGACAGTCCTTCTTGCCTTTGTCCTGCGCCCCCAAGCCGGGAAGCGCGGAAATCAGGACTGTGAGTATCAATAATATTCGTTTCATGTCAAATCTATTTTTTCGCTATAAGTCCGGCATATTCAATCAATTCGGCGGAAGTGCCCGAATCAATCAGGTAGTTGACCACATCCTCGTTGGAGATAGTGTCTTGCTCAGCGCCATCCGCATGGAGATATTCATTGGTCTGAAGCAGGCTTATGTAGGCGAACTCGTTGTAAAGGTCGCTTGCCACGCCTTTCTCCGCCGTGCCGCTGAGGATGGCATTCCCTATCATCAGTATGGCCAGGAAGCATGCGGCCAGTACAAGGTACGGCTTCATGCGCTGCATCGGACTGATCGTCTGATTCATGGCAGGTATGGTGTCAAGACGGGCCTTGAGTTCCTCGAAATACCCTTCCGGAACTTTGAAGGCCGCCTTCCCTGTGCCATTGAATATGTCGTTTCTCTTTTGCATCACGTTATCTTTGACAGATTGTCAACATCAAGGTTTAATCTGATTCTGAAGTTCCGCGCGGATTTTTTCGGAGGCGAAATGATAGGAGGCTTTCAGGGCCCCGACTGATGTCCCAAGGATCTCGGAGATCTCCTCGTAGGACAGGTCGTCGAAATATCGCAGGCAGAACACCGATTTCTGTTTTTGAGGAAGTCTGGCGATGGCTTTGAAGAGGAGCCTTTGGGCCTCGTCGCCGTTGAAGTACGGATCGTCGTCAATCTTGTCGGCCAGTTCCGTGTCGATGCTCTCGAACTTGAGGATGGCGCGGACCTTTTGCTTGTGAAGCCAGTTCAATGTCTCGTTGGTGGCTATCCTGTAGATCCATGTGAACAGCCTGGAGTCTCCTCTGAACGAAGGAAGGGCTGACCAGATCTTTATGAATATCTCCTGGAGGAGGTCGTCGGTGTCCTCGTGCGAGCAGACGAACCTGCGGACGTGCCAATATAGCCGCTCGCTGTAAGCCGCGACTATCTCTTTGAACGCTCTTTCGTCCTGGCCGTTCCGGTAAATCCCGATAATCTCCTCGTCAGTCATCCTGATTGTGTTCAATCTTTCAAATGTACGACAAATTGCTTATTTTTGCAATTATACTTAGGAATATGCGGGCGGTTGTCCCGTTACTTGCAATTGAACGACACGTTATATGAAGCATATCAGGAATTTCTGCATCATCGCTCACATCGACCATGGGAAGAGCACACTTGCCGACAGGCTTATCGAACTGACAAAGACTCTGTCTTCCAGGGATATGGAGGCGCAGGTGCTGGACGACATGGATCTGGAGAGGGAGAAAGGAATCACCATCAAGAGCCACGCCATCCAGATGGAATATATTTATAAAGGTGAGAAATATGTCCTTAACCTGATCGACACTCCGGGGCACGTGGATTTCTCCTACGAGGTCTCCCGCTCGATCGCTTCCTGCGAGGGGGCGTTGCTGGTTGTCGATGCGTCACAGGGAATCCAGGCACAGACGATCTCCAATCTCTATCTGGCTGTGGATCATGGACTTGAGATCATCCCGGTGATGAACAAGATAGACATGGATTCCGCCCAGCCGGAGATTGTGGCCGACCAGATAGTCGATCTTCTGGGCTGTGACCACGACGATATATTCAAAGTCTCCGCGAGGACGGGAGAAGGGATTCCGCCGCTTCTGGACGCGATTGTGGAGAGGATTCCGGCTCCGCACGGGGATCCAGACGCTCCGCTGCAGGCGTTGATCTTTGACTCGGTGTTCAATCCGTTCCGGGGAATCATCGCCTATTTCAAGGTTCTGAACGGATCCATCTCCACAGGCGACAAGGTCAAGTTTGTCGCTACGGGACAGGAATATGACGCCGAGGAGGTCGGTGTGCTCAAGATGAAGCTCCAGCCTACCGGCAAGGTCTCGACCGGGGACGTGGGCTACATCATCTCCGGAATCAAGAGGGCTGTGGAGGTCAAGGTGGGTGACACAATAACCCATTCCGCCAGGCCTTGCGCCGCCGCCATCGCGGGATTCGAGGAGGTGAAACCGATGGTGTTCGCCGGTATGTATCCTGTTCAGGCTGACAAGTTTGAGGAACTTAGGGCGACGCTGGAGAAGTTCCAGCTCAATGACGCCTCCTTTGTCTATGAGCCGGAGTCTTCGCTTGCCCTCGGATTCGGTTTCCGTTGCGGATTCCTCGGACTTCTTCACCTTGAGATCGTGCAGGAACGTCTTTTCAGAGAGTTCAACATGGATGTCATCACGACAGTCCCTAACGTTTCCTATAAAGTATATACCACTCAGGGGGAGGTGCTTGACGTGCACAATCCGTCCGGCCTTCCGGCCCCTACGCTGATCGATCACATCGAGGAGCCTTTCATCAGGGCCCAGATCATCTCCAAGACGGATTTCTACGGGGCGATTATGAAACTGTGCATGGACAAGAGGGGAACACTGATCGGGGAGCACTACATCACTTCCGACAGGGTCGAGCTCACCTATGATATGCCGCTTTCCGAGATCGTGTTCGATTTCTATGATAAATTGAAGTCTGTCTCAAAGGGTTACGCGTCGTTTGACTATCACGTCACGGATTTCCGCACAGCAAGGCTGGTCAAGTTGGACATCCTTCTGAACGGTGACCCGGCGGATGCGCTTTCTACCCTTATCCACGAGGATCACGCCTACGAATTCGGACGTAAGATTTGCTTGAAGCTCAAGGAGTTGATCCCTCGCCAGCAGTTCGATATCGCGGTCCAGGCGGCCATCGGGGCGAAGATCATCGCCCGTGAGACCGTGCGTCAGGTCCGCAAGGATGTGACCGCGAAATGCTACGGCGGCGATGTGACCCGTAAGAGGAAACTTCTTGAGAAACAGAAGGAAGGCAAGAAGAGGATGCGCCAGATCGGTACGGTTCAGGTGCCGCAGAGCGCCTTCATGGCTGTGCTCAAACTGGATTCTTAGGAATATGAACGTGGCTCTTCTCATAACCCTTACCGATGATGGCAAGGATGGCGCCACCGCTTGCCTTGAGGAATGTCAAAGGCAGACGGAAGCATTGACGGCCACGGGAGGATATTCATTCACCACTTTTTTGAATGATGAGGGAGTAGGTGGGTATCAGAAGGTTTGGGAAAAGGTTTTGGGGATCGGCTTCGACTTTTACCTTTGGATGGATTCAGACCTCAGGTTGGAGGAAGGGGCTTTCGCATCGTTCTTCGAGAATTCATTCTTCCTGCGTCATAAGGCCGTGATAGCCGGCACTGTCTCCGACTTGTCTGGCAACCTGCTCTCCGGTGGCAGATCCCGTCATGGAAGGCTTCTGGAACCGGATCCGGTCATCCCTATTCCTTGCCATCTTTACGACATGACGCTCACACTAGTCCCTGAATACGCCGTCAGGCATCTTGAAAATCCGTCTGATATATTCCGGCCCAATCTTCTTGACTATGGTTGTGGAGCCAAGGTGGCGAAAGCCGGAGTCGCCCGAGTCATCGCTCCGGGGATTCTGGCGCGCACCGGCAGGAAACCGGATCTTCCTGCTTGGAAGAATCCTGACAGACCGGCCGCGGAAAGAATATCGTCATTGATAAGAGGGAGCAACCGAGAGTTTATTCGGGTTATGCATTCGATTTTCAGATAATATTCGTAAATTTACGCTTACGCATTCGGTTGCGGATGCGCTTTGAAACGACATTAACATTAAAACATCCAATATTATGAAGCATCCTAAAATAGGAATCCGTCCGACCATAGATGGCCGTCAAGGCGGTGTACGTGAAAGTCTTGAGGAAAAGACAATGACCCTTGCGGCCAATGTCGCCGCCCTCATTTCCTCCAATCTGAGATATACCGACGGCACTCCGGTGGAGTGTGTCATCGCTGACGGTACGATCGGCCGTGTGGCTGAGAGCGCCGCCTGCGCCGAGAAGTTCGAGCGCGAGGGTGTCGGCGGAACAATCACCGTGACATCCTGCTGGTGCTACGGCTCCGAGACCATGGATATGAACCCTTACTGGCCGAAGGCTGTATGGGGATTCAATGGCACGGAGCGTCCTGGTGCGGTTTACCTCGCCGCCGTGCTTGCCGCGCACGCACAGAAGGGCCTTCCTGCTTTCGGAATATACGGTCACGATGTCCAGGATCTCGATGACAACTCGATCCCGGAGGATGTGGCCGAGAAGATTCTCCGTTTCGCCCGCGGCGCTGTCGCGGTGGCGGAGATGAGAGGGGAGTCTTACCTTTCGATCGGCAGTGTTACGATGGGCATCGCCGGCTCCATCGTGGACACCAACTTCTTCCAGAAGTATCTGGGAATGAGGAATGAAAGTGTAGATGAGGTCGAGATCCTGAGGCGTATGGATCTTGGAATATACGACCCTGAGGAGTTCGAGAAGGCTATGGCCTGGGTCAAGAAATACTGTATGCCTAACGAGGGTTGGGACAAGAACCCTGAAGGCAAGCAAAAGACCCGTGAGCAGAAGGACAAGGATTGGGAATTCGTGGTGAAGATGACCATCATCGTGATGGATCTTATGCACGGCAACCCTAAGCTCCGCGAGATGGGATTCAAGGAGGAGGCTCTTGGGCACAACGCCATCGCCGGAGGTTTCCAGGGACAGCGTCAGTGGACCGACTGGATGCCTAACGGGGACTTCACGGAGACCCTTCTGAACACCAATTTCGACTGGAACGGCCGCAGGGAGCCTTCGATTCTTGCCACAGAGAACGACTCGCTCAACGGCACGGCTATGCTTATGGCGCACTTGCTGACCAACCGTCCTCAGATCTTCTCCGATGTGAGGACGTACTGGAGCCCTGAGGCTGTCAAGAGGGTGACCGGCAAGGAACTCACCGGCAAGGCCGCCCCTGGAATCATCCACCTCATCAACTCCGGAGCCACGACTATGGACGGCTGCGGACAAAGCTCTGACGCAGAGGGTAATCCGGTTATGAAGCCGTTCTGGGAGATGACCGAGGAGGACGAGAAGCGCTGCCTTGAGCACTCGCAATGGATGCCGGCCGACAGGGACTACTTCCGTGGCGGCGGATTCAGCATCCATTTCGTGTCAAGGGGAGATTTCCCTGCAACAATGGCGAGAATCAACATCGTGGACGGGCTCGGACCGGTTCTCCAGATCGCCGAGGGCTGGGTTGTGGACATCGATCCTGAGATCCACGCCGTTCTCGACAAGCGTACCGACCCTACCTGGCCTACAACCTGGTTCACCCCACGCCTTGACCCTAAGAAGGATGCCTTCAAGGACGTTTACAGCGTGATGAACAATTGGGGCGCCAATCACGGAGCGATCTCCTACGGACACATCGGCGCTGACCTCATCACCTTGGCCTCTATGCTCCGCATCCCTGTCTGCATGCACAACGTGGACGATGCCAAGATATTCCGTCCGGCGGCTTGGAACGCGTTCGGAATGGACAAGGAGGGTGCGGACTTCCGTGCCTGCGCGAACTTCGGTCCGATCTACAAGTAATCCTTGAATATGAAGGAGAAGGATTCAATCTTAAAGGCAGGCGGAGTAAGCTACGTCCTGCCTTTTATTCTCATAACGACCTGTTTCGCCCTGTGGGGATTCGCCAACGACATCACCAACCCGATGGTCAAGGCATTCTCCAAGATATTCAGAATGAGTGTGACGCAGGGCTCTCTGGTCCAGGTGGCATTCTACGGCGGCTATTTCTGTATGGCTCTTCCGGCGGCGATGTTCATCAGGAAATTCTCCTACAAGGCTGGCGTTCTTGTCGGGCTTGGACTCTATGCGCTCGGGGCTCTGCTGTTCCTTCCGGCCAAATCTGTCGGTGTCTATGGCTTTTTCCTTATCGCATATTTCATAATGACTTGCGGTCTGTCTTTCCTTGAAACCAGCTGCAATCCGTACATCCTGAGTATGGGAACGGAGGAGACTTCGACCCGTCGTCTGAACTTCGCTCAGTGCTTCAATCCGATCGGCTCGCTGATGGGAATGTACGTGGCGATGAACTTCATCCAGGCGAGGCTGCATCCGGCCAGCACGGCCGAGCGGGCGCTTCTGGACGATGCGAGCTTCGAGGCGATGAAACAGGCTGATCTCAATGTGCTTACGGGACCTTACTGGGTTGTCGGCCTTGTCATCATCGTGATGTTCGTCTTGATACTTGTCGCGAAGATGCCTAAGAACGCCGACAATGATCACGAGATGAACATCGGCCCGGTTCTGAACCGCCTGCTTCACAGGCCTCGGTACTGGGAGGGAGTGATCGCTCAGTTCTTCTATGTCGGTGTGCAGATTATGTGCTGGACATTCATCATCCAGTACGGCACAAGAGTGTTTATGGCCGAGGGAATGGACGAGCAGGCGGCCGAGGTGCTTTCGCAGAAGTACAACATCGCGGCGATGATCCTGTTCGTGACCTGCCGCTTCCTGTGCACTTGGCTGATGAAATATCTGAAACCGTCCAAACTCTTGACAATCTTCGCTATAGGAGGAATGATTGCCACTGCCGGCGTGATATTCCTGCAGAACAGGCTCGGGCTTTATTGCCTTGTGGCTGTCAGCGGGTTTATGTCGCTGATGTTCCCGACGATCTACGGAATCGCCCTCGGAGGGCTCGGGGATGACGCCAAGTTCGGTGCCGCCGGCCTCATTATGGCCATTCTGGGTGGCTCTGTGCTTCCTCCGCTCCAGGCTTGGATCATCGACAAGGGCACGATCGGTTTCCTGCCGGCTGTGAACGCTTCGTTTATCCTGCCGTTTATCTGCTTCATTGTCGTCTGCTTCTATGGAATCAGGACGACTAAGATTCATCTGGCGGACGTTAAGTAACATGAAAAAAATAAGTTGCTTCAGATTAAGAGAAGATTTTCGAGGATAGATCTTTTTTTGAAGAAGGAGTGTGCCGGTGGCACATGACTGATGAGAAAAGAGATCTAGACCGAAAAGATTCCTTAAGATGATGCAGGTTATTTTTTGAATGTTACTAAAGAATAGGTTAAGGATTATCCAGCCCGGAAATGATTTCCAGGCAAAAAACCAGAGCCTGCATCGCGTGATCGTTGAGGATCACCAGCGGCTCCGGGCATATTCCAAAGAATGACAGCGCGATTGTGGCCACCGAAAGGGTCATGATCGCGCTTGTCAGTGGCAGTGCGATCAGGTTGGTCAGAATGAAGTACTTGGGAAAAGTGTGGAAATGGTACCACGCCAGCGGGCCGGTGAAGACTTGGCAGGAGATTGACAGCATCGCCGCGCTCCATATTTTCCGTAAAGGATTGAATCTGGATAATTTAGAACCGTTTGGTGCGGGATAGATCCGATCAAGGGTAGGGAAGAGCAGGAATATTCCCGCCATCGCCATATAGGACAGCTGGAACGCCACTGAGGTGATGACATCCGGCTTCAGGGCGAGCTGGGTGGTCAGAGCGGCCAGTAGAACCCTGACCGGCTCCCTTTTCCGTCCAAGCAGCTTGGCGGTCTCGTTGATGGTGATGAACAGGAATGCGCGGATGATCGAAGGCGTGGCACCGGTCATAATGGAGTAGAAAAGTGCGGCCACGATGATCAATGAATATCTCAACCTTCTGATCCACGGGCTATTGCCTAAAGGTGCGGTCAGCCTTGCAAGGAGGATATAAAGCACACCGAGATGCAGCCCTGAGAGTGCGAGGATATGCGAGGCACCGCTGTCCCTGAATATTCCCGTGATCTCTTTCGTCAGGTCGCTTTTGTCGCCGGTCAGCAGGGCTTTCACCAGTGGGCCGCTGGTCTCGGACGGGTAAGGTATATTGTCAATGACGTTCTGCAGTGTACCGACGGCATTGGCCGCCGCCGAACCGATGAATCCGCTTTCATATTCAGGAATCCCGCTTGCGATGTGATAATTCAACGAGCAGAATATTCCCGTGACTATGAATATTCCCGCAAAGAATATCCGCCGGCCGCTGAGCCTGCCTAAGCGCGTCAGCCTGCCGAGGCGCGGTTGGTTCGACAGGCTCACCAACCGCTTTCCGCTCCGGTCGCTGAGCTTGCCGAAGCGAACCAATAAGGTTGTTATACAAATGAGAACAAGGAGAGTCGAACTAGTGATGAACGGCAGTCCTCCGGAAAGAAGAGGGTACAGAGCCACCCCCATCGCGACCCCGGCCGCAAAAGGAACACTTATCCCTACGATATCTCTCGCCTCATTCATCACACAGTTCCTTAATATGCGGTAAAAATAGTTATAAATTTCGTATCTTTGTCAGCATAATTACATAAATTTCAAACGGAATGATTATTCTTGTTATCAATTGCGGAAGCTCTTCGATCAAGTACCAGCTGCTTGACATGAAGAACGATGACGTTTACTCCCTTTTGGCCAAAGGTATAGTTGAGAAAATCGGCCTTGAATGCGGAAGGCTCCAGCACACTCCGGCGGGTAAGGAGAAGGTTGTGAAGGATCTTCCTGTCCCTGACCACACGGTCGGAATGCAGATTGTGCTTGATGCCCTTATCGACAAGGACCACGGTGTCCTCAAGTCATTCGACGACATTGAGGCTGTCGGCCACAGAATCGTGCAGGGCGCCGATTTCTTCTCCGGAAGCGCCATCGTGGACGAGGATGTCATCAAGAAGATCGACTTCTGCTGCGACTTCGCCCCTCTCCACAACCCGGCCCACCTGCTTGGTATCAGGGCTTGCCAGGAGGTTCTGCCTTCAGTGCCTCAGGTCGTGACGTTCGACACCGCCTTCCATCAGACGATGCCGCCTTACGCCTACATGTACGGCCTCCCTTATGAATATTATGACAAGTACCACATCCGCCGCTACGGCGCCCACGGAACGAGCCATCAGTTCGTGGCAAAGAAGGGCGCTGAGATGGTCGGCCTTGATCTGAACAACTCAAGGATCATAACCTGCCACATCGGTAACGGAAGCTCCATCACCGCTATCGTGAACGGAAAGTCAATCGACACCTCTATGGGTCTCACTCCGCTTGAGGGTCTGGTCATGGGAACCCGCTGCGGCGACGTGGACGCAAACGCCGTCCTCTACATGATGAAGAAGGAGAATCTCACTCCTGATCAGATGTACGACATCGTGAACAAGAAGAGCGGTTTCCTCGGAGTCTCCCAGAAGACATCCGACGCCCGTGAGCTGGACGAGCTCGCCAACAACGGCGACCGCCAGGCCAAGCTTGTACTCAAGATGCTGACATTCCAGATGATCAAGTACATCGGAGCCTACACCGCCGAGATGAACGGAGTTGACGCCATCTTCTTCACCGGCGGTATCGGCGAGCACAACAGCCGTCTGCGCCGCAGGGTCTGCGAGAACTTCACCTATCTCGGACTTGCATTCGACTACGAGGCCAACACCGCCTGGGGAGTTGACACGGTGATCTCCCTGCCGGATTCCAAGGTCAAGGTCGCCCTTGTCACCACCGACGAGGAACTCGTCATCGCGCGCGACACCATGCACCTCGTGCAGAGCATGGATGAATAGAATCAATCTAAAAAAAGAAATATCATGATCACAAAATTCGCTGACGTATTCGCCGAACTCAAAGAGAAGGGCGTATGCAAAAGATTGGTGGCCGCCTGGGCTGTTGACGAGCACACAATTGTGGCTTGCGCCAAGGCTTCGGAGTTAGGTTTCGTGAAAGTCACCCTTGTAGGTGACAAGGAACTCATCAGAGAGACCTGCCAGAAGAACGACATCGACATCGAACTCTTCGAGATTGTCAACGAGCCGGTTGAACTCAAGGCTGTCTCAAAGGCCGTTCAGCTTGTTCACGATGGTGAGGGCGATGTCCTGATGAAAGGGCTTTGCTCCACGGACAAGTTCCTCCGCGCTATTCTCAACAAGGAGACCGGACTTCTTCCTCAGAAGGGCGTGCTCAGCCACGTCGGAGTCATTGAAAGCCCTAACTATCACAAACTCCTCTTCCTGTCAGACATGGCCGTGATTCCTCTTCCTGACTTCCGCCAGAAGGTGAAGATCGCCGGTTATCTCATCGGAGTGGCCAAGTCATTCGGCATCTCAAAGCCTAAGCTTGCGTTCATCGCCGCATCCGAGCAGGTGCTTGATTCCATGCCTGCCTGCATGGAGGCCGCCGCTCTCGCCAAGATGGTTGACCGCGGACAGATCAAGGGCTGTGTCGCTGACGGCCCTCTGGCTCTGGATGTCGCGATCGACAAGGAGTCTGTGGAGATCAAGAAACTTGTCAGCCCGGTTGCCGGTGACGCTGACTGTCTTGAGTTCCCTAACATCGAGTCCGCCAATGTGTTCTGGAAGACAAACTCCAAACTCGCCACTGGTGTGAAGCAGGCTGGAATGCTCGTCGGAACGACTGTCCCTTGCGTGCTCGCAAGCCGTGCCGACAGCGTTGACACCAAGCTGAACTCCATCGCGGAGGCTGTGATGTTTGTCAACAAGTAGTATTAATAATCAAACCATTCCTCATCACTTGAAGTATTTTGATGAGGCGGATAGAACATATTCCTCGGAGGAAACTTCGAGGAATATTTCATTCTGAGCTTGTCGAAAAGCTCCGCCGTGTGCCGCGCGAGCCCCGGCCCTTTGTAAGTGCTTGTGTTGGAAATGAATATCCAGCATTCCCCGTCAGGGAAGTACTTGATCAGCGCGCTTGTCCCGGCGAATGTCCCGGTACGTGTCCAGTAACCGTCCTTGGTGTCGTTCCAACCGAGCGAGTAGGTGCTCTCGTCGAAATATTCAGTCATCTGATCCACGCTTTCCTTGCTGATGATGTCAGGCACTTCCGGTCTGCCGTCGATCGAGGCTACGAGCAGTGCCAGTTCCGGTGTCGATGCCGCCCAGGCTCCCGCTCCGGAAAGACCAGTCACATTGTTGCCGCCGTAGCAGCGGATGACCTTACGGCCGCTGTTGTTGAACTCCTCCGCCGGCTCGTCATCGTGTTGGACATAGTAGCGTGTCTCGTTGGGGAGCTTGTGCTTGTAGTAGTTGCCGGCGATATGGAAATCAACGCATCCGATTGGCCGCAGCACATTTTCCTGCATAAAGGTCTCATAGTCCATCCCGCTGACCTTCTCAATCACCATGGAAAGAGCCAGATAGCCGAAGTTTGAATATTCCTGAGCGGTGCCAGGAATGAATCTCACCCGCCTTTTGAGCTGGAGCTCCATCAGTTGCTCCTGTGTGGGAACCTCCTTCCAGCCGTTCTGCATCATTATCCAGCGGGTCGAGAACATCGGGTCTCCGCCACGTTTGGAGAAACCACCCTTGTGACGCAGAAGGTCTTCAACCGTAATCCTATTGTATAAGGTGTCTTTTATGGCGGCGACATAGGCTGAGTCGTTCAGGATTCCATCCGGCCCGAACACGTGGTCCTTGATGCTCAGCAGTCCTCTTTCCTGAAGAACCATAATTCCCACAGCTGTCACCAGCTTGGAGACGGACGCCATCCTCAGAATATTCCCGGGCCCCATTTTCTTGTCGGTGTCGGCCTCCCCGTAGCCTTTGGCGAAGAGCAGGGAGTCGTTTCTCATGACCGAGAGGGACGCTCCGTGTATTCCCCAGTAAGTCAGGTAGTCCTTGACTATCTTATCGAACCCGGCCAGGCAGGACGTGTCTGACATCTCGTTTGTAAGGGTTTCGTTGAGGTTTACCGGCACAGGACACGATTCAGTTTCCTTATCCATCCGCTTGCCGAACGCTGACTTACCGGCTATGATGACGACCAGCAGGACAGACAGTCCCGCCGCGCAAGTGAGGATCAACCTTTTTGTTCTGGAATCCGACATATTCTTAGATCAGTCCGGCCTTTCTTCCGAAGTCGATGATGAAATCGGCTGTCCCGTCTATTCCGAGAATCGAGGAGTCGATGCAGAGGTCATAGTCAGACGCCGCTCCCCAGTTGCCGAAAGTGAAGAAATTGTAGTAGGTCTCCCTGGTCCTGTCCTGTCTTCCGATTCTGGTGCGGGCCTCCTCCGGGCTGATTCCCAATCTTTCGGAGACCCTTTTCACACGCTCCTCCAAAGGCGCGCAGACGAAGACATCCAGGCATTTAGAGTCCCTGAGGATGTAGTTGGAGCACCTGCCTACGAAAATCGCCGGACCTTTCGCCGCGATGTTCCTGATGACCTCGCTCTGGATTTTGAAAAGCTCATTGTCACCGACGTAGTTCCGCGTCTCCCCGAACCTTCCGGTCCCGAAGAATGATGAGATGTTGAATATGCTTCTTTTCTCGTCGCTGCGCTCGAACAGTTCCTTGCTGAAACCGCTCTCGTCGGCTGCCTTGGAGATCAACTCGTTGTCATAGACCGGGACGCCCAGAGTCTCGCTTATTTTTAACGCGATGAGCTTTCCGCCGCTCCCGAACTGGCGTCCGATGTTGATTATTGTGTTTTGTCCGTTCATATTCATTAGTTTTTAAGAGATCGCGCTTCCAAGGATCGTTGGCTCGTCCCCGTCCTTGAGTCTGCTGAATTTGCGCATGAGATTGCCGATCATGACCAATGTCGTGACGCAGGCCAGCGCATCGGAGATAGGGAACGCCGCGAACACTCCATGAATGTCAAAGAACAGCGGCATCAGGTACAGCAGTGGCACAAGGTAAAGCAGTTGGCGGCTGAGGGACAGGAATATTGACTTCCGGACCATTCCGAGACTCTGGAACAGGTTGGTAGATACCATCTGCCAGCCTACGATCAGCACAACTGGGTTCATCACTCTCAATCCTTTCTCCGCCATCTCCTTAAGGCTTGGATCATTGGTGAAGATGCTGACCATCACTTTCGGGAAGAACTCCGAGGCGATGAACCAGAAACCGGTTATGATCGTGGCCCACATAGAAGTACGCAGGAAGACCTCGCGGACCCTTGAATATTTCCTCGCCCCGAAATTGTAGCCGGCGATAGGCTGCATTCCCTGGTTGAACCCCATCACCACCATAATGAACAGGAAGTTGATCCTGTTGATGATTCCGTATGCTCCGATCGCAAGGTCTCCGCCGTACTTGAGAAGCTGCTGGTTGATGAACATTGTCACGATGCAGGAGGCCGAGTTCATAAGGAAAGGCCCCATACCGATTGACAATGAATCCTTTGCGATCCTCCACTCAAGACTGAAGAACCCTTTCGGCAGACGAAGGACGTTGTCCTTCCGTGTGAAATAGTATATTGAATATGCCAGCGAGACAGCCTGGCAAATCACCGTCGCCAAGGCGGCTCCGCGGACACCCATCCCGAACGTGAAAATGAATATCGGGTCCAGGATGCTGTTGAGGATCACTGTGAAAAGGGTCAGTCCCATCGCCATCTTCGGGTTGCCCGAAGACCGGATGATGCTGTTCAGTCCAAAGTAAAGATGAGTGATGACATTCCCGTAGAGAATGATCTCCATATAGTCCCTGGCGTACTTCAGCGTGTTGGCGCTGGCTCCGAAGAAATAGAGAATCGGATCCAGGAACATCAGGCAGAACACGGTGAACAGGAGGCCGACGATGCAGTTCAGGGTCACCTCGTTGGCCAGGACCTTGTTGGCGATCTTATAGTTCCGCTGTCCGAGCAGCACGGAGATCATGGTCGCCGCCCCGACGCCGACAAGAGTGCCGAGCGCCGTGCTGAGGTTCATCAGCGGGAACGTGACAGCAAGTCCCGAGATGGCCAGCGATCCCGATCCGGGAATATGCCCGATGTAGATGCTGTCCACCATATTATAGAGAGAAGACGCAGTCATGGCGATGATTCCAGGGACTGCGTACTTCTTGAGCAATATTCCTATGCTTTCACTTCCAAGCTCCGTAGGAGCGGTCTGTGTCTGTGGCATTATATTCTTCCTTATTCTTCCTTGTCAACAATCTCGATCTCGAAAGTCAAAGGGGCAAATTTTGGAATCACGTTTCCGCTGCCGCTGTATTTGTAGCCCAATGCCGAGTAGAACGCGCAGATTCCTTTCTCGTAGGATTTCAGTTTTGAGAGGCAGTAGGCGAATCCATCGATTGTGGTGCTTCCGTCCGAACTGCTTGACCCTCCGAGAGTGATTTCGGTGTAGGTCTCGTTCAACTTGACCATTTGAGGCTTGTAAGTCTTTGACGAGGAGTAAATCCCGTAGAACTTGGCGGTGTCCTCGATTGTGGTGTCGAACACCTGGCCGTTGAGAAGCCTTCCTATGTAGTTGATGTAGAATGTCGTGTCACGCGGGAATGTGGTTGTGTCAGTAGGTTCCTTGAGCTGTTGGTAGTAGTACCCGTAGAATGTGGAGTCAACATCGTTCATCATGCGAGCTGTGTACCTTTCCAACGAATCGACCTCCCATTTGTTGATGTTGTCGGTCTTGCCGGTCAAGGTAAGAGTGTAGATTGTGTTGCTCCCGCTCTTGTTCTTGTAGAATTCCTCAGCGGTAGTGTAGTATTTCTCGCCGGTTGATGATGATATGGTTGAGTTGAGCCATCCAGGCACGACCACTGTCCTTGTTCCGCCGACCTTCATGCCCTTGATGGCTTCCAGAACACCCGGCTGGGTGGCATAGTAAGAGTCCATCACCACTGTCGGACCATAGTAGTTGCCTTTCGTGTAGCTTCCTGTCTGCTGCGCCACTTTCTCCTCGGACGTGCCGCTGATGTTCCCGTTCAGATCCGTGGCCGTGTAGCGGATGAAGTAATAATAGTCATCATCCGTGACAGCCTCTCCGGAGCCAGGCTGGTCATCGATGATGTAAACTCCAAGGCCGGTCGGCTGGACTCCCGGATGGTTCACGCTCATCCAAGCGTCCAGGTAGAGTTTCACGTCATCGTTCTCGTAGGTTGTGGTTTCCTTCGCGCAGGATGACGCCAAGGCAAGAATGGCCACGGCGGCCGTACAACGCAAAGATGAAGTTGCTTTCTTTGATATATTCATAACAGTTTTCTTTTTTCTCATTGATTAATTCGAGACGCTGCTTATCCACAAATGATAGGCCAAAGCCGAATTTCCTGGCACGGTTCCGTTCGTGTGCTTCCCGAATCCGTACTTTCCGTTGAACATGATGTAACATTCATCTCCGGCCTTGACCCCTACGATGCCTTTTTTCAGGCCTTTGACAAGGTTGTCCTTCGCGAGATCGACCGTGCTGACCTGAAAGATGGTGGAGTCGGTCACCGTCCAGTTGTAGGATTCGGCGAATTCTTTGCTGTTGGTCACGAACATATTCCCGGAACTGAGGCTGGAACTGTTGATGCAGTGTCCCGCATAGTAGAAGGACACGGTTCCGCCGCTCTCAAGCGCGGCCCCTTCTCCGTGCTTCACGGTGACCCTTACGACGCCGTCAAGATAATCGACCGTCGCCTCGGATTCTTCCGGAGCAAGGGATTTGACCAGAGATTCGATGTTCTTGTCCTGCTGGGTATAGGCGTTCTCGACCTCGCTCTTGCCGCAAGAAGAGACAAGGGCGGCCATGCCCATCAGGGCTGGTATGATGAGATTCTTTGTCATATTCCAAAAAACTCATTCGTTACTTTCAAGATGTATGCCTCGGCGTCCTTGAGGGAGGCCAGGTCTTTCCCGGCGGTGAGCTTTCCTCCGGCCGCCTGCTCATGTCCGCCGCCGTTGAAGTATCTTGCGGCGCAGTCATTCGCCGAGACTCCCTTCTTTGAGCGGATGGACACTTTGAATATGTCGTCCTCCTGGGTCAGGAATATGCTCATGCGCACCTCCGCCACAGACAACGGCATGTTCACGAAGCCTTCGCTTTCGCCTCTTTTGAAGTCAAACCTGTCCTGGGTCTCCTTGTCCAGGATGATGAAAGCGACGCCGCGCGGGGTGATCGTGAGCTTTTCGCTCATAAGGAACCCCATGAGCCTCAGACGGTTCTCCCTGTAGTTGTTGTACAGGCTGACGAGTATGGCGTCACGGTCCACTCCGGCTTCGATCAGTCTTGAGGCCATCTCGAACGTGCTTGGAAAGACAGAGTTCGAGAAGTTGTTCGTGTCAGTCGTCATTCCGGTAAGCAGGGAGGCGGCGCATCTTGCCGGCAGACGAGACGCGTCTCCTTCGATCTCCGGCGTCTCCATCAGGATCCAGAACAGAAGCTCGCTGGCCGAGGATATCCCTTCCTTTGAGAACGTCAGGTCAAAGGATGCCGTCTCAGGGTTCAGATGATGGTCGATCAGAACCTTACGGGCCGTGGATTTCCTCAGGAGAGTCTCCATGTCCGCTGTCCTGGAGAATGAATTGCAGTCCAGGCAGATGATCAGGTCACAGGAATTGATCCATTCCTCCGCTTTCAGCCTCTCATCCTCGAACACGATGACACTTCCGGGCTCGAATCCTTTCGTGATGAAGGAGATGGAGTCCGGGACGCTGTCCGGTACGATCAGCGCGGCGTTCTTGCGCTTTATGTCTGTCAGATAACCCAACATGGCGGTTCCGCTTCCGACCGCATCCCCGTCCGGATGGGTGTGGACGACGATGGTGACGCGGGATGAACCACCCGTCAGTCTGTCTAAAACTGTGATGTCTTTCATTGCTGTCTGCAAAATTACAAATATTATATTGCATTTCATAAATCAATTTTCTAACTTTGTCAAGAATTGACGTATAGTCTTTTCATGGGTAGAAAAAACATAAAAACAAAGAATAATGAACAAGACACTGAAAACGATCATCTGCATCGTACTCGCGCTTTGCGCGATCTTTTTAGTCTACAAGATCTATGACGGCATCATGGAACCTGTCAGATTCAACAAGGAAGTTGAGGCCAGGCAGAAAGTGGCTGTCCAGAGGCTCAAGGACATCCGTGATCTCCAGGTTGCGTTCAAGAGTGTGAACGAGAGGTTCACCGCTTCGTTCGACACCCTCAAGCAGTTCTACAACAACGGTGAGATGGTGGTTCTCATGCAGGTCGGCTCAAAGGATGACTCCCTCGCCGTGGCTCACACCAATGACGTGAAGAAGTCTCATAAGGGAATCACCGACGAGGGCCTTTACAAGCTCTATCAGGAAGGTGACAAGAAACTCGTGTTCTCTATCCAGAACAAGATCGCCGTCAAGGATACCCTGTTCCGCAGCAGGACTGATTTCGATGTCAACAAGATCGACGAGATTCCTTTCGCCGCGGAGGGTGAGACTGTAGCCGCTGTGACAAAGATCGAGATGGACGCTGTCGTGAAGAAGGTCTCCGGTGTGAATGTGCCGCTGTTCGAGGCTAAGATGCCTTGGAAGTCCATCCTTAACGGAATGAATCATCAGCTTGTTGTGAACAAAGTCGCCGAGTGCGAGGATCAGGGCCGTTACGAGGGTCTTATGGTCGGAAGTGTCTCCGCGCCTAACAACAACGTCGGTAACTGGGAGTAATCCTCTGTCATCACCTGACATAGATGGATTGGAATCCAAAACAGAAGATAAACGGAATATCCATTCAAGTCTGCTTGAATGGATATTCTTTTAAGGTGGAGGATGATGGCGCCGTGACGGAATCGGGATGGCGCGGCGCTGACACGGTTTTCACGGCTCCTGAGTTCCAACGGCGGTACCGGCATGTGGAGGTGTCGCTGTTCACTCCGAAAGTGGCATTGGTCCCGCGAACGTTCTTTGATGAGTCAACGGCCCGGCAAAGCCTCGCCGACACCGTTGTCATAGGCGATGGCGATGAGGTTTCCCATGCCTCGCTTCCGGAATACGCCGCTGAATTGGTATATTCCCTGTCCATCGGAGAGATGCTGTCCCGGACAATCTCGCAGGCGGTCCTTGACTTCGATGGCAGACCTGCGGAGGTCCTGCCGGAGATGTACTACATCCTGAAGGATCTGCAGAACATCGATGAATATAACAGGATCATCGCGTCCTACGCCGCGGGATATCTTCATCTTGGAATATCTCAGGGTCGCAATCTGCTTTTGGCCAACGTGTTCCGTGCGTCCGATTTCACTACCGCGGAATATTTCCTGTTCATGGCCGTGAGAAAGCTCCAACTCAATCCGGAGGTGTCATCGGTCTATTTCAGAACTCCTTTGACCGAGGAGGAGGAAATGTCCCTGTACCGTTATTTCAAATCTGTCGAAAGGCTATGAGGATAATCGGAGGAAGACTGCGCGGGAAAACTGTCAATCCCCCTGCCGGCTACAATGCAAGGCCGACCACCGACTTCGCCCGCGAAGGTCTGTTCAATGTGCTTGACAACGAGTACGAGTTTGAGGATTTGAAGGTTCTTGACCTTTTCGGTGGCACAGGGGCCGTCGCTTTCGAGTTCGCCTCAAGGGGGGCGGCGAGAGTGTGGTCGGTGGAGATGGCGCGGGAGAACGCCTCGTTCATCAAGACAGAGGCCCGTCGGCTTGGTCTGGACAATGTCACGATGGTCAGGGACAACGTGTTTGATTTCCTCGGCATCTGTCACGAGAAGTTCGATATAGTGTTCGCGGATCCGCCATACGCCCTTGACGGACTGGAGACATTGCCGGACAAGGTGTACTCGGCGGACATTCTCCATCCCGGTTGCTATTTCATCCTGGAGCACGGGGATGAGCATTCATTCACGGACCATCCGTATTTCAGGAAAGAGAAGAGGTACGGGCGTGTCCATTTCTCGTTTTTCTGTAAGGAAGATTAATCAATACTATAAAACTGACAACGATGTACGACGCTAAGAACGGGCTTTGGGTAGCCCATTGCCAAGACGGACCGCTTTCCATCATCGGGAAGATGGCCAACAGGCATGGCCTTGTCGCTGGAGCGACAGGTACCGGAAAGACAGTCACACTTCAGGTCCTGGCCGAGACTTTCTGCCAGGCAGGGGTCCCTTGCTTCATGGCGGACATGAAAGGGGATCTTTCGGGAATATCCCAACCGGGGCGTCTGAGCGGATTCATCGAAAAGAGGATGGCTGAGTTCGGAATCGAGGCTCCGCGGTTCCAAAGCTGTCCGGTGCGCTTCTACGATGTGTTCGGACAGCAGGGACATCCGCTCAGGTGCACTGTCTCACAGATGGGACCTCAGCTTTTGAGCCGTGTCCTTGGCCTTAACGACACTCAGGAGGGGGTACTGAACATCGTGTTCAGGATAGCTGACGAAAGAGGTCTGCTTCTGCTTGACATCAAGGATCTGCGATCCATGCTGAACTATGTCCAGGCGCATGCCTCTGAATATTCGTCTGTCTATGGCAACATAGCCTCCGCTTCGGTCGGTGCGATCCAAAGGTCGATCCTTACCCTTGAGAATGAAGGCGCTGACCAATTCTTCGGCGAGCCGTCCTTTGATATTCAGGATCTTCTGGCCTGCGAGGGAGGAAAAGGCGTGATGAGCGTCCTGGCCGCAGACAGGCTGATGATGAAGCCGAAGCTATATTCCACGTTCCTTCTTTGGCTACTTTCAGAGTTATATTCAACCCTTCCGGAGGTCGGTGACATGGATCTGCCTAAGTTGGTGTTCTTCTTCGATGAGGCGCACATGCTCTTTGACGACACGCCAAAGGCTTTGACAGACAAGATCGAACAGGTCGTAAGGCTCATCAGGAGCAAGGGTGTGGGTGTCTATTTCGTGACCCAGAGTCCGACGGACATCCCGGAGAGCATTCTCGGACAGCTCGGCAACAGGGTCCAGCATGCGCTGAGGGCGTTCACGCCTAAGGATCAGAAGGCTGTCAAGGTGGCCGCCGAGACTTTCAGGGCCAATCCTGCGTTTGACACATCCGAGGCCATCATGAACCTTGGCACCGGTGAGGCCTTGGTCTCCTTCCTTGACGAAAAAGGCGCTCCCGGGGTGGTCCAGAAGGCTAAAATACTGTTCCCGCTCAGCCAGATCGGAGCCATCGACGCCTCGCAGAGAAGCCAGTTGATAAAGTCGTCCAGAATCTACGGGAAGTACGACACTCCTGTTGACCGTGAGAGCGCGTTCGAGGTGCTGCTGGCGCAGGCCCGTAAGGACGAGGAGGAAGCCGCGGCGGAGGCACAGGCCAAGGAGACCGAGAATAAGTCCGCCAAGGGTGGCGGCCTGTTCGGCAAGCTTGCCAAGGCGGTTTTCACGGCTGTGACTGCGTCCGTTGCCGCATCTGTCGGCACCGCTGTCTCCAACAAGGTGGCCGGCGGTAAGACCCAAAAGACCAAGAAGGTAAGCACCGGCAACAAGGTGGTGAAGAGCGCCACTTCGGCGGCTACCCGCACCGTGACCAGGGAACTGAGCCGCTCCATACTCGGGAATCTGATCAAATAACAAATAGCAAATAACAAATCAAAATGAAGAATTGTCTTTGCACCGCTCTGGTATTGTCCCTGATGACTGCCGGAACAGTATCGGCCCAAAGTTGGGCGCCTGCCGGCGACCGCATCAGGACGGCGTGGGCCGAGGAGGTCACGCCGGAGAATGTCCATAAGGAATATCCTCGCCCTCAGATGGTAAGGCCCGAATGGAAATCCCTGAACGGTCTGTGGGAATATTCAATAACTCTAAAGAACGCTGCTGTCCCGGAAAAGTTTGACGGGCAGATTCTTGTTCCATTCGCTGTGGAATCCTCACTTTCGGGAGTAGGACGTACATTCACTCCAGAGGATGCCCTATGGTACAGGACGACGTTCAGAGTGCCGTCGGCGTGGAAGGGCAAGCGTCTGCTGCTGAACTTCGAGGCGGTTGACTGGCAGGCCGATGTGATTGTCAACGATGTCCAGGTCGGAAGGCACACCGGCGGCTACACGCATTTCTCCTTTGACATCACTCCTTATCTGAAGTCCGGCGACAACACATTGGTTGTCAGGGTCGAGGATTCTACGGATAATGATTTCCAACCTCGCGGCAAGCAGGTCCGGACGCCGAGTGGCATCTGGTACACCGCTGTGTCGGGTATCTGGCAGAGTGTCTGGATCGAGCCGGTGGCCAAGGCGCATGTCGCTGACTACTACGCTGTCTCCGACATCAAGGCGGGGAAGGTCGATGTCACTGTGACCACTGAGGGCGCTTTGGAAGGCGATGTCGTGAAGGTGGAGCTTCTTGAGGGCGGTGTCGGCTATTCGACCGACAATGCCTCCGGCAAGGTCATCGCCCGGGGAAAGACTGTTCCGGGAGGCACGGTGACGCTTCCTGTGGAGGATCCACGGCTGTGGTCTCCGGACTCGCCTTATCTCTATGGTCTCCGGGTTACCGTGGTCCGCGGCGGAAAGACGATCGATGCTGTCAACGGCTACACGGCAATGAGGGAGGTCTCATTGTTCGTCAAGAACAAGAACACGAAACTGATGGCTCTCAACGGTCAGCCTCTCTTCCAGTTCGGCCCTCTGGACCAGGGCTGGTGGCCGGACGGGCTATACACCGCTCCTACCGACGAGGCTTTGAGGTTTGATATTCAAAAAACCAAGGACTTCGGTTTCAACATGATCCGTAAGCACATCAAGGTCGAGCCTTCGCGCTGGTTCTACCATTGCGACCAGATCGGCATGATGGTCTGGCAGGACATGCCGTCCTTTGCCGGCAACAATCTCAACAAGTGGGGAATACACAACTACGGCGAGGGCACGGATTTCCCTGCCACGCCGATGGCCAAGGCCAACTATTATAAGGAATGGGGCGAGATCATCGCGCAGGTCAGGAAGTTCCCTTGCGTGGTGATGTGGGTTCCGTTCAACGAGGCCTGGGGACAGTTCGACACCAAGGCCGTCGTTGATTTCACGAGGGCGCAGGATCCTACAAGACTTATCAACATGTCCTCAGGAGGCAGCTGGGAGCCTGATTGCGGCGACATCATGGACAACCACCACTATCCTTATCCGGCGATGTACCTTTGGGAGACCAAGATGGCGAATGTGGTGGGTGAATATGGCGGCATCGGTCTTCCGCTTGAGGGGCATCTGTGGCAGCCTGACCGCAACTGGGGCTATGTCCAGTACAAGAGCGGCGACGAGGTGCTTGATGAATATTCAAGGTTCGCCGATCACCTTATCCTGCTGGTAAGGCAGGGTGTCTGCGGCGCGGTTTACACTCAGACGACCGATGTCGAGGGTGAGGTAAACGGCCTCATGACCTACGACAGGAAGGTCGTGAAGATGAATGAGAAGAAATTGAACGAGATCAACACCAAGGTGATCAAGTCAATGCCTGTCAAATAATCAACAAGTAACAACAATCATGGATAATCTTTTTGACATCAAAGGTAAAGTGGTGGTGATGACGGGGGCCTGCGGGGTTCTCGGAGCCACAATTGTGAAATATTTCGCCGCGCAAGGCGCGAAGGTCGCTCTTCTGGATCTTGACCGTGCCGCCGAGAAGGGTGAGGCCATTGTGGCCGAGATCAAGGCAGAGGGTGGTGAGGCTTGCTTCCTCGCTACAAATGTGCTTGACAAGGATACACTTGAGGCAAACTGCAAGGAGATCGTGGCGAAGTTTGGCGGGATCGATATCCTGCTTAACGCCGCCGGAGGCAACATGGCCGCCGCGACGGTTCCGCCTGAGAAGACAATCTTCGACCTGGATGTTGAGGCTGTGCGCAAGGTGGTGGATCTCAACCTGTTCGGCACTATCCTTCCTACTATGGTGTTCGCCAAGGCGATGGTAGGAAAGAAGAAAGGTTCGATCATCAACTTCTGCAGCGAGACTTCACTCAGGCCTCTCACACGTGTGGCCGGTTATGGTGTGGCCAAGGCCGCTGTGGCCAACTGGACCAAGTATCTGGCCGGCGAGCTTGCGATAAAGTTCGGCGAGGGCTTCAGGGTCAACGCCATCGCTCCGGGATTCCTGCTCACGAACCAGAACCGTTCCCTGCTCACGAATCCTGACGGCAGTCTGACCGACCGCTCTCACAAGATTTTGGCCCACACTCCGTTCGGACGTTTCCTTGAGCCGGAGGAACTTCTCGGAACCCTCCACTGGCTGGCTTCCGACGCCTCCAAGGCCGTGACGGGAACTATCAATGTTGTGGACGGAGGTTTTGACGCATTTTCAATTTAGCGAAACGCTAAATTGAAAATGCATTTTCTGATTCAACCCCCAGTCACTTCGTGACAGCCCCTGAGGGGCACGGGGAAAGGATTCCCCGAAACCCCTTCGGTCGCTTCGCTCCGAGTGTAGGCTATATTATGGATTTAATTGAGTTATTATTTTTTAATTGAAAATGAATAAGAATATATATTTGATGCGGGAGAGCTGGAGATGGTACGGCCCGAACGATCCTATCTCTCTGGACTACATACGTCAGACAGGCGTAACTGACATCGTTCACGCTCTCCATCATATTCCTAACGGTCAGGTGTGGCCTGTCGAGGAGATCAAGGCCCGCCAGAAGATGATCGCCGACTGGGGACTCATCTGGAGCGTGGTCGAAAGCGTGCCTGTGCACGAACACATCAAGACCCAGACCGGGGACTATCTCCAGTATATCGAGAACTACAAGCAGACTCTGCGCAACCTCGCTGAGTGCGGCATCAAGTGCGTGACCTACAACTTCATGCCGGTGCTTGACTGGACCCGTACCGATCTGGACTACAGGCTTCCGGACGGCTCGACCTGTCTGCGCTTCGAGCGCGCGGCCCTGCTGGCGTTCGACCTTTTCATCCTGAAAAGACCGGGGGCGGAGAAGGAATATTCAGCCGAGGACATCGCCAAGGCAAAGGCACGTTTCGAGAAGATGGACGCTGAGGAGATCCACAAACTCACCCGAACGATGATCGCCGGCCTTCCTGGCAGCGAGGAGAGTTTCACCCTTGACCAGTTCAGAAAAGAGCTCGAAAGGTACGATGGAATTGATTCAGAGAAACTTAGAAGCAATCTTATCTTCTTCCTGAGCCAGATCTGCCCAGTGGCTGACGAAGTTGGAGTGAGGATGGTCATCCATCCGGATGACCCACCGTTCCCGATTCTTGGTCTTCCAAGGATCCTTTCAACGGCGGATGATTTCCGTAAACTGATCGCCGCGGTCCCTAACTGGTCCAACGGCCTTTGCCTCTGCACTGGTTCGTTCGGCATCAGGGCTGACAACGATCTTGTCGGAATGATGCGCGAGTTTGGGGACAGGACTGATTTCGTGCATTTCAGAAGCACGAAGCGTGACGCCGAGGGCAACTATTTCGAGGACACGCACCTGGCCGGTGACGTGGATATGTACGGAATGATGAAGACCCTCCTTGAGGTGATGCAGGAGCGTGGGTTCCGCGTCTTCTGCCGTCCTGACCACGGCCACAGGATGTGCGATGACCTTCAGAAGAAATCCAACCCGGGATATTCCTGCTACGGCCGAATGAGGGGCATCGCTGAGCTTCGCGGCCTCCAGATGGGCATCGCCGGCTCGCTTTATCCTGAGGAGTAAAACTGATTGTATTTACAAATATATTCATTATGAAGACATTGAGAACCACCTTTCTGGCAATCTGCCTTTCACTCGTGACCGCTTCGGCGGGATATTCACAGAACCACTATCAGCCGACTCCGGAGAATCTGGAGGCGCGCCGCCAACTCGTCAACGACCGCTTCGGAATATTCCTGCATTGGGGAATATATGCGTCATACGCGCAAGGGGAGTGGTACCTCCAGCTTGGAGGCCTGAACAAGGATGAATATGCCCACGCGGCGACCGCTTTCTATCCCGCCGGCTACAACGCCGAGGAATGGGTTAAGGCTTTCAAGGATGCCGGTGCCGGCTATGTGACGATCACCTCCCGTCATCACGATGGTTTCTCTATGTTCGCCACCAAGGCTTCGGACTACAACATCGTCAAGGCTACCCCTTGGGGAAAGGATGTGATGAGGGATCTGGCTGACGCCTGCCATAAGGAAGGTCTGAGCCTCCAGTTCTATTATTCGATTCTGGACTGGATCAGAGAGGATTACCCTCTTGGCGAGTCCGGCCACAACACCGGCCGCAAGGGCGATCATCCAGACTATGACCACTACCTCGGCTTCATGAAACAGCAGGTGAAAGAGTTGATGACTCAGTACGCCCCTGTCCGCGCCCTCTGGTTCGACGGCTATTGGGACCACAAGCGCGACTCGATTCCTTTCAACTGGAAGATGCCTGAGTTCTATGAATATATTCATTCAGTGGATCCGGCCTGTCTCATTGGTAACAATCACCATATCCAACCGATTGAGGGTGAGGATTTCCAGATGTTCGAGAGGGATCTTCCGGGGCAGAACACCGCCGGTTATTCCGAGGGACAGATGGTCAGCGACAAACTCCCGTTGGAGATGTGCCAGACGATGAACCACACTTGGGGCTACAGTGTGAAGGATCGGGACTACAAGACCGCCGCTCAGCTCATCGGCACTCTTGCGAAGGCTGTCTCGATGAACACCAACCTTTTGCTGAACATCGGTCCGCGCGCGGACGGCCGCCTTCCGGAAGCCGCTCTGTCTCTGTTGAAAGAGATCGGCCAGTGGATGAAGGTGAATGGTGAATCCATCAAGGGCTGCGGCCCCGGCCCGATAGCCGAGCAGGAGTGGGGAGTCTCGACCGCTCCTCTCACGGGTGGCAAGACCTTCTATATTCATGTCCTTCAGAACCCGGGCGCTGTCCTTGAGATTCCGGTCGCCAAGAAGGCCAAGGTCAAGTCAGTGACCGCATTGTATGACGGAACGGCCCTGTCAGTCAAGAAAGTCGGTGAGAATCTTTTCATAACCCTCCCGGCTGACCTTCCGGCGGAGGACTACGTCATCTCGGTGACGATGAAATAGCGTTCCCACATCAAACTATAAAAAGGGTGACCCGAATAGGTCATCCTCTTTTTTTTCTTGCCCGCAGTCTTGAAAGAACTGCTGTGGTTCGCATCACTTTGACAGAGCCTCCCGTCGGCAAACGCAAGCAATATGACAAAGGCGGCACAAGATCCTGCTTGACACAGGAGCAAGTGACTTGTTTATCCGAAACGCAAAGCAGTTGGGTATAAACCTAAATGATGTGGATTATGTTTTCATTTCTCATGGGCATAGTGACCATGAAGGAGGGCTACGATATTTCTTGGAGCATAATCGACAGGCTAAGGTCATCGTCTCGCCCGATGCCATGAGCGGTGAATTCTTTTCTAAACGGGGGAATCTACATAGCATTACTACGGAGTGGCCAGAAATCAATGAAGAGAGGCTTCTGAAGATTGAACAGACTTGTGAGATAGCAGAAGGCATCCATGTGATTGCCCATATCCCTCAGAATCATCCGATGCCCAAGGGAAATCAGAACCTTTTCGTGCAGGATGCCAATGGCAAATATGTGCATGATGAACTTCGGCCATGCACCGCTGACGAATTGGGGGTTGGGCTTCGTAGAATTCCAGAAGGGTTGGACGATGCTTGACATTGGCTGCGGTGGAGGTGCTACCCTAAAAAGATTAACCAAACGTAGTGAGTGGGCGCAGGTCTATGGCATCGACATTTCGGAGGAGAGCGTGGCGAAAGCCAGGAAAGTAAACGCCAACGTACTCGACAAGCAAGTCTTCGTCTGTCAGGGTTCTGCCGAGAAGTTGCCCTACGAGGACGGGAAGTTCGACCTTGTAACGGCTGTCGAGACGGTATATTTCTGGCCCAACCTGTCTGACTGCCTACAAGAAGTTCGCCGTGTACTGAAAAAAGGTGGCAAGTTCGCCATCATGGTAGAGGTGCTTGATGCAGATTCCGTATGGACCAATGTCGTGGAGGGCATGACAGCGTATTCTCCTGAACAGCTCCAGTCGTTGCTCAACGAGGCTGGCTTCATCCAAACGAAGATTCACCACAAAAAGCCGTCGTATGCTGCCATTATTGGTATGAAACCATGAACATAAGGTAAAAACGATGCTTCGTAACCTCTTAGAAATTCGATATTATAAGTCCATCAAACCGAATATCCGCAGCATTCCAAGTGTCAGCTCAATGATGATGATGCCAATGCTCGTGAACCAAATTCCTGCCAGCCAAAAGAAAACTTTTTTGGAGAAGTGGACACTGCTGGCTTTTGGGATAAAATCATTATCTTTGCGGTGTAAAATATGATACCAATATCAAAAAAAGTACTCTAATATGATATTTGAACGTAAGAAATATTTGGATGAACTTATCGCAGGACGTGGGAACGGACTTGTGAAGATTATAACAGGTGTCAGACGATGTGGAAAGTCTTTCCTGCTGTTTGATATCTGGCATAACTGGCTGTTGGAACATGGGGTGACTGATAATCACATCATCGAAATACAACTTGATGATTTCCGAAACAGACGGTTGAGAAAGCCCGATGCTTTGCTCGACTACATTGATTCAAAGGTAGTGGATGATGGCAATCCTTATTATATAGTCTTGGACGAGGTACAGTTGGTAGAAGAATTTGTGGATGTGATTCTTAGCTTGACACACATGAGGAATGTGGACGTGTATGTGTCGGGCTCAAACTCTCGCTTCCTGTCAAGTGATGTTGTGACTGAGTTCCGAGGCAGAGGTGACGAGATACGCATATGGCCTCTCACCTTTGACGAATACTTTAGTGGTATTGGTGGAGATATACGCAAAGCTTGGTTGGATTACTATACTTTTGGAGGACTGCCACAGGTGGCTTTGCTTGAAACGGAAGAAAAGAAAACAGACTATTTGCGTGGTCTGTATGAAACTACCTATCTGCGTGACGTAATTGAGCGCAACCACCTGCGTAATCCAGAAGGAATGAAGGAATTGGTACGTGTGCTTGCTTCTGGTATAGGTTCTTCCACCAACCCAACAAGAATAGCCCATACCTTTCAATCTTCACAAGGGGTAACCATAAAAAGAGACACCATAAAACAATACATTGACTATCTGAAAGACTCTTTCTTGATAGAAGAAGCCTTACGCTATGATGTGAAAGGCAGAAAATATATCGGCACCGAGACGAAATACTACTTCGCAGACATCGGCATACGTGCTGCCATTCTCAACTATCGCCAGCAAGAGGAAACGCACATTATGGAGAATATTATCTATAATGAACTCCGTAGTCGTGGCTATAACGTGGATGTCGGTTTAGTAGAACTTGGAGGCAAAGATGAGAATGGAAAATTTGTCAGAAGACAGTTGGAGGTTGACTTTGTGGTAAACCGTCCTCCATACAGGGTGTACATCCAGTCGGCTTTCCACATGCCTACGCCAGAGAAGGAACAGCAAGAACGTCGCCCATTATTGTCAATCAATGACCACTTCCGCAAGATTGTCATTGTTGGTGATGATATTCATCGCAAAGAAGATGAACTCGGCGTGTTGACTATTGGGTTGTTGGATTTCTTGACCGATAAGAAATTGTTGGAACAAGGTTAGTCAGCCTTTCTTGTTTATATAAAAGCGGTTTTCTTTTGCAAGCCTGTTAGTAGTAAATAGTCTTTACTGCCGACAGGCTTGTCGGGACGTTATCCATGACTCCCGGCAATCATAGATGTGTCTCTCCATTTCCCCATTGGAACTTCCTCTCAAAAGAGGTTTACTGCTGCCCAAGACTGATTATTTCTACGGCAATTTCGGAATATTCGAGGACAGCATGCCAGATGGGTACGGAAACTACCTGTTTTCATAAGTTAAAAATGCTGCGGAATGTGCTTATCTAAAAGTGGATGCTTATTTTTTCCATGTAGATCAGACTTGCGGAAACAGTTGTCCAAACTATTGAAAGTGCTGCCTTCGTGTTCGCCTATGGAAACCATTCTCGGGGGAGGAAGCTCGGTGGGTAAACGAGCTTGCTTTGAAGCCTAAAAAGCCCAGTCCTTGAAAAGGGCAGAAACTATTTATGAGTTTCCTATGATTATCAGCAAGTTGCAAGCATAAAATGTCCGATTGGAGCAGCCGGGGCGGAAGCAAAATGTCCGATTTGATAAATTTTTTGTCCAAAATGATTGTTTTTTTTCGATTTTCCTTTATTTTTGCGAATGATAGCACGTATTATTATGACCAAGTCGGAAAGGAACCAGTCAGTTGAAAGGGATAGACTGTAGGCAGGACGGAATATGATGATTAAGGAACATCCCTTGAATCACCAATGAACCCAGCGGCAACTCATGACGAAACTTGACCGGAATCATGAAACAATACGGCAGCAAGCCAGGCAGATCGAAGCCAAGGAAGCCAGGACTGAATATAACAACCCGGCGCGGCAAGCAAGGCGTGACATCAATCCATAAACAATGATACAAATCATCAATATCTAAATCAAAAGCAGTATGAACAAAAGTCTAACAAAACCTCTCATCCGGCCGCTTGGCGGCCGATGGGCAAGAGTGTGTCTGACGGCGCTGCTCACCGCGGTCGTCACCGTCGGCGCACAGGCGCGGGCCACCTGCGAGAGCGGCACGCGGGCATGTGCTGACAGCCTGGGAGGCGCACAGGACCGGACCGCCGTGGAGGGCGGCACGCCGTCGCGGACCGCGGGCGACATCGTCCTGACGCCGCCGCGTGACCTGAACAGCGAGCTGCGCCACCGCACGTGGAGCTTCTACACGCAGGGCGGGCTGTCCTGGGCCACCGGCGTGTGGTACCGGAACCTCGACGCGAAGAGGAGCTACAGGCAGTCGGCGGCGGCCGGCGGCGGATTCGACCTCACCATCCGCCCATGGGTGCGCGTGGGCGCCGAGTACATCTGGTCGCGCTACCGCCGCGAGCAGCGCCTCTCTGCGCTCGACGCCGAGACCATGCCCGTGAAGGCCTACGGCAACTACATGATGAACCTCCACAACGCCAAGCTCGGCGTGGGCCTCAACCTCATGGAGATATGGCCGGAGCGCCAGGCGCAGTGGCTCAACATCTGGGCCGGGACGGGCGCGGGCTACACCTTCGGGCGTGGCAACGAGTACGGCATCCATTTCAGCAACACCCTGACGCAGGGCGGCCAGACAACCCCGCTCACCGGCGGCGCGTCCATCAGCAACGACGACGCGATAACGATCACGGGCAACGTCCGCACGACGAACCGCCACGAGAGGTTCAACACATTCTACATCCCCGCCTCGCTCCACGTCGAGGCCGACCTCGGCCGCCGCCTCACCGTCGGGCTGAAGGGGGAGATGGACTGGCTCCTGAACCGCGGGGACATAGCCCCGAAGGGGTACGCCTTCGCCCTTGTCACCCTGCGCTACAACCTCGTGCCAAGCCGCGCCAGGGTGCAGCGCGCCTACTACGAGGGCGAGATCTCCGCGCTTGGCGGCCGCCTGGACGCCCTGCGTCTTGAGGCCGACCGGTCAAGGGCGCGCGCCGACGAGGCCGAGGAGGCGCTCCGCCTGGCGGAGACGCAGAACGCGGACCTCCAGGGCCTCCTCTCCGACTGCGAGGAGTGCAGGGCCAGGGCCGAGGCCGTGGCCTCCGCCGCCCCTACGTCGCATTTCGTGCAGTTCGACCACAACAGCTCCTATGTGGGCGACGCCGAGGCCGACCGGCTGAGGGCCTTCGCCCGGAGTGTCCGCGGCGAGAGGCTCGCCCTCGTGGCCGAGGCCAGCACGCCGGGCGGCGAGGACTACAACGTCCGCCTCTCCGAGCGCCGCCTCCGCCGCGTGGTCGAGATCCTCGTCAGCGAGGGACTCTCCGCCGGCGACCTGCGGCCCGCGACCGCCATCGGGGCGAGGAACGGCAAGCCGTCGGCAGAGGGTCGCAGAGTGACCATCACCGTAGTCAAAGAGTAAGAAGTAACGCAATAATAACACGAACGCCCGCGCCCCGGCAGCGTTCCCTCCCCGCGCGGAGGGTCAAGGAGGGGCCAAAGACTTATGAAACGGATAAAACTCATTCCGCTCGCCGTCACCATGCTGTTGGCGGCACCCGCGTTCCTCACCTCATGCCAGGAGGACGCGCCCGAGATCAACTACACGATGAACGTGTCGGTGATCAACGACTTCACCAAGGTGGTGGAGGCCATCGACAGGGGCTCCCTCAAGAACGAGGAGGCCATCGCGAAACTCGCGGCCGCCATCGACAGGATGAACTCCGACCAGCAGGCCAAGCTCCAGGCCATCCGCGATGTCCTCAACTCGGTCAACACCACCCTCGAGACCAAGCTCATCGCCATCGAGGCGGCGCTCAAGGCGCAGACCCTCTCGATGGAGGGGAAGCTGGATCTGATCAGGGGCGTCCTCGCCGACCAGAAGGCCACCCTCGAGACCAGGCTGGCGGCCATCGACGCCGCGATGAGGGCGCAGACGCTGTCGCTGGAGGGCAAGCTGGACCTGCTCACCGCCGCGGTCGACAACCAGACCCTCAAGCAGGAGGAGCTGGCCGACAGGCTGGCCACCGCCATCGACAACCTCTCCGACGACATGGAGGGGAAGCTTGACCTGATCAGGGGCGTCCTCGCCGACCAGAACGCCACCCTCGAGACCAGGCTCGCGGCCATCGACGCCGCGATGAGGGCTCAGACGCTGTCGCTGGAGGGCAAGCTGGACCTGCTCACCGCCGCGGTCGAGAACCAGACCCTCAAGCTGGAGGATCTGGCGGACAGGCTGGCCACCGCCATCGACAACCTCTCCGACGACATGGAGGGGAAGCTGGATCAGATCAAGGGCGTCCTCGCCGACCAGAACACCACCCTCGACACCAGGCTGGCGGCCATCGAGGCCGCGGTCAAGGCTCAGACGCTGTCTCTGGAGGGCAAGCTTGACCTGCTCACCGCCGCGGTCGACAACCAGACCCTCAAGCAGGAGGAGCTGGCGGAGAAACTTGTCACCGCCATCGACAACCTCTCCTCCGACATGAAGGGCAAGCTTGACCAGATCAAGGGCGTCCTCACCGACCAGAAGACCACCCTCGAGACCAGGCTCGCGGCCGTCGAGGCCGCGATGAAGGCTCAGACGCTGTCGCTGGAGGGCAAGCTCGACCTTCTCCTCGCCGCGGTCGGCAGCCAGACCCTCAAGCTGGAGGAGCTGGCGGACAGGCTGACCACCGCCATCGACAACCTCGCCTCCGACATGGAAGGGAAGCTGGACCAGATCAAGGGCGTCCTCACCGACCAGAAGACCACCCTCGAGACCAAGCTGGCTGCCATCGAGGCCGCGGTCAAGGCTCAGACGCTGTCGCTGGAGGGCAAGCTTGACCTCCTGGAGGCGGCCGTCAAGGCCCTGCCGGACTACAGCTCCCAGCTCGAAGCCATCAGCACGGCCATCGCCAACCTGCCTGACTACGGCGACAAGCTCTCCGCCATCGAGGCCGCCGTCAAGGGAATGCCTGACTACGGCAGCAAGTTCGACCTCATCGTGGCGTCCCTCGGCGAGATCAAGGACCAGGCCGAGGCTCTCGGCACCGGCCAGACCTCCATCGCCTCGAAGATAGCCAGCGTGACCGACGCCATCAACGACCTCGTAGCCGAAGTGAACAGCGGCAACACCAGCGCCGCCGCAGCCCTCGCGCAGATCATCCAGAAGCTCGAGGAGCTCAAGGGCAGCATCGGCGGAGGCGGCACGACCCCTTCCCCTGTCGAATATGTGGACCTCGGCCTTCCGAGCGGCCTGAAGTGGGCCAAGTGCAACCTCGGCGCGTCGAAGCCGTCGGACTACGGCGACTACTACGCCTGGGGCGAGACCGCTCCGAAGGCGGATTACGATTGGGCGACCTACAAGTGGATGCAGGCCGGCCAGTCCGACTGGAAGTACATCACGAAGTACACCTACGCCGACGGCGAGACCGGGGGCATCTGGTATGACTCCTCCGGCACCTTCATCGGCGACGGCAAGACCGTTCTCGCCGCGGCCGACGACGCAGCCACCGCCAATCTCGGCTCGCCGTGGCGCATGCCGACCGCTGATGAAATCCAGGAACTTTTAGACAACTGCACATGGTTCTGGACCACACAGGACGGCGTGAAAGGCCATCAGGTGGACGGCCCGAACGGCAACGCCATTTTCCTGCCTGCCGCCGGCCTCCGCTTAGATTCCGGGTTCCACTTTGCCGGCGGCCAGGGTAACTACTGGTCGAGTTCGCTCTACCCGGACATCAGCAAAGACGCCCGCAGCCTCTTCTTAAATTCTTCGGGCCGGCACGAATTGCACTACTACAACCGTTCCATCGGGTTCTCGGTTCGTCCCGTCCGCCCATGAATTTGCCCTCCTGCCCCCGCGAGCATGACGCAATAGAATCAATATGACTCCCTTCCCGCCAGCCCCGCCGCTGGCGGGATTTATTCATGTTCGTCCAGAACGAACACACTCTAAAGGGTACAAGTCCCCAAACCGCCCTGATTGTGGGAAGGATACAGCCAAAGGCAAGGGTGTCCGCCGCGAGACGGGATCTGAAGGAAGCCGGCGGCAAACATCTGACGGACATGTTCGTCCGGCACGCACACTCATGGCAGCCACATAGAAAGTTTTTGAGATCATTTTTTATCTGTTCGGATAAATGTTAAGATAATATTAGGGAAATATATACAAGTTGACTACTTTTCTCTGTATCTTACTGACATCTAAGTGATTGCGGATATACGCAAACTCTGTTTGTTAATGGTATATAACGCCTTCAAGTCTAACCAGACATAATATTGTGTGGATCTAATAAGGCTCAGCATACCTTGATATACCATAATATGCCGTAACGCTCAGGTGCGCGAATATATTCGCACCCAGAGCATCAACTCATTAGCTATCAAGCGAATGCTGTTTTAGGTGAGTATGGTTTCTCGCACCTGGAAGCCCGGAACACCAACAGAACGTTCCGTACCGTGGATGCCGACTCTCAGGTGCGCGAATATATTCACACCTGAAACACCAACTCATTAGCTATCAAGCGAATGCTGTTTTAGGTGAGTATGGTTTCTCGCACCTGGAAGCCCGGAACACCAACAGAACGTTCCGTACCGTGGATGCCGACTCTCAGGTGCGCGAATATATTCACACCTGAAACACCAACTCATTAGCTATCAAGCGAATGCTGTTTTAGGTGAGTATGGTTTCTCGCACCTGGAAGCCCGGAACACCAACAGAACGTTCCGTACCGTGGATGCCGACTCTTAGGTGTGCGAATATACTCACACTTGGAACATCAACTTACTAATTATCAAGCGAATGCTGTTTTAGGTGCGCATAACTTTTCATACCTGGAAGAACGGGTCTCCGATTGTTCCATAGAACAGAAAATGTACTTGATGATGCCTTTGTATGCACCGAATATACAGGGGCACATTGGTACAGGAAACGCGCTTCTGGTGTACCAACAAGGACAAGACATCAGTTTCGGGCCAGTGGAAGGAAACTGTGGCAGAACAGTAGGTGTCATTCCTGATTCACATCCATCAACCTTAGGTGCGGCATTGTCGTTTCAGATCCAAACAACTATTATTCCGGGTGAAAAAATGGTGGTTATACACCCGGGGAGACATCACTGATTGGAGTCGGGTGCGGAAAGCCACTTTTTTCACCCGATGCATAAGTCCGGGATCTTCCGCCACACATTGTCTTATATGACAACGATGGAGATTAGGTCCTTTACATACAGATTCTTGCGCAGGACTATCAACGGTGCGCAATTATTTAAATATCAGCGTTATAAGAGAAATGTTGGCCAACTCCTATATAGTTTCCTAATATTATCATCTCTTACATTTGCACCAGCAAGTTTTTTTAGAGGAAAATATTTAAAATTAAGATGTTTCGGAGAAAAGTTGTAATTTCGCAATAGAAGATGATCAACAGACAGTCAGATGCGAGAATTATCCGACATTTTACTTGTGATGCAGGCAGGCTCGATGGGAGTGTCGCTTACATTGTTGCTTGTTCTTGTGCTGTCGTGTCTTCAGAAGCCCGACACCACAGGAACGTATGAGAAAGTGCGATGGCTCTTGGCGCTTGCCATGCTGTTGCTCGGAGTACACTATTTGTTGCAGATGTGGTTTGGTTTCCGTGCGCAAGGCGACGATGTGGGGACCGTGGTCAATATACTTTTCTATTCGCCGGTTACTTATATCATGTCCTATTCGATATTGCGTATAGGCTGCGGACACGGTTATCATCGTAAATTCTTTTCGGCGTCAGTGATAAGCATGGTGCTTATACTCTGCTGTTTCGCTTACGGTTATCTGCATTATGGCAGTCTGCATATGCAAGAAGTGTTGTACGTGATGGGATTGATATACCTCCTGACAGTGGTCTTCTTCATCGTTTATCCCATAAAAGAGATACGTCGTGTAAGGAAAATGGTGAACGAGGAGTCGGAACAGGAGCCAATACTTTACAACCTGTATATGCGTACAAGCGTCCGGTTGCTATATATAGCATCCATACTTGTGACATTCAGCATATTCTACACACCCGCGCTTGCCATTGCGGGACCTCTGTTTCTCGTTACCCTTGTGTTCTATATCATCAGTTTTGTGGCCCTTGGTTTCAACATCAGGCAAGTGAACGATATTCTTGTAGAGGAAACAGAGGAGGAAGTCTGTCCCGTAAGAGGAAACACTGCCACGGAAGCGGCCAGGGCAGTTATGGATGACGAGCTTAAAGCGAGGATCTGTGGCCTGATCGAAGGATGGAGAAAGAGTCAGGGTTATGCCTCTGTCGAAATCAACAGCGGCACACTTGCCGGTAGATTGAATATCCCCAAGCGTCAACTGGTGCAGTATCTTCGCGAAGTGGAAGGCAAGACATTCCGCATCTGGCTCTCCGCTCTTCGTTTAGAAGAGGCAAAGCGTGAAATCTTGGAGCATCCTGAATATTCAAATGAGGCGATAGCCGAAAGTTGTGGTTTTTCGCGCAGCCATCTTCAGGTTAAGTTTAAGGAGGCAACTGGTTTGACCATCAACGAATGGCGGGCAGATAACGCCAAAGGCGGGCCGATAACGCCCAAAAATAAGTCTTAAGTGTTAGATTCGTCACAAGTCTAACACCTAAGTAACGGAAATCTAACACCAACCAATAGGAGCCGAACACTGTGTCCGGCTCCTTGTCTTTATCTTTGGTATCTTATTCCTAACAAAACAAAATTATATTTATGAAGTCAAAACGATTCCTTCTTCCTCTCCTCGTGACACTGTGTTTGTTTGCAGGATGCTCTGACGATGGCCCGGCCACCGATCCGGCAGATGAGCCCATCGCCATAACCGAGAGTGAATTGAAAGAGGCCTTCTATTACACCTTTCCGCTGATGATCATGGATGCCACGGAGTCGGTGGAAACAAATGCCGAGACATTTGTTCCGGGCATACCGCGCGCGCCGGTCAATCAGCTTATCCATGCCGTGAAGATGGCCGATGCATCGAGCAAGTCGGTGGTGACACCTAATGTGGACACATATTACAGTCGGTTGTGGATGGACTTGGATGAACCGGTTGTGTTCGAATTCCCTGAAGTCAAAGACAGATTCTGCAATGTTCAGGTGCTTGACGCATGGACAAACACAACAAGCGTCATCACTGATGGCGGCATATATGTGTTCGCCAAGAAGGGAGTGAAGGTTGTTGTTCCGGCGGGAGCCACTCTTGTGGAGATGCCTACGACAATGGGCTGGTGTATCGTACGCATCCTTAATAAGGGAGAGGGCGACTATGAGAATGTAAGGAAGATTCAGGATGCCATGAAGGCTTATCCTCTTTCGGCTTATGGCGATGCGGGATATGTCGCGCCAAAGGGCACTTACGATGCGTCGAAGGATGTGAATCCTGTAAAGGCATGCATGGCGATGTCGCTTGATGAATATTTCGCCAAGGCAAACTCTCTCATGGAGAAGAACCCTCCTTTGGCCTTTGATACCGAGGTGACAGAACGAATGAAGAGACTTGGAGTCGGCCCGGGGCTTAAGATGAAGCAGATCGAAAACGGGGCGGAGATGTTCGCGCATGTCAAGGTTTCTTTCAAGGCAGATGCCGCTGCCGTTGCAGCCACATACAAGAAGAGCATAGGAGGAATATGGTCATATTTTATGGAGCCTATAGGCGACTTTGGCAAAGCCTATGATTTCCGTGCCGCCGTGGCGTTGGTGGGACTTGGAGCCAATACCAATGAGGTTGCTATTTATCCTCGTGCCGACTACGACTCTGACAAGGAAGCCCTCAATGGCGCAAATAGTTATACGTTGCATTTCAGCTCGCTTCCTCCTGTCAAGGAAGGCGGCTTCTGGTCGATAACCGCCTACGGGGACGACGACTATCTTATTGATAACCCTATCAACCGGTATAATGTTACCGACCGCAGCGGATACAATCTCAATGCCGATGGAACGCTTGATGTCACATTGTCGGCCGCCGACCCTCAGGATGGTTCCTTTTGGTTGCCTACGGGCAATAAGGGCTTCCATCTTTTCATGCGCCTGTATCAGCCGGATTTAAAGGCGCTGGACAGCTGGACTCCTCCGACCATCACAAAGAAATAGAAAAGGGATCCTTGGTTACCGGTCGAAGAGTCCGGTCGCCTTTTTTATTCCAAGACAACTTTCCAGGATTCGATCGTGCGGGTCTGGGTGGAGATGTTCACTCCGACCTTGACGAGTAACCTGCCGGTCGCAGGACTTGTTTCGGTCACTGAGCCTGTCGAGGCATCTCTGCTGGTTGTCAAACCAGTAGCTTCGATAGGTTCAGAGACCAGTTTAGTGACAGACTCAGCGGCCGACGCGGCCTTACCGCCCTCCGCTCCTTCAAACCTGTACGGAATCAAATACCCTTTCTCATCGATCTGCCTGAGCGCCTCCTCGGCGGAGCCGTCCACCTTGAACTCAAAGACATAGACCCTGTCCTTGGTCCGGCACACGGCATCCGCCCGTCCGATCGCAGACTTTACCTCGGCCTGAGTGTAGTACCCGAGCAGCGAGAAGATCAGATAGATGATCGTCTGAAAATGCTTCTCGGACTTGTTTTCCAGGTCGTAAGGAATCCCGGCAAGGTAAGACTGCATAAGCGACAGAGCCTTGTCAATGTCGTGCCTGTACATCGAGGCGTAGAACTGCGCCACAAAACCGCTGCCAGTTATCTCCTGGTTTTTGTATTGTGCCAGCAATCCTTGCGTGAAGCCGATTTTGACTTCTTTGTTCGGGTAACCCAAAGTGTAGAGATGCAAATCTCTGTCATACTCTTTGATGGTCAGATAGCCTGTCTGATAGAGCATCGGAAGCGAGTTGTCGCTGATTTCCGGTGAGACGTCAAAGTCAGATTCAGGAATCAATGGCATACAGTCAAGAGTTGTTTCATCAATCGGATTCATCCTCAAACGTTCAAACAGAAAAGTCGGAGTCCCGCTCTCAAACCAGTAACTTCCTATCTTTCTGGCCGCGAGCGCCTTCATCAGACTGAACGGGTTATAGATGTCCTCCGACCCTTCGCAGAAATGGTACCCGTCATAATTCTCTTTCAGCAATAGCCTCGCTTCCTCAAACTGAATATTCAACCTCTCCGCCAGTGCCTGGATAGGCTCACGCATCCTGTTGTCAATCTCAGTTCCGGAGATTCCACAGATCGCTGAATATTCCGGCAGCATTGAAATATTCATCAAGTTATTCAATTCACTGAATATGCTGAGTTGCGCGAACTTGGTGATTCCCGTGATGAACACGAACCGAAGGTATGGATCCAGGCTCTTGATAGGACTGTAGAAGTTCCTCATAATCTGCCTCATAGGCGCAAGCCGCTCTTTGTCGTTCATCACATCCAGCAGCGGCGAGTCATATTCATCGATGATTATGACAGCCTTTTCGCCGGCCTGCTCTACCGCCACTTTTATTAATCGCTCAAAGCGTGCGTGTATGTCGTCTTCGGATAGATGATCATCCTTCCCGAACGTGATTTCATACTCCTCAAGTTTGTAACTTATTGTACGGAGTAACTGCTCTTCGTTAAGATGCTTGGCCGTGGACATGTCGAAGTGGAACACCGGATGCTTTGCCCACTCTTTCTTCAATTCCCCGGCCTTCAGCCCCTTGAACAGTTCTTCCTCCCCCGCGAAGTAACTATGGATCGTAGAAGACAGCAGCGACTTCCCGAACCTCCGCGGCCTGCTGAGAAACACATATTTGTAATTCTCACCCAAGTCGTGCACAAGCCCCGTCTTGTCGATGTAGAGGTACCCACCCTCGACAATATTCCTGAATGTCTGAATCCCGATCGGATATCTTATCCTTTTCGCCTCCATAGCCCTTATCAATTAATATTCAATCCCAAAGATAATGAATATTTTCCAATTCATGCCAAATCAAACTATGATTGAAATGCAGGAAAAGCCGTGGCGTCCCCATGGAAGAAATATACTGGACGCACGTGAAATGGACCAGATTTGAACCAAAGAATTAGAATGTAATTGAATATCTTTGCCACGTAAAATGATTTAATGCCAGGGTGAGGCATGATGGCATCCCGTTTTTGAAATCCATCGTGTTTCGCATTGTTCTTAGAACATAAAGAAGGGCGGGCATACGATAGATATGACAAGGTTGGAATATATAAACAAAGCTGATGTTATGAAAAGTATTTATGCGTTTGAAAAGAGCGTCCATCCTTTTTCTGATGTGATGGGCCAGACCGTGTCGGTCAATCCATTGAACAAAAAATGGACGGATCTTTTTGTGGATTATCCAATTCTGAAAGAGACCTTGGATGGACTTGATAATGACGGTAAAGGTCATTGTGTCATTTCAAGGGAAATGATTTTCAGAGAAAAGGATTGCAGGCGTAAGGCTATCCTTACCCTTCTTTGGGGATTCCCGAGTGGTTACAGGAACTCGAAAACTCACAAAAATGCCGTTAAGAGTGTTGTTGAAATCGCCGAAGAAAACAATGACAAGAATCTGACTCCCGAAATGTTTAAATTCATGATTGGCAAGGCAGGTGTTGGGTTGTCCACTCTCAGCAAGATTCTTTATTTCTTTGAGTATAAAGTTAATGGTAATCCGGCTTTGATTCTGGACTCAATAGTGAGAAAGAACATTAAGGAGTTTTCCGAGTTCGAGGAGACTGTTAAGAAACGCGCTGGAAGTTATGGGGAATATGTCTCTTACGTGGACAGTGTGGCGGAAGTCTCAAAAAACATGCGAGATGTCACTCCGGATCAGATTGAGTTCTTCTTGTTTAAGTTTAATGAATCAAAAAAGTAATCGCTCATGAATGAAAAGATAGTGGAGATGGTCAAATTTGACCTTCCCTGGAAAAGGTGGTTCTTCCGCAATTTAGTTGAAGCACAGGTCGCTGAAGACCATTTTTCGTTTGAGCAGGTCAAGAGATGCTCGCCCAAACATTACTCGCTTTACAGCTTTTAGTTTGTTCACGAAGCCTTCAACGATGCCATTTGAGGTGTCCAAAGTGATAGCATTCCTCACGGCTTTCAGATCCATCCTGATTCCATAGGCAAACGACCGCAATTCCTTAATAGGAGACTTTCCGTAGCTATCCAGCCATAAGTCCAGCTCATCAACATCGTTTCCCATTATAGTCGCATGGAAAGAGGACGCCGCATTGTATATATCCCTG
>OLSB01000117.1_pt1 | contig 88628 bp, 76 predicted proteins | sample 1672071 | NCBI WGS metagenome assembly OLSB01 (sample SAMEA3136642, study PRJEB25190) | human gut metagenome | biome: human gut; feature: human-associated habitat; material: faeces | place: Austria | collected 2013
TCACGTCGTACAGCACGCCTTCGACGGCGCTCAGGTTTTTGAGAATCCGCATCACAGCGCGTTCGATTACGTCGAAGGGCAGGCGAAACGCGCAGCCGCTGACGGTATCCGGCGAGACGAGCGCTCGAAGCCATTTTACCGCGTCAGCGACACAAGCCCCATTTCGCGCCGCGCCTATCTGCCCGTCACGTCGTACAGCACGCCTTCGACGGCGCTCAGGTTTTTGAGAATCCGCATCACGGCGCGTTCGATCACGTCGTAGGGCAGGCGGAACGCGTAGCCGCTGACGGTATCCGGGGAGACGAGCGCGTGGAGCACCACGGCGTACGCGCCGGTATCGGTGCCGGTCAGGGTGGCATAATAGCGGTGGAGCTTCCGATCCAGTCCGGCCGTCTCGATTTCCTCGCAGAACGCCGCGTCGGACTCGCGCAGAAGCTCCAGCTTTTCCGCGGTCGCCTCGCCGCTCATGCGAATGGCGAGCCCGCTTTCGGGGAACGGCTGGCGCGAAAGCAGTCGCGGCGGCAGGCCGAGCAGCTCGCCCAGCTCGCGAATTTCCTCGCGATACAGCGCGTTCAGCGGCAGAAGCGAAAAATCGCCCGGCTGTCCCGCGCCGCGCACGATGGCGCGCCCCTCATTCAGAAGCGCGTCGCGCAGGGTCTTCACTACTCGCTCGTGCTTCTCGCGCGTGTCGGCCGCGCCGGAGAGCGCCGCCGCGACCTCCGATGAAATATCCTTCACATGCAGCGGCATGCCGAGCTCTTCCTCAAACGCCCGCCGCAGGCAGGCGACCTCGCCCTTGCGGAACAGGCCGGTATCCATCAGCACGCACCGCGCCCGCTCGCCGAAGGCGCGCGACGCAAGCGCCGCCGCCACGATCGACGGCGCGCCGCCGGACACCGCGGCAATCACCTCGCCCTCCGGGCAGGATGCGCGCAGTGTAGTCACGCAGTCGTCCAGAAACGCGGGCATCGTCCATTCGCCGTTCAGGCCGCACACGCCCTCGGCGAAGTTTTTCAGCATCTGCATGCCGTCCGGGTCGTTGCTTTCCACGCCGAACTGCGCCGCGAACGCCGTGCCCGCCTCGTTCTGCGCGGCGGCGGCAAAGCCGCCCTCGCCCTCCGCCGACACATGAACGCCTTCGGGCAGCGTCCATTCCTCGGCGCGTTCAAAGTAGCGCTCTGCCTCGCTCAGGCCCTCGAACAGCGGGCCGTTCAGAAACTGAACGTGCGCCGTGGCCTTCTCAAGCCGTGTCGCGCCCGGCTGCGCGCCCAGCGCCAGCAGAAGCAGCCGCGCGCTGCGTCCCAGCGCCAGCACAGGGAGACCGCTCTTCAGCGCTTCTCGCGCGGCGGTCTCGGCGGCCCCGGGCAGAAGTCCGCTGCCCGCCAGCACAACGCCGCAGGCGTCGCCTGTCAGCGCGTCCGGCGGCAGAAGCCCTCCGTCCACCACCACGGCCAGCGACTTCAGCGCCCTCAGCTTTCTGGACACAGCGCGCGCTTCCGCCCCGCCGGTGTCCAATATCGCAATGTGCCGGATAAAAACCGCCTCCCCCGAAACGATGGTCTATCGCAGCCATTCTATCCATGGGAAGGCGGTTTTATGCATATATCACTGGAACGGATGCAGGTTTTTGCGGTTCGCCGGACGGCCGCGCACGACCTCGATCTTGTGCTCGATTTCGGCGGAAACGTCGATCTTCAGCGCGCGCATCAGTTGCATGCCATACATCATCACGTCCGCAAATTCCTCGGCGATTCGCGCGACATACGCCGGATCCTCGCCGTTCAGCAGCTTTTCCACGTCCGGCGGGTTCAGCCACTGAAACAGCTCCAGAAGCTCGCTCATCTCCACCGTCATGGCCATGGCGACCTGCTGCGGGTTCTGAACGCCGTCCACGCCCCAGCCCTTTTCCAGACACAGCGCGTATATGGCTTCCTTCAGCTGAGAAACGGTGGTGGTATCGTCATGAAGCACGCAAAATCACCTCTCGAACTGTGAATATGAAGAAAGCCGCCCTTGCGGACGGCTTCCTGCAAAAAGAAATTACTTGATTTCGACTTCGGCGCCGACGTCGGCAAACTTCTTCTTGATTTCCTCGGCAACTTCCTTGGAAACGCCTTCCTTGATGGGCTTGGGGGCGTTGTCAACGAGTTCCTTGGCTTCCTTCAGGCCCAGGCCGGAAACGACTTCGCGGACGACCTTGATGACCTTGATCTTCTCGGCGCCGGCAGACTTCAGGATGACGTCGAACTCGGTCTTCTCTTCAACGGCTTCAGCAGCGGCGGCGGGGCCGGCGGCAACCGCGACGGGGGCAGCGGCGGAAACGCCAAACTTCTCTTCCATGGCCTTTACGAGATCAGCCAGCTCGAGAATCGTCATGGACTCAACGGCAGAAATGATTTCCTGAGCGTTCATTGTATTCCCTCCATAATCATGTTAAGGTCTGAATTGGGGTGCGTCAGGCGGCGATTATTCCTCGCCGGCCTTCTGCTTGCGGATCGCTTCCACGCAGCGGACGAAGCTGGAAACCGCGCTCATCATGCTGCCCATGATACGGGCGATGAGGACTTCCTTGCTGGGCAGCTCGGCCAGAGCCTGAACGCCGGCCGCGTCGAGGAACGCGCCGTCGCACACGCCGCACTTCAGCGTGAGCTTCTTGCTCTTCTTGCCGAACTCCACCGCGATCTTCGCGGGCGCGATCATATCGGTGTAGCCGAACGCCACGGCGGTGGGGCCCTTCAGGTGCTCCTCCATCTGAGCGGCGTAGGGGGTATCCTTCACGGCGAGATCGATCATGGTGTTCTTGATAACGGCGTACTCAACACCGGCCTTGCGGAACTCGGTGCGCAGCGCGGTATCCTCCTCCACGGTCAGACCACGGAAGTCAACCAGAACGACGGTCTGCGCCTTTTCAAACTTTTCTTTGACGGCGGCAACGACCGGCTTCTTGCTTTCGATATTCTTGGAAAGTTCGTTCTTGGACATTTGTTAAACACCTCGCATTCCGTCCTGTGAATGACGGCAAATGAAACGCCCCTGCGCATAGGCGCAAGGGCGGAATACTTCTGAACAGAATTCGAGAAAGTCCGAACCTTTACACCTCGGCGAGCACTCCGGTGGGAGTTTACGCTTCCGCACTCGCTGTCTATGGCACAGCTGTTTCACAGCCTTATATATTGTACCCATTCGCCTGCGTTTCGTCAAGTTAAGTTTCGGGAGAAATTGATGGCGAAGCCGATTCTTGACAGACCCTCCGCAAGCCGCTATAATGAAGAAAGCATGGGCTGGTTCCGCAGGCCGGAAAACGCGCCCATCGCGGCCGCGCTCCGGTGTGCGTTCGCCGAATGGATCGACAACGGGCACAACAACTTCGACGACCCGAACTGCGTCATCCTGAAAATCTCCCTCACAAAGGGCGCGCTGTTCTCGCACGGAACGCGCTACGACATCGACTTTACGGCGGAAGCGTCCACATAACCATGCCGCATCATAAAGCGCGCGGTGCTCCAATGGAACGCACCGCGCGCCGCTCTTTCTTCATCGATCAGGAAATGAATCTGCGTCCATATGCGTTTCCTCTTCGCAAGCACGTTTCTCATGCCGTACAGGCTTCATACTTCATCCGCACCCATGCGCGACATTTCTTCCCGCCGATTTCTCGGACGGACTTTTGTCGCATACGAAGTGCGCGGCAGCCAATCAGAATACTCCGCGCAAGGTTCGCCTACGCTTCATCCGCGCCCATGCGCGACATTTCCTCCCGGACGCGTTTTCCGCCGATTTCGCGGACGGGTTTTTGGTCTCGGATGGAGAGTGCGGCGGCGAGGCCGGCGGCTTCGCCCATGGCGCGGCAGGTGGGGATGATGCGCGCGGACGACTGGGCGATGAACTCACTGCCGAGATTGCGTCCGGCGACGAGCAGGTTCTCCGCGTCGCGCACGATCAGGCAGCGAAGCGGAATCTCATAATACGGCTCGCGGTCGTTTCCGCTCAGCGCGTAGGTGTTGAGGTCGCGCCCGTGCACGTCCACGGGGTAGTTGCAGCGGCACACCGCGTCGTCGAAACGTGCGCGGCCGAGGATTTCCCCGGCGGTGAGGATATGATCGGTGACGGCGCGGCGGGATTCGCGCACGCCCACCATCGCGGAGATTTCCGAAAGATAGGCATGCTCGAAGCCGGGAATGCGCGCGCGGTAGAACGAAAGCTGGCGCAGAATCGCGCGCTTACCCTCCGCCTGCACGCGCGACTGGTTCTCCGCGTCGTCCGCGTCGTGGAAGTCGAAGAATTCCGGACAGTTGAAGGCAATCGCGTCGCGCCGTCCGGGCACGGTGAAGAACTGCCAGTACAGCGCGTCCTCGCGCGTGAGCTGCCCCTCGTCAATCGCCTGAAGGAACAGCGGCTTCAGCGGCCAGTGCTTCCCGGGGTTCAGCGTCACGGCGCCGTCGTAGTTTTCGGGACGCGGGCGCGGCGCGTCGTCCGGATGCGTCACCCGCTCAAGGTAATCCCAGAACGCCTGCGTGTCCACCCCGCCCAGCAGGTAGCGGAGCGACATCGGCTGATTTTTGCCGTCCTCCTCGCTGCCGTGCAGCGTTTCAAAGCCCAGCGCGTGCACAACGTCGGCGTCGCCGGTCGCGTCGATGAAGATTTTGCCCGCGACCTCGCCCCTCCCGGACTTGTTCACGATTTCAACCGATGTAACCTTCCCGCCCTCGCGCCTTGCGCCGATGAGGAACGTGTGGTACAGAACCCTTACGCCGCGCTCCACAAGCATTTCGTTGAGCACGATTTTGAGCATCTCCGGGTCGAACCAGCTGTCGCCCTTTCCGGCGGCCGCGCCCAGCGCGACCATGCGCCGGTTGATCTCGCGGGACACATAGCTGCCCATCGGGTTGCCGGGAACGCAGGTGTTCATCAGCGGCGTAACGAGCGCAAGCGTGCCGCTGCCGCCCGCCGCGCCGAACTGCTCAATGACGATTACGTCGCGCCCCGCGTCCGCGGCGGCAATGGCGGCGACCGAACCGGCGGTTCCCGCGCCGCAGATGACGATTTCCGCTTCGTATCTCATGAAAAGCGTCCTCCTTCGCATCATTCAAGGCAAAACTATCCAACTGAAATAATCTGTGGAATCCCTCCGACCCGCGCAGCGCGGCTTTCAGGCGGCACCGCGCAAACGAGGTAAGCAGCTGGCGCGTCCCGCGGGCATTCCGCCGGGGTGTACGTGGTTGCGTGAAAAAACGCCGCCTTCCGAAACGGAAAGCGGCCTGAAAAACGATTGTCAGAACTTGAGCGCGTTCAGCTTGATGCCGGGGCCCATGGTGCTGGAAATCACGGCGGACTTCACATACGTGCCCTTCGCGGCGGAGGGCTTCGCCTTGATGATGGCGTCCATGAGGGTGCGCAGGTTCTCAGTCAGCTGCTGCTCAGAGAAGGAAGCCTTTCCGAGGGGGCAGTGGATGATGGCGGTCTTATCGACGCGGTACTCAACCTTGCCGGCCTTGGTCTCGGTGATGGCCTTGGTCACGTCCATGGTGACGGTGCCGGTCTTGGGGTTCGGCATGAGGCCCTTGGGGCCGAGCACGCGGCCCAGACGGCCGACCAGACCCATCACATCCGGGGTGGCGATACAAACGTCAAATCCGAACCAGCCGCCCTGAATCTTGGCGATCATGTCCTCAGCGCCCACGAAATCGGCGCCAGCAGCGGTCGCTTCCTCGGCCTTGGGGCCCTTGGCGATCACGAGGACGGTCTTGGTTTTGCCGGTGCCGTTGGGCAGAACGACGGTGCCGCGAACCTGCTGATCGGCGTGACGGGGATCAACGCCCAGACGGACGGAGATCTCGACGGTCTCGTCGAACTTGGCCTTGGCGGTCTGCTTTACCAGCGTAACGGCCTCTTCGGGATCATACAGCTTGGTACGATCGATCAGCTTGATGCTGTCGCTATATTTCTTTCCGGTCTTCATGTTAATATCCTCCCTGTGGTACAATCGGCACTATGTCCTCCCACGGTTTTGGTCTTCTTGCGTCAGTCGTCCACGATAACGCCCATGGAGCGGGCCGTTCCGGCGACCATGCTCATGGCGGCTTCGATGGAAGCGGCGTTCAGGTCGGGCATCTTAAGCTCGGCGATTTCCTTCACCTGAGCCTTGGAGATGTGAGCGACCTTGTCCTTGTTGGGACGGCCGGAAGCATGCTCGAGGCCGCAGGCCTTCTTGATCAGAACGGCGGCCGGAGGCGTCTTGCAGATGAACGTGAAGGAACGATCCTGATACACGGTGATGACGACCGGGATCACGAGACCGACCTGCTTGGCGGTGCGGTCGTTAAATTCCTTGCAGAATCCGGGGATGTTTACGCCATGCTGACCGAGCGCCGGGCCGATCGGCGGCGCGGGGGTGGCTTTGCCGGCGTTGACCTGCAGCTTGATGAGCGCAGTTACTTTCTTCGCCATAGGGGTTTCCTCCTTAATCTGTATGTGGTGTAGCGGGGCCTTCCTGAGCCCCTCCCACTCCTGAAGCCCGAGGGCTTACAAGCGATGGAAGCGCGTTACGAATCCAGACGAACGACTTCGTCGTAATCCAGATCGATGGCAGTTTCGCGTTTAAGCATCGGCACCGTAATCCGAAGCTTCTGATTTTCAGTGTCGATATCGGTGACGCGACCGGTGAAGTTCTCGAACAGGCCGGTAAGGATGCGAACCTCGTCGCCGACCTGAATGTCCAGGCGGGTAACGGGAATGCTGGCCATTAACGACGTGTAGTCGTTGTCCGGGAGCGGCGTGGGCTTGGTGCCCGTGCCGACAAAACCGGTGACGCCTCGCGTATTGCGCACGACGTACCAAGATTCGTTGGTCATGACCATACGAACCAGCACATAGCCCGGCATACGCTTACGCGGAACCACGCGGCGCTTGTTATTCTTGATCTCGACGACCTCCTCGATCGGGATCTGCACTTCCGCGATCAAATCCTGAAGGCCGTTGTTCTCGACGGTCTTTTCGAGGTTCGCCTTGACCTTGTTTTCATAGCCAGAATAGGTATGTACGACATACCAGTTCATCTCGGCATTTTCCGCCATGTTTAACTCCTTGCCCGTCAGCCGGTGATCAGTCTGACCAGAGCGCCAGCGCCCATGTCAAACAGGCCGATCACTACGCCCATAACCACCATGAAAAGAAGCACTATCAGGGAGTAATTCACGAGCGCGCTCTTCGTGGGCCAGGTGACCTTCTTCATCTCGTGGAACATGTTGTAGAACGCCTTGCCGATTTTAACGCCAAGGTTCTTGAACCATCTTCCGACGCGCACGAAGAAATTCGGCTTTTTCGTTCCGTTTTCGTTCGCCATGTTGTCACATCCTCCGACTTGATCGTTGCTCCCGCCCGATTACTTGGCTTCCTTATGAACGGTATGCTTCTTGCAGAAGCGGCAATACTTGCTCATTTCGAGACGATCGGGGTCGTTTTTCTTGTTCTTGATGGTATTATAATTGCGCTGCTTGCATTCGGAGCAGGCCAGTACAACCTTAATACGCTTATCCGATGCCATGTTTTGACACCTCCTATGGAAAGAATGGTCAGCCCCCGCGTTTGCAGACGGGCGCTGGCCGAACGGTCGACAACAGCAACCCACATTCTTGGGCAGACTGATATATTATAGACCATCTCCCCCCCGATTGCAATAGCTGGAAGCGGAAAATGACGGAATTTTACGAATTTTACATAAGTATTTCAGGCCGTATTCCCCAGATCGCACTTTTTTAGAAGGATTTTCGCTTCCAGACGGCGAATTATCCCTTCAGAGCGCCGATGGGGAGGGCTTTTCATGCGCGTACTGAGCTATGTGGTTCCGGCGGAGGACGACGGGCAGCTGATTCGCCGCGTCGCCCGCGGGCGGCTGGGCATTTCCAGCCATCAGCTGGCGCGCGCGAAGGCGCTGGGCGCGTTGTGTCTGGACGGCGAAAGCGTGCATGCCGACCATGCCGTGCGCGCCGGACAGGTGGTCTCGGTGACGCTGATCGATGAAGAAGAGCCCGCCGTGCCGGTTCGTCCGGAGAACGCGCCGGTTTCCATCCTTTATGAGGACGACGATCTGTACGTGATCGACAAGCCCGCGCCGCTTTCCACGCAATCCTCGCCCCGTCAGCCGGACAACACGCTGGAAAACCGGCTTGCATGGCGCTATCGGGACGTGCCGGGCTTTGTGTTTCGCCCGGTGAACCGGCTGGACAAGGGCACCAGCGGCCTGATGGTCGCGGCGAAGCACGCGCATTCGCAGATGCTTTTGTCCCGCCAGCTGCACACGCCCGAGTTCGCGCGCGAATATCTGGCCGTGACGGACGGCGTACCGGCCGAGCCGGAGGGCGTTATCGACGCGCCCATCGGCAAGGCGGACGGCGCGACGGTTCGCCGCGAAGGCACGCGGACGGCAAGCCCTCCCGTACGGCGTACCGGACGCTGGAAGCCGGAAACGGCCGAGCGCTTCTGCGGCTGAAGCTGGACACGGGGCGCACGCATCAGATTCGCGTGCATCTTTCCCACATCGGCTGTCCGGTGTTCGGCGATTTTCTGTATGGAACCGAGCGTCCGGACGCGCTGCCCGGGCGCTTCGCGCTGCATTCCGCCTATGTGCGCTTTCTGCATCCGCTGACGGGGCAGGCGCTCGAATTCGAATCTCCGCTGACGGGCGCGCTTCGCGCGCTGCTTCCCAAGGCCGGAAGCTGACCGTTTTTTCCAAAAAGGAGGTCTCATGAAACGAAAGCTGTCTGCGCTCTTCCTGCTCGCGTTCCTGCTCACGGCGCATATGCCCGCGCCGGGACGCGCGGACACGGAGTCGAACATCCAAACCATCTATACATACCTCACGGAGAACGCCGGGCTGAACCGCGCGGCGGCGTGCGGCATCCTGTCCAACATCAAAAGCGAAAGCAATTTCAATCCCGAGGCCATCGGCGATTCCGGCAACGCCTACGGCATCTGCCAGTGGAACTCGCGCCGCAACTCGCTGATTTCGTATTGCGAGAAAAACGGCTTCGAAAGCTGGAAAAGTCTGGAGGGGCAGCTGGGCTACCTTCAGTATGAGCTGGAAACAAAGGGCTACAAGAAAAACGTGGGCGACGTGCTGCGCGCTCTGCCCGACACCGCGCAGGGCGCGTTCGACGCGGCGTGGTACTTCTGCGTATACTTTGAAATTCCCGCCGACCGCTACAACAAGGGCAACACCCGCGGCGCGAACGCCGTGAATATTTATTGGAAGAAATTCGGCGGCGCGACGGAAACCTATCCCATGACCTACGACGCGAACGGCGGCGCGGGCGCGCCCGCGTCCGGCACGAAAACCGAGGGCGTTCCCTTTAAAATCACAGCCAAAGCGCCGACGCGCAGGGGCTGCGAGTTCCTCGGCTGGTCGGAGGACAAAACGGCCACAGAGCCGACGCTGTCCGCGGGCGACCTGTTCAGCGAAAACCGTGCGGCGACGTTCTACGCCATATGGGGGCAGGCGCTGCCGGACGACGCGGAGCCCGCGAAGACCGTCACCCTGAACGGCCGCCGCTACGAGCTGTTCACCGGCGCGCACGCCTACGCCTACGCGAAGGAATACGCCGGGACGCGCGGCGGACATCTGGCGACGATCCGCACAGCCGCTGAGGCGAACGCCATCCTGCCGCTTCTGAAGGCCGCGGACGGCCCCTGCTGGCTGGGCGGCGAATACGCCTGCGGCAACTGGACGTGGGCGTCCGGCGAATCGTTCTCCGACGCGTTCGCCGCGTCCTATTGGCAGAGCGGCATGCCCACCGAAAAGAACTACGCCAGCTCCAACGGCAGATTGGCCGCGGCGGCGGACGGAACATGGCTCGACCTCGCGCCGTCCAATATGGAAACGGCGGGCTTCATCGTGGAGCACGGAACCCCGGACGCCGAAGCGCTTCCCCGCTACCGGCTGACCGTGTCCACGTCGTTGAACCTGCGCGCGGGCCCGGGCACGGGCTACGGCAAGCTGGGCAGCGTGCTGAAGCCGGACGAAATCTTCATCGTACATGAAACGGTGAAGGGAACCTCCTACAGCTGGGGCTGGGGCGTTACGGCGGACGGCAAAAAACGCGGCTGGGCGGCGATGAAAATTCCCGATTACATGGAGCCGGTTTCCGGCCCGCAGCTGGACGAAGCGACCGGGTTGATCTACGAGCTTGCGGACGGCTGCGCGATCGTCACGGGCTGCAGCGGAACCTCCGCGTTCCTCTCCCTGCCCGAGACGCTGGGCGGCGCGCCGCTGACGGCGCTGCGCGCGGGCGCGTTCCCCGCGGAGAGTGCGCTCACGCGCGTATTCGTGCCGGGCTGCGTTACGGACATTGCCGAGGGCGCGTTCGCCGCTTCCATCTCCGTGTCCGGCCATCCCGGAAGCGCGGTGCACCTTGCCGCCGTGCGGGACGGCCTGCGGTTCGAAGCGGTTCCGTGGCCGGAAACGCTCACGCTGCCCGCGAACCTTACGCGCGTCGAAGCCGGCGCGTTTGAGAACCTCTCCGGCGTTCAGTGCGTCGACCTCTCCCGCACGGACATACGGGAAATCGAAGCGAACGCCTTCGCGGGCTGCGAAAGCCTGCGCGCCATCCTGCTGCCGGACACGCCCCTGTCCATCCACGAAAGCGCGCTGGGAAGCCTTGTCGACCCGGTCATCGTGGCCGCGCCCGGCTCCCCCGCCGCCCGCTGGGCGGACGAAAACGCCTACGTCACCGTTCCACCGGTGGGAAGCTGACGCGGAAACGGCGCGCGACTGTTCACGCGGTTGTGCCGGGCGCCTTACCGTTGCGCCTTCTCCCGCCGCGCGAACGAAAACGTCTGCGCTGTCGTTCCCTAACGGAAAACTGACGCAGAAACGGCGCGCATGAACGCGCTCGCTCCCGGCTCCCCCCGCGGGAAGCTGATGTGAAGAATTTAACCTAACTTCACTGGGCAAGCCGACGTATGCGTGGTATAATTCTATAGGTAGTTGTTTCTTACAGTTTATCATTTACGGAGGCATACCGTTTTGCAGAATTCTACGAAAAAACCCGCTTCCAGACCCGCCCCGCGCCGTTCCTCTGCGCCCGCGCGCAAGCCTGCGTCCCGGCCCGCTCCGGCTCGGAATCCCGCGCCGCGTTCGTCGGGACGGGAAAGGAACGTTTTGCCGCTGATCATCGCGGGCGGCATCGTGTTTATCGTGCTGTGCTTCTTCCTTCAGAAGTATGTGTTCCCGAACGGCGTTCTGCCGAAGACGACGGACAAGTCCATCCCCGAGATCGACGCCGCGGCCACCGTGCGCGTCAGCGAGGTCATGAGCTCCAACGCGTCCTCCATTCAGGACGACACCGGCGCGTACCCCGACTGGGTGGAAATCGTGAACAATTCCGGCAAGACCGTGAACCTGTACGGCTGGAAGCTGGCCAAGGACTCGAGCCTGATGATCAAGTATTTCGAGTTTCCGAACCAGACGCTGGCGGCGGGCGAGCGCGTGCTGGTTTATTGCACGGGCACGCTGCGCAACAACGCGGGCTACGCGTATCACGCGCCGTTCCGCATCTCCGCGGCGGGCGACACGCTGGTGCTGTTCAACCCGAACAACACCGCCGTGCAGACGCTGAACATCCCCGAGATGAGCGCCAACCAGTCCTACGCCGAGATAGGCGGCGAATGGACGGTGACCGACGAAGCCACGCCGGGACTCAGCAATACCAGCGAAAACTACCACCTGCTGCACGACAACCGCGAGGTTTCCGACAGCCCCATCGAGATCACCGAGCTGATGGCCAAGAACATGAGCTACGCGGCGGACGAAAACGGCGAATTCCTCGACTGGATCGAGATTCACAACAAATCCGCCTACACGGTGAGCCTGAACAACTACGCACTTTCGGACTCCGACCGGAACCTTCAAAAGTGGCACTTCCCGAACGTATCCATCGGCCCGGACGAATACATGATCGTCTACTGCTCCGGCTACGACCGGCGCGACCCGGTCGGACGGCTGCACACCAACTTCCGCCTGAGCAGCGAGAAGGAGGGCGCTTACCTGTCAAACGCCGCCGGGCAGCTGATCGACTTTGTGGAATACGATCTGCTGAAAGCGGATCAGTCCTATTCCCGCCAGTCGGACGGCACATGGACGACAAACCTTTCGCCAACTCCCGGCATGTCCAACAGCTTCCAGAGCGCCGCGCTGATCGATGGTCAGTTCGCGGCGCAAAATTCAAGCGGCGTTTTTTTTAACGAGATCATGGCCACGACTACCACGGCGAACGTCGGCAAGGCCTCCTATGACTGGATTGAGCTGTACAACGCCACGTCGCAGACCATCGACCTCAGCTCGTGGGGACTTTCGGACAATCCGGCCAAGCCGCGCAAGTGGCAGTTTCCCGCCGGAACCACCATCGCGCCCGGCCAGTACATGGGCGTGTACTGCTCCGGCCTGAACACCACCGTGAAGGGCTACTGTCACACGAACTTCAAGCTGTCCGCCACCGAGGGCGAATCGCTGGTGCTTTCCGACCCCACCGGCAAGATTTTCGACCGCGTGCAGCTGGGCATGCAATATTCCAACATGCCCTACGGCCGCATCAGCGGACGAAACGGCTTCTATTATCTCGCGGCCTCCACGCCCGGCTCCGGCAACGTGCAGGTCGGCTACGAGTCGCGCATGCTGAAGCCCACCTTCTCCGTGCAGGGCGGCATGTATCCGGCGAACCAGTATTTTAACGTGGCGCTGTCCGCCGAGCCGGGCGCGACCATCTATTACACGCTGGATTCCTCCACGCCCGATCCCGCGGCGGTGGGCGGCATCGTCTACACGCCCGACCCGGAGGTTTCCGTGAACGGACGGTATGAGACGTTCGTCTACACCGATCCCATCCCGGTAACGCAGACCACGGTCATTCGCGCCATCGCGGTGAAGGACGGCCAGCTGACCAGCCTTGTGGAAACGCAGTCGTACCTCGTGGGCGTAAGCCACACGATGCAGGTGATTTCGCTGGTCATGAACCCGACCGACCTGTGGGACTACAACACCGGCCTGTACGTCAAGGGCCCCAACGCCCTCTCCAAGAGCCCCTACGGCTCGCTGGGCAAGGGCGCGAACTTCTGGATGACGTGGGAGAAGGACGCGAACGTCGAGCTGTTCGATCTGGACGGCTCCACCGTGCTTTCGCAGGGCTGCGGTGTGCGCCTGCACGGCCAGTACAGCCGCAAGGAAGCGCAGAAGCCGTTTAAGATCATCGCCCGCAGCAAATATGGCGACAGCCGCTTCCGCGCGAAGCTGTTCCCGAACCGGGACTATACCGAGTACCAGTCGTTCCTGCTGCGCGCGTCCGGTCAGGACACGAGGAAGACCCGCATGCGCGACTCCATCCTCACCGCGCTCGCCGACGGCATGGGCGTAATGTATCAGGACACCAACCTCGCCATCGTCTACCTGAACGGCGAATACTGGGGTCACTACAACATGCGCGAGCGCATCAACACCTTCTCCATCTGCCAGTGGGAGGGCTGGGATCCGGTCATCAAGGACAGCATCGACCTTGTGAAGGCGAACACGTCGGTTATGAAGGGCTCCGTGGATTCGTGGAAGATCATCCTGGAGTGGATCAAGAAAAACGGCGTGGAGACCAGCGAAAAGCTCGAATACGTGAAGCAGTACATCGACGTTGACAACTACCTCAAATACATCGCCGTCGAGATGTACACCGGCAATACCGACCTTCTCAACGTGAAGAAATACCGCACCTCGGAGAAGGACGGCAAGTGGCGCTTCATCCTGTTCGATTTCGACTGGGCGTTCACCACCAACACCAACTCCGTCGGCCGCTGGCTCAAGCCGGGCGGCATGGGCGAGGGCAACAAGACGGACAACTCGCTGTTCATCGCGCTGATGAAGAACCCGGAATGCAAGGACATGTTCCTCAAGCTCTTCGCCGAGAAGCTGCGCGGCCCGTGGTCGAGTGAGGCGGTGCTGGCCAGGATCGACGAGCGCTGCAACGAGCTGGAGCCGGAAATTGATCAACATCTGGAAAAATGGGGGCCGTCGCGCAAGACCTACGAATCGGAGATCAACACGCTGAAGAGCTACGCCCGCAAGCGCCCGGGACACCTTCTGTATTACTTCTCCCAGTCCCTCAGCCGCAGCGACATGGAGTACTACTTCGGCGACCTGCTCGAAACGGTCACGATGCTGGACGCGGACGGAAAGGTGTATAACTACAACAAATAAAGATATGCCTTGACCGAAGGCATGCAAAGGGGTTATAATCTTGCAGGACACAAAACGCGAGCGTCTTCCCGAAAGACATGAGCTGAAATACTTCATCAACCGCGGCGACATGATTGCGCTGGGGCATCGTCTGGGCGGCGTTCTCCACCCTGACCCGCACGCCGACGAGAAGGGCGAATACTTCATCCGCTCCCTTTACTTCGACGACGCGTACGACATGGCCTTCTACGACAAGGTTAGCGGCAACCAGAACCGCGACAAGTATCGCATCCGCATCTACAACCTGTCGGACGAAGCCATCTTCCTCGAGCGCAAGCGCAAGCTGGGCGACCTGATTCAGAAATCGTCCACGCGCATCTCGCGCAAGCTGTGCGACCAGCTGGTGAGGGGCAGCTGCAATAAGCTCGATTTGGTCGACAACGCGCTTTTGAACGATCTGTTCCGCGAAATGCGCGTGAGCCTGCTCAGGCCGAAGGTGATCGTGGATTACACGCGCGAAACCTTCATTCATCCGGTTGAGAACGTGCGCGTTACCCTCGACAAGAACCTGCGCACGGGGCTTCTGAGCCGCAACCTGTTCAGTCCCGACGTCATGACCGTTTCCCCGCTGGACGACGGGCGCGAAATTCTGGAAGTGAAGTACGATTCCTACCTTCCGGACTTCATCTCCGCCATGCTGTGGGACGTGCCCGCCGAGCGCAGCGCCATTTCCAAATACGTGCTGTGCCGCCGGTTCGAGCCGCTGGGCTGACGGAAAAACCAAGTCTTCGTGCCGCGCCGCGGCAGGAAAATAGAAGTACAAGGGCAGCACCTCGCAAATGAGGCAGCCGGCCGGCGAATGAATTTTCTGCCAGATGCAATCGAGAGATCTGTGTGCCGCAGACGGCAGAAAAGACTTCGCCCGACGCGCCGCCGAATTGTGCGGATGAGCCCAAGATTACGAAAGGGGTACTCCTCGTGAACAAAACCAGTATTGCGGAAATCTTTGCCAATCAGTCCATTACGCCGGGTTCATGGCTTAGCATCACGTTCCTCATGATCATGGCGTTCGCCGTGGGTCTGTTCATCTACTGGGTGTACAAGAAAAACTACCGCGGCGTGATGTTCTCCACCAACTTCGGCATGACGCTGGTGCTGATGACGCTGATCACCGCGCCCGTCGTAACCTGCATCCGCAACTCGCTGCAGCTCTCCATGGGCATGGTCGGCGCGCTGTCCATCGTGCGCTTCCGCACCGCCGTGAAGGATCCGCTCGACACCGCCTACATGTTCTGGGCGCTCACCATGGGCATCCTGCTGGGCGCGGGTCAGTACTTCCTGACCGCCATCACCGTCGTCTGCATCGCCATCCTGATCTTCGTCCTGCGCAACCTCACCGGCAAGTCCGCCGACAGCTACCTGCTGGTGATGCACCTGAGCGGCAACGGCGAAGCCAACAGCATGCAGCTGATGAAGCAGCTGCGCTACCATAAGCTGAAGAGCAAGACCATCACCTCCCGCGGCATCGAGGTCACCTACGAGGTGCGCGTGGATAAGAGCGAAGCCTTCCTCAATAAGCTCCTCACGCTGGACGGCGTAAACGAAGCCTCCCTCGTCGCCTACCAGTCCGAAACCGTCTGACCCTTCTCCCCCATTCCCGCCGCCCCGCATCCTGCCGGGCGGCGTTTTATATCGGTCAAACTCCTTCATTTTCCCGCGCAGATACTCACGAAAAGGGCGCTTCCATCCTCATCAGACAGAAGCACCCTTTTTGTGGAAGCAATTCCCACTCATTCTTTTTTCACCGGGAACATGCCGTAGGAAGCCTACAGGTTGAACCTCATTTTCCCACATTATACGAAACCCCTTCGCCGGCCTGACGGGCGACGAAGGGGCGTGAAAGTGATTTGTCAGCGAACGACAAACCAGTAACCCAGCAGAGACAGAGCGACCAGCACGATCAGCGCCACAGGAAGAATCGTAATCATTGCGCTGATTACCATCGCGCGGGCATCGTTCTTTTCCAGCTTCTGGCCGAGAAGCTCATCCGACAGCGGTTTTACCTCGTCGGGATTCTTCTCCTTCAGATAGTCGATAGAGCGGTCAAACTTCCTCTGAAAGATGATCATTTTGCATCTCCTCGCTGCATCCCAGCATATGGTGGCAGGCCACAAAGTGGTTCGGGCCAACCTCCTGCCACGCAGGCACGGCGTGCTCGCAGATTTCAGTGCAATAGCGGCAGCGCGTGTGGAACTTGCAGCCCTTGGGCGGGTTCACCGGACTCGGAATATCGCCCTCGAGAATCTTCATCTCGCGGCTGGTATCGAGATCGGTGGTTGGTATCGCCTGCATCAGCGCCTCGGTGTAGGGATGCTTCGGGTTATCGAAGATTTCCTGCGCGGGAGCCAGCTCGACCAGCGTGCCCAGATACATGACGCCGATGCGGTCGGAAATGTACTTGACGACCGACAGATCGTGCGTGATGAACATATAGGTCAGGTTCTGCTGTTCCTTGAGATCCTTGAGCAGGTTGATGATCTGCGACTGGATCGAAACGTCCAGCGCGCTGACGGCCTCGTCGCACACGACGAACTTCGGATGCACGGCCAGCGAACGGGCAATGCCGATGCGCTGGCGCTGGCCGCCGGAGAACTGGTGCGGATAGCGGTGCAGGAAGTACGGCGCGAGACCCGCGTCGTCCATCACCTTGAGGATCTCCGCCTGCATGCGCTTGTCGTTGCGCTTGAAGAACTTGTGCGCCAGCATGCCCTCGCCGATGATCTGGCCGACCGTCATGCGCGGGTTCAGCGACGAATACGGATCCTGGAAGATCATCTGCAAATCGCTTCTGAGCTTTCGAATCTCGTTGTACTTCAGGCGCGCAAGGTCGATGCCGTCGTCGCGGAAGCCTTCCAGACGCTGGAACTCCTCGTTGTCCTTATAGGGCTTGCGCATTTCCTCAATCTGCGCACGCGCGCTCTCCAGCTGCGTATGCAGCTGCGCGATCCTGTCTTCCTCGGCGTCCAGAAGCGCCCTGGCCTTGTCCGCCTTCGCCTTCAGGGAGCGGGAGTTCCGTCCCTCAGACACGGCGTCCTCATAGGCAAACTTGGCGTCGTCATACGTCAGCTTGCGGTCATCGCGCTTTTCCTCGGCCTTGCACATGAGCTTGGACAGCTTATACAGGTTCATGAACACCGCGGTAACGGGCGTCAGATCGTCCAGCATCATGAAGCCGCCCACCAGATTGACGATGTCCAGGAACGCGTCGCGCGCCTGCTTTTTCGCCGACTGGAGCGCGTTGGCCATGTTATACTTTGCCCTGCCATCCGCCAGCGCGTCGTATTCCTTCTGAATCGCGTCGCGCCTCGCCTCCAGCGCCCGCAGCTGCGTGCGGCGCTTGGAGAGCGTGCGGATGGTATCGAGCATATATGCGGGCGCGATATCGTCCAGCGTCTTGCCGTAGTACATCGTGCGGCCATCCGTCTGACGGTAGAGCTGAAGCAGCGTCCGTCCCAGCGTGGACTTGCCGCAGCCGGACTCGCCCACCAGACCCAGCGTCTCGCCCTCGTAGATATCCAGCGTGATATCATCGTTGGCGCGGACGTACAGATCCTTTTTCTTCAGCGGGAAATATTGCTTGAGGTTCGTAATGCGAAGCAATACCTTCTGATTCTCATTATTTTGCATGGCGCGCCTCCTGATCCGGGTAGAAGCAGCGAATCTGATGATTCTCGCCCACGGTTACGAACTCCGGCTCTTCCTCTTCGCATTTCCGGGTGCAATACTTGCAGCGGGGCGCGAACTTGCAGCCCTTGGGCAGCGCCAGCGGGTGCGGAACCGCGCCGGGAATCGCGTCCAGCCGGACGTTCGCCGGGGTGTCCAGCCGCGGGATGGAGACCATCAGCCCCTCGGTGTACGGATGCGAATAGCGCGGATGCGAGAACACCGTGCGCGCGGACGCCAGCTCGACGACCTGCCCGCAGTACATGACGGCGATGTCGTCCGCCATCTGGCAGATAACGCCCAGATCGTGGGTAATAAACAGGATGGAAGTGCCGTGCTCGCGCTTCAGGTCGTTCATCAGCTTCAGAATCTGTGCCTGAATGGTCACGTCCAGCGCCGTGGTCGGCTCGTCCGCGATCAGCAGCTTGGGCCGGCACGCCAGCGCCATGGCGATCATGACGCGCTGGCGCATGCCGCCGGACAGCTGATGCGGATACTGCTTCACGACGGTCTCCGGGTTGGGAATCTTCACGTCGCGAAGCATCTCAACGGCCTTAACGGCGGCCTCGCGCCTGTTCATTCCCTGATGGATCATGAACGGCTCGGAAACCTGGCGCTCGATCGTGAACACCGGGTTCAGACTGGTCATGGGCTCCTGGAAGATAACGGAAATCTTGTTTCCGCGGATTTTCTGAACCTCGCTTATCGGCAGCCTGGTCATGTCGCGTCCCTCGAACATGATGCTTCCGCCGTCAATGTAGCCGTTCGCGTCCAGAAGGCGCAGTATGCTCATGGCGGAAACGCTCTTGCCGGAGCCGGACTCGCCCACGACGCCCAGCGTGCGGCCGGACTCAACGGTATAGGAAACGCCGTTGACGGCTTTGATGATGCCGCGCTTCGTGGTGAAGAAGGTTCTCAGGTCATTGATTTCAAGCAGTGCCATTTCTCTTCCCCCTTCCTCAGCGTTCCACGGACTTGGGATCGATGGCGTCGCGCAGGCCGTCGCCGATCAGGTTGATGCAGATGGTGCACGCGCCGAAGATCACGGCCGGGAACACCCATCTCCACCAGTACTGCTGGATAACCACGGAGTTGTTCGCGCCGTTGAGCAGGTTTCCCCACGTCGGCGTGGGCAGCGGAATGCCGAAGCCCAGGTAGGACAGCGTGGACTCGGTGAGCATGCAGGTGGCGAAGTCCAGCGTCATGCTGACCAGCAGAAGCGAGAACACATTGGGCAGGATGTGGCGGAACACGATAGCCATTTCCTTGATGCCCATGGCCTTGGCGGCCGTGACGTATTCCATTTCGCGCTGCGCCAGAATCTGCGCGCGCACCAGACGGCAGGTGCCCGTCCAGCTCAGAACGCCCAGAACCACCATGATGATATACATTCTGTGCGTCGCGTCAATCGACGCGCCGATAACGGCAGACAGAATCATGGCGAACGGGATGAACGGCAGGCCGCCCACGATTTCCGAAATGCGCATGATCAGAATATCCGCCTTGCCGCCGAAGTAGCCCGCGAGGCCGCCCAGCAGCACGCCGATGATCGTGGCGATCACAACGGAGATGGCGCCGACCGTCATGGTCACGCGGCCGCCGTTGATGATGCGGGTGAGCATGTCGCGGCCCAGATTGTCCGTGCCCAGCAGGAAGCCCTTGAGACCCCATGTATACACGTGGTTTGCATCGTCCACGGCGTAGTTCTGGAAGTTGCCGGTGTAGACGGCGGTGATATTCCTGCCCTTAAGGGAGGAGGGAACCGACGTCTGGCCGTACTTGTTACTGCCCCAGCTGACGACCGAGCCATCCTCCAGCAGGACGGTATAATGGAAGCGTCCGCCGCTGATGGACTTGATCGGCGCGGAGAACGCCGGAATGTCGGCCTCGCCGCTGCGCGCGTTGCCCCACATGAAGACCTGTCCGTCCTCGGTGACAGCCGCGACGGTCTTGCTGGTTGCGGCAATGTCAATGACCTTCTTGCCGTTCAGACCCTCCGGGATCACGGCGAACGGGCTGGTCTTGTAGTTCTTGCCGGTGTAGGCCACGGTACCGTCCCTGAGCAGCGCGATATACTCGTTGCTCGTCAGCGCGACCTTCTGGATATTGCCCTGGTATTCCTTGCGAACCTTGATGTCGGACATGTTGCCGTTGCCCCAGAAATACGCCTTACCGTCGCTGGTGACGATGGCGGAGAACTGGTTGGAGGCCTCCAGCTGAATGACGTTCCACGTCGCGGGATCCTTCATCGCAGCCTTCATTTCCTTGGACAGCTCGCCCTGCTTGAGGCGCGTGTTGCCCCACACGTACACCTGACCATCCTCCGCCAGAGCGACCGCGTGATCCTCGCCGGCGGCGATCATACTGATGTTCGCGTTCTGCACCTCATCCGGCACGTTGGCGATGTCCAGCTTGTCGGTGATGCGGGTGTGCCCCCAGATGTGAATCCTGCCGCTGTCGTCGATGCCGATGCCATAGGTGCCGCCCGCGGCGATATCGCGAACGTGCCCCTTCATCTCGCCGGGCACCTTCATCAGGTTGTATCCCGGCGGGATGTTGCTCATCGTGCTGTCCTGATCGCTCAGATCGAGCTTCCAGATGTACGGGCCGACGATGACTACCACGAAGATGATCAGAAACACGACCACGCCGACCATCGCGGTGCGCTTATGGAAGAACGCCTTCGCCATGGTCTTAAACGGCGTCTGAACCTGCTCTTCCCTGAGGATGTCCCTGATCTCGCCGTCGTTTCCGGCGACGCCGCGCTTCAGCCAGCGGAAGAGGAAAAACGACTTCTTCTTTTTCTGATCTGCCATGCTCTTTCCCTCCCCCTTACTTATCGATGCGCACGCGCGGGTCGACGAGGCCGTAGCTGATATCGATCAGCAGCGCGCCTAAAAGCGAAACCACGGTGTAGAACATCTGAATTGCGAGCACCAGCTCAAAGTCAAGGTTATTCAGACCCTGCCAGTAGAGCTTGCCCATGCCGCTCAGCGAGAACGAGTTCTCGATAACGACCGAGCCGGAGAAGATGCCCAGGAACCAGCCGATAATGGAAGTGATAACCGGCAGCAGGGCGTTTCTCCACGCGTGGGAATAGATGACAACCTTTTCCTTCAGACCCTTGGCGCGCGCCGTGCGAATGTAATCCATGCTCAGCGCTTCGATCATCGAGCTTCTGACGTAGCGGGTCATGCCGCCAAGGGCGCTGAAGGTCATAACGATAACGGGCAGCGCAATGTGATACAGCTTATCGACAAACGCTTCCCAGTTGTTTGCATACGTGATGCCGGGCGTTTTAATTCCCTGAATCGGGAAAACGCGCCACAGGACGCAGAAGAAGAACATGAAAATCAGCACAATGATATAAATCGGTATGCTGTAGCCCAGAATCGTTACCACCTGAACGCTCTGGTCAAACTTGCTGTTTTTATGGACAGCGCAATAGATACCAAGCGGAATGGTGATACCAAGCGCCGCAATGGTAGAGAAGATATTAATGAAGATGGTGTTCTTCATAGGCTCCCTGATCGCATCGACCACGTTCACCTTGAAGAAGCGGGAATAGCCCATGTTGCCTTCCAGAAGTCCGTTAAACTCGCCTTTTACGTCCTTCCAAAGACCAATCCAGCGCAGATAACGCACGATCAGAGAGTCGTCCAGACCCATTTCCTGACGCAGCTGTCTGTACTGCGCCTCGTATTCGGCGGGTTTCAGGCTCTTCTTCAGTCCTTCCATCTCGGCTCTGGCCGGGTCGGAAGGGATCAGGTTATACAGGGAATACATCAAAAAGGACACGATCAGGAAGACGATGATCATGTACCCGATACGTTTCAGGATGTATCTAGTCATTCAAGCTCAATCCCTTCTGAGACTTGAAAACAAGGGGCGGAGAGAAGCCCGCCCCTTGCTTCCAAACCGTTTTGGCTTAGGAACCGATTATTCCGCGATGGTGGCGTACAGGATCGCCTGCGAAAAGTCCCAGAAGGAATCCTGCTCGTAATTCTCCAGCCACTCGGGATAGAGGGTGATATAGATGTTGGAGTACAGCGGGATCTCGGGGAGGAGGTCATTCCAGCGGGCGATGAACTGCTTCCACATATCCATGTACTTCTCGGTCTCGTCAGAGTTCACGGTGTAAACCATGTCCATGGAGAGCTTGTCGAGCTCTTCGTCCAGCAGGTAGTTCTGGTTGTAGCCCTGGGCGAGGAGGTCGGGATCCAGCGTGAAGCTGTAGGACTGATCATACGCCGGCTGGAAGTTGGAAGCGAGGTTGTACATGCCGTAGGTCTTCAGGCCGTACTTCGCGTCGACGGAGGTATCGCGGTACATATAGTTCAGCAGCTCGGAGAAGGTCATAACGTTCTGGTTGATCTGCATGCCGGCCTTGGCGGTATCCGGATTCTCAGAGAGCATAACCTTCAGAAGCTCGGAAACGGGGTTGCCATCGGAGGAAGACCACTCGATGATCAGGGGCATCAGGATGGTGCCGTCCGCGAGGGTTACGTTGTGAGCGTAATCGCCCGCTTCTTTCTCGGTGACCTTCTTGTAGCGGATGCCTTCGGTCCAGGCTTCGCCCTTCTCGTTCAGCGTCCAGCCATCCTCTACCAGCGCCGCGACGGCGTTGTCATAGTTGTAGGTGTAGGGGTTCAGGTTCTCGTCGAGCCACTCCTCGGCTTCCTGATACTGCCACAGACCGGTGCCGTAGGGGCCGTTCACAACGCCGCCCCAGCCCTGACAGAAGGTGTTGGCGAACTCGTTGCGGTCGAGCAGCATGGCGACGGCGTGACGCACAGCCTTGAACTGGGTCGGGCCAAAGTCGCACTGGAACATGATCTTGCCGTAGCCGGGACGATCGAACTGGACGTACTTGAAGCCGCCGGCCTCAACGATATCCATCGCCTGGTTGATCTCGTTGCCATCGGTCAGGGTGTCATAGAAGTTGAAGGCGCCGGTCTTGATCGCGTCGTTCCAGGTGGCGGACTCCGCCTTCACGATGACGAACTTCTTGATGGAAGGCTTCTGGCCTTCGAAGTTGCCGGCGTAGTTGGGGTTGATTTCGAAGGTAGCCTGCAGGGCGGCCTTGTCGAACTCGACCAGGTTGTACGGGCCGGCGGAAACGCGGTCGGAGCCGGCGTTGAAGCGCGCGTACTCGAGGCGATCCTTGATCTTCTCAGCGGTGGGCTCGCCGGTGAAGTAGCAGCCATTGCCGTCATCGGCAACGCCGTAGCCCTCGCCCAGCCAGTAGGCGATGTCGAAAGCACTGAATCCGGCGTAGGTGATGTCGTAGAAGTACGGCACCTTGTCGGCAACGATGGTCACGGAGATGGTGTTCTCATCAAGAATGTGCAGGCCGGTCACGGTGTCGGCCTTGCCGTCATAGTAATCCTGGCCGCCCACGATGGTCAGATAGCCGGTCAACTTGGCGCCGACATCAGTCGCCATCTTGGAGCAGGCGAACAGCGTAGTCCACACGAAATCCTGGATGGTGATTTCCTTGCCGCTATTGTACTTGAGGCCGGACTTGACCTTCACAGTGAAGGTCTTGGTGCCGTCATCATTCATGACAGAGGTGATGGATTCGCAGACAGTCGGGTTCATGATATACTCGCCGCCCTGGTTGCTGACGACAGTGCTGCAGTCGTTGCTCAGGTCGCGAATCATCTTATCGGTGGCGTTGTTGGTCCACCAGGCGCCGGGAGCGAAGTCACCGCCGATTTCGGTCGAGGTACCGTAGATCAGCATGTGCTCGTCGTTGTTCTCGGCAACCGCGCTTACCATGGTGAACGCCATCGCCAGAACGAGAAGCATCGCAAAGATCTTCTTCATAGAGTGCATCCTCCTTTAATATTGCCAGAGCTACAGACTCTGTTATGTGAGAGTATATCACATAAACTTGCAGGATTCAATATGCGGCAGTCATTATTAACACAGTTGATGCAAATTTGCGAGCTCAAAAATGCAGCATTGCATAAATGCAGAAAATGGTGTATAATGGATTTGCGCGGCGGTTTCGCGCCCGTGAGAAGGAGGTTGTTCCCTTTGAACCGTAAGCTGTTTTCCGCGCTGACGCTGCTTTTTTCGCTCGTCCTCGCGTTTTCGACGCCGGCCGCGGCCGCCCCGCTTCCGCGTACCGCGGCGCTGGCCGGCGACTACATTCCAGCCGACGCCGGCAAGGGCGGCGTTGAGGAGCTTTCTTCCTATTTATATGCCTCCAGCGTGCTGACCGCGGCGCAGTACACCGAAAGCTCGCGCTCGAAGCTGCTTCTGTACTCCACGTCCTTCACCTCTCCCATCATCGGACGCGGCTCGTTCGGCAGCTACTACCAGGAGCTTACGCAGGTTGCGCCCTACGTATTCGTCGATATGGCGGGTCACGTGATCACCTTCCGCGTGGACGAAAACGGCCGTCCCGCCGGGCTGGACTTCGAGGGCACGGAGTACGTGCCGATGAAGCTTTCCCGCTCGCCGACCTTCATAAATCTGACGCTGGGCTTTCTTCAGTATCTCGCGCTTTACACGCTTGCGGCGCTGGTGATCTGGGCTGCATACGCGTGGAGCGCCCGCCGGCGCATGTGGCGAAGCTATACCGCCACGAAGCTGCATACCGCGCTTCTGATTCTGATGACGCTGACCGTGTGGAACACGCTGTTCCTGCTGGTGGACGCCGCGTCGCTGAGCTTCAGCTACGCATCGCGCGTGCCAATGATGATCGCGAACGCTGTCCTCGCCGCGTTGACCGGCCTCGACTGCCTGCTGATCGCCGCCTTCGCGCCTCGCGGAGAGCTGCTCCGGCGTCAGAAGATTTTCTACTTCATCAACATCGCCCACGCCGCCGTTCTGGTCTTCCTCGTCTTCTGCTGGCAGCTGTTCCGCTGATTTCAGGGCGGCGCAGCCCAAATGAAGCCGACGGCCGGTCGTATTCCTTCCCCTTCGGGATCATGAGACTTGCCAGCCATAAAAACAGCCAGTACAATACCGCCGCCGTCACCGCACCGGCCAGATTCAATTTACAGGGATAAATGGGAAGCGGGGCGGATATAATACCCGATACCGGGAAAAACCGGAATTCAATCGGGAGGCCCCTTTTTATGAAAATCAGAAAGCTTCTGCCCCTGCTGATCGTGCTGGCGCTGGCCGTTATGCTGGTCGGCTGCGCTTCTACCAACGAACCGACCGACGCGCTGTCGCCCACGGTACCGGCGGTGACCGTACCCGCCGCGACGGAACCGGCGGCGACCGCGCCCGCGGATGGGATTCTGAACACCGAAGTACCCGCCGCGACGGCTGAGCCTACGGCGACGCCCGCAGCCTGAGAGAGGGAACGCGCCGGAGGAACGGAGGGCGGCCCTTCCGGGCTCTCCCGGGTTCTGACGCCGCGACTCCCGCTCATAAAAAAGCCGTTCTCCGACCGCTGGCGGCCGGGAACGGCTTTCGGAGTTTCTTCCTATTTATATGGAAGAATTAATGGAAGACCCTCAGGGAATAGGGCAGCTCGGACAGCGTGCCGTTTTTATAGTAGACATACGCCTGCAGAATCGCGAACGCCCACACGAGGACGATTGCCGCGATGAGAATGATATTCGTGACGACGCGCACGATGGGGATGACGCCCAGGATGGCCTTCACGAGCGAAAGCAGGATCGTGAGCGCCAGCAGGGAAAGACCCTGATTGGCGGTATGACGGCCGGGCTTGGAGTCGGGACGCACAATCAGCGGCAGGAAGAACAGGATCGGCACATAGCCCAGTCCCACGAGCAGCCGGGTATTGTCGTCCTCCCTTTCGGAGGGACGGAAACGGCGCAGGTTCATATTCGCATGGTTCATAAATGAAGATACTCCTTTCAGTTTCCGAACCGATGGTTCGCCGGAACATCATCGCACGGGCATGGTTTTTCCGTGGTTTTCCGTGCTCGAAATTATACGCGCAAAACGCCGTTTCGTCAACCGCTCCATTGCGTTTTCTCATACCGTCAGCGCTTTCATTTGTTCATTTTCCCGTTTCCGCGCGAAAATCTTGCAAATGGAATTGCTTATTTCCGGCGGCTGATGTATAATAAAGGCGAACTGAGACCGTCCGGGGAGGAATTTCATGCCGAAGCTTGAGCCCTACGACAAGCGCGCCGATTACAGTTACTGTCTGGGTCTGTACCCATGCCACGCGCTGTTGGACAGCCGTCCCGGCGCGGTGCAGCGGCTGCTTCTGCATCCGGACGGGCTGGGCAGCGAGGGCGTGGAAAAGCTGCGCGGGCGCTGCGCGGAGCTGGGCGTTCGCGAGGAAATGGCCGAGCGCGTGCTGAAGCGGGAAAGCAGAAAGGACAACTGCTTCGCGGCGCTGGTGTTTGAAAAATACCAGCTTGCGCTCGATCCCGAGGCCGATCACGCCGTGTTCTGTCAGATTTCCGACGGTGGGAATCTGGGCACCGCGTGCCGCGCCGCCGTGGGCTTCGGCTACCGGAACCTTGCCGTCGTGCGCCCGTGCGTGGACGTGTTCGACCCGCACGTGCTGCGCGCGTCGATGGGCGCGTTTTTCCGGCTGAACGCGCGCGTATATGATTCGTTTGACGAATACCGCGCCGAGTTCCCCGAAAGGGAAACCTGCCCCTTCATGCTGGACGGCTCCGTCCCGCTGAACGACGCGGCGCGGAACGCCGGACATCCGCACACGCTCGTGTTCGGCAACGAAGCCGCCGGGCTGCCCGCGGTGTTCCAGACCTACGGCCAGTCCGTGCGCATTCCGCAGTCGGACGAAATCGATTCTCTGAACCTTGCGGTGGCCGCGTCCATCGCCATGTATACATTTAAAAATATCAACGGATGAGAGGTTTTCGCCATGAGCAAACGTATTCGCGCCGGCCTGATCGGCTGCGGCGGAATCAGTCGCCAGCATATCGGCGCACTGATGCAGATGGACAATGCCGAAATCGTCGCCGTGTGCGACATTAAGCCCGACCGCCTTGCCGCCGCCGCGGCGCAGACCGGCGCGGAGCCGATGGAGGACTGGACGAAGCTCGTCGCGCGCGACGATATTGACATCGTGCACGTGCTGACCCCGCACTATCTGCACGCGCCCATGGCCATCGCCGCGCTGAAGGCCGGGAAGCATGTGCTGACCGAGAAGCCGATGGCCTCCACGATTGAGGACGCGGAAGAAATGATCCGCGCCGCGGACGAAGCGAAGGGCACGCTGAACGTAATTTTCCAGAACCGCTACATTCCCTCCACCGCCGCGCTCAGGCGGATCATCGATTCCGGCGAGCCGGGCAGGCTGCTGTGCGCCCGCGCGTCCGTGTGCTGGCACCGCACCGCGCCCTATTACACCGAGAGCGGCTGGCGCGGAGCCTGGACGACGGAGGGCGGCGGCTGCCTGATCAACCAGTCCATCCACACGCTCGACCTGCTCAGCTATCTGGGCGGCCCGATCAGGCGCGTGCGCGGCCACGTGTCCACCGACCTGCTGAACGGCGTGATCGAGGTGGAGGACAACTGCCACGCGGTGTTCGAGTATGAAAACGGCGCGACCGGCGTGATTCACGCCACCACGAACTACGGCGTGGACTCCCCCATCCTGCTGGAAATGGTGTTTGAGAACGGCACCTATCAGCTGCTGGCCGACAAGCTGTTCAAGATTGAGGACGGCATTCCCACGCTGCTCACCCGCGGAGACGACGCGAAGGAGCTGGGCGTGAAGAGCTACTGGGGCGCGGGTCACATTCTCGAGATCACCCGCCTGTACGACTGCCTCCAGAAGGGCGAGAAGTTCGAAATCGACGGCCGCAGCGCGTTCCCGGCGCTGTGCCTGGTGAAGACGATCTACGAATCCAGCGCGAAGAACGACTGGGTTGCGCTCAAAAAGGTGTAATATGACCGTTTATGAAACCGTGTATTCGCTCGCGCGCGAGCTGGCGCTGATCGATCGGGCGGACTTCAATCCCGTCCGGCTGCTGGCCGTGGGCTGCTCCACCAGCGAGGTGGGCGGCGGCACGATCGGCCGCGCGTCCAGCCCCGGCCTCGGGCAGGAAATCGCCCGCGCGGTATTGGACGCCGCCGCTTCCGTCGGCTTCGCGCCCGCGTTCCAGTGCTGCGAGCACCTGAACCGTGCGCTCGTCGTGGAGCGCGAAATCGCCGTGCGGTTCTCTCTTCCCGTGGTGTTCGCCGTGCCGCATCCCAAGGCGGGCGGCAGCTGCGCGAGCGCCGCCTACCGGCTGATGAAGGATCCCGTGCTCGTCGCTTCCATTTCCGCGGACGCGGGCATGGACGTCGGACAGACGCTGATCGGCATGCACCTGCGCGCCGTGGCCGTGCCGGTTCGGCTGAGCGCGGATCGCGTGGGCGGCGCGCTGCTCACCTGCGCGCGCACGCGCCCGCCGCTGATCGGCGGCGAACGGGCCAGATATTCGCTGTAGCTCTCTGGCGGAGGAACCGTTTCCTCCGCCATTTTTTTGCGTGTTTCTGACTCAAAGGCACGTGTCCAAAGTTTCCTAAGGCAGCGCCGCACAAATGAGGTAGTCGTTCGGCGAATGGATTTTTCGTCAGATGCAAATGAAAATTTCGGAGGTAAATCGAGAAATTTTCATGCCGCAGATGGCGGAAAAGACATCGACCGGCGCGCCGCCAAATTGTGTAGCAGTGTCCTAAAGCGAACTTGCAAAAACCCGTCAGTTTGACTTGATTTTTGCGTTAACCGCTTGACATTGTGCAACGAGTGCTCTATAATTCAAGATACACGTAAAGGCAGTTTGCACAAAGCGCGCTGTCTCACGCGTGGTTTTCACTAAGGAGGCGTTTACCCCGTGCAGGCACCCAATGGCCCGTCAAAACGTGTTCACACCGGTAAGCCGCTGTCAAAGCGCATACTGGAAAACTGGCAGATGTATCTGTTCCTTTTGATCCCCATGGTATGGCTGATCGTTTTCAAGTACTGGCCTATGTACGGCGTAACGATTGCCTTCAAGAAGTACGCGCCCAAGGCGGGCATTCTCGGCTCCCCGTGGGTGGGCTTCGAGTATCTGGTGCGCTTTTTCCAGTCGTACCAGTTCAACCGCACCGTCTTCAACACGGTGTATCTGTCGATGATGTCGATGATCATCACCTTCCCCATCCCGATCATCTTCGCGCTGCTTTTGAACTCCGTGCGCAGCACCAAATATAAGGGCGTCGTCGAAAACGTCACCTACATGCCGCACTTCATCTCCACCGTCGTCATGGTCGGTATTCTGCGCCGAATCTTCGACATTAATACCGGCATGATCAACAACCTTGTGGAGCTGATTCCCGGCGTGAACTACACGCTGAACATGTTCATGGGCGGACACAACTTCCGCGTGCTGTACATTCTGTCCGGCATCTGGCAGTCCACCGGCTGGGGATCCATCATTTACATGGCGGCGCTGTCCAGCGTCGACCCGGAGCAGCACGAAGCCGCGACGATCGACGGCGCGTCCCGTCTGCAGCGCGTTCTGCACGTGGACATTCCCGCCATCATCCCCACGATCACCGTCACGCTCATCCTGCGCTTCGGCTCCGTCATGGGCATCGGCTTCGACAAGGCTTACCTGATGCAGAACGACACCAACCTCGTGGCCTCCGAAGTCATCGCGACCTACGTTTACAAAGCCGGTCTTACGTCCACCGCCAACGACGCGTTCTCCTACGCCACGGCCATCGGCCTGTTTAACTCCGGCGTGAACCTGTTCTTCGTGCTGTTGGTGAACAAGATTGCCGACAAGGTGAACGGCAGCGGACTTTGGTAAAGGAGAGCGGCACACATGGCTGACACAAAGAAACTCAAAAAGACGGTCGGAAAGTCCGCCGTCCGCAACACCATCCAGATTTCCGCCGGAGACCGGATTTACTACGCGATTGTCAACGTGCTTCTGGGCGTCTTCACACTCATCGTTCTGATGCCGCTTCTGAACGTGCTGGCGTCCTCGTTCTCGTCGCCCGAGGCGGTCAATTACGGCTGGGTTTTGTTCTGGCCGGTCGACTTCAGCCTGGAAGGCTACGAAGCCGTGTTCGAATACAAGGGTCTGTGGCAGGCGTACGGCAACACGTTCTTCTACGCGATCGTCGGCACCGCGCTGAACATCACCATGACGATGGTGTGCGCCTACCCGATGGCGCGCAAGAACCTGCCCGGCCGCAAGTGGATCACGTGGCTGTTCATGTTCACGATGTACTTCGGCGGCGGCACAATCCCGAACTACGTTCTGGTTCGTTCGCTGGGCATGATGGACACCCGCGCGGCCATGATCATCCCGGGCGCGATGAGCGTCTACAACATGATCATCGCCCGCACGTTCATCAACAACATCCCCTCCGAGCTGGAGGAGGCCGCCAAGGTGGACGGCTGCACGGACACGCGCTTCTTCCTGCAGATGGTTCTGCCGCTGTCCGGCACGGTCATCGCGGTTCTGTCGCTGTACTACGCCGTGGGTCACTGGAACGATTACTTCACCGCGTTCATCTATCTGAAGAATCCGAGCAAGTACCCGCTGCAGATCATCCTGCGCGAAATTCTGATGCTCAACGCCTTCGACTCCGAAGCCGCGGGCGCGCTGGCGGATGAGCTGATGAACAACCAGTCCCTGCAGGATCTGCTGAAGTACGGCCTGATCGTCATCTCCTCCGCGCCGATTCTGATTCTGTATCCGTTCGTCAAGAAGTACTTCATGAAGGGCGTCATGATTGGCGCCGTGAAGGGTTAAGACACCGCCGCACAATTCGGCGGCACGTCGGGCGATGTCTTTTCCGCCATCTGCGGCATGAAAATTCCTCGATTTACCTCCAGTAAACCTTCGGAATTTTCATTTGCATCTGACGAAAAATCCATTCGCCGGCCGACCACCTCATTTGTGCGGCGTTGCCTTAATTGTAATTCAGGAAGCAACCGCTTCTTGAAAATAAAGAAAGGGAGATCAAACCATGCGCAAAGTAACCTCTCTGTTCCTGGCGCTGCTTCTCGTGCTGGCCCTCACGCCCGCGTTTGCCGAGAGCGCCAACCTCAGCGAGCCCGGCGTCCTGCCCATCTGGACCGGCGACGAGCCCTACACCCTCACCGTTCTGATCCCGCAGCGTCCCGAAGTCGCCGACTATAAGGACAACGACCTCACCCGCTGGATCGAGAGCAGCTGCAACGTGAACCTCGAGTTCGAGTATCTGCCCAGCGACGACGCCAACCAGAAGCTCGCCATCATGATCAACTCCGGCGACAAGCTTCCGGACATCATCTGCACCGGCAACATCAGCGTGTCTGACGCCTACAACTATGGCCAGGCCGGCGCGCTGCTCGATGTGAGCGACTACTACAAGAACGGCCTCGCCGTGAACGCCGACAAGGCGGTCGCCCAGCATCCCGACTGGAACCTGATCACCAACATCACCTGCTTCGACGGCTCCATCTACGGCGTGCCGCGCATCCAGGTGTCTCCCTCCAACGAGACCAAGTATAAGCTGTGGATCAACCAGACCTGGCTGGACAAGCTGGACATGGAACTCCCCACCACCACCGAGGAATTCAAAGAGATGCTCATCCGTTTCCGTGACGATGATCCCAACGGCAACGGCGAGAAGGACGAACTCCCCCTGCTCGGCTCCTCCTCCTGGGGCGGCAGCCCGGTGAAGTTCCTCACCAACGCTTTCGTTCATGAAGGCGACGGCGACATGCTCATGCTCAAGGACGGCCACGTCACCGCTTCCTACATCCAGGATGGCTGGTTCGAAGCCGTTGACTACATCAAGGACCTCGTAGCGGAAAACCTGCTCCTCCCCGAGTCCTTCACCTATGGCCGCCCCGACATCGTGGCCGCTGCCGCTGACGGCAAGAACCGCGTTGGCTGCCTGTTCGATTCCTCTCTGGGCTTCCTCGGAAGCGCCAGCGTTGAGACCCGTCTGCAGTACACCTGCTGCGATCCGCTGACCGGCCCCGAAGGCGTGCGTACCGTTGCGTATGCCCAGTCCACCACCACCATCGCGTGGGCCGTGACCACCTACTGCCAGCAGCCTGAACTGGCGTTCCGCGTGGGCGACTTCCTCTTCTCCGAGGAAAGCTTCCTGTTCGGTCGCTTCGGCATCGAAGGCAAGCAGTGGATCACCGTTGAGGATTACCTGAAGGATCATCCGGGCGCCGAAATCAAGGCCTCCTATGCGTCCCTCGGCTATGAGCCCAAGTACCTGTTCGACTTCCCGGGCGTTGAAGAAGTATTCGGCAAGGTTCAGAACGTGAACTGGTTCGACAAGAGCCCCTACTACTCCGGCGACATCGAGAACGAAGGCGGCTACATCTACAAGGATGAGAACGGCAACCTCGTTACCGGCTATGAGAACAGCGGCGCTGTCCGTCAGAACCTGGCTACCGGCGTCTATCAGAGCCTGAAGCCCGACGCGAACACCTACTGCCCCACCCTCAACTTCTCCGCCGCTGAGATCGAAGAGCTTGGCGAAATCCGCAACAACCTGAAGACCTTCGTCAACCAGCAGCGCACCCTGTACGTCCTCGGTCAGGAAGCTTCCTTCCTGGACGACAAGGACGCCTTCCTGGCCGAGCTCAACAACATCGGCCTCGAGCGCTTCCTCGAGCTGGCGGACGTCGCCTATCAGCGTCAGTACGTCGACTAATCTCGACCAGACCAATCCCTATGGGGGCCGCCTTGCGCGGCCCCTTTTCACAAATTCCCGCAGGGGGAACCCAAAGGAGATTTTTCCGATGGCCTTTTCTGAAATGACCTCAAAGGAACGCCTGATGACCGTCCTGCGCGGCGGCATCCCCGATCGCGTGCCCTGCATGCCTGACTTTTCGAATATGATTCCCTGCCGCCTGACGGGCAAACCCTTCTGGGATATTTATATGGAGGGCAACGCGGCACTGTACAGAGCCTATTGCAAAGCGGTGGAGTATTTCGGCATTGACGGCTGGTTCCAGACAAACTCCGCCATGACCTTTCAGCGCGAAAGCCTTGCGGATATCAAGGTTACGCGCACCGTCGACCCGGTTCAGAACAACCGCTTCACCATTCACAGCCGCTATGACATTGACGGCGACATTCTGACGCAGGGCAAGACGATGTTCGTCGCCGACTCCCCCGCGCAGACGGAGCGCCTGATGAAGGACATTGTGCGCGATTTCCCCATCTACAAGAAGATGCTGGGCAGGATCGTCAGCTGTGAAACGCCGCTTCTGGAGGAGCAGCGCGCCATGTGCGGCGACAAGGGCATTTTCTGCCTGACCGTCGGCTACCCGGGCATTCAGGCGTTTATCGGCGCCATTGAGGGCGGCGTGGAAGCCGCCGTGTACGCCTGCTACGACGAGCCGGAAATCATGGAGGAATGGGCGGCGCTGATGGATCGCGATTACGTGCGCATGGCCGAAATGATGCTGGATCAGAAGCCGGACGTGCTTCTGCTGGGCGGCTCGGGCACGCTCACGCTGGCCACGCCCGCGCTCGTGCGCAAGTACGCGCTGCCGACGATCAAAACCATCACGCGCATGTGCAAAGAAGCGGGCATCCCCTCCATGCTGCACAGCTGCGGCCGCTCGATGGCCTTCCTCGAGATGCTATACAACGAGACCGATCTGGACTGCATCAACCCGCTGGAGGAGCCGCCGATGGGCGACGTTGACCTCGCCGAGGTCAAGCGCCTGTACGGCGACAAGCTCTGCCTGATGGGCAACCTGAACACCACGAACGTGCTGATTGAGCCGAAGGAGCGCGTGGCAGAGGCCTGCAGACGCGCGATTGACGCCGCCGCGAAGAACGGCCGCTTCATCCTGTCCACCGGCGACCAGCTCGGCCGCGACACACCGGACGAAAACATTTTCGCCATGGTAGAAACCGCGAAAACCTACGGAAAATACAACTGAGCACGCGAAGAAGAAAGGAACCGGTCGTTCCGACTCCTTTCTTCATTCCAAAAACACACACGCCCTCCGGAAAACCGGAGGGCGCGCGTTTGACGTGGATTACTTGTTCAGGTCGTTCTCGGCGTAGATGTCGAGGATCGGCTGATAAGCGGGCACCATTTCATTGTTGATGAAATCGACCAGCTCGTCACGCTCGACGTTGCCGCAGATATAACCGGTGCGCAGCTCGTTGAACTTGTCGTCGATGCCAGCGTCAGCGATGGCAACCTTGACTTCGTTCACGCCCACGAGGGAGCCGCCGCCCAGGTAGAACACGCGGTTCTCCTGCGCGCCGATCTCATCGTACGCGGTAATGAACTGCTGAACCTCTTCCTCGGTGTTGCCGTTGGCGATCAGCAGGCCCTTGTCCTCGCGCTGATAGTTGATGGTAGCGTAGGAGGCGACGTACTTGTCGGAGTTGAGCTTCTGCTCTTCGGTCTTGGCGGCATAGCGGCGAACGGGATCAAAGGTCTCGTAGGTGACGCCCTGAACGCCGAACATCAGCAGCTCGTTGACTTCGTCGGTGTAGCCCAGATCGAGGAAGCGGAGCGCCTCTTCCAGGTACTTGGTGTCCGCGCTGATGGCGTAGTTGCCCCAGATCTGCGGGTTGTAGTACACGTTGGCGACGGTTTCGCCTTCCTTCATGAGGGCGGGTCCGGCCACGAGGGTGGCGTCGGGGTTCGCGGCTCTGAAGGCTTCACGGGAGGGGCCGTAGGAGATCAGGTGCTCGATAACGCTGTTGCAATATCTCGCGCCCATCTTGCCGGCATCCCACAGATCGTCGTCCTGATACATGGTGACCAGGTAGAACTCGGGATCAACCGCGCCAGCGTCGTACATTTCCTTGATCCAGTCAAGGTAATCCATGTACGCATCCTGCGCCTGCATGAGGACGTAGTTGCCGTTCTCATCCGGAACGTCAGAGGGACGAACGCCGAAGCCGGACAGCATGGAGCGATGCTCCGCGCCCATGGCGGTGTTGTAGCACCAGCCGTAGGTATCGTCAACGCCGTTGCCGTCGGGATCCTGCGTCGCGAACGCGATCATGACTTCCTTGAACTCTTCGGGAGTCTTCGGAACTTCCAGACCGAGCTTCTCCAGCCAGTCCGCGCGATAGATGATGCAGTCCCAGGGCTTGGTCTGCACGCGGGGCAGGGAGTAGATGTGGTTATCAAGGGAGGGGATGCGCACGGAGTACAGCTCGTCCTCGGTCAGCACCTTGTAGGGATGCGGCAGAGTCTCTTCGTTGAAGTACTCGGTGAGGTCAAGCAGCAGGCCGTCGGTCGCCCACTTGACGTAGTTGGTGCCGGTGTCGCCGACGTAGATGATGTCGGGCAGGTCGCCGGAAGCCATGATGACGTTGCGGCGGTCGCTGTAGCTGGAGATCGGCGGCGCCTCGATGTCGAGGTTAAAGCCGAGAATGTCCTCCCACGCGTCGATGACGGGGTTGCCGTCAATCACGTAGGCCGCGTTCAGGCGCTGCAGCATGCGAAGCGTGGGGCGGTCTTCTTCGGCGGAAGCCGTGAAGGCGCACACGCCCATCAGCAGAGCGATCGCGAGAACCAGAGACAGAAGTTTCTTCATGGGATGCTCCTCCTTACAATTTTATCATAACGGCAAATGCCGTTATAATTAGTACAAGGTAGCTCCTCCGAGCTTTTTCGCGATTCGGTTGGTGGAGAAAATGAGGATCGTGCCGATGATGTTCTTGAACATGCCGACGGCGGTGGAGTAGGAATAGCGGCCGCCGACGATGCCGATGTTGTAGGTGTAGGTTTCAAACACCTCGGACACGGAGATGTTCAGGTCGTTCTGGAACAGATAAATCTGCTCGAAGCCGTTGTTCATCAGACCGCCGATGTCCAGCACCAGCTTGATCACGACCGTGCTGGCGATGCCGGGCAGGGTGACGTGGAAGATGCGCTGCCAGCGGTTCGCGCCGTCCACCGTTGCCGCCTCGTAGTACTCGGGGTTGATGGCGGTAAGGCCCGCGAGGTAGATGATCATGCCCCAGCCGGCTTCCTTCCAGATGTTGGTGCCGATGATGACAGTGCGGAACCACTGCGCGGAGCCGAGGAAGTTGATCTTCGTTCCGCCCAGCGCGGCGATAATGTCGTTGATCAGACCGTCGGTCACGCTCAGGAAGTTGGTGGCGATGGAGCCCAGAACCACCCAGCTGATGAAGTGCGGCAGATACATCAGCGTCTGCGTCGTGCGCTTGATGAACTTGATGCGCATCTCGTTCAGCATCAGCGCCAGCAGGATGGGAATGGGGAACGTGATCAGGAAGCGCGTGATGCTCAGCACGAACGAGTTCACGAACACCGTGGCAAACTTGCCGGAGGTGAACAGCTGATCGAAGTTCTGAAGGCCGATCCACGGGCTCGCGCCGATGCCCAGCTTGAAGTTGAACTCTTCAAACGCCATCACAACGCCGTACATCGGAACGTACTTGAAGATAATCAGGAAGGCGAAGCCCGGAAGGCTCATCAGATACAGCCAGCGCTGCTTCCACATGTGCGTGAACTTGCCCCGCAGGCCGGTTTTCTTTTTCAGGGAGACGCGGCTCCCGACAGGCTTGGTCATCGTCGTCATGCGTTTCGCCCCCTTATTCCTTGACGCCGCCCAGCACGAGGCCGGTCATGAAGTACTTCTGCAGGAAGGGATACACCAGCATGATCGGAACCGTCGCGACCACGATGGACGCCATCTTCAGAAGGAACGGTGCGCTCATGCGCTCCTCGGCCGCCATGCCCTGCTGCACCTCGTCCACGCCGGACTCGAACACGATCTCGCGCAGAACCAGCTGAAGGGGCCACTTGGTGCGCTTGGTCAGGTAAATAATGGCGGAGAAGTAGCTGTTCCAGTAGCCGACCACGGTGAACAGACCCAGCGTGGCGAGAATCGGGATGCACAGCGGCAGCACGATTTTGAACAGCACCTGAATGTCGTTCGCGCCGTCGATCAGCGCCGCTTCCTCAAGGGACACGGGCAGACCTTCCATATAGTTGCGCATCAGAATCAGGTTGTAGCAGCCCAGCAGACCCGGCAGGATGATCGCCCACAGGCTGTTCAGAAGCCCCAGCGAGCGCATCAGGAAGTAATCCGGAATCATGCCGCCGGAGAAGAACATCGTGATGATCCACAGCGTGGTCATGAACTTGTGGCCGATCATGTCCTTCTTTACCATCGGATACGCGGTCATGATCATGAGTATCATGGAGCACGCCGTGCCGATGACGGCAATGAAGATCGTGTTCCGGTAGCCCGTCCAGATATAGTCGTAGTTCAGAACCATCTTGTACGCATTAAGCGTCAGTCTCGACGGGAAAAAGTCGAAGTGATTCTTGAGGTACAGGTCGTAGGGCGTGAAGGAGTAAATAATAACCAGCAAAAACGGGACAAAGCAGATCACCGCAAACAGAATGCCGATGATGTAGGCAATCGCGGAAACGCTGATATCGTCCCAGCCCCGCTTCATCCGGGGCTTGTGATATGTGCCCATGCTCTTGTGGCTCATGGCGTGACATCCCTTCGTTAGAGTATGCACAAATGATAGCACTCAGTTTATACTATGTCAACAGTATTTTCTGTAATTTGGGAAACTGACACAAATGTTGACGGAGACCGAATTTCTGCTTATAATATCCGTGAAAAGGGGGTTATTTTATGCTTTCACAGGGCTACACGTTCTGCAATTCGGCCGATTTCGTCCGAAGCGCGCTTCAGAAAAAGGGAACGCTTTCCCGCGCCATTCAGAAGGCGCAGGCACAGGCCGCGCATCTGCGCGAAATGTTTTTTGACACGCCCGCGCGCACAAGCGGCTGGGCACACGATTTCGCGTGCCCCGTCTGCACGACCACGCTGACGTTCGACGCGGACATGGACTATAAGCAGGGCAACGAATTCGTCTGCCCGCACTGCGGCAAGGTTTCCAGCGGCGTGAAGCTGGACGAGGCGTGGGTATATCTGTATCGCTTCGCCGTCGGCGCGAAGCTGGAGGACTGCGCGGTGAGCGCGCTCGCGGGCGACGACGCGTCCTTCGATTTCATCGTGAAGTGCATCGATTTCTATGCCGACCACTACGATCAGTTTCCCGTGCACGGCCACGCGGCCGGCAAGGGCAAGATCATGGGGCAGTGTCTGGACGAGGCCGTGCTGGGCATCGCGTTTTTGAAGGCGCTGCGCCCGTTCCGCGACCGCATTCCAGCGGAAACGCGCGCGCGCTGGTATGAGAAGCTGTTTGCCCCCATGTGCGAGCTTCTGTATCCGCAGACGGGCTTCATCCACAACATTCCCACGTGGCTCATGTGCTTCATCGGCATGACGGGCCTTTTCTTCCACGCGGACGAATGGCTGAACAAGGCGCTCAACAGCGAATACGGCATTCACAACCAGATCGAAAAGGGGTTCACGAAGGACGGCATGTGGCGCGAATGCTCACCCGGCTACCATTATTACACGCTTTCGGCGCTGACGAACTTCTATTCCTTCTACGCCGAGACAAACCCCGCGGACACGGCGTGCGAGACGGTGGAAAAGGCGTTCATCGCGCCGCTAACCCTGTCCTGCGACGGCTGGACGATTCCGGCTCTGAACGACGGCTGGTATCCGCTGCACCTGTCGTCCCTCGTGGTGCAGGCTTCTCGAATCTGGGATCTGCCGGAGCTGGATTGTCAGGTCGAAACCGTGCTCGCGCACATGCCCGAAATCCGTGAAACCGCGGGCTATGTGCTCTTCGCGAAGCCCGAGGAGCACGCGAACGCGCGCGCCGTTTCGCAGCGCGACGTGGTGATGCTTTCGGACACGAACCTCGGCGTGTTCCGCGCGCCCGTGTTCGCAATTCTGAAAAGCGGCGTCATCGAGCGCAGCCACATGCATCAGGATCCGCTCTCGGTCATCCTGCCGCCGTTCGCCGACGACATCGGCACGCCCGGCTACGGCCATCCCATGACGGCCACGTGGTACCGCCGCGGCGTGGCGCATTGCTGCGTGACCGTGGACGGCAAAACGCCGGAGACCGTTTTGAAAACGCATATCTCCCTGACGGACGGCCGCATGAAGGCCGAGGTGGAACCGGGCGAATGGGACGACCTGACGGTCGCGGAGCGCACGCTCTTTGCGCAGGACGGCGGCCTGACCGACGTTTCCCACTTTGAAGCCGCTTCTGCGCACACGTTCGACTGGCTGTTCCATTCGGACGGCAAATGCGAATGCTCGGCGAAGACGATTCCCGCCGAATCCCTCGGAAGCGCCAACGGCTACGAGCATCTTGCGGATGCGCGCGAAATTCAGGCGAACGGTGAAATTGAAATCGCCTTCCATCTGAACGGTCGGACGCTGACGCTGCGCGTGCAGCCCGCCGAGGAACAGCGCTGCTTCCTGTGCACCTCCCCCGGCAACCCCGCGGATCACCGCCGGACGACCGTGCTTTTGCGCGCGCACGGCGCGAAGGCCGAGTTCCGCGTGCACTACACGGAAACGAACTGACGCACCGCGGCGGGAGACCGGCTCTCCCGCCGCCTTTTACAAAAGGAAAGGAACGCACAGCCATGAACGATCACAGCTTTGTTTTCGGAACGCAATACCTGCGCGGCGCGTCGCCCGCAAAAGACCAGTGGGACAGGGATATGGACAGCATGAAGCGGCTGGGCTTCAACACCATCCGCGCGTGGCTGGTATGGAACGCGTGCGAGCGCTATGAGGGCGAAATCGATTTCGACTACATCACCTCCTTTTTAAATTGCGCCCGCGCGCACGAGCTGGACGTGGGGGTTCTGTTTCACATGCATGCCTGCCCGGCGTGGGCGGTAGAAAAATACAGCAAATACTTCTACGTCAGCGAGGACAACCTGCCCTTCGAGCCCGCCGTGCGCGCCAACACGCCCTCCGGCGGCTGGCCGGGGCTGTGCTTTGACAACGACGAGGTGCGCGAGATGGAGGAGCGCTTCATCCGCGGCGTCATCGGCGAAACGTCGAAATACGAAAACGTAGCGTTCTACGAGCCCATGAACGAGCCGCACCAGTGGGTCGACATGACGCGCAGTCCGAACGGCATGTACTGCTACTGCCCGGCGACGACGCGCAAATTCCGCCAGTGGCTGAAGGTGAAATACGGCGACATTTCCGCGCTGAACGCCGCGTGGGGACACTTTTACGGTAGCTTCGACGAGGTGCGCCCGCCGCGCTGGATCTCCGCCTACAGCGATTACACGGACTTCCGCCTGTTCACGATGGACAACGTGGCGGAGGAAATCGCCTTCCGCGCGCGCGTCATCCGCGATTGCGACACGAAGCCCGTGATCGCCCACGCGTGGGGCGGCGGCGCGATTACCTGCGCGCAGCTGGGCGGCATGGCGTTTGACGACTGGAAGAACGCGAAGGTGTTTGACAAGTGGGGCTTCAGCGCCTTTCCCCGGGACGCGAAAAGCGCCTCCACGCTGGCCATGGGCTGCGACGCGACAAGATGCGCCGCGGACGGCAAGGAATTCTGGCAGAGCGAGCTGACCGCGGGCATGTGGGGCACCGGCCTGCATCAGGGCGGGCGCATGGACGACGACACCTTCCTGAACCTGTCGCTGGAATCCATTCGCCACGGCGCGAAGGGGCTCTTGTTCTGGCAGTTCCGCAAGGAGCGCTTCGGCGCGGAATTCGGCGGCTACGCCATGACGGACTACGACGGCGGCCCGACCAACCTGTCGCGCTGCGCCGGCCGGCTCGGCGAAATGCTGAAGCGAAACGGCGACGTGCTGTCCGCGGGCGCGCTGCCCCGGGCGGAGGTGGCCGTGCTGTTCAGCATCCGGTCGTATCTGGCCGTGTGGCTGTCCAACGGGCGGCACGAGAACAAGGCCGCCATCGACGCGGTGAACGGCTATTACCGCGTCCTCTGGGAGGAAAACATTCCCGTGGACATCCTGCACGAGGATTTTTTCGGCGACCTGTCCGGCTACAGGCTGATCATCCTGCCCTGCGCCTGCGCGGTTTCGCCCGCGTTCGCCGAGGCGCTGAAAACGTATATCGCCGGCGGCGGCACGGTGCTGTCCGATCCCTATTTCGGCGCGTTCGATAAGGACATGCAGCTTTCCTACGCCGTGCCGGGCTATGGCTTCGCCGAAATCTTCGGCGCGCGCGAGGACGACATCCGCGAGGGCGACGCCCGCGAAATCGTCTACCGCAGCGAGACGCACCGCGTCACCGGCCTTCTGATGAACGAAACCTTCCGCGACGTCGCCGCCGACGCGCTGGCGACCTACGCGGACGGCACTCCGGCCATCCTCTCCCACAAGTGGGGACGCGGCCGCGCGATTCTGAGCGGTGTGAGCCTTGGCAATTCCTGCGCCGAGGGCGCGCTGATTTCGGACGACATCCTCGCGGACGGCCAGAACCGCCAGAGCACACTCGCCCGGCGCGTCGTGCTCGACCTCTGCGCGGACTGCGGCGTACGGCCGAACCCCTGCGACGCGCCCGGCGTGAAGGCAAGCGTTTACGAAACGGACGACGGCAACGGCTGCGTCATCCTGATCAACAGCGCCGCTGAGCCCGCCGAGGGCCGCGTGCGCCTGAACGCATCCTACGCCGCGTGCTCGGAGGAGCTGGGCGCGCCGCACGCGTCCCTCGCGGACAACGCGCTGCGCTTCCGCCTTGCGCCCCACGAGAGCGCCGTCATCCGGCTGCTCGCGAAGCGCTAATTCCTTCGCCCGAAAATACACACCCCGGGAGGATTCTTCTTCATGATGTTCATACCGGTTGCGATTCTTTCCATCGGCAATGAGGACGACCGCGCGTTTATGGTTCGGCTGTATGTGGACTACCGCTGGCTGATGTACAAGGTGGCGCTGAGCGTCGTTCGGGAGCCGCAGCTCGCGGAGGACATGGTTTCGCAGACCCTCTGTGAAATGATCGATAATCTTGAAAAAATTCGCGCGGTAGACTGTTGCAAACTGAGGGGATACATCGTCTCTTTTGTCAGGAACGTCTCCGTCGACTTCGTGCGCAAGCGAGACCGGCAGGGAAAATACTTTTTCCTCACCGGCGAGGAAGCCGAGGTGGCGGCTGAGGATTCCGTGGACGAGAATCTGATCCGCATGGCGGAGATCGACGCGCTGAAGAGAGGGTTTGCGCGCCTTTCGGAAAACGACCGGCCGCTGCTGACGATGAAATACTTCGACGGATTGTCGGATGAGGAAATCGCCGCGCGGCTCGGCGTCGCCAAGGCGAGCGTTCGAACCTACCTCATGCGCGCCTGAAACCGGCTGTGCCAGCGGCTGAAGGAGAATGAACTTCTATGAAGAGCACGATTCAGGCTCCCAAATCCCGCGAAGAGCTGGACGAGGAACTGACGGCGCTGAAGCTGAAAATCGCGCTTCAGGAATATCAGGCGGAATCGCTCGAAACGATTCTGGCAGACGAGCCCGGCGATTCCTCCGCGCGCGAGCAGCTTGCGCGCAGCGAAAAGCCGACCATCCGCCGCCTGAACCGCCGCCTTCGCCGCCGAAGCCTTCGCCGCTTCGCCGTCCGAACGCTTCCCAAGGCCGGACGAGCCGCCGCCTGCCTGATTCTGGTTTTCTACATCGGCCTTACCGTCGCGGTCGCCACGGTGCAGAGCGTGCGCGTAGACCTGATGCGTTTCTTCGTGCGCATCGACGGCGGGCAGGCCTCCTTCGGCTTCGAAACCTCCGACGACCATCTGGACGTGCCGTCCGGCTGGAACGGTTACTACTACCCCAGCTATATCCCCGACGGCTACGTGCTGACGGGCGTGTTTGACGATTCCGTCGTCTATCAGAACCGCGCGGGCACCGAGCTGCGCTTCTGCGACAGCGGCCCGGACGCAAGGTGGACGGTGGACACCGAAAACGCGGAAATCGAGTCCGTGACGATCAACGGCAAGCCCGCCGTGCTGATTCGCAAGGGCATCTGGACGACGATCGTGTGGAGCGTCGACAGCCGCTGCCTGATCGTGGACTGCGCGGGCACAAAGGACGCGGCGATGACTATCGCCCAAAGCGTCGTCATGGTCCGCAAATAGCCCTCGCCTTCGCTCCCCCGCCCGGGGAGCGATTTTTTTCAAAGGGTTCTCGAAAAAATTTTTCAAAAAAGTGTTGCAGCCGGCCGGGACGTGTCGACTTTCTATATGGATCGAGTCCATACGGAGAAAAGAGGTCGATGCCTATGCGCGGATAAAGCGCTTCCCCACGAACCCAACACAAGCCAATATTCGGGAGGGATATTCATGAAAAACAGAAATCGATCCGGTTGGATTGCCATTGCACTCATTGCCGTCATCGCGCTGGCCGGCGTGCTCGTGATTCGCCAGCGCAGCACCGGAACCGCCGCGCAGGCCGCCGGCAGCAAAGACGTAGTGGAGAAGCATATTCAGCACGAAACCCCGGCCCCGGCGACGCCCATTCCGGTTGATCTGTCCAAGAACTCGGATACCCGCTACGTGCAGATCGACGGCAACGCGGTTTACGACGCACGCGTCTCCAACCCGAAGGCCGCGTCCGTGCCCTGCCCCGTCGTGAAGCCCCTGAACCTGTACAGGCGCAAGGAGCAGGTGTGCTCGCTACTCGGCGCGGACTTCATTTCCGACTGGACGACCCGTCAGGCCGAGGATGACGGCGCTTCCCTCACCATCAAAACGGAGGATGGCGCGCGAATCAGCGCAGGCTCGCGCGGAATTCTGGTATGCAAGACGAAGTTCGGGCACGACGCGGAGATTCTGCCGGTCAACGTGTTTGAAAAAATCTACGCGTACCCCGAAACGGACTTCTCGTGGGGCAGCCGCGAATCGTGCGTCCAGAACGCGCAGAGCGTCTTTCAAAAGCTGGGCGTCGACGTCGTCGGCAGCAAGACCGTGGCCGTCACCACCGCGGTGTACGAGAAGCGCTATCAGGAAAACCTGCCCCTCTGGGAAGCGGAGAAGGCGGCGGGTATCCATGTGTTCGTCCGCGATCATATCGACTGCGAGGACGACGAGCTGTTCTACGTCGTGAACCTTCAGCAGCGTCTCGGCGAACTCCCCGTCTACAACTACGCCCCGGTCTCCGGCTTCTTCGGCGCTTCCATAAATCCCACGGACATCTACGCCATCTACAGCCGCCGCGGGCTGGAAGCCGTGAACGGCTCCTCCCTCTACGAGGTGCAGGCGCCCGGCGAAACCCGCAAGGTGATCAGCTTTGAAAAGGCCGTGCAGACGTTCTCCGATTACGTCAACGGCGATCTTCAGGCGAGCGAAGCCATGCGAATCGTCTATGTGGGTCTGGAATACATTCCGGACAGCTCCATGTACGAATCCGGCGACCTCGCCGTCATGCGTCCCTACTGGATCTTTCGGGTCGAAATTCCGGAAGCCAACCGGCTGGACGCGGCCATTCTCGACTATTGCATCGACGCGGAAACCGGAGAGGTGCTGTAACCCTACCCGGGAGCCGCTGCGGAACCCAGCTCCGCAGCGGCTCCCCTTTTGTTGTTTGATGCGCGAAAGCGAATACACGTTGTAGCTGTTTTTTTTGCGGATTCCGCATTTTTTTCAGCTACAAGAGTCCTTTCCATTGCGGACATGAAAGAAAGTGCGGATTTTCCTTGACAATTTACATTCTTCTGGTATAATAAGCGGGCAATGAAGGAAAGCAGTAGGCTGATTTTCGCGCGCAGAGAGCCGCCGGTGGGTGCGAGGCGGCGGCGAGGTTGGCTGAACTCATTCCGGAGCGTCCCCATGGTGCGGGCGGAGGCCCCCGATACAGGGCAAAGAGGCGGATCCTGCCGGATCAAAAAGAGTGGTACCGCGCGGCTTTGTTGCCGCGTCTCTTTGGCAGGAGGCGTTTTATTTTTTTATAAAGGGTGATAAGCCAAGATGAGCAAGTATCCGGAGTACAATCCCAAGACCATCGAGAAAAAATGGCAGGATCACTGGGACGAGACGGGCTGCCTGAATGCCGAGGCGAGCCACGAAAAGCCGAAGTTTTACCCGCTGATCGAGTTCCCCTATCCGTCCGGCGCGGGTCTGCACGTGGGTCATCCGCGTTCCAACACGGCCATGGACATCATCGCCCGCAAGCGCCGCATGGAGGGCTACAACGTGCTGTTCCCCATCGGCTACGACGCGTTCGGCCTGCCCACGGAGAACTTCGCCATCAAAAACAAGATTCATCCCGCCATCGTCACCAGGACGAACGTGGATCATTTCCGCGAGCAGCTGAAGCGGCTGGGCTTCTCCTTCGACTACACGCGCGAGATCAACACCACCGACCCCAAGTATTACAAGTGGACGCAGTGGATTTTCCTCAAGCTCTTCGAGCACGGTCTGGCCTACAAGAGCGAGATGCCCATCAACTGGTGCACCAGCTGCAAGGTGGGTCTGGCGAACGAAGAGGTCGTCGGCGGCGTGTGCGAGCGCTGCGGCGGCGAGGTCGTGCGCAAGGTCAAGAGCCAGTGGATGCTGCGCATCACCGCCTACGCGCAGAAGCTCTTAGACGGTCTGGACGAGGTGAACTTCATTGAGAAGGTCGCCACCCAGCAGCGCAACTGGATCGGCCGCAGCGAGGGCGCGGAGGTCGACTTCACGCTGACCACCGGCGACAAGCTGCGCGTGTTCACCACTCGCCCGGACACGCTGTTCGGCGCGACCTACATGGTTATCTCCCCCGAGCATCCATTAGTAGAGAAGTATAAGGACCGCATCGCCAACTACGACGAAATCGCCGCCTACCGCGAAGCCGCGGCGCGCAAGAGCGATTTCGAGCGCACGGAGCTGAACAAAGACAAGACCGGCGTGGAGATCAAGGGTCTGCGCGCCATCAATCCCGTCACCGGCACGGAGATTCCCGTGTGGATTTCCGACTACGTGCTGATGGGCTACGGCACCGGCGCGATCATGGCCGTGCCCGCGCACGACGAGCGCGACTGGGCGTTCGCCGCCAGGTTCGGCCTGCCGATCATCGAGGTCGTCGCGGGCGGCAACGTGCAGGAAGCCGCCTACACCGACATTCAGAGCGGAACCATGGTCAACTCCGGCTTCCTCAACGGCCTGAGCGTGAAGGAAGCCAAGAAGACCATCATCGAATACCTGCAGGAGAAGGGTCTGGGCGAGCGCAAGGTCAACTTCAAGCTGCGCGACTGGGTGTTCTCCCGCCAGAGGTACTGGGGCGAGCCGATCCCGCTGGTGAAGTGCGACTGCTGCGGCTGGGTTCCGCTGCCCTATGACCAGCTTCCGCTGAAGCTGCCGGACGTTGAAAACTACGAGCCCACCGACGACGGCGAGAGCCCGCTGGCCGCCATGACCGACTGGGTGAACACCACCTGCCCCAAGTGCGGCGGGCCCGCGAAGCGCGAGACCGACACCATGCCGCAGTGGGCGGGCTCCAGCTGGTACTTCCTGCGCTATATCGACCCGCACAACGACAGCGAACTGGCCTCGATGGAGGAACTCAAATACTGGCTGCCCGTCGACTGGTACAACGGCGGCATGGAGCACACCACGCTGCACCTTCTGTACAGCCGCTTCTGGCACCGCTTCCTGTATGACATTGGCGTGGTTCCCACAAAGGAGCCATACATGAAGCGCACCAGCCACGGCATGATTCTCGGCAGCAACGGCGAGAAGATGTCCAAGTCCCGCGGCAACGTTATCAATCCCGACGACGTGGTGGACGAAATCGGCGCGGACGCGTTCCGCATATACGAGATGTTCATGGGCGCGTTCGATCAGGCCATCCCGTGGCAGACCGACGGCGCGCGCGGCTGCCGCCGCTTCCTCGACCGCGTGTGGAAGCTGATGGACATGATGACCGACGAAAAGGGCGTCTCCAGGGATATGGCCTACGACGTGCACACCTGCATCAAGAAGGTCTCTGAGGACTACGAGCGCATGAAGTACAACACCGCCATCTCCGCGATGATGACGCTCGTGAACCAGTTCTACGCCAGGGGCAGCGTCACCAGAGGCGAAATGCGCGTGCTGCTTCAGCTTTTGAACCCCGTCGCGCCCCATATCACCGAGGAAATCAACGAGCTGTGCGGCTTTGGCAGCGAGCTCGTGCGCGCCCCGTGGCCGCAGTACGACGAGAAGGCGCTGGTAAAGGACGAGGTCGAAATCGCCGTGCAGGTGAACGGCAAGGTGCGCGGCCGCGTCATGGTGCCCAGCGACCTCACCCGCGACGCCGCCAACGACTTCTTCGCCGCCAACGAGGAAACCCGGAAGCTGCTCGCCGGCCTGACCGTCAAGCGCATGGTCTACGTCCCCGGCCGCCTTCTGAACGTGGTCGTGTAATCCCCCTATCCCCTCCCCCCGCCCGCAGCTCTTCGCCGCGGGCGGGCTTCTTATACGCGTTCGAACTGTATATATTAAAAAAGTTTTAATATTTTCATATTCCAATGACACCGCTTCCATTTTCGTATATAATAAAAACATTCTTATAATGAAGGGCGGCGTTTCCATGAAAAAATGCATCTCTTTCGCGCTGGCGCTTCTCCTGGCGCTGAGCTGGTCGGCCTGCGCGTATAACTACGATTTCCTGCTGGTCGTGGACACCTCCGGCAGTATGGACGGCACGCCCATTTACGTGCTGCGCGAAGCCGCCGGAAAATTGATCGACGACGTGGCGGATCAGTCCGCCGACTCAAACATCGCGCTTGAGGAGTTCAATACAAACGCGCAGATACTTCAGCGCTTTATCCCCGCGGGAAGCGGCCGCTACAGCCTCCTGACCGCCGTGGATCGACTGAACGCGGGCGGCAGAACGCAAATCGACGCGGCGCTGTCCCTTGCGAAAAGCACCGTGGAGCGTCAGCTGAGTACGTACCGCAATCGGAAAATCTGCGTCATTGTGATGAGCGACGGCCTCCCTACCTGTGACGTGGACAAAGCCTACAATCAGGCCGACCGGCTCAAATTCGTGAATGGCGTGGACGTGTACACCGTCGGCTTCTTCCATAACCTCACCAACTCGGAGCGCCTGATGTGCGAAGAGATTCTGCGCACCATCGCCAGCGACAAGACCAAGTACTTCGTGGTCAACAACCCGGAGGACTTCGGTCTCATCTTCGCCGACATCTCCGAGATCATTCTGGAATCCGGCAAGATCATCATCTGGCTGGAGGGCGACGCGGATATTTCCATCAATTATAACGGCGAGGTGCTGAACCGCAGCAACAACCGCACCTCCTTCGGCACCATGCAGACGGAAGGACGCTCCAACGAGCGCAAGGTTCTGCGTCTCGATCCCGCGAATCTCTACGACGTGGACATCTTCGGAAACGGCAGCGGCTATGTGAACTACACCATCAAATACCCGGACGCCAACGGCGAGCACACCGACACCCGCAAAATCGTCGGCATGCCCGTGTCCGCGGGACTCCACGCCACCACGAACACCCAGCAGACAGGCACCACCACCATCAACGCCAACGGCGAGGACTTTACCGCCGCCCGCGGCGAAAGACACGTATACCACGAAACCAGCCTGCCCATCTCCTCCTACTCGGGAAATCTCGCCGTCACCGCCAGTTCGTACTATGAGAAGAACAACCCGCCCGTATACCCCAGCCGCGTCATCGACGGCAAGGACACCACCTCGTGGGACGCGTGGGGCGAGCATGAAAACGCGTGGATCAAGCTCTCCGCCACGGACGGCTACGACTATCTCATCGAGGGCTTCACCATCGTGAACGGCAAGGGCGTAAACAAGAAGAGCATGGAATACTGGTATAAGAACTCCCGCGTGAAGGATCTCAGCGTGTACGTGGACGACCAGTACATCGGCAGCTTCACCCTGATGGACGACCGCACGCCCCAGCGCATCGACTTCCCGCAGGCCGTCGTGGGAAGCAGCGTCCGAATCCAGATCGACACCGTATACAAGGGAAAAAGCTACAAGGACAAAAACTACGGCGTGTGCATCGCCGAAATCGAGCTCTTCTAAAAAGACCGGCTGCCGCGTCCCTCCGCGCGGCAGCCGAATGCGTATGACGGAAAGGATATTCCTATGAAAAAGCTTCTGTCCATCCTGCTCGTCCTCCTGCTCTCCTGCGGCGCGCTCGCGGAGCACATGGGCGCTCCCTATGAATTCCGGGAAAGCCACGTCACTGCCGCGCGCATCGCTCCCGGCGTTACCGAAATCGCCGAGGGCGCGTATTACTATTGCAAGGAGCTGAAAACGCTGGAGGTTCCCGCTACCGTGACGAAAATCGGCGACTATGCCTTCGATCACTGCGAGAACCTGACCGAGCTCACCATCCCGGACAGCGTGCGCGAAATCGGCGAATGCGCGTTCAACTATTGCATGCGAATCGCCAGCCTTGACCTCGGAAACGGCGTGAAGACCTTGGGCAGCTATGCCTTCTCCTGCTGTTTCTCCCTCCGGCAGGCGACCATCCCCCAGAGCGTAACCAGCATCGGCGACTACGCCTTCTATAACTGCCGCGCGCTCGATACGCTCTATATCTATAGCAGCGTGCAATCCATCGGCGCGTCCGCCCTCGAAGGCTGCCCCCGCCTCACCGTCTATACCCCCGCCACATCCTTCGCTGCCTCCTACTGCACCCAGAACGGCATCAAGTGGGTGGCGATTGAGGAGCCGGAAGTCCCCGCGCTTGTAGAATGCAACATCTATGGAACCAGTCATCAGTACGAATTTATTCCCTCTGACCTACATCCACACGGAGAATTCAAATGCGCATGCGGTGCGGTCATCGAAAATGACATCATTAAAAGCCTGAGCTGCTGTCAATGCGGCTATCACGCATGGGGCGCGCCGCAGCACGTTGGAAATCTCCGATATAAACAGGTCTGCACGAGAGGATGTGGCGCTACCAGAGATGTGACTGCTCCTGCTCAGCAGCTCGCGGCGGATAAATTCATTCAAAACGTGATTTATGATCGAGGAAGAGTATCTTATATTCCAAGATCAGACAAAAGCGATAGCATACGCGACTATTCTGTTGCCGTCCTGTGCAATGGAACTTGGAAGCTTGTGGCAGAAGCTTCTTCCGATTATGGCAGTCTGCATGAGCTGCGCCATAATTGGGAAACATTCGAGAAGAAGTATAAGTACCTGTATAATGCAACCGATGTCGGTATCATGTATAAAACCATCGTCGGTTTACACCTTGATTCATTCCCCGGCAGTTTTAACTATGCCGGCGATGTTTCCAGCGATGCCATTAACAACGTCGACGGCAGCAAAATTCTTCGAAAAGAAGATCTTCCTGAAACGTCTAACTCATCCGCATGGTTGAGTCTTGCGTATGGCGCAACAGATCAGCTCACTGATGTTTGGTATGTTACCGTAAATGAATTTCTTAACACATTCAGCGACCAAGTCGAATCCATCACAAAAGCCATTGGCAAACCCACAACAGAAGAAGCTTGGTATAATGAGAAGGTCGAGCTATGGAAGAACGTGCTATCTGATATGCTGACTCATACCTATGATACGTCATTCTCCTTGACGAGGGCAAAAACCGCCATCAGTCATGCGAAGAACACTTTCGACGTATGGGATAACGTAGCAATGACGGCGGGGAAAAACGCGAGCTGGCTTGCCAAATATGAAATCGATCATAAAATTCTTGCTAGCATTAAAGCCCGCGCCATAAAACTTGAAATTCGCTCTGCAACCGATGATTGGACGAAATTCGATGCATACACACGTAAGTTTGGATGGGGGTGTTTCGAAGCCGTATTTGCAATCCTTGAAAGCTTTTGTGCCGGGGCTGAAGCTAAGGAAAAGGTGTTAGAAGACCAGAAAGCTTTGGCCATCATGATATTAGAAGACCGTCATTCAATAGACCGTCTGCAAAATATCATTGACGCAACAAACAACCGCCCGTTGAGGGATGCGGCAGAGCAGATGATTTCCGATATTGAAGCCGAAAGCAAGAAGAAATCTGACGCCTTCTGGGCTACTATCCACGCCATCCTTAACTGGATTGAAGTGCAGGCTGCCGACTTCTCCGCGGCAGGCGAAACTCTCTTCTATAAGATCGGAGACCACTATCTGGGCGCATCTCTTCCCGCTCTCGGAGTAATCAGTCTGCTTACGTCCGTTGGAAAGTCTGCCTTAAATTGGGGTGCTTCTTATGAATCGGCAAAAGAACTGATGACATACTCCGTAATGGAAAGCGAGTTGAACGCTATCGGCGCCTTGGCAAATTGCAATTCGCTTGACGCAATGAACGACATTGCCCAGCTCTGGTATTCGCTGCAAATAAACGGAACGCTGGCCGCCAAACAATTTACAAAGGATTATGACGCAGGTATTTTTCTTCATATAGCGGAAATGGATCTTATCATAGATAACGCGCATGTGACTTCCGCTTCCTACTTAGTCGGCAAGTTGGATGCAGAGATAACGCGATATAAGCGCGAAGCACAGTCCTTTGCCAGCGCTTGTAATCAATGAGACCTAATGATAGAATGAGGTGCGCCATTTTATGAACTGGATTCTTAGCGCCTTAGTTTTGCTCCTGCTGATCCCTGCGGCAGTGGAAGAGTGCTATCAGCTTGTGTTTTCCGTGCCAAAGAAAGGCGAGGATGCAATTTTTGCGCTGCCGGAGACGGAGCAGTATCGGCCTTTTGCGGAGACGACGCGAGGGATGATTCGCGCGGCGCTGGATATGGAGTATGAGCCGGTGAGCATTGTTTCCCATGACGGGCTGAAGCTGTTCGGGAAGGTCTATGCGTCTGGCGCGGCCGCGCCGTGGCTGATTCTGTTTCACGGCTATCGGAGCCGCGCGGAGCGCGACTTCTGCGGCGGGCTGCGGTTCGGCGTGGAATCGGGGTATAACGTTCTGCTCGTCGACCAGCGCGCGCACGGGAGAAGCGAGGGAAAGTGCCTTTCCTTCGGGGTGCTGGAGCGCCGCGACTGTCTTTCGTGGGTCAATTTCGTGGTGTCAAGAGCGGGAGAAGGCGCGAAAATCGTGCTTTACGGCATGTCCATGGGCGCGGCGACCGTGCTTATGGCGGCGGGGCTGAAGTTGCCGAAAAATGTGGTCGGAATCGTCGCGGACTGCGGATATACCGCGCCGGAAGCCATCATCAAAACGGTAATTCGCAAATATCATCTTCCGGTCTTTCCGATCTATCCGCTGATTCGCCTTGGCGGACGGCTGTTCGGCGGCTTTGACCTTGAGGGAGCATCCGCCGCGCGCGCCATGGACGAATGCGATATTCCGGTTCTGTTCATCCACGGCGGCGACGACCGCTTCGTCCCCTGCGATATGGGCAGGGAAAACTATGCTCACTGCCGCTCGGCAGGCAAGGAACTGCTGATCGTTCCGGGCGCCGGTCACGGCATGAGCTACATGGTAGATAAAACGGCCTACCTGACGGCGGTATCGACCTTTCTGAACAAGATACGATAATCCCATGGAATAAAACCGTTCCGGCGTTCCTCACATTTGCATGAGGAACGCCGGAATGTCTGTATTATTCTTCGCTTCCCGTCTGCGGTTCGGCCGGAGCCTCCGCGGGCTCGGCGGTTTCCGCATCCGGTACATGGCGGCCGACGAGACCGCCGGAGGCGACCTTATTCAGCAGGCCGGGAATATCGAGGTTCGTGGCGGCCTTGATGGCTTCGAAGGACTGCATCATAGAGCCGGTCACGTCGCGGGTCAGGCCGGTAGCCGCGCCCTCGCCGAACAGGATGATCTTATCGGTCTGGCCGAGCGGCTCACCGATGGCGCGTGCGACCTCGGGCAGCTTGTCGACGACCATCTCGAGCATCGCGGCCTGTCCATACAGCTGCATGGCTTCCGCCTTGCGGCGAATGGCCTCGGCCTCCGCGCGTCCCTTCATTTCGATGGCCTCGGCAGCCTTCTGGGATTCGTACAGCTCCGCGTCGGCCTTGGCCTGACGCTCGAAGCGCTCGGCCTCGGCGCGGGCGATGCGCGCGTCCTTTTCGGCGTTCGCCTTTTCGCGCACCTCCACGTTCAGGCGCTCGCGCTCGATTTCGACCTGCTGCTTCTTCAGCTCCGTTTCCTTCAGAAGGCGCGTCATTTCGGCGGCGGCGCGCTCGGTTTCGTAGGTCTTGCGGATGCGCTCCTGCTCGATCTTGTAGGTTTCGTCGGCCTTGGCCTTCTCCTGATCGGACTCAATCTTGTAGGCGGCCTTGCGAAGCTCAAGCTCCTTGTTCTGCTCCGCAATAATCGCCTGCGCCTCGATCTCGGCCTTGTGCCCTTCCTGCTCCGCCTTGGCGCGCGCGATCTTGGCGTCGCGCTCCTTGTCCACGATATTCTGAAGCGCCATGGTCTCGATCACGTTGTTGTCCTTGTCGGAGAAGTTCTGAATCGTCAGGTTGATGATCTCAAGACCCATGTTGCCCATATCGGACATGGCGGCCTTGATGGACTCCTGCGCGAACTTGTCGCGGTTCTGCACCAGCTCGGCGATGGTCATCTGGCCGATGATCTCGCGCATGTTGCCCTCCAGCACGTCCTTGGCGAGCGCCTTGATGTGGTCGGAGTCGTAGTGCAGCAGCTGCTCCGCCGCCGTGGCGATGGACAGATCGTCCGAGCCGATCTTGATGTTGGCCACCGCGTCCACCAGCACCGATATGTATTCCTTGGTGGGAACGGGCTGCGCCGTCTTGATGTCCACCTGCATCAGGCACATGTCCAGCTTGTCGATGCGCTCCACCGCCGGAACCCAGAACGTCGCGCCGCCGCGCACGATGCGGTAGCCGAACTGCTTCACGGCGACCGTGCCGTCGTGATTTCGCACCTTGTAGCGCCTGCGCAGGAAGCCGGAGATGATCAGCGCCGTGTCCGGCGGAGCGATTTTGTACCGCGGCAGTAATTTGATCAGAAGGATTAAGCCCACGATGGCAATCGGAACCCAGTACCAGTATTGCAGCAGTCTCTCAAAATCCATTCTTCGCACCTCTTTCCCACAGATTTCCTTTAGAAAAAGTATACCGGAACCGCATGGATTTGTCAACAGAAAGCTTTCCGCTTTGAAGGTTCGGATTTTTTTGTTGACATATATTTCAATATATAATATAATATTCATAGATTCTGCGTGCATCATTTATATGAAAGGTTGATTTGTGAAATGACCAAGTAGAGAATCAGCTATGGAAGCGGATACTTCCGCGGCGTTCGCTTCCGGTGAAGCCCCGCCGGCAGCCGCGCCGGCACAGGGAGCCATATGAGGAAAATCCTTGCATACTTCCGTGAATTCTACAAGCATAACCGCTGGCTTCTGCTTCTCTACCTGCTCCTGACGATTCTGCATAAAACGCTTGCATTCATCTCTCCCATCGCTCTGCAGCGCCTGATCGACGCGCTTGTTGCGGGCAATTACGGCGACTTTCTTCAAGCGCTTTGGATAAAAATCGGGCTGACTGCTGCATTTATACTGGCGCTCGTCTTTCGTTCCTACGCCGAACAGATCGCCGAAACGAACGCAGCGGCCATAAGCAACGAACGCGTGCTGAAGGATATGCTGTTCATGCCATTCGTGAAGCTGCGGCAGAACGGCGTGGGACACTTTATTCACCTTCTGGAACGCGACGTCGACCGCGTGAGGGGTCTGGCGTTCTACGATTTCGTTACGCTCGCGTCCAACATCCTTCTGACAATCGCCATGCTCGTCTATCTGCTGCGCGTCGACCGGCCGCTGTCGTTCATCATCATCGCCATCATCTTCCTGCTGATTCTGACGACGAAGGCCATGCTGCCAAGGCTGGGAAAGGCGGAGTCCGTCATCCTGAACGAAGCCGAGCAGCTGAACGACATAACGGACGAATGCTATTCGGGCGGCGAAACGCTGCGCGCCGGAAACGCCGAGAACTTCTTCGTCAGGCGCATGAGGAAAATTGTGGCGCGGCTCGCTGCCGCTCAGAAAAAGCGCGCGAAGATCGAAATCTTCTACGATTACCTGCTGATCACGGGCATGATGAACCTCGCGAATACCCTCATCTATTGCATAGGCGGTCTGCGCGTGTTCTACAGCGCCATGACCGTCGGCGCCATAACGACCTTCGCCATGTACTTTTCCTCCCTGTGGGGCTACGTCGACGGCTTTATGGCCTTCGCGAAGGAATATAAGCTGAAAAAGATTTCGCTGGATCGCCTGACCGAGCTGCACGAGCAGAACGGCGAAGCCAAGCGTATCGGCCTCGGAACCCTGCCGCCGTTTGAAACGCTGGAGGTGCGCGGCCTTGGCTGTTCGTATGACCAGAAGAAGGTTCTGAACGACCTCTCCTTCACCATTCATCGCGGAGACCGGATGCTGATTCTCGGCGAAAACGGAAGCGGCAAATCGACCTTGGCGCGCGTTCTGTGCAAGCTGCTGACCCCGACCTCCGGCCAGCTGCTCTATAACTGCCTTGATTACAAAGACCTTGACGAAGCGCTTCTGCGAAGCCGCGTTTTGCTGATTCCGGCCGACGCGTTCATCATCGAGGGCAGCTGGGTCGACAACCTTCTGGGCGCGAGGCCGTCCGTCGAAGCGCCGAAGGGACTGAGGGACGTTGCCATCGAAAAGAAGGGCGGCAACCTGTCCAGCGGCCAGCGCAAGCAATTACAGCTTCTGCGCTGCCTGTCCTCCGACGCGGACGTGATCATCCTCGACGAGCCGTTCAACTTCGTCGACAGCGACTCAAAGACGCGCCTGTGGAAGAACATCCTGCAAACCTGCGGCGAAAAAACCATCGTCGTGATCTCGCACGACTCCATGCCCAAAGACGACTGCAACCGCCTGCTACAGCTGTAATCGCCAAAGACCTTCCCCGACGCAGAAACCATTCGCGCCGGGGAAAATTTTTTATGGCTCCACTTTGTCGGCCTTCATCTCCGTAAGCTTCCACGCCCCATCCCGCATGACGGCTTCATAATACACCGGCACGGCCTCCGCCAGCGCGGAACGGAGCGGGCGAACGGCCGCGACGGCGTGCCGACCGTCCGGCGGCGCGAAGCGAAGCTGCGCCGTGCCGCCCGTGGAGAGCGCGACCTGCCGCGCGGATTCGTCCATCCGCGCGCCGTCGTCAAAGTACGACGCGGCCGCTTCGTCAAGCCCGAGCTGCACGCATTCCAGCGCGGCGCGCGCGCAGTCCGCCGGGGTCGTCGCGCGGAACTCGCCGGACGGGTTCGCCACGAGCTCCGGCGTTTCCGGCTCGAAGCGCTCGCCCGCGCTGCGCCACACGGTGCGCCGCATGTGCCCCGCCAGATCGCCCACGTTCTCCGCCACGGCGATGCGCCCGCCGCCCAGAAACACAATCTCGTCGCCCAGCGCGCGCAGGCGTTCGCCGCCCGTCTCCGCGTCCAGCGCGATCACAAACCGCCCGCCGCCCTCGCGCGCGCCGGAGACGTACAGAAGTCCGTCGCCCTCCGCGAGCGTCGGCTCCTTTGCGCCGTCCGGCAGCTCCACCGTCAAAGGCCGCCCCGCGTCCTCGATGGAAAGCACCGTCTTCTCGCCCCGCGCCCGCACACGCAGCGCGCGCCCCGCGCCGGTAAGCAGCGTTTCCTCCGGCACGGCCGGATACACGCGGTCGGGCGCAAGCTCCAGCTCCGTAACGCCGAACGGCCACGCCACGGCGCTCACGCCCCGCAGCCCGTCAAACGACGCGGGCACCGGCCGCCCCGCCGAAAACGCGAACCGCCGCGCCATCGAAAGATAGCCCGGCGCCAGCGGCTGAAATTCCAGATATATCGCGCCGTACGGCCCGACCGGCCGAAACAGGGGCGCGTCCGGCCGCGCTTCGCCCCAGAAATCCCCGTTCACCGACACGATTCCCTCCACCGCCGAGGTAAGCATGATCATCGGCTGCATACGTCGCCCTCCCTTTTCCTCAAGCCTATGCGGCGGAACGTAAATATATTTCGACAGTATTACAAAACAGTTGCAGGCTCGACAGATGTGTGCTATAATTTCCCCATGCAAGCTGTTTTTGTACCGCGGAAAGGTGGTATTTTCTATGACTCGACTGGAAATGGTGGAAAAGATTCGCGAGAAGACCGGCGTTACCTACGACGAGGCGCGCACGGCGCTGGAAAACGCAAACTGGGATATGCTGGACGCGATTGTGGCTTTGGAGCACAAGACCGGCGCGGCGGAAGCGCAGAGCGCGCCCAAGGCGACGGCAGAAACCGTGCAGGATGCCGCCCCCGCGCCGAGAAAGCGCGTCGTGCGCCGCGCGAGCGCGGGCGAGGTGGGCGACAAAATCGCCAACGTCGTGCGCTGGATCGGCTCGTTCATTCAGAAGATCGACGAAACGTGCGTCGAGGTGAGCCGCAAGGGCGAAACGCTGTTCACGGTTTCGGTTCTGTTCGTCATCATGCTGTTCATTCTGAAGTGGTGGGTGCCGGTTCTGCTGGTCGTGGCCAGCCTGTTCACCGGCTATCGCTATCGCATCACGGGCAGCTCCATGATCGCGCGCGCCGCCAACGCCGCGAGCAGCAAGGCCAGCAGCAAGGCAGAGGAAATCAGGGAGCAGATGAACCGCTCGGACGACGACGATTCCCAGCCGCAGGCGCAGGCGACGCCGCACAAATGAGGTGGTCGGCTGGCGAATGGATTTTTCGTCAGATGCAAATGCAAATTTCGAAGGTTTACTGGAGGTAAATCGAGGAATTTGCATGCCGCAGATGGCGGAAAAGACTTCGCCCGACGCGCCGCCGAATTGGGCGGTGGTGCCGTACATAAATTTACAGTCTCCTGCTTGCTTTCGCAAAACGCGGTTCCTACAATACCCGTAACGGTCACCGGCCACGGGCAAAGCGTTCGCGGTCGGGCTCCGGCCGCGTTTTTCGTTTCAGAAAGAACGACCGACAAATCAGGAGAGGCATATCATGGTCATATCGGATGTCTATTACCGCGCGCGGAAAATGGGTCTGCGCGCCTATCACGCCTGTTTGCAGGCGCATAAACAGCCATACCTTCCCGTGCTGGACGAGCTGGTGCCGGAGGAAAAGGCGCTCGCGCGCGTTCCGCTGGGCATCGTGCAGATTCCGCTGAACCGCGTGGTCGGCACGGCGACGCGCGCGCGCTCCAACGCGTTCGCGCCCAACTTCATGCCGCTGCTCGAGCCGAACAGCGAGTTCGCCATCAAGTGGGTCAACCTGTATGAAAGCGTGCTCGCCGACGGCATGCGCCAGCCGATCACCGTGCTCGAATACATGAACGAGTACTATCTGGTGGAGGGCAACAAGCGCGTCAGCGTCATGAAATACCTCGACTCCGTGTTCGTGGAGGCCGAGGTCACGCGCGTTCTGCCAAAGCGCACGCGGGAAAACCGCGCCTATTTCGAGTTCATCGATTTCGAAAAGGACAGCGGACTCAACGCAATTATCTTCACGCAGCCGGGCAAATACAATGAACTGATCGAAAAAACCGGCCACACGCCGGGCGTAAAATGGTCGAGCGAGGATCGCATGGATCTTCGCAGCGCCTATCTGTACTTCGGAAACGAGTATAAGGCGGAATACGGCGACAACCCGCCCATTCCCGTGGCGGACGCGTTTCTGCTCTACCTGAACGTGTTCAGCTATGAGGAAGCCAAGAGCAAGTCCTCCGCCGAAATCGCCGCCGACATTCGCCGCCTGAAGGACGACTTCGAGCGCGGCGTGAAGTCCGAGGCCGTAAGCCTTATCATGGATCGCACCGAGGCGCACAGCGGCGGCCTTTTCAGCGCGCTGTTCCGCCCGTCCAGGGTGAAGGCGGCGTTCATCTATCACCGGCCCATTGAGGACTCCGGCTGGAACTACTGGCACGAGCTGGGCCGCATCAACTGCGAAAACGCGCTGGGCGACAAGGTGGAGACCACCGTGTGCGTCACCACCGCGCAGGATCAGTTTGACGACGAAATCGACCGCATGATCAAAGAGGGCAACCGCGTCATCTTCGCCACCTCGCCCCTGATGATGAACGCCTGCGTGCGTCCGTCGCTGGAGCATCCCGACGTCGACATCCTGTGCTGCTCGCTTCTGTCGCCCTCGCATCACGTGCGCAGCTATTATCTGCGCATCTACGAGGCCAAGTTCCTGATCGGCATGATCGCCGGCATGATGGCGGAAAACGACAAAATCGGCTACATCGGCGATTATCCCATCTACGGCGCGCCCGCGTCGATCAACGCCTTCGCCATCGGCGCGCGCATGGTCAACCCGCGCGCGAAGGTTTATCTGCAATGGTCTACGCGCAGGGACTTCGACCCCGCACATCCGTTCGCAGACGATTCCATCCGCGTGATCTCCAACCGCGACATCAACGCCCCGCGCTATTCCTCCATGGAATACGGCCTGTACGCGCTGAAGGACAGCGGCATGACCAACCTCGCCATTCCGGTGCTGGATTGGAGCAAGTTCTACCAGACGGTGATCGAGAGCGTTCTCGCCGGCACGTTCAATAACGACCACGACGGTCCGAGCGCGCTGGACTACTGGTGGGGCATGAGCTCGGACGCGCTGGACGTGGTGCTCTCCTCCCGCTTCGATCCGCACGCGGGACGGCTGATTCACGCCATACAGTCCGGCATACAGTCCGACGTGCTGTGGCCGTTTGAAGGCGAGATCCGCGCGCAGGACGGCCGCATCTGCTGCGGCCGCGAGGATCGCCTGACCCCCGCCCAGATTCTTCTGATGGATTATCTGGTGGACAACGTGGTGGGCGACATGCCCAAAATGGAAGAGCTGAAGGAAAGTGCGCGCCCGCTCGTGGACACCCTGGGACTGGGCTGCACCCTGAGACCCGATCTCTCGGAGATCAGCTGGAAATTTAACGAATGACAGGGCGGAATGAACGCGTGCCGACTGTGGCCGTTCACCGGCAAAAAACGCGGCGCGCGGCATTCCCAAACGAATGCGCGCCCGCTCTCGAATACACCGGGACTGGGCGACACCCTGAAACCCGATCTCTCGGAGATCAGCTGGAAATTTAACGGATGATAGGACGGGATGAACATGCGCGTGCTGGCCATCGCAGATGTGGCGGATAAACGGCTGTGGGATATGCTGGATCGCAGGCTTCTGGAGGGCGTGGAGCTGGTTCTTTCCTGCGGGGATCTGCCCGCGGAATACCTTTCGTTCCTCACCTGCTTCACCCGCGCCCCTATCCTCTACGTGCGCGGCAACCACGACGACCGCTATTTCAAAAAGCCGCCCGAGGGCTGTGAGTGCGCCGAGGATCGCATCATCAACGTGGGCGGCGTGCGTGTGCTCGGCCTTGGCGGCTCCATGCGCTACCGCGAAAGCGAGTGCATGTTCACCGAACGCGAAATGAAGGCGCGCATCCGTCGCCTGTACTGGAAGCTGCGCAAAAGCGGCGGCTTCGATATCCTGCTCACCCACGCCCCCGCCCTCGACTTCGGCGACGGCGATAATCTCCCCCACCGCGGCTTCCAGTGCTTCGTCGACCTGATGGATAAATACCACCCGCAGGTCATGGTGCACGGCCATATGCACCCCGAATACGCCGCCGCAACCTTCCGGCGCGAACTCCTCCACGGCGAAACCCGCATCATCAACGCCAACCAGCGCGTCTACTTCGACGTGGAACCCCGAGGAAAAATCAAACCCGTCTGACCAGAACATCCCTCCATACTCCCGATCAACCGAGCGTATGGAGGGATGTTCCGCATATGACCGCATCATCCGCCGCTTCCGTCCACCGGAAAAAGGAGGAACCAAAATGCTCATTTCTGATCTTCGCGTAATTGGAAACAACCTGCTGGCCGTTCGAAAAAAGCTTGGCATGACCCAGATGGAGGTCGCCGAAGCCGCCGGACTGGCCGACCGCACCTATGCGGACATCGAGCGCGGCAGCGTAAACATGCGCCTGGAAACCATTCTGCGCATCTGTCAGGCGCTTCATATCACCCCGGATGAAATCCTCACTCAGCCCCCGTCCGCCCTCTCCGCCCGTCAGGAAGAGCTGCTCGCCCGCCTCAACGCCTGCTCCGAAAAAGACCGCGCCACCGCCCTCCTCCTGCTGGAGGTATTCCTCGAATCCCTGAACCGCTGATTTCCCGCGCTTCCGTCAACTGGATAAATCCCCCGCCGCGCCCAAATTCCAACGCGAATTCCTCCATGACGAAATCAGAATAAAACCCCCTTTCCGCGGACAGCGGCATGCGTCCGTGCGGAAAGGGGGGGTTTAAGGCAGCGCCGCATAAATGAGGTGGTCGGCCGGCGAATGGATTTTTCGTCCGATGCAAATGAAAATTCCGAAGGTTTACTGGAGGTAAATCGAGGAATTTGCATGCCGCAGATGGCGGAAAAGACATCGCCCGACGTGCCGCCGAATTGTGCGGTGATGCCTTAAATAGGCGGCCGGTTACAGCACCTTTTGCAGGAAGCTGATCAGGCGGGGGCTTTGGGGGGAGTTGAACAGGTCGTGGGAGGGGCGGTCTTCTTCGACGTGGCCGCCGTCTAAGAAGAGGGTACGGCTGGAGACCTCGCGGGCGAAGCGCATTTCGTGGGTTACGACGATCATCGTCATGCCCTCCTCGGCAAGGCGTTTCATGACCTCGAGCACCTCGCCGATCATTTCCGGGTCGAGCGCGCTGGTCGGCTCGTCGAACAGCATGACCTCCGGGTTCATCATCAGCGCGCGCACGATGGCGATGCGCTGCTTCTGGCCGCCGGAGAGCTGCGCCGGGTAGGCGGTCGCCTTATCGAGCAGACCCACGCGCTTCAGAAGCTCCTCGGCCCTGGCGGCGGCCTTGGCGGGCTCCATGCGCTTGATTTTGATGGGCGCGGCGGTCAGGTTCTGCATCACGTTCATGTTGTTGAACAGGTTGAACTGCTGAAACACCATGCCCATGCGTTCCCGGTACCGGTTGATGTTCACCTTTTTCTGGCAGATGTCGGTTCCGTCAAAGAAAATGCTGCCGGAGGTGGGCGTTTCGAGCAGGTTCAGGCAGCGCAGGAACGTGCTCTTTCCGCCGCCGGACGGGCCGATCACGCTGACAACCTCGTGCTCGCGGAAGGAAATGGAGATGTTGTCCAGCACCTTCAGCCTGCCGAAGCACTTGGTAAGGCCTTCCACACGGATGATTTCGCGATTATTTGCGTCCACGGTTCATTCTCCTTTCCATGAGCGCGATCAGGCGGCCGCCGATGAACGTCATGATGAAATAGATCATTGCGGCGATGAACAGGCATTCCAGCGTCTTGTAGTTTTTCGCCTTGACACCGTTGGTGCGGTACATCAGATCCGCGATGCCGATGACCGAAACGATGGACGATTCCTTGATGATGGTAACGAACTCGTTGCCCAGCGCCGGCAGGATGTTCTTTACCGCCTGCGGCAGAACGACCATGCGCATGGCCTGTCCCCTGGTGAAGCCCAGACTGCGCGCGGCCTCCATCTGTCCGCCGTCCACGGCCTGAATGCCGGAGCGGATGATTTCGGCCACATAGGCGCAGCTGTTCAGGCTCATGGCCACAATGCCCGCGGCGAAGCGCTGAAAATCGGGAATAAAGGAGACGTCCGGGAATTTGACGCCGATCATGGGCAGTCCATAGAAGATAAACATCAGCTGCACAAGCAGAGGCGTGCCGCGGAAGAACTCGATGTACGCGGTGGCCAGCCATTTCAGGGGCTTGAAGCCGCTCAGCTTGGCCATAGCCATCAGAACGCCCAGAATCGTTCCCAGCAGCACGGTGAAAAACGCGATGATCAGCGTGTTTTTCGTGCCCTCCAGAAAGAAGCCGTAGTACTTTTCCAGCGTCTTCCCTACATTTATAAAGAAGGTCATTTGGGAAAAGAAATCCTGGATGGCGGTCGCGATGGTGTTCCAGTATTCCTGCACCGTCTGTCCAAAGCTAAGCAATAAGTTCATTTCGGCCATCGACTCCTTGTATATAATCGCACGGAAAGCCGTGAGACCGAATGCAGGATCCGGTCTCACGGCATTTCTGCCGTTCAGCGGAAGGGGTTCTTTCGATTATTCACCGGTTTCGCCGGTCGCGGCGACGGCGGCGGCGTAGGCGGCCTGATAGCTGCCGTCGGAGGTGACCTTCGCGATGACCTCGTTCACCTTGGCGAGCAGGTCGTCAGAGCCCTTGGCGAGCACGCAGGCCTTGCCGAAGCTGGCTTCCTCGGCGCTGAACTCGAAGTTGGCGACTTCCAGCGCACCGTCGGAGCTGTTCACCATGGACATGCCGACCGCGTAGTCCACCACGAAGCCCGCGATGTTGCCGTTGACGGTTTCGAGCGCCAGGTTCGGATAGGTGTCGAGCTCAAACAGCTCGCTGTCCGGCAGAGCGCTTTCCACAAGGCCGCTCTGGATGGTGCCCAGCTGCGCGCCGACCTTCAGACCCTTCAGGGACTCCTTGTCCACGTACTTCTCACCGTTGCCGGCCTTGACGATCAGCAGCTGCGCGCTGGTCTCATACAGGTCGGAGAAGTCAATAACCTCGGCGCGCTCGGGGGTGCAGGTGAACGCCGCGATGCCGATGTCCACGCCGCCGGCCTGCACGGCCGGGATGATGCCGTCAAACGCCTGATCGACAACCTCGAGCTTTACGCCCAGCGCGTCGGCGATCTGCTGAGCCAGCCAGATGTCGCAGCCCGCGAAGTTGGCGTTGTCGTCCAGATACTCGTAGGGGGGATAGGTCGCTTCGGTGCCAACGACCAGCTTGCCGGCGGCGAGCACCTTCTCAAGAGCGGTTTCAGCGCTGGCCACGCACACCATGGACGCGCACAGGACGAGAGCAAGAATCAGAGCAAGAATCTTTTTCATGGGATGTACCTCCGTTTTGTATGGTTTTCGGTGACCGTTTATTCATTCACCCGATGCGCATAATTATACGCAAAACTCGGAGCTTGTAAAGCCCTTTTTCAAAAGATTAACGAAGAAATTTTTGCGCCTGTCAAACGCCGAATTTCAGCGCGGAAAGCCGGTCAAACGCCTCTTTCAGCTGTTCTGTCTTCGCCGTGCAGGCGATTCGCACGTGTCCTTCGCCCGTTTTGCCGAAAACGCCGCCCGGACTGACCAGCACATGCGCCTTTTCCAGCGCCGTTTTCGCGAATTCCGCGGACGAAAGCCCGGTTTTTTTGATGCCCGGAAACAGATAGAACGTACCCATCGGCGGAACGAGCGTCATATACGGAATTGTATTTATGCGTTCCGTTGCATAAAAGACGCGGTTTTTATACCGGGTGATGTACGTTTCCCGTATCTCCTCCCGCAGGGACAGCGCACGGATGGCGGCGCGCTGGGAAACGGAGGGCGCGGTATAGATCATGGCGCCGTTGGCGTAGCCGATCGCGTCCACGATTTCCCTCGGCGCGATGATGAAGCCCACGCGCCAGCCGGTCATCATGAAGTTCTTGGAGAAGCTGTTCAGCGTCACCGTGCGCGCTTCCATGCCGGGCAGCGTGCGCATCGGAACGAACACGCCCTTATACAGGTAGCGCGTATAAATTTCGTCCGCCAGCACCAGAAGATCGTTTTCCTTCGCCACATCGGCAATCAGGCGCATGTCGTCCATGGTGAACGCCTTGCCGGTCGGGTTGGCGGGGTTGTTGAAAATAATGGCCTTCGTGCGCGGCGTGACGGCGGCGCGCAGCGCTTCCGGGCGCAGGCTCCAGCCGTCGGCTTCATACGTGAGAACCTCCACGCACACGCCGCCGTTCATCTCAATCTGCTGCTTATACAGCGCGAAGTACGGCGAAATCACCAGCGCCTCGTCGCCGGGATCGAGAATCGCCGTGAGCGCCAGATACATGCCCAGACAGCTGGACGCGGTGACGATCACCTCGTCCTTCGGCACATCCTGCCCGAAGTCCTCGCGCCACGCGGTCTGGATTGCATAAATCAGCTCCGGGTCGCCCTGCGGGAAGCCGTAGCGCGTTGCGCCGCCCAGCGCGTCCCGGTACGCCGCCTCGATGATGCGGCTGTCGGTGACGAAATCGGTGTCGCCGATGCTCAGGTCGATCAGGTCGGTATAGCGCGAAAGCGCGTCCGCGTCCAGCGTCAGTCCCGCCTGCGCATGCTGGAATCTCTTTGCCACATAGCTCATTTTTCGCCCCCCTCTCCCATGACGTGCGGAACCACCGTGGAGCCATTGGGAATCACATAGATGGATTTGCCCGCGAGGTTCGCGCTTTTCAGAAGCTCATCCATGTCGGAAAACGCTTCCAGCCCCATCGGCTTCACGATTTCCGGCTCAATGCCCGTGAGCAGCATCACGCGGTAGCGCCGCGCCTGCTCGCAGTTCAAAAAGAAGATATATCCCGGCACGGTGAAGCGCGTGCGCAGGCGCTCCTCGATCGTTCCGGCGGTCAGGTCGCGAATCCAGTCAAAGTACTCCGGATGCCCGCCGCCGTCGCGCGCTTCAATCAGCAGAATCAGCGTGCCGCCCGGCTTCAGGCCGGATTCCACGTTGTCGATCGTCTTCGTGCCCTGATATAAAGACATATCCTTCGGATAGCCGCCGCAGCTGGCGATGACCACGTCCGCGCACTCGGGCACGTCCACGCGGTAGATGCGGTCGACCTCCCGGCACGCGCGCAGCCACGAGGTGAGGTAGTGGCCGGAGAAGATCGACGAAAGCTTCATCCGCGCGTTCATCACCAGATTCACCATGAACAGCGCCTTCATCATGCCCGCCGCCTCGCACATGTCCTCGTTCAGCGGGTTGTCTTCCAGCACGCCGTTTCCGATGCGCGGATTGCTGCGCAGCCTTTCGGGATCCAGCGAATACGCGTGGTTGCGGCAGATCGTCTGCATGCCGGCAATGCCGGGCACGATGCTCTTGCGCCCGCCGCCGTAGCCGGCCATCACGTGCTGGGTGCACGCGCCCAGACACACCACAAGGTCGGACTCGGCGGCAATCCGGTTCACCCACACCGGCGTGTGAAACGACGTTTCGCCCAGATACACAAGGTCGTCCGCCATGCAGTCGTGGTTCACCACGCGCACGCGGTCGTACACGCCGTCCGTCACCAGCCTGCGCAGCGTCGCTTCGTCGCCGGGCGCGTGCGTGCCGTTGGCGACGAGAATGGTCAGCGCCTCCGCGCGCACGCCGCATTCGTCCGTCAGGTAATCGACCAGATGCGGAATCACCAGATCCTGCCGCATCCAGAAGCGCGTAACGTCGCTGATGATCATGGTAATTTTTTCACCCGCATGCGCCAGTTCCTTCAGCGGCGCGCTGTCAATCGGCTCGTTCAGCGAACGCCATAGCGCCGCGCGAATGTCGGCAATCGGCGGCGTTTCATGCCCGCGAAGCACGCCAAGCACCTGCTTTTCGTCCAGCCCGGCGCGTACGCTGCCGTCTCCGTAGGGAAAAATGTATTCCTTCATGGCCGTGAACCCCTTTGGATTTGATTCATACATTATATAAGCCCGATTGTAAAGATACAAGAATGTGCATGAAAATCCATCATGCACATTCCTGTCAATTTTTATTTCTGTCCGGCGGCGAGGTTGCCGGCGGGCACGCGGCTCAGCGAAATTTCGCGTCTCAGATATAATCCGAGATATAGGGCATCTCATGCAATATACAATCGTCCAGCCGATTAATCGTTTCTCTGTCGCCCTCGATTCTTCCCATCTGGTACAGACGCGCCGCCGTCTTATAGCCCAGCAGCAGAGTCGTCAGCGTGGCAATCGATAGCTTTACCCGGCTATGCGTATGAGCTTCGGAAACGGAACATTCTCCCTTGTTGAAACAGACTGTGATTGCGCGATTATTCCACGCCAGGAAGGAATCTTCCATTTCGAACGTGATCATGGCGTTATCAGCCGCCGCGTCGCAATGATATTTCTGAAAAAACTGCTCCGCGTCTACAATGCGTCCCATGATGTAGGGGCGAATCGTCTCTCGAATATCGCCGTCCTCTAACTCAAACGCGATGGGCTCGCCGGTATACGAGCTGCCCCGAACCTCATCGATCATCGAATCGTGCGCTCGAATAAATTCCCACAATCCATTCTGCGCTTCGCGGGTAAGATAGATCATCTCCTTGATGTGCATCACATCGTTTTTGATGAGATAAACCATATATCCGCAGGGCTTCTCGTTTGTGTCATAATAAATCGCCACAACCGTATCGTCCTCGTCCCAGCGCCAATATTCGTCCCACGCCAGCGCGTTTCGAAACAGGCAGCCATGCGTCATGGCTGCAAATTGCATATGCAGATTGCGGAAATCCTCATTTTCCCAGGCTACGCGGCGCACATAGCCCGGCGCGGACGCCTTCACCGGAATCTGACTGTCCTTCACGGAATAGGTGATTTTGTTTGAAACGATTTCCCACCCCATTTTGCGATACAGCGGAATGGAATAGGGAAACAGCAGCGCGAGAGACTGATGCTTCTGGCGCATATGCTCAAGGCTCTTTTGCATAAGCCGCTTCATCAGACCCTTTCCTGAATACTCCGGATAGGTGCACACGCTGGTGACAAACCCAACGTGATAGACCGCGTTATATACATTCATTTTCAGCGGGTAGACCGCGATCTGAGACACGAGCGCATCCTGGTCGAAACAGCCCAGCACATCCGCGCGTTCCAGAATTGGGAATTTTGATTGCTTGATTTCATCCCCGCGCCAGCCGCTGAGGGCAAGCTCCTGCTCTGTGATTTGAAACGCGTAGCGCAAAAGCGAATTGTACTGCTCCACGTCATCCGTTTTCAAATATCGTATGTCATAGTCCCTGGTTTGCTTCATGGTATTCTCCGTTTTAGCCATTCATTAATCGTAAATCCCCGTCTGCGCGTTCACAGAAAGCTCAGCTGCTCCGCGTTGGCGAGCCGCCACGAGCGGGCGTATTTCTGAATGTCCATCTGCGAAACGTCGTGCACAGGCGTGGCGCCGCGGGCGATGATCACGCGGTTGCCCGCGGGCTCGGGTTCGTCGAACACGTACAGCCAGTCGCACAGGCGGCGGCGCAGCGCTTCGGTTTCGCCACGCTTGCCGTCGGTGGTGATCACGAACGACGCCAGTGACAGCGCGTACACGACGCGGTTGCGCGCCAGCGCGTGCACGCCGGTATACGGCGCGTCCGGGTGCACGAGGGACAGAAGCAGCATCTGCCTGCGGGCAATGGCCGCGGCGCTGTCCTCCTCGTCCTTCTTCGCCATCAGGTCGCCCGCCAGCGCGCACACGACCTTGCCGTCGCACTGCACCGCCTCTGCCTCCGCCAGACGGCACGCGCCCAGCTCGCTGGACGTCACGATGCCGAAGCCCTCGCGCACCAGCGCGCGCACCAGCGTGCGCAGACCATCCTCGGCCTTTTTGGACATGCGCACGCCCGAAATGCCCAGAATGCCCACCAGCGGCATGGACAGAATCGACGCGTCGCCGCACATATACATTGCCGCCGGCGCGTCATCGCCCAGCCGCGTCGCCAGATTTTCCGGATACGCGGAGTCGTACAGCGTCAGAAGCTCCAGATTCTGCTCATAAAAGCGCTCCATGGCATAGGAAAGCGGCATGGTGCGGCACAGCAGCATGCACAGGCGGTAGGCTTCCGCCTCGGGCACCTTCAGAAGGTTCATGATGCCGGAAACGTCCAGCCCGATCAGGTCGCCGATGCGGCGCGCGCCGCACGCGGCTACCCTTGCCCGCAGGATGGAAAACTCCGCGCTGGACAAAGGGCGCACCAGCTCGTCCTTGTTCGCCGTCAAAGGCAGCGTCAGGAGCATGGCGGTAAAGGCGTCGTCATTGTGCCGCATGGAATCCTGCCTCCTTCCAGATTTCAGCCCGGCGGATCAGCCGGATCGAATATAATCGAAAAATCCCCGCGGGGAGCATTCGGACATATCCAGAAATTCGGTTCGTTCGAATATGTCCTCAAGGTAGTGCGCGTCCGAGGAATGCAGCCGCTTCAGCGCCGGGATTCCCTTCTCGGGAAGCGGCAGCTCCGGCGCGACCTCCACCGCGTCAAACGGAAGTCCCGGCGGCAGGAAGCCCAGCGCGTTCAGAATGCCGTTCGCGCCGCGGTTGATATGCGCGGGAACCGCCAGCGCGCCGCGCGCGCGCAGCCGCTCCGCCAGCGCGTCCACGGACAGCGACAGGGCTGAAATCAGAAGCTTTTCTTCCTCCCGGACGATTTCGTCGTCTTCGTTCATGAACGCCTGCCGCCCGAACAGCGAAACGCGATTCGGAATCGGCGGCAGAAATTCGTATATCTCGCGCGAAAAGTCCTCCGCCTCCTCCACCGTGAGGAAGTAGGCGAGAAGATGCGCCTCCTCGCGCGTGGTCAATTCCATCGCGGGCAGCAGCGAAACGCCCACCGCGTCCGCCACCGCCTTCACGGCGCGCAGCTGCCCCGCCGTATTGTGGTCGGCCACGGCGATCATATCCAGCCCCTTCAGACGCGCCATGTTGACGATGTTGTTCGGCGTCATGTCCATGTCCCCGCACGGAGACAGGCAGGAATGCATATGAAGATCGACGGCAAGCTTCACGGCCGCGTCACCGCGCGCCGACGCCCAGCGCGTGCATGCGGCCGCTGATTTCATACGCCGTAAGCGGCGAGGACAGCATCGCCACGCCCTCCTCGGCGGCCTTGGCGGCAACCGCGTCCTCCACGCGGATGCCCTCGGGAATAATCACGCAGCTCATCTCATGAAGCGTCGCCACGGCGATGACGTTCATGTGCGTCTGCACGGTTACCCACGCCATATGCTCCCGGCCGTGCGCCATTACCCAGCTGAGCAGGTCGCAGGCGTATCCGGCGGAAACCGGATTGTCAAGGCCCGTCTCGCCGGTAAGCGCCCGGGCTTCAATGTGAGGCATAAGCTCGCGTACATTCATTTATCTCGTCTCCTTGCACCGTTTTCCATAAGGTACGGTTATTTTTCTCGCGTCAGTTCACTGATTTCCACCATCTGCTTGGCCATGTCGCTCACGCGCTCCTTGAGCAGGAACAGGCAGTCCATTTCGCGGGCGTAGCCGCGCACGATGTCCTCCGCCAGCGCCTGACAGGTGGGCGAACCGCAGGAGCCGCAATCCAGACCCGGCAGCTTCCGGTGAATCTCCTCGATTCTGTCCATTTTCTTGAGCGCCTCTGAGAAATCCGCGTCCAGCTTCAGCGTTTCCACGGGCAAAACCGGCCTGTCAAAGGCGAGCTGCGCTTCCGGCAGCGCGTCCTCCGGCAGCGCGTCCCCGCCGCCGTCCGCTCTGGACATCTCCGCGACAAGCCTGCGAATGCGGTTTCGGGCGATGAACGCGTTTTCAAACACGATCGGCCCGCCGATGCAGCCGCCGTTGCAGGCCAGACCCTCGAAATACCGAAGGTCGGGCAGACGGTCGTTTTCAATGGCCTCCAGCACGCGGCTCACGTTGTCGATGCCGTCGACAGCCAGCGCCTCATCCTCGTTCAGCGCGGTGCATTCGCCCCCGGAGCGCGCCCAGCCGATACCGCGCGGCGAGCCGTGCCGCGCGGCCAGATCGGTCTGCTTCTCCTTCGCGGCGGCGTCCTTTTCCCGGCGAAGCTGGCTGCTCAGCAGCCCGTACACCTCCAGTATGGATATGGCTCCGTCGGCGGCGGATTTCCCGTGCCCGATGGGCGAACGAATCGCCGTGGCCTTGGCGGCGCAGGGCGTAATAAAGAAGCAGCCCACGTCCGCCGGATCCACGCCGTTTCTTTCGCAGAATTCCCGGCGCGCCATGGCCGCCGCCGCCTCCATCGGAGAGCGGACGTCGACGATGTTGTCCAGAAGCTCCGGAAAGCGCACCTGAATCAGGCGCACCACCGCCGGGCAGGCGGACGAGATCAGCGGATGCGGCGCGTCGGGGCGCTTCAGGCGCTCAGACACCGCGCGGGTGACGACGTCCGCCCCGCGGGCCACGTCAAACACATCGTCAAACCCCATCCTTATCAGGCCGCGCAGGATGCCGTCGATATTCTTCAGGTTCTTGAACTGCCCGTACAGCGTCGGCGCGGGCAGCGCGATTCTGTAGCGAAACCGGCGTATGGACGACAGTGGGTCGGTAATCGCCACCTTGGCGTGATGCGTGCACACGCGGATGCACTCGCCGCAGTCAATGCACATCTCATCCAGAATGCGGGCGCGGCCCGCGCGGATGCGGATCGCCTCGGTCGGGCAGCGCTTCAGGCAGTTGGTGCAGCCCACGCATTTTCCCTTATCCAGCCTGACCGAGTGGAGACTGCTGGCCATGAGAATCCCCCCTTACGCGATGTGTTCGCCCAGTATAAACCGCATTTCGATATGCGTGCCCACGCCCACCTTTGACTCGATGTGGAATCGGTCGGCGTTGCGCGACATGTTCGCGAGCCCCATTCCCGCACCGAAGCCCATCATGCGCACATCGTCCGTGGCCGTGGAATATCCCTCGCTCATCGCCAGATCAATGTCCGGGATGCCGGGGCCGTCGTCATCGGAAATCAGCGTTACCTCGTGCGCGTCGACGATCAGCGTAAGCCTTCCTCCCATGGAGTGGATCACCAGATTGATTTCCGCCTCATAGCAGGCGATGGACAGTCTGCGAACCACACCGGAGTTTACACCCAGCTTCTTCAGCAGGCGCTTGATCTGCGCGGAGGCCTCTCCCGCCGTCTGAAAATCCATCGCGACGACGGGAAATTCTTCCCTCAGTCCTATCATGACAAATCAACCTTTCGTTCCATCCCGAAGCCCATGAAGATACAGTATGCCGCTGGCGATGTACAGCGTAAGCGGCGTCGCCAGCACGGTGATCCCCGTTTCCCTCGCCATGGCCATCGTCTCCGCGCCCGGCTGCTTTCCCCGAACGAAGATGACAAGGCGGATATCCAGCATGTCCGCCGTGCGCATTACCTGCGGGTTAATCAGGCCGGTGAGCAGCGCCATGTGCTCCTTGGGGAAGGCCAGCACATCGCTCATCATATCGCTGGCGCAGGCGCAGGATACCTCTAAGCTTTCGTCGCAATCCTCCGTCAGCGGCTTCGCGGACAGCAGTTCCATGATCTCGCAGATCCTCATCAGGCATTTCCCCTTCCAAAAAGCAGATTGGCTTCCTCTTCATATTATAACTGATTGCCGCTGTAATTTCAATCTCGGATGCGCATTTCTTGCAGGAATTTGAGCCCTTTCGACAGTTTTGCATTTATACAGCGCCTGTATATTCATTTCTTACTCATAATTACACATTTAATGATAAATTTGCACTCGCCACGCATTTGGTCTTGCAATTATCGGGCATCTGTGCTATGATGCTGTAGAACCGCATTTCAAAGCGGGAATGCCCGGCCGACCGAGCCGGAAAAAAAGGAGGCATGAACGATGAAGAGAGCTCTCTCGATCGCGCTGTGCGCGCTGCTCATGACAGCTTGTCTGACAGGCGCGGGAATGGCGGAGGAAAAGGCGCTGAACACGCTGTATTCGTCCGAAATCTCCACGCTCAACTATCTGACGACCTCTACGACCAAAGACTTCGCGATTTCCGCCAACGTCATTGACACGCTGGTGGAATACGACCGGTACGGCAACATTCAGCCGTCGCTGGCGGAGAAATGGGAAATGTCCGAGGACGGCCTCACGTGGACGTTCCACCTGCGCAGGGACGCAGTGTGGGTCAACGCGAAGGGCGAGGTTCAGGCGAACGTGACGGCGAACGACTTCGTTTCCGCCGCGAAATACCTGCTCGACGACAAAAACGCTTCCAGCACCGCCAACCTGTTCTACAGCGTCATCGCCGGCGCGGAAGCCTACTACAAGAGCACCGTGCCCGCCGCCGAGGGCGAGGCCGCCAAAACACCGGTTGATTTCGAAACCGTCGGCGTGAAGGCGCTGGACGAGTACACGCTTCAGTACACGCTGGCGTATCCGTGCGCGTACTTCGAGAGCATGATGACCTATGTGTGCTTCATGCCCGTGTACGGCCCGTTCCTTGAGGAAAGGGGCGACCGCTTCGGCGTGGCCGACGACGAGAATTCCATCCTGTACTGCGGCGCGTATATCCTCAGCGAGTTCAAGCCGCAGGAGGTGCGCGTGCTGTCCAAGAACCCGGCGTACTGGGACAAGGACAACGTGAAGATCGACACCATCCGCTCCACCTTTAATAAGGAAGCTTCCTCCATCGGCGCAGAGATGTATAAGCGCGGCGAAATCGATTCCGCGTCCATCGACGTGACCACGGCGGCCTCATGGCTGAAGGATCCCGAGACGGAGAAGCTCATTCGCCCCGTGCGGCAGACCAGTTTCTACAGCTATTTCTACTGCCTGAACTTCGACGCGAATTTCGACGAGGCCTATGAGCCGGAGAACTGGACGAAGGCCGTCAACAACGAAGCCTTCCGCAAGTCGCTGTACCACGGCCTCGATCGCGTGAAGGCGATGCTGATCACCGAGCCCGACAACCCCGAAAGCATCATCTTCAACACCATTGTCCCCACGAACTACGCAACGCTGGACGGCATCGACTACACGCTGGTGGGCGACCTGAAGGCCATCACGGAGCTTGGAACCGGCACGTTTGACGCGGAAAAGGCGCTCGCCTTCAAGGCGCAGGCAATCGAAGAACTGACGGCCGCCGGCGCGACGTTCCCCGTCAAGATCCTTCTCAAGTACAACCCGCGCGTGAGCGGCTGGGACAACGAATGTCTGGTCATTGAGCAGCAGCTGGAAGCGCTGCTCGGCACGGACTACATCGACGTAATCGTCGAGGCGGGCCCGGCGGACGGCTTCCTCTCCGAGGTGCGCCGCAGCGGCAACTACGCGCTGCTCAAGTGCAACTGGGGTCCGGACTACGCCGACCCGCAGACCTTCACCGACCCGTTCAGGAAGGGCAACAACTACAGCTTCATCGACAAGAGCGCCGACACGGAAGCGCTGGACTACTACTATGGTCTGGTGGAAGCCGCGAAGGCCGAGGCCTTTGACCTCACCGTCCGCTATGAGACCTTCGCAAAGGCGGAAGCGTTCCTGATCGATCACGCCTACGTGATTCCCTTCGGCTTCGGCAACGGCGGCTATGTCGCCTCCCGCATCGACCCGTTCACCTCTCAGTTCGCGCCCTACGGCTTCACCAACGAGCGCTACAAGGGCTCCGAGATTCTGTCCGAGCCGATGGACACCGACGCATACTTCGACGCCTACGATCAGTGGATCGAGGACCGCGCGTCTCAGACGAAGTAACATCCGGTTCTGCGCCCGGGGCGGCCGCACAGTCGCGCCGCTCCGGGCTTTCGCGCGTTCTGCGCGCCCGGAAACACGCCCGGAAGGTTGTGAAATCCTTTGCTGAAATATGTTTTGAAGCGGCTGCTGTCAGCCGTCTTCACGCTGGCGATTATTCTTACCATCGTGTTTTTCCTGCTCCGGCAGATGCCCATCGAGGGCTATTTTGATAATTTCGACAAGATGAGCGAGGCCGCCATCCAGTCCAAGCTGCGCCAGATGGGTCTGAACGATCCGTTTTTCGTGCAGCTTAAGCGTTTTTTCGCCGACCTGCTTCACGGCGACCTCGGCGCCTCCGCCAAGTACCGCGTCGGCGAGTCCGTGGCGGTCATTATCAGGCAGAAGGCCCCCATCTCCATCGAGTTCGGTCTCGTTTCCATGCTGATCGCGCTGGTGCTCGGCGTGCCGCTGGGCGCGGCGATGGCGCGTTCCAAGGTCTGGGATCGGTTCGGCACCGTTTTTATCGTGCTGATCAACGCCGTTCCTTCGGCGATTTATTATATCTTTATTCAGATGTACGGCACGCAGCTGCTCGGCACGAAAATGCTGTTTGACAAAACCCTGCCCGTCACATGGATTCTGCCGCTGTTCTCCATGGCGCTGGGCAATATCGCCTATTACGCCATGTGGCTCAGGCGGTACATGGTGGACGAAATGACGCACGACTATGTGAAGCTGGCGCGCGCCAAGGGCGTTCCGACCAGGCGGATTATGATGAAGCACGTGTTCCGCAACGCGGTGGTGCCGATGATTCAGTATCTGCCCACGTCGCTTCTGTACACCGTGTGCGGCTCCATCTATATCGAGTCGCTGTATTCCATTCCCGGCATGGGCGGCCTGCTGGTCGAGGTCATCAGCCTGCAGGATAACCCCATGGTGCAGGCGCTGGTGATGATCTTCTCGTGCATCGGCATCGTGGGCCTGCTGATCGGCGACCTGCTGATGGCGGCCGTCGATCCCCGGATCAGCTTTGTGAAGAAGGAGGGATCGCGCTGATGAAAAGCATGGCAGACCGCGCCGCGAACCGCGTGGAAGCGGGCGCGCAGGCGGATGAACGCTTCGGCTTCGCGACCTACGATCCCGACGCCGCCGAAAGACGCGGCTATTCCGACTATTCCTACTGGGGCAGCACGCTGCGCGCCTTTCTGAAAAACCGCGTCGCGCTGTGTCTTCTGCTGCTTCTGGTGGTGCTTCTGGCGTTCACGTTCATCCAGCCGTACCTGCCCGGGCAGTACGACGCGAACCGGATCAACAACTATCCGGCCACGGGGCTTCAGGTGAACAACATGAACCCGTCCATGCACAACGTGAGCGGCACGGTGCCCGCGGACACCCTTCTGCGCTGCACCGAGGTGAAGGGGCTGGACGGCTGGTACGCCGTGACGAACGAAATTCTGACCATCCCGAAGCGGACGGACTTCACCGTGCTCGAATACGGCGAGGAATGGTGCCGCGTGTCCTACAAGGGGCAGGAGGGCTTTGTGAAGAACCAACGGCTCAAGCTGCCGGACGACCCGACGCAGACGCCCTACGAGGCGAAGTGCAACTTCCCGCTCAGCCTGTTCTTTGAAAGCGCCGACTACACGAACGACGACACGAACTCCGGCGGCTACGTTTATGTGCGCCGCGCGGACGTGAACGAGCCGGAAAACGGCATGGTGCGCACGAAGGCCGAAACGCAGCTGTACGCCTTCCCGTCGACGCACGGCTTCCTGTTCGGCACCAACTCCATCGGGCAGGATCTGTGGGCGCGCGTGTGGAGCGGCACCCGCACCAGCCTGTACATCGGCTTCATGGTGGCGCTGACCGAGGCGCTGATCGGCATCGTCGTGGGCGTGATCTGGGGCTACGTGCGCGCGCTCGACCGCATCCTGACCGAGGTCTACAACGTGCTGGACAACATCCCGACCACGATCGTGCTGATTCTGATCGCCTACATCATGAGCCCGTCGGTGAGCACGCTGATCTTCGCCATGTGCATGACGCGCTGGATGGGCATGGCGCGGTTCATCCGCAACCAGATCATCATCATCCGCGACCGCGATTACAACATCGCCTCCCGCTGTCTGGGCGCGGATTCCCGGCAGATCATGATGAAGAACCTGCTGCCCTATCTGGTGTCGGTCATCATGCTGCGCATGGCGCTGGCCATTCCCGGCGCAATCGGCAGCGAGGTATTCATCACCTACATCGGCCTTGGTGTGCCGCTGGACACGCCGTCGCTGGGCAACCTGATCAACGAGGGACGCAAGCTGTTCGCGGGCGCGCCGGCGCTGCGCTATCAGCTGTTCTTCCCGACGATCATCCTGTCGCTGGTCACGGTGTCCTTCTATATCATCGGAAACGCCTTTGCCGACGCGGCCGATCCCAAAAATCACGTGTAAGAAAGGAGCGTTCGCATGCCTGAACCCATTTTGTCCGTTCGAAACCTGAACGTGAAATTTTCTCTGCGCGGCCAGACGCTCCACGCCATCCGCGACGTGTCGCTGGACGTGATGCGCGGCGAAAGCCTTGCCATCGTCGGCGAAAGCGGCAGCGGAAAAAGCGTATTTGTGAAGTCGTTCATGGGACTGAACGACAAAAACGGCTGGATCGACTCCGGCGAAATCCTCTATGAGGGCAAAAACCTCGCCGCTCTGAAATCCGAAAAGGAATGGGGCGCGATTCGCGGCGGCGAAATCGCCATGGTCATGCAGGACCCCATGACGAGCCTGAACCCGTTGATGACCATCGGCGCGCAGATTCTGGAGGCCATCGAGCTGCACCAGCGCCTGCACGGCGCGGAAGCGAAGAAGGCCATGCTGGACATTCTGCGCGACGTGGGCATTACCGACCCGGAAAAACGCGCGCGCCAGTATCCGCATGAATTCTCCGGCGGCATGCGCCAGAGGGTGGTCATTGCCGTGGCCGTGGCCTGCAAGCCGAAAATCCTCATCTGCGACGAGCCGACGACGGCGCTGGACGTGACCATTCAGGCGCAGATTCTGAAGCTCATCAAAAACCTGATCGCCAAGTATCACCTGACGGCCATCTACATCACCCACGATTTGGGCGTGGTCGCCAACGTGGCGGAGCGCATCTGCGTGATGTACGGCGGCGACATTCTCGAAATCGGCACGGCGGAGGAGGTCTTTTACGACCCGCAGCACCCGTACACGTGGGCGCTGTTGTCGTCGCTTCCGCAACTGGGCGTGAAGGGCGAAAAGCTGTTTGCCATTCGCGGCACGCCGCCGAACCTGTTCGGCGAGATCAAGGGCGACCCGTTCGCGCCGCGCAATCCCTACGCGCTGAAGATCGACTACGAGGAGCGGCCGCCGTTTTTCGAGGTCTCGCCCACCCATAAGGCGCGCACGTGGCTGCTCGATCCCCGCGCGCCGAAGGTGGAGCGGCCGGAAATCATTCGCAAGCTCTCCGAAAGGAGGTTGACGGAACATGGCTGAAAAGCTGCTGGAAATCAGGCATTTGTCCGTGCGCTTCGGCCGCCGCCGCAAGCCGTTCACCGCGGTGGACGACGTGAGCTTTGACATTTACCGCGGCGAAACCTTCGGTCTCGTGGGCGAAAGCGGCAGCGGAAAGACCACCATCGGCCGCGCCATCATCCGCGTGTGTCAGGCCTCCGAGGGCGAAATCCTGTACCGCGGCGAGCGCATCAGCGGAAAGATTCCCAAATCACTCGACCGCGCGCTGACGCGCAAGATTCAGATGATCTTTCAGGATCCCATGGCGTCGCTGAACGAGCGCGCCAAGGTGAGCTACATCGTGTCCGAGGGCATTTACCGCAGCGACGGAAAGCGCGAGCGGGCGGAGAAGGTCAGTCAGGCACTGCGCGACGTGGGTCTGCTGCCCGAGTTCGCCGGGCGCTTTCCCCATGAATTCTCCGGCGGTCAGCGCCAGCGCATCGGCATTGCGCGCGCGCTGGTGATGCAGCCGGAATTCATCATCGCCGACGAGCCGATCAGCGCGCTGGACGTGTCGATCCGCGCGCAGGTGCTGAACCTGCTGAGCGACCTTCAGAAGGAGCACGCGCTGACGTACCTGTTCATCTCGCACGACCTGAGCGTGATGCGCTTCATCTGCGACCGCATCGCCGTGATTCATCTGGGCAAAATCGTGGAGCTGGCGGACACGGAGACGCTGTTTGAGCATCCGCTGCACCCGTATACCCGCGCGCTGCTCTCCGCCGTGCCGATGCCGGATCCCATCGGCGAAAAAAACAAGCACCTGCTGGTGTACGACCCATCGTGCCACGACTATACGACGGATAAGCCCGCGTTCGTGGAGATCGAGCCGGGGCACTTCGTCTTCGCCAACCAGAAGGAACAAAACGAATACAGGGAGATGCTTTCGTGAAGTACGAAGAAGCCGTAAGCCGCTGCTGGGCGGAAATCGATGTGGACGCGCTGCTTGAAAACTACCGCACGGCGCGCGGCATGCTGGCGCCGGAATGCGAGCTGATCTGCGTTCTGAAGGCGAACGCCTACGGCGTGGGCGCGCGGCAGGTCGCGAAGCTTCTGCGCGCCGAGGGCGCAAAGACCTTTGCCGTGGCCTGCGTGAGCGAGGCCGAGGAGGTTCTGGACGAGGTTCCGGACGCGGACGTGCTGGTGCTCGGCCTTGCGGGCGCGCTGGAAGCCGAGCGCGCCATTCGCCGCGGCATCCTGCTGACGGCGTTCTCCGAAAACAGCGCCGCGACCATCGCCGCCGCGGCCGAGCGCGCCGGGAAGATGGCGCGCGTGCACGGGAAGATCGAAACCGGCCTGCATCGGCTGGGCTTTGATCCCGCGGACGTGAACGCGCTGACCGCGCTGGCGAAGCACCCGCTGGTGCGGCTGGAGGGCGTGTTCACCCATCTCGCGCTTCGAAGCCACGAAAGCGACGAAAGGCAGTTTGCCGCCCTCGACCGCGCCTGCGCCGCGCTGGACGCGGCGGGCGTTCGCGGATACCGGAAGCACGCCTGCGATTCCATCGGCATGGTGCGCTACCCCGAACGCCATATGGGCGCGGTGCGCACCGGCGCGTGGCTGTACGGCGTGTGTCCCTACCGCTACGAGCACCCGGAGCGCTGCCGCCAAGTGGTCACGCTGAAGGCGCGCGTTGCGCAGCTTCGCACCCTGCCCGCCGGAGAATGCGTCGGCTATGACGACTCGCATCCGCTTTCCCATGACGCGCGCGTCGCGACGCTGTCCGCCGGTTATGTGGACGGCTTCCCGCGCTTCAACGGCAAGGGTGAGGTCTGCATCCACGGCCGCCGCGCGCCCGTGCTCGGGCTCGTGTGCATGGATCAGATGATGGTGGACGTGACCGGCGTCCCGGACGCGCAGGAGGGCGACGAGGCCATCCTGCTCGGCGGCCCGATCACCGTGGATGAATACGCCGCCACCGCCGCCATGAACCGCAATGAAGCCCTCAGCCGCATCGGAAAGCGCGTGCCTCGCGTGTATCTCCAAAGCAACGTGGAACCCGTCATCCGCATGCCCTGACCCACCCCTTCTTATGAAAAAGCGACCGCCGTTTCAAACGACCGTCGCTTTTTCATTTTGCCCCCCGCTTTGGGCATGGGGATGCGAGAGGGTTCCGACCCTCTCGCGCTCTCCCATGGGGACTGCAATTCGTGGCTCCTGCTTCTTTCGTTTCTTCGCACGAACTCGCAGCCGGGGATGCGAGAGGGTTCCGACCCTCTCGCGCTCTCCCACGGGGCTACGATTCGCGGCTCCTTACTTCTTTTATTTCTTCCCACGAACTCGCTGCCGAGGATGCGAGAGGGTTCCGACCCTCTCGCGCTCTCCCGTGGGACTGGGATTCGCGGCTCCTGCTTCTTTCGTTTCTTCGCACGAACTCGCCGCCGGGGGAGCGAGAGGGTTCCGACACTCTCGCGCTCTCCCGTGGGGCTGCGATTCGCGGCTCCTGCTTCTTTCGTTTCTTCGCACGAACTCGCCGCCGGGGGTGCGAGCGGGTTCCGACCCTCTCGCGCTCTCCCATGGGGACTGCGATTCGCGGCTCCTGCTTCTTTCGTTTCTTCGCACGAACTCGCCGCCGAGGATGCGAGAGGGTTCCGACCCTCTCGCGCTCTCCCGTGGGGGCCGCGATTCGCGGCTTTCTACTTCTTTCGCGTCTCCGTTCGTTTGCCCTTATTCTTCCGGCATGAGAACGGTCAGCGACTGGGGCGGGACGGTTACGGCGGTGGATTCGTTTTTGGGCTGCGCGGAATCGCGTTTTGCGGAGAGGAAGTCCGTCTGGGTTACGGCTTCCGGCAGGGTTACGCGGATGTCGCGGTCGGACGAGAGGTTATACACGAGGTAGACGGTTTCGTCCGCGCAGGTTTTACGCAGGACGCACGCGTCGATTTCATCGCCGAGGTCGATCAGCTCCGCCGTGCCCTCCGAAATCGCCGGATGGGCGGCGCGGAGCGCGAGCAGGCGGCGATAGAACGCGTAAATCGAATCCTCGTCCGTCTCCTGTGTTTCCAGCGAGCCGAAGACGTGCTTCTGCGGCTCCATGTCCGCCGGGCCCTTCGTCATGCCCGCGGCGGACGCGTCCTCCGACCAGTACATGGGCGCGCGCTTGTTTTCGTCCCTGCCCGCGCCGGACATGCCCAGCTCCTCGCCGTAGTAAACGAACGCCGTGCCCGTCATCGTCAGGTTCAGGCAGGCGTACAGCTTGATTTTCGCTTCGTCCTTGCGCATGAAGCCCGCGATGCGGCCAATGTCGTGGTTGGAGCCGAACGGCGCGTCCTGCGCGCCGTTTTCCGCGAGCGTCGCCTGCCACGAGATAAGCGCGTTTCCATACGCGGACGCGGAATTCGCCCTGCCGCGGCCGATCAGCGTTTTCGCCGTGCGCCCCTCCGGGCCGGCAAAGGGGAAGTTAAACAGCGCGTCCACGCCGCTTTCCCAGTACGCCGGGAACTGCACGGCGCTCGTCCACGCCTCGGCGACGACGAACGCGTCCGCGCGGCGGCTGTGGATGAAGTCCGTGATCCAGCGCAGCGCCTCGGCGTTTCCGCTCGCGGAGCCGGTGTAGTGAATCACCGCGTCGAGCCGGAAATCGTCCGCGCCGTGCGCGAACCAGAAGTCGACGGCGTTCTCGATTTCCCGGCGCACGTCTTCGTTTTCCAGCGCCAGATCCGGCATGTGCCCGCCGAATACGCACTCGTAGCCCCAGCCGTTGCCCAGCGTCTGCCAGTCTTTGGTCGCGCGCTCCATGGGCTTGAAGTGATAGTAATTCACATATGGATTATGCGCCCGGCACGGCACGCCGCCCGCGCAGCTGCCGTCCGCGCATGGCTCGACGGTCAGGCTCTTCACGGCGCTCCGGAACCACGGGTGCTCGTTGGAGGTATGATTGATCACCAGATCGAGCATCACCCGCATGCCGCGCGCGTGATATTCCCCTGCCAGCGCGTCGAAGTCTTCCAGCGTGCCCAGCGAGGAGTCGACGGACTGATAGTCCAGCACGTCATACTTATGGTAGCTCGCGCCGGAGAAAAACGGCGTAAGCCAGATTCCGTTCACGCCGAGCGACTGCAAATATGCCGCCGACGCGGTCACGCCGGCCAGATCGCCCACACCGTCGCCGTCCGTGTCGCGGTACGACGACGGGAAAATCTCGTAGTACACGCCGCCCGCGTTCGCCGTGCCCGCGGTCAGCAGAAGAAGCGCCAGCAGAAGCGCCGATACCCGTTTTGCCATTCCAATCCTCCCTCTCGCATGCGTCTGTACGGATTATAGCATACCGCCGCATTCGCGTCAATTCGCGCGCGCGCGTGTATTTGTGTATGGACTGAAGTCGGATTCGCACGCAAAATATTTGGCGTTTCTGTGTCATTAGTTTACAGGTTTGTTCATAAAGTCGTAAACGAAAGAAGTGAAAAAAACGGGAACTTATGGTACAATAGGAGAGTCAAATAAGCGCTTTGATCGAATGAATGGAGGTTGAAAAATATGAAGAGGAAACTGATGATCGTTCTGTCCCTGCTGTGTATTCTGGCGCTGACCGTTCCGGCGTTCGTGAGCGCCGAAACCGTGAAAACAGCCGTAAACGGCGGCTCCCTGCGCCTGCGCAAGAAGGCCACCACCAGCTCCGCAACCGTCGGCTTCGTGCAGGACGGCGACCATATCGACGTGCTCTCCAAGGGCAGCATCTGGTCCAAGGTTGAAACCAATTCCGGCAAGGTCGGCTACATCAAGACGCTCTACATCAAGGGCGCTGGCAGCGCCTACGCCAGCGGCACCACCTACACCGCCCGCAGGGCCGGCAAGACCACCGCGGCCGTACATATGCGCGGCGGCGCGACCACCTCGAGCGGCATCATCAAGACGCTGGCCAAGGGCACGAAGGTCACCGTTCTGGGCAAGAACGGCAACTTCTATCTGGTTTCCACCAGCAACGGAACCCAGGGCTTCGTGAGCAAGAAGTACATCTCCACCAGCGGCTCCAGCTCCACGACGCCTTCTACCAGCAGCAAGTACGCCCGCGTGACCGGTAAGGTCGTCAACATGCGTTCCGGCGCCGGCACCAAGTATAAGGTCATCACCGCGCTGACCAAGGGCACCCAAGTCAAAATTCTGAACACCGGCAATTCCAGATGGTGGAAGGTCAGCTACACCGGCAACGGCAAGACCTATACCGGCTATATGTCCACCAGCTACCTGAAGAGAAAGTAAGCAATCCATTCGCGAAAAAGGGCTTCGTCTCCTCCGCTTATCCGGAGGGCGAAGCCCTTTCGTTGTGATCAGGGGAACCCCCTGTCTGCGGGTACGCGGATCTACTCCATCGAGCCCGCATGCCTCTTCCTGCAGCCCCATGGGAGAGCGCGAGAGGGCCGCAGCCCTCTCGCACCCCCCGCGCCCCGGGCAGGGTTATTCATCCACCTTCACCAGCGTCATCTGCATCTGATCGCCGTTTTCATTCGGCCCGGTGAACACCAGCGCGATATGCACCAGCCGCCACACGCCGTCCGTGCAGCGGGACAGACCCACATAGCTGAGCTGCCGCTCCCCGGCGGCAATCGCCGCCAGCTGCTTTTCGCGCGCGAACAGCCCCATATAGGTCTTCCGATCCTCCGCCCGGTAGAACTCGTAGCTTTGCTCGATCAGCTCAGACAAAACCCCTCTTCCCGGAATCTGTCCGAATCCGCACTTCAGAACCTCATAGCGGTTCTGCGTCAGATTTGCCGCAAGGCACACGTCGTACATCGACGTAATCGCCGTGTACATGTGCTTCAGGCTGGCTTCGTCGGGTTCATAGGTAGCGCCCAGTCCGGATTCTCCGCCGTGGCGATACCCCGCCTGCTCCATTTCCGGCGTGTAGAACGCGCAGTGGAAATGCCTGTCGCCCTTGATGCAATACAGCGCCTTGTCCGCCTTGCGCAGAAGCATCTCGTAGGTATCCATTCCGGTGTTGCCCATCGCCGCGCCCATCGAAACGCGCAGCCTGGTCTCGTCCTTCTCGCCCAGGCGAATGTTTCCAATCCGCTCGACCAGCGTTTCCAGCACCTTTTCCACGCGCATGCGGTTATGCGTGTTGCGCAGAAGCAGAATGAACTCGTCGCCGCCGTACCGTCCCACAATGTCATTGGGACGGAAATACGTCTTGAGCAGCGTCGCCAGCTCGCGGATGGCGCGGTCGCCCTGCATGTGCCCCATGCTGTCGTTGATCGTCTTCAGCTTGTCAATGTCGGTGATTACCAGCGTGAGCGCCTCGTTCCTGCTCACGCGGAACACGCGCTCGATCATCGCTTCGGCGGTCGCGCGGTTGTACACGCCCGTCATGCCGTCCTTTTCGGCGCGCGCCAGAATGTCCAGCTCCGCCAGCTTCTCCTCGTGAATATCGCGAATCATCACCGACGCGATCGTGTGTCCGGTAAACCCGTCGATCACGCCCTCGATCGACGCCCTCGCCCAGCGGATGCTTCCGTCCCCTGTGCGGATGCGCGCCTCGATCTCGTTCGGATTGCTTCCGTTTGTAATGAACGCCGCCGTGTTGTCGCGCACGAAGAACTCGAACACGCGCGCCTGATCCTCGGGAACCACATAGGTGGTCACCATTCGATGCGCTTCCCTGTCGTAATTGCGCGCCCACTGCCCGCGATCCACGGGCAGCAGACTGCCGTCCACGGTGATCAGGCGGCGATCCTCGATGTCCAGCTCCATATACAGCCGCTCCCAGCCGGGAATCGACTTCATCTGGCTGCGGAAGCGCAGATAGGAAAGCTCCTTTTCATACGCGTCGGTAATGTCCTCCGCGCTGAACACCGCCTTGCGCGGCCGACCGTCGATGTCCAGCACCGAAACGAACTGAATCCGCTCCCAGCGCCACTCGCCGCTGGCAAGGTGCGTGCGCATATTCGTTTCCTTCTGCTTTTCGCCGTTCCTCAGCGCCTGCATCAGCTGGTTGAACGCGGCGGCCTGCCCGCCGTATTCGTCCCTCGGGCTTCTTTCCATGCAGGTAGAGAAGTGCGCCAGCGTTTCCGGCAGCGCGTGACTGCGCGCGTACGCCGTCGGCAGCGTGATCGTGTCGCTCACCACGTCGTACAGCGCCACGGAGCCGCCCGTCTGCACCATCGCCAGATGCGCGGCCTCCTCAATGACGTGCAGCCTGTCCTCAATGTCCTCTGAATAAATCGCGTAAATCAGCGCCTTGTCATCGCCCACGCGCTCCATCTGTGCGTTCAGATACAGATGCGTATAGCCGCCGCTGCCGTTTCGAATCCGCAGCGGCATGTCCAGCGTGCGCCGCCCCGCCATGCCCTCGCGAATCTTCTCCCACATGCGCGGCCAGTCCTCCGGGTGAACGAACGCCCGCGCGTCGTTCATGTCCACGCCGGCGGGAGCGCCGCCCAGCATGCGCAGAAGCGACTGATTCGCATAGCGCAGGCGCAGCTCGTCTCCGTCCACCTCATACATCCCCGCGCCGCAGGGCAGATGGTTCAGAAGGTCGCGGCGAATGTCCTCCGCGCCCATTTCATCGGTAATGTCGGCAAAATAGCCGTTCAGATAGCGCGTGCCGTCCGCGTCCCGGGTCGTGCGGTAAAACGCGCGCACCCACGCATAGCTCCCGTCGCCGCGCGCCAGACGCGTCTGCATGCTGAACGTTCCCTCGCGCTTCTGCGCCAGCACCAGCAAATGCCAGAACTGACTCGCGTCGTCCTCCTTCATGCCCCACAGCGCGTTTTCGCCGTACTTGCGCAGAAGCTCGCCGCGCTCCATCTGAACGATGTGCGCGAAGCCCTCGTTGATATACACAGGCTCCATGCGCCCGTCGTCCAGACGAATGCGCATGAATCCGCCGGGCGTATCCTCCATGATGCGCGCCAGCAGCGCCCGCTCGGATGTAATCTGTTTTTTGAGCCGGCTTCGCTCGAGAATCACGGTTACATAGTCGACCAGCGACGCCAGATGATCGGCGCGGTGGGGATGCCGCAGGGAATCCTCCACGTTGACGAAGCCGTACAGCTTCCCGCCCATGAATACCGGCGCGGACATGATCGACGTGATTCCCTGCCCGCGTATAAGCCTGATTTCGTCCTTCCAGCTGCTGCCCAGCCGGTTCACATCGTCAACGAGCACATATTCGTTGTTTTCAAACGCGCGGCTCCAGTGCGGGATGGTCGCCAGCGGCACGCGCTCCAGCGGCTCCCGCGGGTTCGGATCGTCCGCCCCGCGCACGGCGCAGGCAAGCGCGGCGCATTCCTCCGACGCGTGAATCTCATACAGATACGCGCGCCGCGCGCCAAAGTACGCGCGCGCGTTTTCCAGCACGGCGCGCAACGCCTTTTCATCGTCGTCCTCCGAGAAGATCTTCCGGGCGGTGCTGTTCAGCATTCGAAGCAGCTCCACGCGATCCTCAAAGCTCCGCTTCGCCTGCGAGTGCCCGCTCACGTTCACCACGCCCAGGAAATACCGGCTCCCGCCCAGTGCGCGCACGGACAGGCGCAAATGCGAGATGGACGGCGGCAGACGGCTGAAATGCGCTTCTCCCTCCGCCATTTCGCCGCTCCGCTCCGCCTTCTCAATCAGCCGGTCGATCGCGCACGCCTCCGCGTCGGTAAGCCGCCCGCGAACATCCTCCCGACACGCCTCCTCCGCGGTAAAAAAGCCGCCCAGCTCCTCTATAAACCTCTGATTTACAAGCTGAATCTGATAGGCGCCGCCCTCGTGCGTAAATACGCAGGCCGCCCCCATAAACGTCTGAAATAGAACCGCAGCCGTCGAAGCCGGGTTCAGAAAATCAAGCCCATCCAATTCGTACGTCTCTCCGCCCATCGTGGCCTCCGCATCCGTCTCAAGCCGGATACCATAAGTATACCATACGGAAGCGCACTTGTATAGCAAAAATTGTGTGTGAAAACCTCTGTTATTCTGCAACTCTTCTCGTTTTTTTCACCGGCTTCTATTGTCTCACCCCCCACAGGCGCTGCCTCTGCCTGTCCCTGCTGGTAACCCGCAATGCGTACGTTCCATTCCTCGCTACCATTAAGGTGCTCCCTCAGGCGACTGAACACCCTTCACCTCCGCCTGCGTAAATGACGCCCATCGTCTATCCTGATCCCAAACGAAGCGCAGACCGCCATGGAACGCTTCGCGAGATTGTATATACAACGTTCGTCCCGCTTCGATCGCGCACCCATAACCGTCCCCATCGAAGCTCCCACGGAAGATGAAAAGATGTCTCGTCTTCCCTCCGCTCACATCACCTGCTGCTTCTGCTTCCATCCCCCTCAACCGCCTGCATATCAGGAATGGATCTGACGATATGGCTCGCAATTGTATCACCCTTTACGCAGCAGACAACACCTCTCCCGTCATCAATGGTGTAGTCGGCAGATATATGCCCAATCCAAGATCGGCATGCGAATTCCCGAATCGGTTTATCATATCCCGTGTAGTCTTTGGATCGTTCTCGCCAAACAAGCCTGCCCTGAGCGGAGAACTTTCTCCGCACCCGATTTATCATATCTGACTTCCACAGCGATTGTCCGATCATTCACCACACACACGATTCATTCGTTTGATGATTTTAAACAGAACCTCATGGTTCGAATCTTTCTTTATGTCAGGCAGCCCCCATCAACGTCAATTTGTTGTTTTGCCTCCAAGCATATGTCTCCGGTAGACATCGCTATCCACGAGAGCATCCTATCCGAACATATTCTCAATAGCAAAAATATCCGCTCATAGCCGACACGGAATTCTCCGTACTGCCAACAGTTACCCCAATCCAACTGCAACCGGGCATTCTACAGAGGAATAAAGAATATCCGCACCGATATAGCTCCCGAACAGGCATTCACGCAAAGGATCAGCACGAATGGACTGTTCCTCATCCAACGGACAATAGAAAAAGAGACCTCCTGTTGTAGAATAAGAAATACGACAGGAGGGCAAATGCATGGCAAGGAAGTACACGAAAGTAGAAGGACTAACAGGTGTCATCCGAGCGAGGAAGGTCGCAGGAGAGACGAACCGAGCGATTGGCGAGAGCTACAGTCTGAGCCTGAAGCATGCAAAAGGGCTCATCAGTCGTCAAAATCGAAAGGAACGGATGCTGGCGGCGGGATATATCCCACGTCCGAAGGGATGGCCGCGGAAGGAAGCGGCCAGCAAGTCAGAAAAAACGTAGACAGACCTATGGCATTCGCCGCGTTCGGCGCTGGATCCAGCGCCAGACCGGAAAGGGCGTGAACCTCAAGGCAATTCTGTGCCTGATGCGAAAGCTGAATCTGCTGTCTGTCGTTCGTCGCCGTCGACCCTATACCCGTTACCAGCAGTCTGTACATAAATACCCTAATCTGCTAAATCGCCGCTTCGATCCGGTACGACCAAATCAATTCTGGGTTACGGATATTACCTACATCCCGATTCCGGGCAGCATGCTGTATCTGTGCGCTGTGCTCGATTTGTATGGGAAGGTTGTATTGAACTGGAAGATTGGCTCTGAAATGTCATCTTCGCTGGTCACCGACACCATCCGTGAGGCTTTGCAACAGGAAAAGGTCACTGATGGACTCGCCCTCCACAGTGACCAGGGGTCTCAATACACATCCAAAGCATACTTCGACCTGACGCAAGCATACTACGTTTCGCCGTCCATGTCCAGCCCCGGATGTCCTTACGACAATGCGGCGATGGAAAATTTCTTTGGCACCTTGAAAACGGAATGCCTGTACCGCGCCCGCTTTTCCTCGCGCGCCGAGGTGGAATAGCTTGTCGCCGAGTACATCCATTTCTATATTTTTGAGCGTATTTCTCTCATAAACAGCCTTACCCCGCTTGAAATTCGGAGCAAGACCGCTTAAAATGGTTTTGTTCTTCAACAGGACTTTTCTTTCTCTGTCTGTTGGATGAGGATCGGTCCAAAAGCTCACACATAACCCGGTTCCTTTTTAAATGAATGGAACTTGCTCATGTTTTTCTTTTCTTCCCGTTGCCAGCCAAATTCTCATCCCATTGTTGGTCGGGTTCAAGGGGCCTCTCCTGACACAAGAACTGCCCAATGGTCTCTTCTGGAACGCAGCCTGCCCGATGGTATCATAAAAGCCCCGACGCTTTTTCAGGCGATCGGGACTTTACGCTCCTCAGGTAGGGCTCGAACCTACAACCCTTCGGTTAACAGCCGAATGCTCTGCCATTGAGCTACTGAGGATTATCGGTGCTGACGATCTCTCATCAGCACCTTTGGAATCCGGCGATGACCTACTCTCCCGGGCCGTTGCCAGCCAAGTACCATC
>OLSB01000123.1_pt1 | contig 87306 bp, 65 predicted proteins | sample 1672071 | NCBI WGS metagenome assembly OLSB01 (sample SAMEA3136642, study PRJEB25190) | human gut metagenome | biome: human gut; feature: human-associated habitat; material: faeces | place: Austria | collected 2013
CGCAGTCAAGGTCGGGTAGTATTTTCTTCGCTTTGCTTCGAAAATCTCCACACCTGCCCTTGACTGCTCTCTTGAGTGGAAATGTGTCACCTATGCTTGACGCTTTAACACATAAAAATGCATAACAGGCGTTGGACTTGTTGCCAATTCTGCTGTTAAGTAGTATAATAGAGTATTGGGAGTGAAATACTCTTACCAAATAATTGAAGGTGTTTATGAGCTATAAATTCAAAGCTAACGATAGAATACATTTTATTGGCATCGGCGGTTGTTCGATGAACGGACTGGCGCAGATCCTTCAGCACCGCGGCTGCATTGTTGAAGGCTCTGACAAGACCACTTCGCCCTTCACCCAAAGGCTTGCAGAAGTTGGTATTCCCGTTCAGATCGGACAATGTGCCGAAAACGTAAAGGACTGCGACTGCGTGGTCTATTCCGCTGCGATTAAGAGCGACAATCCCGAGCGCATCCGTGCAAGGGAGCTTGGCATTCCCGAGATCGAACGTTCGGTCGCGCTTGGCATGATAAGCGAGGGTTATAAGGATGTCATCGGAATCGCAGGGTGTCACGGCAAGACCACGATTACCTCCATGCTTGCGCTCATCAGCGAGTTTGGCGGTATTGATGCAACCGTCCATGTCGGTGGTATGGTCGATTTTCTGCACGGCGGCATCCGTTTGGGCTCGCACGACCTTTTCATTACGGAGGCTTGCGAGTATGTGGAAAGCTTTTTGACCCTGCATCCGACGGTTGTCCTTATCAACAACATAGATAATGACCATCTTGACTATTTCAAGACATTCGATAATATTGTCAACGCTTTCCGCAAGTTCTTGGATCGTATGCCCGAGGATGGACTTTTCATAGGGTGTACCGATGATGCAAGCGTGCGCAGGCTTATCTCGGAATTCAGCGGCAGGACAATAACATATGGCCTTGACACGGAGAATGAGCCGGATTACTACCCTGAAAATATCAGCTATGATGAGCTTGGCTGCGCAAGGTTCGACCTCATGCACAAGGGCGACGGAAACCTTGGAAGGATTATCCTTCACGTCCCGGGAAGGCATAATATGCTCGATGCCATTGCCGCTGCTTCAGCCGCACTAGCCCACGGGGCTGAATTCTCCGCCATTGCGCAGGCACTCGCGGCTTTCCGTTCCGTGCAGCGCAGATTTGAATTCTACGGCGAAAACGCCAAGGGAGTCAGGATCTACCACGATTACGCACACCACCCTGCGGAGATCCGTGCAGCGATCGACTGCGCAATGCGCACCCCTCACAATAAGCTCTATATCGTCTTCCAGTGCAACAGCTTTACAAGAGCGAAGACACTGTTCACGCAAGGTGTTGACTGTTTCTGCGGAGCGGACTATGTGCTTGTGCCGGACATTTACCCCGGAAGGGAAATAGATGACGGGAGCGTTCATGCCCGCGATATGGTTAAAGCTATCAATGATGAGACAGATAATGCTCTTTACATTCCATCCTTTGAGCTTATCAAACAGTATTTGGACGAACATGCCGAAAAGAATGACATCGTCCTTACCTTAGGGAGCGGAGATGTATATAAGAAAACAAGGTTGTTCCTTGATTGATGCTTTCAATAGCCGCGCACGATAAGGCACGGAAACAGAAGCTCAATGCCAATTTGATGGTATCGTAAACAGAAGTATAACGAAAAAACATGCTACGGCTGCATTTCTCGCAGCCGTAGCTTATGTGTCAGCTGATTTATTTGGGCGGTGAGCCGGCTTTCCGATCCCCCGCCGAATTCAATTATTCTGTATACGCAAAAGTCGATCCCAATCTGACATCAAAGCCAAGCGCCCTATACATTCCTTCGTCGCAAGGAGAGCAGCAAACGGTCAGGCTTGAAACGGTATTATCACTGCACCATTGCTGTGCTGCCTGCGCAAGCTTCCTTGCCGCGCCTTTCCTGCGGAACGCAGGTTCGATATAGAAATCATCGAACACGCCGGTATCGGAACAGGCAAAAGTTGAGAAGCATTTTGCAACGCTGCACATTCCTACTGCGCGGTAGCCACGCTTCGCCATAAAGAATGTGATTTTTCCGTCTCGAATCGCCTGCTGCAGCTTCTCCTGTTTTTCCTCCGTCAGCATTTGCTCGCCGATCTCCTTTAGGAATCCATTCTCCAGCTTTTTGAGCTGCCAGTCCTCCGGGTCTGATAGGATTTCGACAGTAATGGGAACTTCATCTTTCGGGGGCAATATCATCAGCGGTTCACCCCACTCGTCGACTCCGTTTTCAACAAAGCCTAAGCTTTCCCAGAAACGGAACCGTCGCTCATTGCTGCCATAGTTCAGTTCTGCATAGAGTGCGCCGTTTTCTCTTGCCCAATCTATGAGCACGGCAGCGCACGCTTTGCCTGTTCCGCTGCCCCGGAACTCCGGATAGACGCAGTATTCCATGATAAAACATTTGCCGTCCTCCGTGTTGAATATGACCGGCATGGCAAAACCTATGTCTTGGCCATTCCTATGGAAGAACAGGTAATGGCAGCGATCCTGCGGCCTATCATGTATCTTTTGCATATGCGCCCGGTATTCGGTATCACTGAGGAAGTATTCTCTGTCCTCGTCCTCCGGGTTTGGGAAGATATCCCGAATAAAATAGATTCGAAGCTGCTGCCAAAACACAGCAATATCCTGTTCCGTGGCTGCTTCACGGATGGTGATTTAGTTTTTCATTTTAGTCCTCCGATAATTCTATTGGAGGGTTAGGAAGCGTGAACCCTCCGTACACGACTCATCTTCATATAAATACCACCCTTTCCGTCTATGACATTAATTTGAATTCTGCTATATTGCAGCAATGGAGCTTGCATTAGTATCGCAGCTCCATCATTCAGCTATGAATCAGTCGCTTGCCAAGTCGTTAAAGTCGTTAGCCTGTTCAACTCCGACCCTTGGGCCGACGCGTCCTGCAAGCATGTATTTATCCTTTATCGGGTCGTAGAAGAACTGCTTTATCAAGCGCAGGTTTTCTATTGCGCCCGTCGACGGAACATGCGTTCTGGGTCCGGTGCAGGCATGTACCCTATCTCCAATCTTGATATGTCCCTCGTCCAAATAGTAGATACCGATATCCTGCTTAATTGCCTCGAGAACATCGGCTTCAAGCTTGTCTATATCAAAATCCGGCTTTTCCGTAAATTCAAGAACAAATCCGTGTTTGATATCGCCATGATGGCAATTCCTCATGTACTTCTCAGGCAGATATATCTCGCAGAGATCTTCTGCCGAATGCGCCATACGCCTGTACACGATTGATCTTGCGACCTTTCTGTGTATCTCACCCGGAAGCGGACCAAATATCGTCGGACGGTTAATGATTATTTCCTCGCCTACCCCGATCAGCAGGTTTGCATTCGTTCCGAGGAACGGGAAAATCATGTCAAAATGCTCAACTATAACACGCTTGCCATTCTTAACAGCACGCAGTATCGCTTCCGCCAGCGTATGCATCTGGGTGAAAGCGGCCTCAAAGCGAATGTCCACATGATATGTGTGCGCAGTAAAGAAGCCTTCATCGTCCTGATCCAACAGCGGAAGCGGACGCATATTCACGCCGTTATCGTCATTGGTCAGTTCAAGCCCCGGAAACATTCCCTTGATCAGCATACTCTTACCCGATCCGGCTTCACCTATTATGCCGATGAGCTTGTCATACGGGCTCAGATACATCTGCGCTATCTGCATACCAAGATCATAGATCCTATCCCTGCCCCTTGGCGCAAAGAAGACGCTGTAATAGTGACTGTTCTGCATTTTGCCTGAAAAAGACATATTCTTACCAACCTTCTATTATAACAGGGACAGCTATCCCCGATGATTCTTGCAAATTCATTATAGTATAGCTATCGATTATTTGCAAGCCGCATTTCTTGGTAGGCTGTTGCTCACTAAATTATTATTCCTCGTATTCATCATTCTCGCTCGGTTCTTCTGCAACAATATTGAAAGAAAACTGATTTTTCTCAACACCGAATTCTAACAACAAATTATCAATAAATCGGATGCAAGACGATGCCGACAGATTGGCCTCCAAGTAAATTCCCTCTGTCACTTTCCACGGCCAACGCATACGCGATCCATCTAGATTCAGATGTACGTGCTTGCGCTTTGTAGAGTTGAAAGAATAATTGTTTTCTGCCAACTCTCGCAATTTCCCCGGTCTTTTCTTGTCAAGCAGCTTTATAACATCTAGCAACATAAGCGCATACTTATTTTGACGATACGTTTCACCGAACAGTTTGAAAGAAACTAACTTTTTTCCGGTGACTGCATCATAACTATCTGAAGTCAATGTTTCTATATACTCAAATTCTATTGATTCATCCACAACGCGATCAATTCTGTATCTTGTCGAAATTATTCCGGCAAGTCGTTTTGCCCTGGCTTTGATGTCCGAAATGTTCCAGCTTTCTTTGTCTAGAACATCACTGTTCAAAACAACTGCCTTTGAGTTTTCACGAATAATATCCCGTTTCTCAGCAAAGCTTTTGTTTGATAATTCAGAGTTATATCCGGTAACGGAAAGATTGCCAAGCGTGTGGAGATATTCTTCATGTTCTTCAGGGCAAATGTGGCTCCAATCTGCACTCAAAGTTTGCGGCATGATATGCTCGATTGTAAGATTCTCGGCCTGCAAGACTTCTTTTCCGTCTCCATTTTCAATATCCAACAGAAGAAAACGGCACAGTGCGTTGTTACCATAGATATTTGTCTTTTGCAAAGACCTCTCAAATTCTGCCGCAGAAGGAATGGCATCTTTTGAAGAAACCGTAAACAAAAACTTATTGAGTGTTTCATAATACTTTTGTTTATTGGAAGCCACCTTAAAAATGCGGTTGTAAAGATATGTGAACAACCCACGCAAAGTGTTGGAGGGAACACCGCAAACCATTCTGCGTAAAAGGTACGCAAGAATGAATTGCAAGATTCTTTCCACAGTTTCTTCAATAATAATACCCTGATGATAATCATCAAATACATGAAGCAAGAAGGGATAACATGTGGTTTGATTTAGCACTCGCAAACGATATAGGAGCTTGTTGATTTTTTCTGAATATTTATCACTTCCGTAGACAAGGGCTCCGAAAATCTCTGCGTAATATCGAAGCTCTTTCAAAATGCTTTCCTGTGAATAACCGCTGCCCCTAAACAACTTCACAAAGCCATTGTACAGCTGTCTGCTGTTTATGGGTTTACTTGTCTTATAGACGATATACTGCATAAAGAACGCGTCCAAGTTGGAGTAATCCATCTTGTTTCTAAGCGTCTTTTCAATGTACAGCCAGTAATTCTCGTAAAGTTTTTCCTGGTCATCCGCATTCATCAACAGGTAGTTTCGGATGAGGTCAGCGTTAGATAGCTCAAGTCCAGTGGAATTAATGCTTTCAAAAATTACTTGGGGATCATCCTCTCCTTTGGTCAGAACAATCTCAACAATCTCGAGTTTCGTAAGCGAATCCAGTATCTGAGACGGATTGATACCCTTTTCTGTCCATCGTTCAAAACGCTCTTTACACAGCATGAAGTTTTGGTAAATATGAGTATCATCATCCATTTCATCAATCTTTCCCTCCAACAGAAGGAGAAACTGTTTGTTGTCCGTTTTGATAGGCTTCAATTTAACTTTGAATTCCTCGTCGCAGTATTTATTATGTAGATACTGTTCTTCAATTTCGTGGTAGCAATCATCGCCAGCATTTTCTGCTACTACAGAAAGCGCTTTCAAAATAAGCATTAATGTTGTCAGACGCTGCTGACCGTCTATGATGATATATTCCTGTAATGCAAAACCACCGCTCTTGGCAGCCATAAAGACGATTGTTCCAAGAAAATGCTTGTCACCACTTTGTATGATTCCGTAAATATCGTCTAGCAGACGGTTACAGTTCGTTTCTGACCAGTCATAATTGCGCTGATATACCGGAATACGGAACATAACTTTATTTGTTCCAATAAAGTCCCTGAGCATCCAGAGTTTATTTGCATCCATTTTTTACCTCACTTCAATATATACTTTTCAACCATGCCTCTGCTTATTATGGCAATCAGTCCATTTTCATGTACTTAATGAAAAGCAGTGGTCTCTCGTCTTTCTTATTCAGCAGCTCCTGCAGTTCTATCTATGGACATACATCCTTGTCATTTCTTCCTCTCCATCCCCTTGGACCAAACACAGGAATTCCCATCCGTAACGCTCATAGAATGAATCATGGTCTGTGACGAGGTAGAGGGTCTCTATTCCCATATTCCTCATATCGCCGCGAACAAAGTCCAGCAGTTTTCCTGCAATACCTTGCCTGCGGTATTCCTCCTCCACATACAGCGCACACAGGTTGGGCGTCAAATCAGGTCTGTCGTGAAAATCATTGGCAATTATGCCGCAGCCGGCAATTATCCTGTCCCCATCTACGACATTGTACCACTGCGGAACTGCGTTGTCGCCGCTCAGGCAATCGTCCATGCTTTCAAGATATGCTTCGATGGGAATATTGAATTTGCTGTTAAACCATTCGGCCGCCCTCTGCTTCATTTCGGGGCAGTCAATGAGCCTGACGATCCTGTACATCCCTTTCTCCTTTTCACGCTTCAATAACTGTTTTACTATATCTTACTCTATGATAAGTATGCCTGCCTCAATCAGCTTTTCCGTGAATTCATGTACATCCGCAGTCAATGTCTCTCTGTCGATCTCATATTCCTGCAGTAGCCTGTCGACTATTTCATGCTCCTCCAAGCCATCACAGTAAAGCTCATATATGGCAGCGGCGGTCTCGGACATGGGAAACACACCGTTAAGCTTCATGTTTTCGCTTCCGACCGGAACCAAAACATGGTCGCCGATTATCTCCCTATGAATAAAGCCTTTATTTATTTTCATTGATCTCCTCCTTGCAGTACTTCTGCCTTATCAGGCCATGAAACGTCTTTGTAAATGTACAGACATACTCCGGCGGCTTAGAAAGATTCCCCGTCTCCGCCAATCCGCATGCGGCGCACATCACGCAATTCTTGCGATGAGAACAGCTCATGCACTCAGCGGGAAGTTCAAGTTCATTCGCATCGGCTCTGGTCAGTTCCCACGCTTCCTCAAAGCCTCGTTTTTGAACATTATACCCTTCGCATGGAAACATTCCGCACGGAAGTATGCGGCCATCCCAAGTTATCCAAAAAGCGGTGCGTCCTGCTCGGCAATGCATGGGTTTGCCCTCGCTTCCTGTGCACTCCTCATGCTCATCGCCTATTCCGTCGATGGATCTGATAAGCTGTTCCGGACTCATAATCTGTTCGCGACACTCCAGCATATGCTTAGCCGCATCCTCGGCAGTGAACCTATGCGGTGCAGCTCCGAATTCGCTGCCCTCTATTCGTACCGGCGGATACATATACGCTGATGCCTGAATGCCCAGCCCCTCACTTCTGGCAAAAGCATGTATGGCTTCTATTTCAGAGACGTTGTACGGCGTGATAGATGCGTTTATTCGTATCGGAACGCCGGCTTCATGCAGTCTTCTTATATTTCCTGCAACGACTGAGAACTTTGCATTGCCGCACAGCCTTTCATATGCTTCTTCACTTCCGCCATAGAGGGAAATATTGAGTCTGTTTGGAGGGTTCTTGACAAACAGCTCAAACAGCTCATCGTCGATAAGTGAACCATTGGTATTTACGGATAGAACAAGCCCCATATCCTTCAATCCGCAGTAGATCTTTGGAAAGTCCGAGCGTATCAGAGGCTCTCCTCCGGTGAGAAGCAAAAACAGCATTCCTTTTTTAACGGCGGCTTCACCTATCTCCAGCCACTCGTCTGCGTTAAGCTCCGGCCTGTTTGTCGGTTGATGAATATAACACATTTTGCAATTAAAATTGCATCTGGGCGTCAGCTCAAATGTTCCCGAGATGGGCAGACCGAGCTTTGAGCCTTTGGAGTGCAAGTAAGCAGCCCAATATGGCTCCCCGTTAATCAGTCTATCGTCAACGATCATAGGTACCTCTCCAGGTATTCAACGGTATTTGGGTCTAATTCGCAGTTGAATTCGATGATAGGCACGCTTGATATGAGCTTGCTCACAAGTTCAACTGCGTTTTTCATCTGGTCCTCGCTGGTTCTGTCTATCATTACTTCGCTGAGAATGCGCGCAAATGGTTCAACGCCGCTGATACGACGCGCTTGGTTCACCTTAGCCTGTCCAAGCAGCACAACCGCCTTAATCGGAGCGGTAACGTTTTTACAGTAGCCGCTTGAGCCGCTCAAAAAGCATCCGTTTGCGAAGAAAAGAGTATCGCGAAGTGAAACTATCGTTCTGTCGCCGTTGATAATTTCAGCGCCGCGCTCTTGTTTCCAAAACTCTGCCTGTGTGCTCTTCCCCGTGCCGCTCGGAGCGGAAAATACTATAGCTTTTCCATCCGTCAGGACGAATGAGGAGTGAAGCATAAACGCACCTTTTTCAGTCATCAGTGCAGGAGCATTAGCATCATTCAGTATGCAGAGCGGATACGCTTTCTTCGCGATAGATGGTTTGTACAGCAGCTTGATGATATTTCCGTCACGAGCAACATGCTTGTAGTCCTCTTCGTGCTCATAGTCTTGCACTCTTCCTGCGTTTACATCTATAATGAAATCCGGCTCAGCACCATGGACCTCGAAGCTACTAAACTGCTCAGATTCTGCCATCTCCCAAGGCACAACTATTTTGAATACGATCCCTGCGAAGGAGTAAAGCTTATTCTGCATCATAGTCAACAAACATAACCTGACTGTATCTATCGCTGAAATGGGGCGCATATCCCGTATATGTCGCACCGGCGTCAATTCCTCCTTCGACTCTGACTCGATAGGTTATTCCGCCAACGAGTATTCCTGAGTCATAGTTCTTATAATAGACATAGAAGCTGCCGTCAATGCGCTCATCGGTGATGTTCTTTACATAGATTATGTTATCGCTTGCCGTTATCTCAAGCATATCCTCATGCCTGCTCGGGGCCTTGTCAAATGCCACATATTGCTCGACAACTCCCGAAATTTTCATCGCCCTGACCGGAGCGGTCTTCCTGTTGATATCAAAGGCCCGTATAGTAGAATGCGGCGGCACAGTGCTGAGTTCAAAGCAGTACTGTACTCCGTCGCAATACAGGCTAACCTTGGCGTACTGGATATACTGCTCCGAATTGTTCACAAATGTGGCAGAAAGGAAATTGCTGACCATATCATTGCTTCCGTCCTCAAAGAACAGACCCGAAACACGCGCAATGTACTTGAGCTGTAAGCCATTCGTCAGGCTCAGCACGGAGCCGTTTTCTACAACGACCTGCTCCTCTTCCGGAACGAACGGGACCTCGGTAGGCTCTGGTGTTGGCTGTTTGTTGCCCGATAGGCCGCTTGCCAGCACTCCTATAAGTGCCAAAAACGCAGCTGCGGAAATAACCGCAATTATAATTCCAATTTTCTTGCTCATATTAGGAATTTACCCCGCCGTTTAAGCGGGGTAATTGTCGCTATTCTAAATTAGGAATGGAAAATCCTTGATCCAGCAATGGGAACATGATAGCAGAATTCGCTTTCATCACCATTCTGCGGAGTGACCGAGCATTTATCTAACGATAGGAAAAGAAGAAATCCGCCTCCCAAGTCGTATGTGCAGGTTGAAGCACTGCCAAAGTTAGTGCTTACAGTTAACGAACAGTCCCCGGCCGCTTTTACGCCAAAATTCACGAAAGCAATTTCAGGCTTCGAATAATTCTTCATTGGTTACCTCCAAATAATCGAGTAAGTACCGGGATGGGTGTTACCCACCCCATTTTATCAGAGCATGAAACCGCTCAGTCAGCTCCAAGCACATGGCGCATCAGGACGAGAGCGTCATACGAGCTGACAGTGCCGTCGCCGTTAAAGTCAGCCGCCTTGATCTTCGATCCCTTGAGTTCTACCAATCCGAGGGCATAACGCATTACGAGAAGAGCATCAAATGTGTTGACATTACCATCTCCGTTTACATCGCCAATGGTATAGTCGCCATAGAGATAATCGAGATGCTCGACCGCAGCCTCAATGCCCCTGACATCGCAGCAGGCAACGATGGAATTTTCGTTCTCCTGAAGCAGCGCATTCGGATCGGCGGAAGAATCGGTAGTTGTTACAAATCTAACGCCGTCGTTCGATGTCACCTTGATATTGGTAATCGAAATGACACTGCTCGTGCCCTTAGTCGCAGGATTGCTGAACATCAGATCTGAAGAAACATAGTACGTCTTTCCGTTAATAGTTGTAGTTGACCATGAAATATTCTTCAGCTCATAGTACATATCGGCAGTCGTTGAAAGATCGTTGACCAGAGTTAATTCGATCCAAGGATCTGTTACATAAGTCGATACATTCTTCTGCGACAGTGCCAGCTTTCCTGAATTACCAAATGCAAGCTTTGTACCAATCATGAATCGAGCGTTGCTCGGATCCTTATCGGTCATGAGCCTGAAATAGACTCCCTGTCCGGGTGCGAGATAGATCTCATTGTTGGGGCTGGGATTCAGGTAATTGAATGAATAGCCTTCTGCAGGAGCAGTTACTTCGCCCATACCGTCGATAAATATCGCTCCTGTAAAGGTATATGTCGTTCCATTCTGAACACCGCTTCTGCTGAAAACGAAGTCCCTGAAACGTACGAAGTCAGGATTTGCTTCACCATCGCTCTTGTATGCAGCTTCTGCCGTCTCATTTCCCTTTGCAGGGTCGTAAATACGTATCGCATCGAGGTAAACGGTGTAGCTGTCACTTCCGGTATGATTAAAGCTACTGTTATAGATTACCTTTATCGTTACGGTGTATTCGCCATAAGCAAGATCGGAAACCTTTATGACGGGTACCTGCCAGACACCCGGCGTGCCCTCAGAGGGTACCGCAGTCCAGATACCGTTATTATATGTATAGCCATAATAAGTATCAACGATCAGGCTCTTTACAAGCCCTCCACTGCTGTTCTCGACCTGAACGATCATAAGTCCGCTTGTGGAGTCGGTCTTGGAAATTACATCAAAGCCGGTTCCTTTGAAGGTAAAGCTTGCGGAAGGCGGGTTTCTGCTATCTGTAGCTTCATTAACCGTTACCTTATGATAGCCGTTCATGCTGAAGGCAAGCTCATCATCGTATATCGGATCATAACCGTAGAGGTTATTCGCGTCAAGCTGAGGATTGCTGTTATAGCCGGGACGGTCCTGAGCCTGTTCGGGGGCATTGTTGGCTACGGCACTCCATTCCGCTGAGTAAGTAACAAAGCTGTCCTCGTAATAGACGGTGGTTGCCGGAATTATGGTGAGGTTAGCGTAATAGTAGGTATCAACAGTTGCGCCTGTCGAGTCAACATACGGACACCTAACAGCATATGCAAGCGTCTCAACACCATTGATAAACGAATTGAGCTGATAGCTGATAGTACCCCTTGCATTGTCTGTGACAACTGCTTTTCCATAAGTGCCCTGCTTTTCCGTGCCAAATCCACTGGCAAGTGCAACACCGGTGGTGCTGTCAAGGAGGGTACCCTCTGCCTTGGGCCTTTCGTCCTCAGATGCAACGCCTGCAATTGCCTTATCGTTAATCATGCTGAGAAGATCATTCTCCAGCACGTTGACCGTAACGGGCAGACCATAGTCAACAACTATAGTATCGTCTCTTGCTCCAACTCGATAAACCACAGCGAACCAAACGGTAGTGTTGCTGCAATTTGCACCTGTAGCGGTCGTGCTATTGCTGAAGTTCGATCCGCTATAGCCGGTAACATATGTGGTTGCGGCTTTATCGGTACCTTTGGTAATGCTCCAACTGCCATCGGACATACCGGATCCCGCAGTTACGCTATAAGTAGAAGCAGCGTCGTATAGGGTAAGCCCATATGCTTCGGCAAGCTCAGAAGCATCGATGTTGACCGTGGACCCAAACCTGAATTTCTGGTACTGAGTAGGATCAACGGCAGCGATCCTGTTGGCAAAGCTGCCCGTCTGGCCGCTTACCAGATTGATGATGGGCTTGCCGCTCTCATCAACATAATAGAACGCATATCTTACGACCGCAGAACCCCAGGGGAGCTCGGGAGAAACGGTATCCTTCTTACACTTTGTACCAAGATAGTTGGTATAATGGAGGATCGCTTCCGTATTGGTGGGATAGATGCCATCCGCAACGCCTGTCTGGTTATTATCAAGAATGGAATTCTTGAGATAGACATTATAGCTCAGTGCGATCTCGTCCTCGGTTATATCACCGATAATCCAATAGAAGGTATAGGGTGCAAGCTGTTTAGTCTCGGTTGCACCGGACTGCGCCGTGGCGAAGTTATAGCCACAGAAAACAGCGTTGTCAACTCTGATACCATAGCCCTTTCCAACATCATGGTGCATCATAATTCGTACTGTCTTTCCTTCATATCCGGAAAGGTCGACAGTGCAGGGGTGCATGAAATTATAGTTATCAGAAGTTATGGTATGAGTCAGCTTCAGTGAGCTTGTCTCCCATCCTCCGTCAATTTTTTCTTGTACGTAGAACTTAAGCTGATCACCCACTGCACCGTACTTACTTGAATAGTAGAATACATCAATCGTAAAGTTACCACCTGCCGCAGGTACTCCAATCTCGGGAGTGTACAGCTTGGCGTTAGGTGTGTAAATAGTACTTCCGTTACAGCTTCTGGAATATATATTTGTTGAATTATACGTCCACCCTGAGCCGGTGCCGCTGCTGCTGTTCTCCTTTGTCCAGCCCTCACTGAAGGGATCCGTCGAGAAGGAATAGGACCTCATGGTATAAGGATGCTGTTTATCGGGAACATCAGTCACAACCGTAGTATCCATAACCGGAACAGTGATCTCCTTAGTGGTTGATGAAAGATTGTAACGAAAATACTTTGCAACGATAACGCCGTTGTCTATAATGTTGGTTGTACCCGAGCCGATCTGATCTGAGTATGCCTCGCTGCCGTCGCTCTTAAAGGTAACTGTCTCGATAACAACGGGGTCAATACCATCTATACGCTGACCAACATAGCTGTCAATGTTTTCAGCAGTAAGGGTGATCGAACTGCCGCCGATGGTGAAGGTCTTTCCTACATCGGACTTTCTGACAACCGTATACCTCTTGACCTGGATAGTCTGTTTATTGGTACCGTGATCTCCGGTCTGAAGCTCAAAGGCTTCGCCCATGGTATCTTCATAATATGCATATTTTGCCGCGGTCAGAACCTTGCCGACGATGGATTCAAATGCTTCTGTAAGATCCGATGCGGAGTCAGCGGAATAGCTGTAACCATCTCCGCTTGAGAGTCGGGAAAGTACCTTTTTCTGGTCATCAACAGTCAACTCTATCTGAGTATCCTCCGACAAACCAAAGCCTATAGTATACAGTTCTGCTCCGAGACCATTGACATTAAACATATGGTCATCACCAATAATATGAACATTTTCCGTTCCGGCAGTATGGTGATCCGAACTCATATCAACAATGGAATACTCGCTTTTTGGGTTAGCCTTTATCGCCTCGGCATACCAATGCTTGCGGCCATTGTTTTCGTTCATATACAATGTGTTTGATCCGGATAGAATATTACAGGTGCCGCTTCCGGTAATAAAGTTTTTCCAGTTTGTATTCGCAGCCTGCCAGGATGAATAAGTTGAATCGGAAGTGCCGGGATTCGACCAGTAATCCTTTACAAAGAAATTGAACTGATGCGGAGCACCGTCCGACATAAAGATGACAACGATATCTCTTTCATCATGGTTTTCATCATTCTGAGCCTTCTTTGCCTTTGCAAGCAGATAGGCATAGCCAAGGCCGGCATCATAATTGGTGCCTCTACCTGTCTCCACTTGAATAGACGAAAAGTCATTTCCGACGAGTGAAGAAACGGGAACAAACGCAGCAGCATTAAAATGGCCTTTACCCTCTGCCTGATCATTCGATGTCCCTGCATTGGGTCCTGTATAGACGTTGCCCTGACAATAATCTGGGAAGCCTAAGCTGCTGGCAGTCAACTCTTCGTCGTCTTCAAACCTGTTGGTTTCTTCATACGCAAAACTACTGCTTGTGCTGGTCGTATGTCCATTGAAATCAGCGATTGCCACATTGACATCGGGAAGCTCGCCGCTGACATTCGGAGTCGAAAGTGTATTTACCAGCTTAACCAAGGATTCGCGCAGAACCTCAATTCAGGTTTTTCCGGTTGAGCCTACGGTTTCAGTCATTGAGGTTGAAGTGTCAACGATAATTACAATGTCTACGCCCTTGTTTGATGGAACACCTTTGGCAGAAAGCTCGACATTTGCGAGACCAGTATTAAACCAGTCAATACCGCTGGCTGTCTTGTTGACCGATATCGCACCGGGCTCAGGATAGTCCGGATAGTCAAGAGAATAGATGTTCAAAGTGTAGTTCGCATAGGTAACCGTTCTGCCGTCAATAGAATTGTATGTTACGGTACAGCCGGTATACAAGCCAGCATCGCTAAAAGTTTGACCTGCAGGAGGAGTTACCATGCCGAAGGTAACGTCTACGGTTTCGGAAACGGTTTCTCCATCAATAGTATAGTTAATATACATGGTTGAACCAACGAGAGCGGAGGAATCCGCACCGAGTGCAACGCTGCCGGAAGGGGTTACGGATACGGTAGGCGCAGCGTTATCGACAATATAAACCTTTATGCTGCCAATACTAACGCCTCCATATGTTACATCAAGTGTATATGTTCCGTTCGTGCCGGGAGTGACGCTGCCGCTAAAGCTATAATCCTCTGTAAGTTGAGCGTCGGCATGAGCTTGATCCGCAACATTGCTGACCCAAACATTCAGGTTTGCCCTGATCATTTCTTTGATAGCTACATCGGTCAGGCTGCTGCTGTTCTGAAGGACATAGGTTGTTTTTCCGGACATGGCCGCATACTCAGTGCTGCTGATGGTCCAGTCTCCGTATTCATAGATATAAGTATTGTTTGAGCTGACCGAAGTCGCTGCAGCAAAGGAGCTTCCGTTATAAATGAGGTAATAATCATTCGTTGAGTTATAAACGCAATCACTATATGTGAACACACATACATATCGAGTAGAAACGCTAAAACTAGTAGTGGTTGACTGATACAAATAGTAGCTTGAATAACTCGAATGTGTATTATTCAAATAACCGTCTGTCGTATATAGCCAAACATTTATCTCGTCAGTATCAGTGTCAATGGAACCTTCATATGTAACAAACTTCTCTCCGCCGATTTCTGTTATGCCATTACTGAGTGGTCCCAGATAGTATCCGTAACTGCTATCGTATCCCATTCCTAATGATTTAGTCGAGTCAGTAGCCTGATTGCTTGCAAGAATCTGATACTTCTTTCCTGCGGTGAAGCTATTCACCAATTTGTATCCGGTAACCGTCTGCGCACCGCTGATCTGAATCCAGCCGTCAGTCGGTATCGCAGGAGATTTGGTTTCCTCGGCCTTGCCGTAGGGGAGAGCTTCGGCAAGCGCGGCCATGGGCAATACGCCAACGGCCATTATGACACATACGAGGAGTGCCAATAGTTTTTTCATTATTGAGTTTTTCACATCAACGTCCTCCTTCAGTCCGTTAAGGTTTGGTTTGATCCCATATATCAATCCAAGAGGGGACGAGCCTCCCGGAGTAAAATGGTTATCCGCCCGCCGCTAAGCGTCGGGCTTTGCATCCCATGGATGCTTGTTTTCAGCTGATCTTGCCAATAAGCGAAATTGCGTGCGCCGTCTCTACGTTCATGCAAAATTCAGCAAAATTGCATAGTTGCAGGATACCCAGATAGGCTCTTATAGCATAACATACACGCCTGAATTTGTCAACATAAAAAACGAGAATTTCTATAAATTCGGTTCGAAAATAGCATTCGTCAGACAGCGAAGCGCACATTTGTTGTTTTATAGTTAATCAAATGTGAGCAAAAATATACTTTAGTGGGGGGTGTTCCGGCTCTGCACGGCGTATCGTCTGAAAAAGTCAAAGATTTCCGCCTCAGCAGATTTGAAGTTTATCTCAGGCATAATATGGGACAGTTATTTCGGCAAAATATGCATATGTTTGAACTATTCATGACCGGTTTTGTCACAAGCTCCATAGATATATTAACACTTTAGCCATAATCGATAATATAATATTTGGAAGATATTGACATATGCCTGCTTACGATATAAAATAAATCATGAAATTGACACATTTGTTTCAACAATGTGTCAATATGCCGCATTTGCGGCTAATTCTCTCATAGGAGGCAATACTAATGAAAACACGCAAAATCATCTCCCTTGTCCTTGCTATGATCCTTGTTTTCGCTCTCGTCCCCGTCGCAACCCTCGCTGAGGGCATCGACAGCATGGCGAACGAAGTCAAAGGCATGCGCAAGCTCGACAACGTATGGGCAGAACTTGAAGCAGTCGAAGCCGCTGCTCTCAAGAACAGCACAGCTGACCGTACCCAGGTCATCAATGCAGTGTACCTTGCTGCACTGAATAACCCCAATGTCGATAAGGACAGCTTCTCCGACTTTACGAAGGATGGCTTCTTCTTCACCGTTGATGGTATGTACAATGCATACAACTTCAGGCTCCGCAACGAGCTTGACACCAACTGTGATTCCGTCCCCGAAAGCGAAAGGACCATATTCGTTCCCGGCACCAGCAAGGATGCGGCTTCCAAGAACGTTCTTCTCGTAGCTCCCTACTACGGCCACGACTCCAGCTTTACCGATCAGTACAAGAATGAAGCTCAGTCCATTGCAAACGCTACCGGCGGTAGCTACACTCTTATCCAGTCCACCAATGCAACCGGCCCCGCTATCGCCGCTGCATATCCAGACAAGGGCGTTATCATCTATGACAGCCACGGAGTTCAGTCCGGTACTTCCTCCTATCTCTGCCTGACCACAAATACCGGCATCACCACCACCGACTACAACAACGGTTGGGCTGTTAGCAGCGGTTCGGCTGCCTACATTGATGGCCGCTACATTCAGAACCATATCACCTCTTCCCTCGCTAATCCCTTTGTTTGGATGGCTATTTGCGAAGGCATGAAGAAGGAAGGTAAGGGCACCACCGGTACCGCGCTTCTCGCAGCAGGCTGCGGCGCAGTTTACGGCTATTCCCAGAGCGTTTCCTTCACCGGCGACTATAAGTACGAAGCATGCTTCTGGACTCAGATGAAGAACGGTGCTACCGTTGCCGAAGCTTTCCAGACCATGAAGAACACTTATGGCGTGCCCGATCCCGTTTCCGGCGGCGACGCATACCCCATCGTTATGAGCGATGTCGATGCATTCCCCTCCAACCCTGACTCCGAGCAGACCGTATACTGCACTTGGAAGCTCTTTGGCAGCACCGATCCCGTTGCGGTTACAAGTATCAGCCTCAACCCCACTTCCGCTGAAGTAGGCGTTGGCGCTACCGCCGCTCTCTCTCTGACTGTCAACCCCTCTGACGCTTCCGATTACACCGTAGCTTGGAAGACCAGCAATTCCTCCATCGCTACCGTTTCCGGCTCCGGCAATACGGCAACCGTGACCGGCGTTGCAGAAGGCACCGCTACCATCACCGCTACCGTTACCGATAACGTCGGCAACACCACCTACACCAAGACCGCTACCATCAGCGTAGTTCCCTTCACCGGATGGATGAAGGTTGATACTCTCACCTCCGGATGCACCTATATCATCGTTGCTTCCGATTGCTCCTATGCTGTCGGCAACAGCGCAGTGACCAACAGCCATTACCTCAACGGCGTTGCCGTTACCGTAAATGACGACAACACTCTCACCCTCGGTTCTTCCGTAAGTGAAAGCGCAATCTCCTGGGTTGCTACCAGCTCCGGCAGCGGTTGGACATTCTACAACGCTGCAACCGGTAAGTACATGGGCCTTGACTCCAGCGAGTACATCTATCCCTCCAGCACCGCTCTTGCCTGGCTGTATGATTCCAACTATTATCTCAACAACCAGACCGACAGCGAAGGCTACTACTATCTCTCCTATGACAGCACCAACTCTCGCTACACCACTTCCAAGAACGGTACTGCCATCAACTTCTACCAGTATGTAAGCTCCGGAACCGTTTCCACTCCGGAACCCACCGCTACCCCGACTCCGGCTCCCACCGCAGCTCCGACCGCAGCTCCGACCGCAGCTCCGACCGCAGCTCCCACCGCAGTTCCCACCGCAGTTCCGACCGCAGCTCCGACCGCAGCTCCCACCGCAGTTCCCACCGCAGCTCCCACTGCTGAGCCCGTTGGCGACACTTGGGTAAAGGTTGACTCCCTCACCGCAGGCGGAACTTACATCATCATTGACAGCGGCTGCAGCTATGCTGTTTCCAATAACACCGTTTCCAGCGGCCGTTATCTCGCTCCCGTTGCGGTTACCGTTAACAGCGATGGCACTCTTACCATCGGTTCCTCCGTCGACGTTGACTCCATCTCCTGGGTCGTTGGCGGCAGCAGCTCCGGCTGGACATTCAAGAGCGTTGGCAGCGGCCTGTACATGGGTCTTGATTCCAGCGAGTACCTCTCCGTAGTTTCCAATGCTCATGAGTGGGTAATCACCTCCGCAGGCTACCTTGACAACCAGACCGACAGCGCAGCCTATTATTACCTCTCCTACAGCAGCAGCGGCACTTCCAGGTACACCACCTCCAAGTCCAGCACCAGCCTCAATGCGATCAGCTTCTACAAGCTTGTATCCGCCACTGAGCCCGATCCCACTGCTGAGCCCAATCCCACCGTTGAACCCACTGTAGCTCCCACAGCAGCTCCCGTTGCTCAGGATATGTACGTACCCGTTGATACCATCGACACCACCGGCACTTACATGATCGGCTTCGTCGTAGGCGATGAGGTTTATGTAATCATGAACTACAATCCCTCCGGCAGCGGCAACAGCAACTACTACTACAGCTACAGCTACAACTACTATGGCTACACCACTAAGGCAGTCATGGACGGTGAGAACATCGTTGGCGTAGAGGGCCGTGTCACCGATCCCGCATACTGCACCTGGACCTTCAGCTCCACCACCGGCGGCAGGATCAAGAGCACCTACAGCAGCAGGTATCTCGTTGCTTACTCCAGCAGCAACTATTCCGACCTCTATCCCGGCACCAGCAGCAGCTACAGCAACTGGGTATACTCCGCAACGAATCACACCCTGAGCTACAAGGTAAGCACCTCCGTCACCAAGTATGCAACATACAAGGCATCCGTAGGCAGCTATTCCAACCTCTGCTATGCTCCCACCAGCGCAACCACCAACAGCTACGTACAGATCTATAAGTACGTTCCTGCTTCCAGCGCAAGCGTAGTTGAGGCTCCCGTATTCAGCTTTGCAAGCGTCCCTGCAATCGTTGGCAAGACCAACACTGCATTCTAATCGATACATTCAGCATCTGTCCGTCGCGGATTCCTGCGGCGGACAGTGTTGACAGTTTCTCACTCATTCGCATTCATACGGCATTTCCAATACGGCGATTTCTATTGCCAAGTTTATAAACCCTAAATGTGAAATTAAATAAACTCTGCTTGCGGTATTTTCTTACTTTACCGCAGCGCATCGAGACCATCAGGAGGAACATCAACTAATGAAAAGGATTCTTAGCATTGTACTCGTGCTTTGTCTGACGCTGGCAGCTTTGCCTGCTTTTGCAATTGAAACCAAAGCACCCGCTCAGAAAACCGTCAATAACGGTGATATCGTCATCGACGAAGATTCTACAGGCGGCTATACCGGCGATTATGTCGTCATCTATAACCCCAGCACATCATCTTCAACATCCTACTCGACCGGCACCATGACCGGACTTATCGAAACCTCGGTTGCTTCAGCCACAGCAAGCGTAAACAGCATAGGCGCATTGCCTAAGAACTACATCATTGATGTCGATGCAAAGCTTGCGAGGGAAGCAAAAACCGCGGTAGCAAATCCTGCCCCGGCAGACACCAAAGCTTCATATAGCGTTGGTTCCACAAAGACCTTCAGCATCTATTCTTCGTATTCACCCACCGGCAGCAGCTCTCTGCAGTTCAAGGTTCTTGCCGTCGGCGAGCACTGCTACATTTGGACTCCTACATCCACCAACAGCAATGTTCACCCTATCAACACTACCATTGCAGAAACCTGCGCAGCGGAATTTGACTCCAAGTTTGATCTTATGCAGTCATCCTTCGGCAACCACACCAACGGTACCAGCGGTGACGGTAAGCTCCATATGCTGTATTACAACATCGATGATGGTTGGTCCGGCAGCGGCGGCTATATCGCAGGCTTCTTCTATTCCCCAGACATCAGCAACAACGGTGTGCCGATCCTCAATATTGATACCTATCCGGCAATCTCCACCACCAGTGATATGCCCGATGATGCCGATCCTTCGAGAACCTTCGGCACCATGGTTCATGAATATCAGCACCTCATCAACTATTCCGTCAGCAGCGGCAAAGTCGGAACTTGGCTTAACGAGAGCATGAGTGCAGCGGCAGAGGAGATTTGCTACCCCGGCAGCAGCGTGTTCTACCGCATCCAATCTTGGGAAGATCATTCCTATACCTCGGTATCCGAGCTCAATAATCCTCCCACTGAATTTGCATACAACTCCTCCTTCAGTCTCCACACGGGCTTTTCCATGTACAACTGGGACAACAGCCTTGAAATGGACGATACACTCGCCCTCTACGGTCAGGTGTCCCTCTACTCCCAGTACCTTTACAGCCGTTACGGAAACACGGTATTCAAGTCGTTGTTGTCCAGTATGGCCAGCGGTACCGCATTTGCAACGGCTTTCAAGTCCGTGACCGGTGATGACGCTTCCGAAGTTACCAAGAACTTCCGTATTGCCCTTGTTGCCAACAATCCCGAATACAACAACGGTATCTACGGGTTTAAGATGCAGGAAAGCTATGATCCTGCCGATTACTATAACGTTGAAAACCTCTACAACATGCTTGGACCGGTTGTATTCACCGGAACGAGCTGCTCCATCAAAGGCGGCGGTGCGATCGTTGTTAAGCCCGTAAATGGCGTGTATAATCCCCCCTCCGGCGCAAGCAGCAGCCTCAAGTACTACGGCATTACCCTCAACAATGAACCCGTTGCCGTAACCGATATCGCTCTCAGCAAGGATGCAGTCGAAGTCATGGTCGATTCCTCCTCAGGCATCTCTGTGACCACTACACCCTACAACGCATCCGACTACACCGTAGCTTGGAGCATTGCCGATACAAGCATCGCATCCGTTTCCGGTAACGGCAGCAGCGCAACCATCACAGGTATCGCCGCAGGTACTACCACAATTACCGCAGTCGTAACCGACAATGTATCCGGAAATACCTTTACCAAGTCCGCGACCGTCACCGTCAGCTCTTTCGTTGGCTGGGTCAAGACCACTACCCTTGCCGCAGGAGAAACCTACATAATAGTGTCTAACGGAACCGGACAAGCAGTTTCCAATAACATCGTCACCAACAATCACTATCTTGCCGGCGTTTCCGTTACCGTAAACGATGACGACACGCTGACCATTGACTCATCCGTCAATGTCAGTGAGATTTCTTGGGTATCCGGAGGCAATTCAAGCTCCGGTTGGACATTCCAGAGTGTGGACGATGGAATGTACATGGGACTCGATTCCAGCGAATACATTGCTCCTTCTTCCACTTCCGTTGCCTGGCTGTATGATTCCAACTATTATCTGAACAACCAGATCGACAGTGCAGGCTACTACTATCTCTCCTATGACAGCACCAACTCTCGCTACACCACTTCAAAGAACGGTTCTGTTATAGATTTCTACAAGTATGTCAGCTCAGAGCCCGTCTCGACTCCGACTCCGGAACCCACAGCGACTCCGACTCCGGAACCCACAGCGACTCCGACTCCGGCACCCACTGCGACTCCGACCGCAGCTCCTACTGCGACCCCGACCGCAGCTCCTACTGCGACCCCGACTGCAGCTCCCACTGCGACCCCGACTGCAGCTCCTACTGCGACCCCGACTTCAGCTCCCACTGTCGAACCCACCGCTGAGCCCGTTGCCGACACTTGGGTAAAGGTTGACTCCCTCACCGCAGGCGGTACTTACATCATCATTGACAGCGGCTGCAGCTATGCAGTTTCCAATAACACCGTTTCCAGCGGCCGTTATCTCGCTCCCGTTGCGGTTACCGTTAACAGCGATGGCACTCTTACCATCGGTTCCTCCGTCGACGTTGACTCCATCTCCTGGGTCGTTGGCGGCAGCAGCTCCGGCTGGACATTCAAGAGCGTTGGCAGCGGCCTGTACATGGGTCTTGATTCCAGCGAGTACCTCTCCGTAGTTTCCAATGCTCATGAGTGGGTAATCACCTCCGCAGGCTACCTTGACAACCAGACCGACAGCGCAGCCTATTATTACCTCTCCTACAGCAGCAGCGGCACTTCCAGGTACACCACCTCCAAGTCCAGCACCAGCCTCAATGCGATCAGCTTCTACAAGCTTGTATCCGCCACTGAGCCCGATCCCACTGCTGAGCCCAATCCCACCGTTGAACCCACTGTAGCTCCCACAGCAGCTCCCGTTGCTCAGGATATGTACGTACCCGTTGATACCATCGACACCACCGGCACTTACATGATCGGCTTCGTCGTAGGCGATGAGGTTTATGTAATCATGAACTACAATCCCTCCGGCAGCGGCAACAGCAACTACTACTACAGCTACAGCTACAACTACTATGGCTACACCACTAAGGCAGTCATGGACGGTGAGAACATCGTTGGCGTAGAGGGCCGTGTCACCGATCCCGCATACTGCACCTGGACCTTCAGCTCCACCACCGGCGGCAGGATCAAGAGCACCTACAGCAGCAGGTATCTCGTTGCTTACTCCAGCAGCAACTATTCCGACCTCTATCCCGGCACCAGCAGCAGCTACAGCAACTGGGTATACTCCGCAACGAATCACACCCTGAGCTACAAGGTAAGCACCTCCGTCACCAAGTATGCAACATACAAGGCATCCGTAGGCAGCTATTCCAACCTCTGCTATGCTCCCACCAGCGCAACCACCAACAGCTACGTACAGATCTATAAGTACGTTCCTGCTTCCAGCGCAAGCGTAGTTGAAGCTCCGCTCTTCAGCTCAATGAACATGACAGCAGTTATAACCAAAAACAGTATCGCGTTCTAACAAGAGCTTCATAGAAAGCAGCAGTGCCGCGGTTCAGATTGAACCGCGGCACTCGCTTTTAAGTTTAGATTATTTGTTTAAAAACCTGATGTTCTGCTTGACAGGCAGCTCATAGCTTATCGGAGCAGAGCCTTCCAGATCCTCGGCAAACATATCCACAGCGGAGATTTGGCTGTTTTCATAGGTCGTGAAGTAATAAACTCCTCTTTCCAGATTACAGCAGCATGAATAGAGCGTGTATTCATAGCTTTCTCCAAGCCGCACACAGCCTCGCTGCTGCTCCACCGAGCCTAAGATCTTGAAGAATTGGCTGATGCTCTCAAGCTCAGCAGCGCCGGAAACGGAATTCAGCTTGGTAAACGCTGCCTTAACAAACCTGGATACGGAGGACAGATCTCCGGGAAGACCCATCGCGCCCATGCCACGGCTGTATGTATTAAGCTCCAGCTTGTTTGAAAAGCTGTTTTTGGGAGGGTCTATCGACAGCTGCATATAGTTATTCAGGTTAAACAGATGGTAATCAAATGTCGGATTGTTTGTCAATACTCCAACAGGATCATCATAAACCTTTAGCCCTTCCACTGTCTGCTCAACGACGATAGAGCTGTCCTTATCGCATACCATCCAATGAAGCGGCGATAACGGAAGCTTATCGCTAAAGGCAATATTGACCAGATTAATGCGCTTCAAAAGCTCTTTAGCTTCGCTGATATCGGCGCATTGCCCCAGTACCCACGGTATAAACTCAAATGGAGTGATATTATCGCATCCGTCCTCCTCCGGCTTATAATATGCGTTGCCGGGAAAGTTCAGCCCGGCCATACCTACTCCCTTCTCGTTAATTGCTTCATAATAGAGCGGATAGCCGTCTGTCACATAGGCCATGCCGATCAGTGCGTAATGCTGATGCAGCGTTTTGGCCCTTCTAAAACATATCGAATGGTTTCGGGGTGTTATTGTAACCGTCTCATCATACGAATACTCCAAATCCAAATTCCTGCCAAAGTAATGATCCCCTCCTGCGGAATAGACGATTGCTGTACACATTTTGTTTTCCTCCCTTGTGTTGACCCGATATCTGACGATTTGGCTAATCGATCGGCATATTTCAGCCGTTTATAAGCCTATCAATAGTATTATACAGCAATTTCGTTCTTTTTACTGAACATTTTTTTGGTTTTGTGGAGCATTGCGCAACGGAACGCTCATCAGCCGTCATTGCTTACTGCCTGCATTTAGCCCATAACATGGCTCACGTGATAAACAAACGCATATGATCCTCCGCTGTCGTTTTTCTTTGTCATTTAATGTCTTGCGTGCAATTCTCCTTGCAAACTTTTCTTTGCTTATCATTACATTATTTTGAACGACAGCGAGAATACTAACTGAAACGGAGGCTGTCAATATGAATTATTTATGGACAAAAGAAGTGACGATACGCTCATTTCCCACGATGGACGGCGACAAAAGCACCGATGTACTCGTCATTGGCGGAGGCATGGCAGGCGTGCTGTGCGCACTTAAACTGCAGGAGGAAGGCGTTGATTATATCCTTGTGGAAGGCAAGCAAATCGGAGGAGGAATCACAAGGGGAACCACCGCCGTCCTTACGGCTCAGCATGATACGCTGTATCTGGACATGATAAGGAAGTTTGGCAAGGCGAAGGCCGAGCTTTATCTAAGAGCCAATCTAAATGCCGTGGAACGGTTTCGCAAGCTCAGCAAAAGCATACCCTGTGATTTTGAGGAGCGACCGTCCATTATGTACTCGCTGCACGATAAAGGTCTTATGGCAAGGGAAGCGGCGGCAATACGCTCACTGGGCTTCGACGCAGAATTCATCACCGAAACACCACTGCCTTTTCCTATAGCCGGAGCAGTGCGCTTTAACGGCATGGCTCAGTTTCATCCGCTAAAGTTTCTCAAGGGCGCTGCTGATGGGCTAAACATATTCGAGAATACCTTTGTATCAAAGCTGGATGGGACTTCAGCTATAACAAAGCATGGCATCATCCGTGCAAATAAAGTCATCATTGCCACTCATTTTCCCTTTATCAACAGTCATGGGCTGTATTTTGCAAAGCTCTATCAGCATCGCTCATTTGTAATTGCATTTGAACATGCCCCGGAGCTTGGCTGTACCATAATGGATGCGGCAGAAAACGGCATATACCTCCGCAACTATAACGGACTCCTGATAGTTGGCGGCGGAGACCATCGCACCGGCAAGAAGGGCGGCGGATTTGATGTCCCCCGCGCATTTGCAAAGCGCTATTTTCCAAAGGCAAAGGAAAAATACGCATGGGCAAATCAGGATTGCGTGAGCCTTGACGGAGTGCCCTATATCGGAAGATACAGCGCAGGACTGCCCGATGTTTATGTTGCGTCGGGCTTCAATCTTTGGGGGATGACCAGCTCCATGGTCGCTTCCGAAATACTGACAGACATGGTATTGGGGAGAAAAAACAAATTTGCTTCCGCATTTGAAACAGGGCGGAGCATGCTCACCGGGCAGCTCTTCTCGAACATCGGCACAACGCTGCTGAATCTTATCACACCCACACCTAAACGCTGCTCTCATTTAGGCTGCGCACTCAAATGGAATCCGGAGGAGCAGAGCTGGGACTGTCCCTGCCATGGTTCACGCTTCGATAAGCACGGGCGCATCATCAACAATCCTGCTATGAGGGACAGCAATGTTGAATAAGGGATTTGAAGGCTGGTATTACAAGCATCAGCTTAACGGCGACATGATCGCATTCATCCCCGGGAGGGCCGAGAGCGGCGCATTCGTACAGATGATTTCACCGGAAGGCTCGAGACAGTTCGATTTGCCGGATCTGTCTGTGAACGGCGACTATGTCCGTGCAGGCAGCTGCTTATTCTCGCCATACGGCTGCAGGATAGAACTTCCGGGCGTCAGCGGCGAGCTCTCCTATGGAAGGCTTACTCCGCTGCGTTCCGATATTATGGGGCCGTTCCGTCTGTTTCCAATGCAGTGCCGTCATGGTATAATTAGCATGTCCCACACCCTGAGCGGCAGTGTGAAGGTGGACGGAATATGCCACTGCTTCGACGGCGGAGTCGGATATGCGGAAAAGGACAGCGGTACTTCATTTCCTATCTCCTATCAATGGCTGCAATGCAATCATTTTGCCGTGCCATGTTCAGTGATGGTATCGATTGCCGAAATACCGTTCGGAGCGATCAGCTTTACCGGCTGCATATGCGCAATCATTTACGTTGGGGTTGAATATCGTATTGCTACCTATAACGGCGTTCGGATCCTCGCATCTGATGAAGGGCATATTAGCCTATCCCAGGGTAAGCTGCTGCTGGAACTGGATATCGAGCCGTCCAACGGCCATTCGCTGTATGCGCCTGTCGATGGCCGCATGACCGGCATAATTCGTGAAAGCACCAATGTCAGCATCCGTATGCGTCTATGGAAGCGTTCGAAACAGATACTCGATCTGTACAGCGACCATGCAGCATATGAATACGTCCAGGGCAGAACGCAGCATGGTCATGGCGAATGAGCAGCCGCACTGCATCGCTGCCCACAATAGGAAGCTATGCGCCTCATTTGGAGCAGAAATGCTGAACAACCGGAAAAAGAAAAGAAAGGTGAATAATTCATGAGCAATCACTTGGCTGCAGAGACAAGCCCCTATCTTCTTCAACATGCAGAAAACCCTGTGGAATGGTACCCTTGGTGCGAAGCGGCATTTGAACGCGCACGAACGGAAAACAAGCCCATCTTTTTAAGCATAGGATACAGCACCTGCCACTGGTGTCATGTAATGGCGGAGGAGAGCTTTGAAGATCTGGAAATCGCTGATATTCTGAATAAATACTATATTGCGATCAAGGTTGACAGGGAGGAGAGACCGGACATCGACAGCGTTTACATGGCTGTATGCCAGGCGCTGACCGGAAGCGGCGGTTGGCCCACCAGCATATTCATGACGCCCGAACAGAAGCCCTTTTTTGCCGGGACATACTTTCCAAGAACCTCACGCTTCGGAACGATGGGATTTAAGGAGCTTCTGACGGTGATACATGATAAATGGGAAAATGACCGCAGTTCTCTGCTGCATTCGGCTGACATGATAGTGTCGGCCGTCAGCTCGGTTCACGGGGCGGATACTCGGGATGACGGGAGCCTTGTTTCGCGCGCAATCGCTGCATACATAGAAAGCTTTGATGAAAAATACGGCGGCTTCGGGGATGCTCCCAAATTTCCTGCACCCCATAATCTGCTGTTTCTCATGCAGCAATTCAGCAAACACGGAAACGGTTTTGCAATGGAAATGGCTGAGAAAACGCTGCGTCAAATGTATCTTGGCGGACTTTTTGACCATATAGGATACGGCTTCTGCCGTTATTCAACAGACCGATACTATCTGGTTCCACATTTTGAGAAGATGCTGTATGACAACGCCCTGCTGATAATCGCATACTGCAGAGCATATGAGCTTACCGGGGATACATTTTACAGAAATGCCGCCGAAAAAACAGCCGAATATGTGCTGAGCGAGATGACCTCTCCGGACGGTGGGTTTTACAGCGCACAGGATGCGGACAGCGATGGAGTTGAGGGTGGATACTATCTCCTTGAACCACACGAGATCGAAGGTCTGTTTGGAGAAAAGACCGGCGCAGAATTCTGTGAATACTATGGGATATCGCACCGTGGCAATTTTCATGGAAAGAGCATTCCGAACCTGCTCAAATCCGGTGAACCTACCGACAGGTTCGACCCACTGCTGCCGCGCATACGCGAATACCGCAGTAATCGCGCCTGCCTGCGCAAGGATGATAAGATACTTACAGCGTGGAACGGTCTGATGATTGCAGCATTCTGCTCCCTGTACAGGATAAGCCAAAGCTGCAAATACCTGAATGCGGCAATAGCAGCGCAGCAGTTCATCGAGAATAACCTGTGCATCGAAGATACCCTTTTCGTTAGCTTCCGTGATGGCAGGAGGGGCGCAAAAGGTTTTTTGGACGATTATGCAAGCTATATCTTTGCGCTTATCGGGCTATACGAAGTAACGCTCGACTCCAAGCTTCTGGCTCGTGCCGAGCGGCTCACGGATAAAGCTGTATCTGACTTTTTTGATTTTGAAAACGGCGGATTTTTCCTTTACGGAAAGGAGAATGAGCAGCTTGTATGCCGTCCCAAGGATTGTTATGACGGAGCAATGCCAAGCGGAAACTCGCTCATGGCATATAATCTGACGATGCTGAAATATCTCGTTCCCGATCAGGAGCATGACAGAACGCTGAATAAGCAAATGGAGTTTATGTCGGCGGAAGCAAGCGCATATCCTTCCGGACACGCAATGTTTCTTTGCGCCTTATCTGATCACATTGACCCACCTGCTTTAGTAACAGTCGTACTTGGCGAAGACTCCTGCGAAGATCTGCCCTTTATCGTTCCGTCCGATATTCCGGTAAGAATCATTGATACCCCCGCCGGGGAATACAGGCTTTTGGACGGAAAGACAGCGTTCTATGTTTGCAGCGAACATGCCTGCCGTCCTCCGATGAACAAGGAGCGGTTTATTGAAGCCATGAAATCACTCACATATTGGCATTGAGAAGCAAAATAGCGGTTTTCCTATCAATACAAACACGCCCCCGCAAGCCTGCGGGGGCGTATGATTCTATTTGATTCCGGCTATTGGAGTACGGAGATCGCATCGCTTATTGTTTTTTCATACGCTTCCCTGCCGTACTTATCGACCTCGGCCTTATTCTTCTCTCCATGGGTAAGGCATCCTGCGCCGCCGATACAGCCGCCTACGCATGCCATGCCCTCGATGAAGTTCCCGTCGAGAACATTCTTTGACTTTCTCATCAGAGCAGCCCTGCAAGCCTCAATGCCGTCGCAAGGTACTGCTTTAAACTGAAACTCCGTTTCGCCATGTTCCTTGAGGCCCTGAGCAACCGCATCGGATAAGCCTCCGCTCCTGGCAAATATTCTGCCAAAGAAAGATGCGTTGTCCAGAACATCCTCATCAAGAGCCGTAATGTCAATATCCTTGCTGTCAAACAAAGCCTGCAGTTCCTCGAATGTCAAGGCAACATCCACATACGGCTTAACAGACTCTCTCTGAACCTCAGCCTTTTTTGCAGTGCACGGCCCGATGAAAATGATTTTACAGGGCGCATCATGCTCTTTGATGTACCTGGATATTGCGGCCATAGGAGACGGATTGTGTGAAACGTATTGTTTCATATCCGGGAAGTTCTTTTCAATATAGCTCACAAAGCCCGGGCAGCATGAGCTTGTCAGGAAGCCTTTTTCAACGAGCTCCCTTGATTCAGCATCCGCAACCATATCCGCTCCAAGCGCAGCCTCGACGACCGTATGGAAGCCAAGTTTTTTGAGACCCGAGATAACCTGTCCAAGCTTGGCATATTTGAACTGGCTGGATATTGCTGGGGCAACAACAGCGAATACCTTGTATTTTTGGTTATTCTCACTGCGTTTAATGATGTCAATGGCATCAAGGATAAAGGACTTATCCATTATTGCGCCGAACGGACACTGATAAACGCATGCGCCGCAGGCGATGCACTTATCGTTATCTATCGCAGCGGCATGGTCATCATTCATGGAAATGGCCTTGACCTTGCATGCGTTCATGCAGGGGCGTTTGTGATTGATTATAGCGGTGTACGGGCATACCTTGGCGCACATGCCGCAATCAACGCACTTGGACTTATCGATTACCGAGGTATGAGTCTTGGGGTCTATGCTGATCGCTCCGCGCTTGCAAGCATCTACGCAGTGATGTGCAAGGCAGCCTCTGCATGAATCCGTTACCACATAGCCGCCTATTGGGCATTCATCACAAGCAATATCAATTACCTCTATAACATTCGGATTGCTTCTGTCGCCACCCATGGCAAGCTTGACCCTCTCACTGAGGATCGCACGCTCCTTATACACGCAGCAGCGCATCGTGGGAGATTTACCGGGAACGATCTGCCGAGGAATATCGAGCACTTTTTCCATGAGTTCGTCGTTCCATGCAAGCCTTGCGACCTCGCGAAGCACCTTGTACTTCAAATGCTGAACCTGTGTGTCAAATTTTCGCATATACTCTCCTCCTTAGAAATAACTGACCTTGATCCGTTTGCCCATCTTTTTAAGACAAGCCGTCAACTCCTTCACAAGGTTCATCTTTATGTTGAAGTTTATCGGAAGGTTCGGATTCTGATGTGCCGGGTTCACTGCCCTTCCGACATAGAAATTGATATCGGTTGCTTCTTCAAACAGCAGACGGCAAATCATAGATGCACCGTCATGCCGATAGCTCCATTCCTCATACAATTCGTTCTGCTCAAGTACATCCTTTGCATACTCCAGCACACGATTAACCGTAATCACGCCCTCGGTCACAAGGTCAACGCCCTCGATCTTAGCAGTCGGAGGCATATCGCTGTCATCATAATTCAGATCGGCTTTTATGGGCTTGCCAAGGTATCTTGACGCAACCGTAGCAGTCGTGCCTCCGCAAACTATGTGTTTGCCCTCTTTGGAGAAGAAAAGCGACATCATTCGCCTGTCATCATCCCTGTTTCTCGCAGGGCCGAAGAGGATATTCATGGGCTTACGCTTTCTTATTTTGATAACACAGGCGGTGGTATCATCGCCGGGCTCAAAGCCGTAGAGCCTGTTGCATTCATCTATCAGCATGGCCGAAAGGGTCTTTGCGGTATAGCCGACCTGAGCGAAGGTCTTCATGAACTCCGCAATCTCGCTTATATTCCAGCCGAAGTTGTTCGAAATGCCGATACCTGCATGAGTGCAGCCATCGCTCATGGCAATAAGTACATCGTTCTCCTGAAGCCTAACCACAGACTTATAGATGAGCTTATCGCCAATGTTCAGCTCCTTCTTGGGGTAATCATAGACTTCATAATTCCTCAGCATAATAACCTCGGGATTATCGTACTGAATTATCTCCGCAGTGGCATTGTCGATAAGATGAATTATTGTAAACGTTGAGTACGCAAGTCCGCGTTCGGAGCATATCGGGAGCGTTGCGGCAATGGTCGAAACGCATTCCTCCAGTGCCAAGCCGGCGGCAAGCATCGTTGAGATTATCTTTGACGTCAGCGTGGAAAGGATGCTCGCCTTGACTCCGCTTCCAAGCCCATCGGCAAGAACGATGACATTGGAATCATCGTCCTGCTCGATGATATCGACATGATCTCCGCAGAGCTGTTCCCCGATATGGTTTATGCTCTTCCATCCAATATCAACGCAAAGATTATTCATCGGCCATCGACTCCTTGAGCTTAGTGAGAGCAATCTTCGTTTCGGCAGCCGTCTCGCCAAGCAGTGAGGCGATCTGTTGAACGATACACATCTGCTTTTCAACGACCCTGTCCGCAATCTCGGCCGTCTGGCGTCCAAGCCTTTCCCTCTCCGCCTTTGCGTTTTCCTCGCTCGTCACATCACGCATAATGCACACGAGCAAATGATACTCACGGTCATAGACTATCGTCTCTTCAACGTATTTTTCATACTCGGCAAGATAGATGCGCTTGTTATGGATATTGCGGCCCGACGACAGTACTTCGTCAAAATCCGCAGGATCCATTATACGGACGACCTGATCTCCAAGGATATCGGACGCACTGCGCAGGTTCATGAGCTTCAGTGCCGCAGCATTGATCTGCTGCACTTCAAGCTTTTCGTTCAACACTATAAGGCCATTCGGAGTATTGCGCACCATTGTGTCGGAAAAGCTCTCCGCCTTATCCTTGAGGTAAGGTAGGCACATCTCTATTTCCGCCTTGCCGTTAAAAATGGCTATCGCCTTCTCACGGCAGGTGTTGTAGCCGCACGAACCGCAATTCAGCTCATCTGAGGGCTTTACCTTGCCCATTCGGTGCATGATCTCCGTAAGCTCTTCGTCGGTGGGCATCCTGGTCTCGCACTCGATGGGGGTGAAGGTCTTGCGGATTTCGGTATCGCCGGGCTGCATGACTACGAAATCCTCCCGGCCGGCAAACCGGATTATCCTGGAATAGTCCTTGACGGGAGAGCGATGGTACTTCTCCATTACCGGGCCGCCTATGCAGCTTCCGACACAAGCCGACATCTCAATGAAGCACTTATGAACATTTCCGCTTTCAATATCCCTGAGAGCAGCAATGCAGTTTTCAACGCCGTCAATGGCCATATAGGTGTAGTTCGGATTCTCTGCCGCCATCGTTTTGAGTATTCCGCCCGTGGTCGGGAACAGTCTTGCACGGCTGTATTCATCGGAATCCTCCTCCTTTTTAAGCTCAATATGCTTCTCATTAAGCCAAGCAGTCAGCTCATCAAATGTCAATACGGCATCGACTATTCCTTCATAAAGCTGAGCTTCGTCCTTTTTTGCCACGCAGGGCCCGATAAAGACGGTCTTTGCGTTGGGATAACGCCGTTTAATATCCTTGCAGTGAGCCTGCATCGGCGAAAGAACATCGGCAAGGTACGGGAGGTAATCCGGGAAATACTTCTGTATCAACAGATTGATAGAATGACAGCTTGAGCTGATGATAATGTCTCGGCTGTTGGAATTAACCAGCCTGTCGTATTCTCTCTTGACAATGGTCGCGCCGATAGCTGTTTCTTCCACATCGAAGAAACCGAGCTGCTTCAGTGCGGTACGCATTGCTCCGATACCAACGCCCTCATAGTTGGCTGCGAAGGAGGGCGCAAGGCTCACTATGACCGGTGCGCCGCTCTGGATCAGAACATTGACCTTCTCCGTCTCGTCAACTATCTGTTTTGCGTTCTGCGGACACACAACAAAGCACTGTCCGCAGAGTATGCATTCCTTACCGACAATGTATGCCTGGTTGCCGGTGAACCTGATGGATTTCACCGGACAATGTCTGATGCATTTATAGCAGTTTTTGCAGTTGCTTTTCTTAAGAGTCAAACACTCCATACATGTACTCCTCTCTATGCCGCCCTTTCAGGAACTGATTATCCGATTCTCTTTGATAGCCCTGTATTAAGCCCTCGTGAGGATGTTTTTGTTGAAGAATTCTGTCGCACTCTCCGGAGAAACGGAGAAAAACTCACCATCCACGGTGACGCAGACGCCTTCCTGGCATCTTCCAATGCAGAACGTTCCGGAAAGTTCGACCTTATCGCCAAGGTTGTTAGCATTGATGAGCTCCTGGAGCTGTTTCACTACCTGACGGGAACCCTTTATGTGGCATGATGAACCAATACAAACGCAGATTTTCATTATTCATTATCCTCCTGGATACAATTATTGTTAATACCATTTTTGCAGGAATTCGCACTCGGCAGTGCTTCCCTTTACGCTTTGAGCCGCCGCGACTATGGGCATCCATTCCCTCACCTTCGTCACGGCCGTCCCACTCTTTTTGCAGAACAGTTCAAGATATCGCTCTGATTCAGTCTCCTCGCCGTTCAGGCAGAGCAGCAGATATGTCCGCGCCGCATCGGCGGCAGCGCTGCCCTGTGCGGCGTGTGACCAATCTATCACGGTCGGCATTCCATCATCCGAAACGATGATATTCGTTGGATTGAAATCGCCATGGCAAAGCATCTTTTCCCTTGGCATCGCTTCAAGCTTTGCAATAAGATCAAAGCGTACCGTTGCCCTAAGGTCTGCCTGTCCCAGCTTCATTTTCATTTTTTCATGAAGAGGCCTGAGCATTGGGCAGTTCTTTTTTAATACTTCCAGCTGAAGGTCGACAAAAAAGTTCAGATATTCTTCTCTTTTTTCGGGATACTGCCGCATGAGCTGAGCCAGAGTCTTTCCCTTAACATACTCTGAAACTATGATCAATTCCCCATCGGCAATGGTGACCTCGAGGATCTTTGGCACCCTAAGCCCTGCCTCTGCAGCGATCGCCTGATTAAGTGCCTCGTTCAGTATGTCGGCCATAGAAAAGCTGTTGCCGAACACCTTTAGGCAGCGGTTTCCATCGCGGTACACGGTTTTATTGTTTCGCACGGCAATGATTCTGTCAAAAACCATATCCACGCCTCCTTATCAGTAATCATTATACCGTTCAATGCATTAAGAGCATGATCCTTTATTTACCGATCATCGTCATTCGTCTCAGCCTGCAATGCCGGAAGCGCCCTGTAGCCGTATTCCGCGTTATTCAAACATATCGCAGCATGACGGCACATAGAATCAACTTACTGCCGTCTTTATCCCATTGAATTGTACCAAACCGAATCGCTCTTGGGAATTATCAGTTGCGGATATCGGTATTGTACTTTTTGATATGGTAAATGACGGATTAGGGCGCCGATATGCCGGCATTCTATAATGCAAACAAGCAGTTAAAGCCGGGCAGCATTGAACTTCATTTGAACCATTTGTCAAGCGTTTCGCGTTTGGCTTTAACGAGCCGAGCGACAAAGCTTTTATCCATTTCTGACATCCGATAGTCTTTTCTATGTATCAGAACGTCTTTATAAATGCGGTCGTTTCCCGGGCAGCTGCGCTGCACGAGGTTAAATCGTTTTAATGTTGACTCCGGAACGGGTGAGACCCACATATAGCACTCCGGATTCTGCGACAGCAGTTCAAGTTGGCTTGCGCGCTCAAAAACAAAGATCCTGCGATTGGAATTCCCCGAAAGCTCCTCTTTTTTGACGGCAGCAAGCGGAAGCGACGGAACATATGGATCGGCGTGGGCTATCTCGACAAAATCCGCAAGATCTTCCGACGCCAAGTCCTTCTTATCCGCAAGCGGACTTTGAGCATTGACAAGAAGCATATATGAAAATTCCGAGATGAGTTCGTATGCTATGCCCTTCTCATCCAGCAGATTTTTATAGTAAGAATCGTAGATCTCCGCATAGCGCACAATGCCGAGCTTGTAGTCCTCCTGCAATATGTTCTGTATCGCACGCTGTGAATTCGTTTCATTATAGAAGATCTCTACTTCGTCCTTGGAATCCAGCTCTTTTGAGAAGCTTGCGAAGGCATCCGCAATATAGCTTGCCCGGGGCACGGATATTGAGAAGCGCTTTTTGCTTCTTCCTATGTCTTTGAACATATCCTCAACGGCATCTACCTGTTTTAGCAGCGCGCGTGAGTATTCGACAAAGGTCTCTCCTTCCGGAGTAAGCGTCATACCCTTTGCGCTGCGCTCAAACAGAACAACGCCGAGTGATGCTTCTAGCTCCTTAATTGCTCGGCTAAGATTCGGCTGGCTTACATATAGGTTCTCGGCAGCCCTGTTTATGGAACCCGTGTCGGCGATCTCAACTGCATACTTGAGATGTAATAGGTTCATAATGTACCTCCGGTTAATACTGCTATAATTATAGCACATAACCTATGAAAATGAAACGCTTTTGTATATGCTTAGTTCCGCATTATCGGCAGCGATAACCATATCCGCATCGGTCTAACGGGCGTCAACAATTTCACGGTGTTGTCCCTTTCGTTATGAGCTTATAAGAAAAGAATCATTGAATAATTCCAAATTCAGGGTTATAATTACAACAACATCAGGGCCGCGAAAAATCGGCGGTTCGGATAATAAATAATACCCGGTCGAACGCGTTCGCCGGACCGGTTAATAAATCCAGGAGGTTATTATTATGGCACGTTTTACTCTCCCCCGCGACATCTATCACGGAAAGGGCGCGCTTGAGGAACTCAAGAACTTCAAGGGCAAGAAGGCCGTCATCTGCGTTGGCGGCGGTACAATGAAGCGTCTTGGTTTCCTTGACAGGGCGGAAGCCTATCTCAAGGAAGCAGGTATGGAAGTTAAGATCATTGACGGCATCGAGCCCGACCCCTCCGTTGAGACGGTTATGAAAGGCGCTGCCGTTATGCAGGAGTTCCAGCCCGATTGGATCGTAGCCATTGGCGGCGGTTCCCCCATCGATGCGGCAAAGGCAATGTGGATCAAGTACGAGCATCCCGATTGCACCTTCGAAGATATGTGCAAGGTATTCGGCATCCCCGAACTGCGCAATAAGGCTCATTTCTGCGCTGTTTCCTCCACTTCTGGCACTGCAACCGAAGTCACTGCTTTCTCGGTAATCACCGATTACAGCAAGGGCATCAAGTATCCTCTCGCAGATTTTGAGATCACTCCCGACGTTGCCATCGTTGACCCGGATCTTGCAGAACCCATGCCCAAGAAGCTCACCGCTCATACCGGTATGGATGCAATGACTCACGCAGTCGAAGCATATGTTTCCACCGCAAATTGCGACTTCACCGATCCTCTTGCTATCCACGCTATCGAGATGATCGACCGGGACCTCATCCCCTCCTACAATGGCGACATGGCTGCACGCGACAGAATGCATAACGCTCAGTGCCTCGCAGGTATGGCATTCTCCAACGCCCTCCTCGGCATCGTTCACTCCATGGCTCATAAGACCGGCGCTGCATTCGCTGATTACGGCGCACACATCATCCATGGCGCAGCAAACGCAATGTACCTTCCCAAGGTAATCGCATTCAACGCAAAGGATAAGACTGCAAAGGCAAGGTATGGCGTTATCGTAGATTACATGGGCATTGCCGATGTCAACGCCTCTGATGATGAAAAGGTCGCAGCTCTTATCGCACATCTTCGCGACATGTGCGAACAGCTCAACATCCCCCACTGCATCAAGAACTATGGTGCCGACAGCTATCCCACCGAGAACGGCTTCGTGCCCGAGGATGTCTTCCTCGCAAGGCTGCATGACATCGCCGTAAACGCTGTTGCAGACGCATGCACCGGTTCCAACCCCCGTCAGCCCTCCGTTGAAGAGATGGAGAAGCTGCTCAAGTGCTGCTACTACGATACCGAGGTCGATTTCTAATCCCTGTTTGGGTTAAAGATCTCCATTTGATGTTTTCAAACTGTTGTTCCATTTTTAGATTTGACGCCGTATGCTGCTTGCTGCGGCGTCATTTCTTTTGCCTGAGACTATGTTTTGAACCGCTTTATCCGCATGAAATGTTCTTTGGGTTCATCACCGGAAGTATCAAAGGCATATGCGGATGAATCTAGGGAATATGCAGAAATAAGCAAAGCCTGATTATTCCATGATTTGTATTATCACGACACAACAAGGACGCACCGTTTATTGCGATGCGTCCTTTTTGATTCGGGCAAGAAGATCCTGCCCTGATTACAATAGTTTTAGTCCTCGCGGCGTCTGTAAGCAGTGATGCCTGTGCCTGCCGAAATGGCTGCGATTCCCAACAGCGCCATGCCGGCAAAGCCGGTGGAAGGAACTTCCGGTGAGGGCTCGGATGTTACGACAGGTTCGTCGGTGGGTTCGGACGTTACGACAGGTTCGTCGGTGGGTTCTTCGGTGGGCTCAACTGCTTCAACGAATGCGGCAGTTAGGTCATATTCGTAACCCTCTTCAAGCTTATACTCCAATTCAGAGCTTACAAGGCCGCCCTGTGCGTCGTACCAGCCTGCGAATTCATAGCCCTGCGCGGGCGCAGCCCAGAGAACGGTATCAGCATGTTTTATGCTTACAATGTCACCATCAACTTCAAAATATTCTCTTGAGCCTTGCAGAGAAAGACCAACATAGCCGTTCTCCGCGTGGAGGCTGATGGGAGCGCCATTGTATGAGTTTTCAACATGAAGCTCGGAAATACCGGTGTCTTTGACAATAAGCTGAGAGAATTCGCTCTCTTCGGACAGAATAAGGCTGTCGATCGCGTTGCCGGAGCAATCGAGTTCACTTAGGGACGCAGACATTGATAAATCCAGCGTGCCGGTGAGGTTATTATCGGCGCAAAGCAGTCCTCTCAGCGTCTCCGACTCGAAAACAGCTTCCGGGATGGAGGAAAGCCCACACCCATTGCAGCTTAAATAGAATAAAGTCGATGTGGCCCCAGTAAGCACAAACTCTGCTGGGCTCGATCCGTCAATATTAATTCGACTATTATCGAGTAACTCGATTGAAATTCGTTCCATTACGCCCATATCTTGGATTACAATAGTATCAGCATTTGAGATATCGAGAACGCTGAAATCATTGGAACTCAATTCGAGCTCACCAAGCCATTCAAACATGCTCTTGTCAAAGCTTGACAGGTTATTTCCGGCGCAGTGAAGGAACTGCAATTCCTTGCCATGCGGATACACCGCTTTTTCAAAAACCGTCTGGTCGATGGGATTGTAGGATGACTCAAACGTCATCATCGGAACAACTATTCCTGATGTGTCGATATCTGATATGTTGTTATTCGCGAAGGCAAGTATTTCGATGGACTCACAACCAGTGACATCAAGTATTGAAAGGTTGCAATCACTGCAGTTTATTGCCGTAAGAGCAGTCAATCCGGCAACATTCAGTTCGCTGACACCTGTGTTGTAGCAGGTGAATTCGACAAGGTTCTCATTACTGCTAAGATCAAGAGAAGTAAATCTGTTATTATTGGGCATTTCCCAATACTGATTCTCGCAGCGCAGCATCTGAAGATTTGAAAGCATTGAAACATCGAGTGAAGTCAATGAGTTGTTATCGCATTCCAAGATTTGTAATTCCGGACAGAATGACAAGTCCAGCGAGGTCAGGCCATTTCCCGGGAGTATGAGCTGCCAGAGCAAGGGAACGCCGCTCAAATCGAGAGAGGTGAGGTTTCGGTTGTATGCAAGCCAAATATCGCGAATCTCCGGGCAATTATCAACATAAATGTACTCAAGCTCGCTGTAGAATACCGAGACGAAGAAAAGAATTGGGCAATTGCTGACGTCTACCCCGGTAACTACGGAGCAAACAATATCTACGAATTCCAAATACTCACAGTATTATGGTGGATATTGCAAAAAATCCAACCTACGGACGCGAAATAGCTAATCGTCTTGGGCTTGCTCCATGCACCGTCTCGCACCATCTAAACCTTCTGATGGGCTGTGGGCTTATCGTATCGGACGTTGCCGGAAAGAAAGCATACTACTCGATAAACAGAGAAAAGCTCGACTGGTTTTTTGAAGCATTCCGACGGCTGATGTATGGTGAGGAGAAGAGCGCCGAAGGCAAGGAGAATAAAGAATAACATGCTCCTGTTAGCCGCGTGAGCAATTAACTGCGAAGCTGTTTTCCTGTCTGAAATTAAAATTACATATAAAGCCCCCACATTTGCACAAGACAGATGTGGGGGCTTTCGATAAATTGGGCTGCGGCTTTTGCCGCAGCCCATGATAATGTTGGTTCTGACTCAATACAGATCCAATATAATACGCTGGAAGAGCGTTGCATCAACGAGGTCAACACTACCGTCGCCGTTGATGTCGCAGTCTGCAATGACATTTTCGGATATTTCTGCAATGCCAAGGCAATAGCGCATCAGAAGCAGTACATCAGCAGAGTCGATTCTGCCATCGCCGTTGATATCGATAAGATGGGAGCTGGGACGATCGACAAGGACGATCTCCTCGCGGTTCCTGACGCGGAGCCTCGGGATGAAGCCGCCTTCAGGATCTTCGGTATCAACCGTTATTGAGGCAAGACCGATCGCCGAGATAGTATCGCCAAGCTGAACATCGATCTCGTAGCTGCTCATTATGTAGCCATCGATGAATACGCGAGCGGTTCCGGTAGCGTCCTCTACCATAATGGTCTCAAGGGTGCCGTCGCTTGCAAAGCCGATGTAGGTAACCTTGCCTTGAACCTTTACAAGAGAACCGGTGTATGCCATGCTCATCGCTTCCTCCGCAGTGAGAAGAGTGGGTTCAACGATGGATTCTTCCTCATCAAGCGCAACGATATCGGTGACAACGAGTTCCCTTTCGCCGTTATAGGAGCCTGTTACGCCCGTTACACGAACCTTCTGACCGATGTGGAAATCGCCTGCTACGGGGAAGAGGTTGATGCCTGCGGTATCATCCTGGATATAGATGCAGTCGAAGAATGCGGTATCCTGATCGTAACCGGAAGCATTGGAGGTGACATAGCCTTCAACCGTGAACTTAAGTCCTTCATCAGCAGCATTGACATCCGCAATCGGGGTGATTGTGGGCTCGGGAATGAGCATATTGATAATGTTCATTACGAGCTGATAGTTGCTGTTCTGGAGGGTCGTAGCGTTCTCTACCTCGACAGCGACTTCGAAGGTGGAGAAGAAGGTAACGCCGCTGACTATCATCCAACCGCCGCCTGCAAGGTCCTCAAGGCTCATGACGCAGACCTCGCCCATGGGAACGACAACGGTATCGTTATCGTAATCGGGAACGTAGGAGCTGCTGCCGCCGAAATCAGCGGTATAGTTTGCGCCCCAAGTGGTGCTGTAACCTACAATCACGGGGATGGCGTTCTCGCCCGGGATTACGGGTGCGCCGTTGTAGCAGGAGAAGCTGTTATTTGTGGTCTCAAGGACGTCTTCAAGCAGCCATACGGGCTCATTTTCCCATGTATAGTTGTAGTTATCCTCCGAGATGAGATACAGACGGTATGCTTCGTTTGCCTTTTCGACATTATCAACAACGATACCGTTTGCAATGGTGGTGTCGCTTCCGACTGCCGCAAGGATCTGATTGGAGATCGTGTGAGCCTGTTCCGCAACATTTGTGGGGTTGCCGCGGTCGGACTTGGAGCAGACGATAACATTTCCTCCGTTTGCCGCATACTCTGCGATCGCAGCGAGCTCAGCCTCCGTATAGAGATTGGCTTCGCCTACGGATTCCCATCCGTTATAGGGAACGGTGAGAATGAGCATGGCATAATCCTTGATGTTCTCATATGTCAGCTCGCCGCTGTAAACATAGTTGGCGCGGATCGCATTCTGTGCACAGAGCTCGATGAAGGCCGCATCGCTGCCCGCATAATTGCCGCTGACATAGAAGTTTACATGGCCGTAATCGATACCGATATCGATTAGCTCGGAAGGATCGAGTACCTCAAACTCATAGCTGTAAACGAACTGCATCCTCGTTTCGCCGAGATATCCGACGGCTGTGACGGTGAAGGTCTGGCTGCCGAGGATAGTGGGAACGAATGAGAAGTTCTGATCGAGATCGGAATTCGTGAGGATAGTTCCGGGGTTAGCAACAACGCCGAGAACAACCGGTTCATTCTGGCCTACGGTCAAAGTATAGGTGATGGACTCGATAACGAATTCGGTCGCTTCATAGTTATAGAGGGTGGTGGTGAAGGTGATCTCCTCATCCTTGACGGGGATGATGGTCTCTGTGGTAACATCATTGATGCCGACCTTTGCCACATCGCCGACCCAAACAGGCGCGGTAACAGCGATATCGCCGTCAGCCTGATCGATGCGGATGAAGTAGTAGGAGTAGTCATTGGGCAGAGTGAACTCGAGCACTGCGCTGCTGCCTGTTACGGTCTCAGCGTATGCAACGACACCGCCGTTTACGATAACGGATACCTTGCCGATCACTTCGCCATCGGGATCGTTTACGGAAACATAAATGTTGACCTCATCGATGGGATTCTCCTCATCATCGGGAATGATGGAGCCCATGATCATATCATTGAGCGAATAGAAGATCTCAAGGTTCTTATCCTCGGTGGCATACATGGACATATTACGCATGGCCTCATAGATGCCTTCCTCGGTGAAATTATCGGTGATGATAACATCACGGCCGGTGTTGGAGTTGCCCCACTTGCCCTTGTGGTTGTCCTGGTTATTGGTGGGGGCTACATGCCAACCCATATCAAGAGCGAGGGTGTACTGCTCATAGCTGGGCCAGTATGCAGAGCCGCCGACAGCGCCTTCGCCGTTGCCGACTTCAACCATGGTGATGACGCGGTCTGCGCCTGCATCATAATGACCGAAGTTATCGAAATTGCCGAAGGTCGTTCCGGGATGGTTGAACTCGTGAATGGTGTCGGGATAGTTCTTGATGAGGTCATAGTATGCAACAAGACCTGCGCCGCCCTGAACGGTATAGATGCTGTTCTGGCGGGACACAACACCGACGGAATTATAGGTGTTCATATGGCCATACTGGCCGGACCATGTCATTTCATAACCGCCGATGAAGATAACGCTGTTCTGACGCTCATTGAAGCTGTCAATGGTGGTCGTATAGTTATACCACTTTGAATGGCCGTTATCCGCGATAATGCCGGACTCAACATTTTCAAAGTCGCCAAGAGCGTTCTTGGAATCGAAATAGTTGGAGTGATCGGTTATGGCAATGAAATCCACATTCTCGCTGTCGGGAAGGCTCATAACATAGTTATAAACATCTTCAAGCGTACCCGTTCCATCGGAATACTCTGCTGTATGAGAGTGGAGCTGACCGAAATAGAAGCTATAGGTGGGTTCGCCGACGGTGAAACTCCAGCTGTAGGTCACGCTGTTGTTGTCCTGACGGGTGATAACCACGGTTGCGTTATACTTGCCGTCGGAAAGCTCGCCTTCGTAATTGAATGTCGCCTTCTCGCCTTCAACGGTGGTGGTTCCCTCTACGCCTTCAACGGTGATGACAACATTGGGGTTCTCGCCTGCATTGGTAAAGGTAGCGGAGATCTCAGGGGTCTTATCCTCATGAGTTGCGCTATTGGCAGCAGGAGCAACTTCGATAATCTGAGGATTATCGATAATGCTGATGACAGCGGTCTCCGTTGATTCGACATTATAGATATCGGTTGCGGTGAATACGAGCGTCATGCTGTCATTGCCGGCAAGAATGGCGGAGCCGGGGATGGTCGCCTTATACTTGAGGCTGAGGGTGTTGAAGTCCATTTCGACGGTTTCGGTGACTTCACCGATGGTGTAGGAAACTGTAACGCTCTTAATGCCATAATCATCGGTCACGGTGACAGCAACATCGTAGTCAATGCCAACGGAAGCATCAAGGAAGCTCGGGAGGGTGATCACGGGAGCCTTGTTTTCACCGTAATACTCGCCGCCGCGGAGCTGGTCGGTGGAAGAATACTTGCTGAGAGCTGCGCAAAGGGTAACGGTCTCGCCGGCGGATACTGCGTACTCATCATAGGGATAAGCACGATAGATACCGAGCTGAGCGCCGTTAGCGTCGGTCATGTAGGTGGTGCCGTTATCGTTATACTCACCAAGAGTTACATTATAGACCTTGATGTACTCACTGAGGAGGTTTGCCTTGTTTGCAAGCACCTCGGAGAAATCGTTGAAGGGCTGAGCCGGGATGGGGTCTGCGTGATACAGCACCTCGACGCTCGTTGCGCTCTGGATCTGAGGGACTCCGCCATAGGTCGTCTTGGTGGCGGTTATCTTCAGCACATCGCCAATCTGATAATCATCGAGGGAATTATACATCTGAAGACCGACGACTTCGCCTCCGATAATGTCCTCAAGAATAGCGGAATTGATGGAAGCATAGTTGCCGAAGCGATAGACGAGCTGTGCAATGACGGTCACCTCGGTACTGTCCGCAACTAAGAGGACCTCCGGGATCGTCATGCAGCCTTCGGGCACTTCGGTGATAGGATCGATGAATTCGATATGCTCGGTCACGCCTTCAGCATTCAAAACGCGGAGCTGTGCACTGTTAAAGCAGGAAACGACTGCAACAACATCAACAACATCGCCCTCGACAAAATTGATCTCGGGGAGCTTATAGATATTGATGCTGCTTTCGCCCTGGGTAATGGGGGTATTTCCGGAATTATTGATAGTTCCGAGGGTCACGCCCTCGAGCTTGATGCGCTCACACATATAGGTGTCTGGAGCAGCAAGAAGCTCCGCAAGGGTCACCGTCTCAAGAGGCAGAACATTGCCCGATGAAATTATGGTGATAGCTTCGCCTGTGGGATCGATGCCGGAGAGCTCAGGCAGTCCCTTATATGCCGCACGAGTGCCGGTTGCCTGTACCATGTCGCCAACTGCAATGGTTTCGCTTGCAGCAGTGAGGTAAAGAACGATACCGCCGGTCGCATCCTGAACATAGATATTCCTGCCGTCAATGAAGGTCACCGTGCCGCGAACGGTTGCGGAAGCTCCGTTTTCAAGAGAGAGGGCTTCGGCAATAGTGATATAAGGAAGGGTCTCCTGTACATAATCGGTGCTTTCGCCGTTCCTGAGCTGTACGGTCGAATTGTACTTGGAAGCAGCTGCATAGACATCGACCACATCACCCTCCGATACGCCTGCGGGATAGGCCGCCGCACGATAGATGGGCATGGAGCCGGTCTCGTCGGTGATTGTGGTGGAGCCGTTCGAATTGTACGCTCCAAGGGTTGCATTCTTGATGACGACATATTCGGAGAGGTAATCCGCAATATTGCTCTTGAGTTCGTCAACGGTGACTTCCTGAGCCGCCATGGGGGGTACCTCTGTGTCAAGAACGGTAACAGCGGTGACGGAAGAGATCTGACGCACTCCGCCGTATTCGCCGACAGTACCGGTCACTGCAACGATGTCGCCGACATTGTAAGAGGCGATATTGGTGTAATCATAGATCTGAAGACCGATGATCTCGTTGTCCGCAACGTCACCGAGAAGGATGCTGTTGAGGCTGCCATAGTTGCCGAATACAAATGTCACCTGACCGACAACGGTATAGGTTCCGGATGCGCTCGAAAGGGCAAGGATCTGATCGATGGTCGTATAGTCGGGATAATCCGCAGGATCGATCGGATCGGGAATGAGAACGACGGTCTCGACATCATCAGCAGAGGTGACTCTGAGCTGAACGGTATTGTAGCAGCTGACGACTGCGGTCACATTGACGGTATCGCCTTCGACTGCATCGCATTCCGGTATCTTATAGATAACGGTTGAGCTTTCGCCCTGGGTCAGAGTGGTATTTCCGCTCGTATTGAGAGCGCCGATCGTTGCGTTCTTGATGATCACGCGCTCGCACATATAGTCCGCAGTGTTGGCAAGAAGCTCTTCGATCGTCACTTCCTCCAGCGGGAGCAGATTTTTGTTAGAAATGATAGTAAACTGTGCTTCATCGGTGGGGTTTACGCCGGAAATCTCAGGCAGTCCCCTATAGGTTGCCCTGCTTCCTTTTGCATAGATCATATCACCGATAACAACGGTGGGTGCTGCGGTAAAGTAGACATCAATACCGGCGGTCTCGTCCTGGATGTAGACATTCCTGCCGTCGATAAAGGTAACGGTACCGATAACGGATACATCCGCAGTGCCGTTCTCAAGTGCGAGAGCCTCCGCAATCGTATAATCTGCGGTCGGAGTCGGATCGTCGGTGGGCTCTTCTGTCTCTTCGGGTTCGCTGCTGTTAACGCCTGAGATCACGAGGTCGTCTATGCGAAGCGTTCCTGTCCCTGCGATGGTTCCGCCGTTTGCACTGACGGTATCAAGGACTGCAAAGCGGATATAGAGGGTCTCCACACCATTGCAGGCCTCCGGAAGTGCTGCATCAGCGATATTTCCCCAGGATGCTCCCGAAGCAGAATACTCGGTTACTTCTTCGAAGCTTACGCCGTCGGTGCTGTACTGCAAATGTATGTTTTTGGGTCCCGTATTGGAAGGACGGAAGGCTGCCGATACTTTTATATTGGTGTAGCCCACGGCATTAACCGTTACAGCATAATACTTCGGCGAAGTTGTCGAAGCATCAGCCCAATCTGTGCTGCTGAGGGCCTTGGATGAGCCATTGCCACCTGAGTAGCTAAATGTTACGGCGCTTTCACGAGTGATAGTTGCGCCTGTGTTTGCTGCGTTAGCTGTGCTTGCGACCGCAGTTTCGGATTCAAAATCCCATCCTACGATCGTTTCCGTTTCATCGACAACCTTGGGCAGCTCGATAAGCTGTGCCAAAGAGGCGATGGGGAGCAGCGTCAGCGTCATCAGCGCGGCCATGAGTATAGCCGTAAACCTTTTTACGCTTTTGATCATTGTTCCTCCACGAAGTTATATTGCATCGGGGCATGCCCCATGCATATTGATACTATGTTATCATACCATATTAGCCTTCTTTATTCCATAGTTTTCCCCAAATTTTCCCGAAAGTTTGCAAATTTTACAAAAAAAAGGATGAGGACATCAAATAATCCTCACCCAATGCTGTTCTTAAGTGTCTCAGAAGCTCAGAATAAAGTCAACGAATTCATATCCGAACGGACTCGCTTCGCTCGGTCTCAATACAAGCGTCGCATGGCAGACATATTCGGTATTTGCATATCCGAAGCTGCCGTAGATGACATCGCCCATAAGGCTAAGCGTACCGTTCTCCGATATCGCATTAATTATATCAAGATGAAACTCGTATTGTTTTGCATTTGTATCTATCAAATAGCAGTCGTCCTTCAGTTCGATATTGCATGCTCCTGTGTCGATCCCGGGAAAATCCTTATTGAGAATGCTTCGATAAAGCCCTTCAAACTCCGCACGAGGGACCGAAATTATCCCCTTTTCAGGAACATAATCGCTGTTTATATAGTACGAACCCATAAAAGCGGTAGCTGCGTATTCGGTCATTACGCCGTCGGTCACATTGCTTTCACGCACCATGTTTGCAGTAACGAACCATGAGATGAACGATTCCGCTTTCAGATACCCGTCAAGAGTAAAGCTGTCCTTCAGATCCTCCGACATCAGTTTCGAAAGCTCAAAGCATAACTTTAGCTGCCCATATTCGTACGGAGCAAGCACTCCCTCATCGACATAGACCGTGAATGTGCTTTCCGTTACGCTTACACCGTTATTCGTATCCGCCGCAGCCATGCAGTCGGTTAGGCTAAGCCCATCAAGCGCCATGCCATTCTCAGTCAGATAGTTGAATATCAGCTCGGCAGCCATAGTATCCGCATGGTAGCTCTTTATCACATCACCCAAGCCGATCTCATTACCGCATTCATCGAGCAGCAGCACATAGGTATGCGTATACGGCTGCGCTTCAAAGCAATGTTTCTCGGTAAAGATAATATTCGTAAAGCTCCCTGCGTCAACTATCTCGCATGAAACATCCGTATACGGCGGTTTGGCTACGGACTTGGACATATAGTTATCTTCCACGCGCTGCTGTAAATTCTCAATATAGCTCTGCACCGCTTTATTCATGTTGGAACCTGCCGAATAGGTCTTGCTGAATTCCGGCAGTTCGACAATGCAGCAATAATCGCACGAATCGTAGTCCGCATCCTCCGGCCAATAACGGATATAGTGCGTCATGCTGTACCTATCCTCAGAAGGCGCAGCAGTATTCGGCTCTTCGGTCGGCTCCGGCGAACCGACATTTTCGCCGCATGCGGAAAAAAGCATGATCGCAGCGAGTAAAAAGCAGATAAAAACGGATGTTCTCTTCATCATTTATCCTTCCTTCTGTGCAATACAGGGCCGTAACAACGCATCAGCATCACGCCTGCAAAGCACTCATATCGTTTTCGATATGACTTCTTAGGGCCACCGCAAAGCTTCTTATGCATTAATAGTCTTAACTTCTATAAGAGTCATATTGAGTGCCTGTCCCGGCAGCAACATCCTCAATCCTATTTAGAATAATCCAATCATCCATATTGCTTTGATGTTCAAATGCAATTGGGGCAATCTCCTCGACATTTTCGAATTCAACCAGACATAGGCATTTTTTATGCCAACGCACCATTTGCTTATCCGACAGGTTGAGCTTGCCCGAATTTTCCGAAAGAATTCTTGTAATCTCCTCTTCGGAAAGCTTCACATAGTTTTGCACACTCTTAACAATGGCGGTTGCCGTTATGGAAGCGCTGCCCTTTTCGATAAAATACAGGCGTTCTCCCTCAAAAACTCTGCTGTGCGGAATCTTCCTTCCTGCCGCTCCGCGCACGACCATAGTCTTTGTTCCTGCAATTATTTTGTCCAATACCCTAACGCCCTTTTTTCCTGCGTTGTCGCAATACACCAGATGTACCATAATTACCTCCAAAGTATTAATCCGATTTTCTCAATGCAGATCACTGCTTGCTCCTCCACGATAACAATCGTACAGTCTTCCGCCCCATTTGTCAATACATGCATCATGCAATTTCAAGTAACAGATCATGCTTTTTAGGATTGTCCCCGAAACATCCCCCAACCGCATCGTCATTGACTGCGCATTCCCGATAAATGCCGTGTTGGCCAAACCTCGCTTTGATGAAAGCAGATGATTGGTTGAATGATTCTATCACATTCAGAAAAGCATTGCAAAGAAAAACCTGTTATTCAAAAGGCCGATGCCCAAACATGGGAGCATCAGCCGAATTCCATTCAGTTTTAATCCAGCAGAGCCAAAATGTCCGGGAACATCTGCACGCTGCGTTTCAAAATACCATGCATTTGAGCAATGGCAATGCCATAGTTGACAATCGGAACGCCTGCGCTGATCGCAGTTTCAATGCGATGCTTCATCGCAGTTTCTGTCAGCATGCAGCCTCCGCAGTGGACGATTAGTGAGTAAGGAGACAAATCCTCCGGAAATTCGCCGCCGGATGTAAAGGTGAATTTCGGCTTGGCCTTGCAGAATCGCTCAATCCATGCAGGCATTTTGACAGTTCCTATGTCGTTGCATTGGCGATGATGGGTACAGCCCTCGGAGATCAGCACCTTATCTCCGTCCTTGAGGTGGGACAGAGCGGAAGCACCTGCAGCCAGCGTAGGAAGATCCCCTTTATAGCGAGCCATCAGAATGGAGAATGATGTCAACGGAATATCCACAGGCGTATCTGCGCTGACCCTTTCAAACGCCTGAGAATCGGTAATGACCATTTTCGGTCTGACAGCCAAGCTTTCAAGGGTTCGCGGCAGTTCGGTATCCTGACAAGTAACCGCGACTGCGTGCGCATCAAGCACTTCTCGTACCGCCATCTGCTGGGGCAGTATCAACCTACCCTTTGGTGCGGATTCATCAATTGGAGTGACCAGTACCACTACATCTCCCTCTGAAAGAAGGTCCGCAACCATATGCTTTGGATTTTGGAGCTGTTTTGCAAAGGCTCCGAGTTTCTCTTTCAATGCATAGATATTTTCCCCGGTTACGGCACTGGCATAGATCTCGTGCTTTTCAAGCGGTTGTCTTTCGCAAACAAGGTCTGCTTTGTTATAAACGGTGATGTAAGGAATCTTTCGTTCCCTGAAGCATGCGATCAGCGAACGATCGTGTTCTCTCAGTCCAATGGCAGCATCGACAACCAACACGGCAATATCGGTCGACGACAGCACCTGCATTGCCTTTTGTACCCGAAGCCGTCCAAGCTCCCCCTCGTCATCCAGCCCCGGTGTATCAATGATGACCACCGGACCCAGCGGAAGCAATTCCATGGCTTTTTTTACCGGATCCGTGGTTGTCCCCTTAACTTCGGAGACCACGGCGAGCTGCTGTCCTGTAACAGCATTTACCAAGCTGGATTTTCCGGCGTTGCGCATACCGAAAAAGCTGATGTGCAGCCTCTCAGCGGATACCATATCGTTCAAACTCATCCGGTGTCCTCCCTAAAAGCGGAAATCACGGCGATTGGATTCACGAATCGCCCTGATGTTATCCTCTGCGATCCGGCGTACCCTCTCCTTCGGAATGCGGTTCAATTCCTCTTCCACCATCCTATAGCCTATCTCCTTTGTTTCAGGGGAAGCGTAGTCTTCAAGATACTCTGACAGAGTCATCAGTGCATTTGGATGGCAGCAATTCAGGATTTGACCGCTCTTGCACAGGCTCATGAAGCGATCGCCTGTGCGTCCCTCTCTATAACATGCGGTACAGAAGGATGGGATATGTCCGCTTTCCATAAGCCAGCGTACAACTTCATCAAGACTGCGCTGATCGGAAACATCAAACTGCTCGGTATCATGTGGACGCTCGTCCGGTGAATAGCCTGCATAGCCGCCCACCGAGGTTCGGGAGCCACCGGAAACCTGAGATACGCCAAGGCGCAGAAGCTTTGAGCGCACCTGCTCGCTTTCACGAGTTGAAATAATCAGTCCGGTATAAGGCACGGCAAGACGAATACAGGCGGTGATCTTGGCGAAGATATCATCATCGATGCCGTTGTCAAACTGGTCGGGGTCAATGTCGTCCGCTCGCTTCAGGCGAGGAACGCTTATGGTGTGAGGGCCTACTCCGTGGACCGCTTCCAAATGCTCGGCGTGCATGAGCAAACCTGCAAACTCGTATTTATACTTATCAAGACCAAACAGCACGCCCAGCCCGACATCATCGATACCTCCTTCCATCGCACGGTCCATGGCCTCTGTGTGATAGTCATAATCATGCTTTGGACCGGTGGGGTGAAGCTCCAGATAGCTTTGCTTGTGATAGGTCTCCTGAAACAGGATATAGGTGCCGATTCCCGCATCCTTCAGCTTTCGGTAGTTTTCAACGGTAGTTGCAGCGATGTTCACGTTGACGCGACGTATATCTCCGTTCTTGTGGTGAACGCTGTAAATGGTCTTTATACATTCCAAGATGTACTCAATCGGATTGTTGACAGGGTCTTCACCGGCTTCGATCGCCAGACGTTTATGGCCGATGTCCTGAAGTGCAATGACCTCTGCCCTAACCTCTTCCTGTGTAAGCTTTTTGCGTGTGATGTGCTTATTCTTGATATGGTAGGGGCAGTACACGCAGCCGTTGATACAATAATTTGACAGATACAGCGGTGCAAAAATGACTATGCGATTTCCATAAAATGCAAGCTTTATCTCCTCGGCAATCTGATACATCCTTTCAATCTTTTCGGGAATCTCACATGCAAGCAGCACGGAAGCCTCCCTATGGGTCAAGCCGGCGCAGGCATGACCGGAAGCGGTCTTTTGCGGCCTTGCCTTCTCAAGGATCCGGTCTATCAGTTCAGCATTGTTCTTGTTAGCCTCCGCATAGGCCAGTGTTTCACGGATCTCTTCATCGTTGATGAATTCCTCCGCTCTAAGGGATTTGGGGTTATAGGTTGACATATGTTTTCTCCTCTCTTCAAGTCAGATTACTCTTCCTCGTCAGATTGATTTAATATCTCCGCGATCGGTCACTATCTCGTAACCGATCGAAAGCATTCGTTGATTGAGACAGCCCCGACATTGGGCGGCCTCTTCTCCGGTGCAAATCTTATTGTCGTAAAGCTCATATTTCTTTCTTACGGACACCGGAGACAGATTGGGCATCACCACATTTGCGCCTGCCTGTATTCCCTTCTCTCTGCCCAGTGGGTCGATCGTTCCCAAAGCAGTCGTGGATGGCAGCAGCACCGGCGGATGGATTAGCCGGATGATGGATAGCAGATAGCAGGTTAACTCCACCTTGCCGGCAGGTTCATCCCTAAATGGCGTATGCTTATGAGGGATAAATGGACCTATTCCGCACATATCGGGTTTGAAATCCTCGATAAACTTCAAATCCTTTGCAAGATGTGCGCAGGTTTGTCCGGGAGATCCCACCATGAATCCGCAGCCCACCTGATAACCGATATCCTTGAGATCATAAAGGCAGCGCATACGATTCTCAAATGATAGCTCCTTTGGATGCAGTATTCCGTAATGAGCAGCATCTGCTGTTTCATGGCGCAATAGATAGCGATCTGCTCCCGCATCATATAGTCTTTGATAGCTTTCCCGACTGCGTTCACCCAATGAGAGCGTAACGGCACAATCCGGATGATCGGTTTTGATGGCGCTTATCAGGTTACAGAGAACACCGTCATTATAAAAGCCATCTTCCCCACCTTGAAGAACAAAGGTTCGAAATCCGAGTTCATATCCCTCACGGCAGCAATCAATGATATTCTCAAAAGTCAGACGATACCGTTGGCAGTGATTATTGCTCCTGCGTATGCCGCAATAAAGGCAATCATTTTTGCAGATATTACTGATTTCAATCAATCCCCTGGTGAACACCGCATTCCCATATATCCGCTTGCGAACGGCCACTGCGCGCTCCGCCAGCATCGCAGCAGCCTCCGGTGTGCGGTTCTCTATCAATAACCGATATTCTTCAAGGGATAGCCTATGCTCCGCAGTCAAGCGTTCGATCAGCGTATAGAGTCGTTCATTCATCATGACTTATCACACCGGAATATGCTGTCTTTACGCTTACTCCCGGCAGATTGCCTATCGTACCGGACAGAGTTGAGATGGTGTTTTGCGGGGCATCCAGCGCAATGCTGATAATGCTGACTCCCCTTTCGCGATATGGGATACCCATGCGCCCGATGATGTATTCGCCGTACTCATGCAGGATTGAATTCAGAGTTTCAACCATTTCGCCGTTCTCTACAATTATGCTGATAACCGCAACACGCGTATCCATTTTTTACCTCCAAACAAAAATGCCGTACCCGAAAAAGGTACGACATTCTCAGAAAACTAACGGAAACAGAGAGAAAACTCTCTCCAAGACTCCATTGATTGAATAATGATCCGTACCTTTCACGCAGCGCAGCTTGCGCTTAATGTCAGGCTCTACTCAATTATATCACGACCAAAGAGAAAAGTCCATCCCTATTATCAATTATGCTCACCATGCAAGGCTTTATATCATCAAGTCGTAATATTAATTTATGCAAGGGTGATGCTAGCTTGTCCGTCAACTCCAATCACCAATTTCGGCTTGCTCAAGTATCGATTGTAAAAAGCTTCCTTTTCCTTTTCCGTCATAGCGATCCAAGAGTCCTTTAATGCATCTCCCATGATTTTGCGCAAATTAAGGGGCTTTGCTTCATCACCTTTCAGTATGCTGTTTATGGTAAACCTTTACCACCGTTGCACGAATAACCCGGCCATGATCGACCATTGGGACGAGCTTAACGGCGAAATCGTCGAGCGATTTTAAGAAAGGCGGCGCGCCAAGTGGCAAAGAGAAAGCCAAACCCGGAAGCTGACCGGGCAGACGCTTATATATGCCTATTCTGCACAAAAGAAACTTGCACCGGAGCGGATGCTTGTTTTCGTGAACAAAAGAAAAAGCGGCAGCGTCAGTATCAAACAGACCGCCGGAAAGCGCAACAGGCTTTAGATGCTTTCTATAATGCAGAACAGGCAAAGGATAACCGTAGGCGCAGAATTGAAGCGCAGGCAGCTTTTCAAAAAAGGAAAGAAGCCGAATAGATTTACTTACCCCCGGAAGTGGTAAGACATAGATTTTCTCCTTTCGTAAAGGGAAGCCGTCCGGCATTTGTCGGGCGGTTTTCTCTTGCCAAAATAAAGAAAAAGGCGGCTTTCCGTGATTGGAAAACCGTCTTTCTATGTACTCAGATTTTTGCCTTTACCTTATCTAAGCGTTTTTGATAGTTTTCATGCTTAGCAATAAAAGGATAGGACAAAGCCAAAGCGTTAATATGGGCGGCATTTTCATAGTCACCGCTTTTTTCGTAAATGATTGCCAAGCGTTCAAATGAAGGAATGTGCAATGCTGTGTTGCCATGTTTAGCCCTATTTGCTCTATCAAAGTCGGGGTAAGAAGCAATGTCTTTCTTGCAGTATTCTATGCAGAGATTTAGCTTTTCTTGATTGTCCCTTTGTTTATAGAGCAAATCAATCCACAAATTATAACAGTAGTGACGCTCTATTGCGTTTTGGGCAACACTCTCAGATAAAGTGGCGAGCTTTTCAGCTAACAAGTAATTCTTTGCTGAAACAAAATGAGCGGCGATTCCTTGAATGTACATAGAGCTTTGCTCGTAAATGCTCTGCTTTCTTGCGTGTTGATTGAACTGATCGCCGGGCATTACTGGAACATTCTTGATTAAAGACAATTCCTCTTTTGTAAATTCAACAGTATGAGATTGTTGCGGAATATCCTTTTTGAAAAGGTTGGATAGTATTCCCATATACAAACCCCCTTTTTAATAAACTATAGCAGAAAAGGGAGTAGAAAACAACTCCCTTTTTCTATGCGGTATTAAAGCCAAACCACGATGGCAAAGCCACCTTTGAAGAAATAAGGTTTGTTTAATACCCCTTTGGTGGAAGCGAGGGGAGTCGAACCCCTGTCCGAAAACCTGTCTGCAAGACTTTCTACGAGCGTAGTCGGTGTTTTAACATTCCCTCCGCCGCACCCCCACCAACAGGGTTACGGCTTTAGTAGTCTCTTGATCCCACCCGAGCCAAGACACTCCCGGGCTGGTTCCCCACATTGATGATGCCCGTATCCGCAGTCGTGGGCAACTACGGGCGGACAGTCGCTAATTAAGCAGCGACGGGTACGAAATTAGATTCGTCGTTTATTTTTAAGTTTTCCCGATTTTAGCGAAGCTCGGGGCTTCGACTCGCTTATCCGGCATCCATGATCCCCGTCGAAACCATGTACGCCCCCATGCTGTGCAATAATTATAGCACTCTTTTCAGCAAAGTGCAAGAGCCGAAAGCTGACAAATAATGCGTTATTTTGACCGGATATTATAAGTGCATAATAAGCCCCACGCCGAAGCATGGGGCCTATGAGAATCAATTAATGGATTTTACGCAGTTCAGTCCTGAAGACCCATTGCCATACGCATGATGTATGCTGCGTCTGCTGCGTTTACTGTGCCATCGCCATTGACATCGGCAAGGCTCAGATCGAGGTTAGAACCAATGCCCATAGCATGGCGCATGACGAGCATTGCATCCTGTACATTGACGCTACCATCGTTGTTGACGTCGCCGAGTATACCGGAGAGAGAAGAAACGACCTCAACGTTATCGAGGTATGCGCAGTCATCGTTCCTGTCAACGCTGCCGTCCTTGGTGTATGTCCACTTAAAGGTGTAGGTCATGTTGGAGGTTGCGGTGTAGGTGTAGTGAGTCCATGCCACGGTGCCGGAAAACTCGAACATCTTTGTGTTATTTGCATAGAAGAAGAACTTGTCATAGTTCGCCTCACTGCTTACCTTATAATCGAAGCTGATGGTATCGCCTGCCTGGAGCTCAATTGTCAGGGTGACCTCGGAGCTGGTGCTTGCATAACCTTCATTTCCGGACTTTGCATAATCATCAACAGCGACCCAAGGATAGTTACCACCGGTCACAAAATGGAGATTTCCTCCCGGTACATTCAGAGCGGAGGTGAGGGTATGGCCGATCGCAAAGTTCTTGAGCCATGCACAATCGCTTCCGGAAGCGCCGTTTGCATCCTTTACAAAGGAGAAGGTGATGTTATAGATGCCGTCAGCAGGAACCTGATATTCAAATGTGGTGAAGTTTGCCTGGCTGCTGGTGTTGAGTAAGGTCTCGCCGTTGATGGTAAAGATCAGCTCATCGCCTGTCTGTGCGCTAACCTTGTAATCGAAGCAGATGCTTACGCCCTCCTGGAGCTCAACGCTTGCAGTGATGGTTGATACGGAGCTGTTCACGCCGGCATTACCGCTCTTGATGGAATCGCCGTCGATGACCCAGGGATAGTTGGCATCATTATCAAATCCGACGCAGGTGTTGCCGAAATTGAATACGGTGCTGATGGTGTCGCTGATAACAACATTGCGAATGAATGCCTTATCCTGGCCATTGGCGCCAGCTGCATCCTTTACAAATTCCCAAGAGAAGGTCTTTTGACCATTGCCGGGTACAATGTAAGAATAGGTCTGCCAATCATGTTCACCGCTTACGCTGAAAACTTCATCGCCGCCAACCTTGAACTTCAGGTAATCGCCGTTCTGCTGGCTGCTTACCTTGTATTCAAAGCTTATCATCTGGTATGGCTTAAGCTCGGCGGTTGCGCTGAGTACGGAAGTGGTGTTGTCAACACCGGCGTTGCCGCTTTCAGCGAAATCACCGTTCATGACCCAGGGATAGCTGCCTTCGGAATCGAAGGGCATATAACTGCCTTCTCCGTTGAGCTCGTAGAACTTGAGCATATTTGTAACGCAGAGCATACCTGCGCCGCCTCCGGTGAGGCGAGGAGGCCTTGCGTTATACTTAATTATATTGGTCGTTTCTTCAACGCTCATGTCAGGGTTGACGGTTTTAAGCATGCCGACTACCGCAGCAACATGGGGGGTTGCCATCGAGGTGCCGTCCATGGTGACATAGCCGCCGCCCATGCGAGCACTGTTGATGTTGTCGCCGGGAGCGGTGATATCAACACAGTCACCGGTGTTAGTGAAATAGGGATATGCATCGGAGCTGTCGTGTGCGGCAACGGTAATGCAGCCCTCAACATTTGCGGGGCACCTGTCGCCTGCTTCGGAGCCATTATTGCCTGCTGCAACGCAGAATACGCAGTTGTACTCATAACCGAGCTCGACAGCCTCTTCATATCTCGCATGCTTTGCTTCGGTGCACGGACCGCTGAGGCTCATGTTTGCGCCGGAGCAGCCCTGAAGTACGGCATATTCCATTGCGTTTGCGATCTTGGCCTCGTCGCCATAGCCGTCAGCATCGAGAGCCTTGAGAGCCATGACCTTAACATTGGGCAGAGTACCGTCTATGATGGTGCCGGAAACATGAGTGCCGTGACCATGGTCGTCTTCGGGGTTGGAATCGTTGTTCTCGAAGTCGTAGCCTGAAACAAGCCTGTCGGCGATCATAGGATGGTCGCTGTCGGCACCGGTATCGATAACAGCAATGATGATCTCGGGAAGATCGTCAACGGACTCAACAGTCGTGAGGATCCAATCATTGAAGTCCTGAGCATTGACATAGTCCTCGCCATATCCCCAGGAAACATAGTTGTAATCGCCGGGAGTTGCGCAGATGCGGACAATCGCATCGGGTTCAGCGTACTGAACATATGAGAGGCTCTCGTACTTCTCCATTGCGGCCTTTGCCTCTGCAGGGGTGGAATACTGGATTACATGCAGGTCATTGTAGCCATTAACATGGGCAACGGAGCCGGAGTAATCGAGTTCGTGGCTGCTCTTTACAATAATACGGGCGTTTGCAAAGGGATCGTCCGCATTCTTCTTGGCGTCCTTGAGGCCATAAGCAGCTGTCATTTCGTTGAGCCTGGCGTTGTAGTCGAGCAGGGAAGCGATCCTTGCTTCACGCTCGGCAGGGGTCATAAGCTCTTTCTCCGCATTTTCCGCTGTAACAGCCGGAATCATGCAGAGGCACATCAACACGCTGAGCAGCAATGCGATGAATTTTTTCATGTTGTTTCCTCCTATGGTTATACTTCTGTCCAATGGACATTTCGTTATTGATTTTATCAAAAAAACACGGCCAAGTCAATATACAACTCCCCAACATATTTCCAAAAACGTCTATATTTAATTTTTCATAATGTGTTCGTAATATTGGCATAAATGTACTGCTTGATTTTCAGTGAACAAATAAAAAGGGTCTGCCTGTCGGCAAACCCTAAAATATTTATATTAATCGTAAAATTACTCGTTATCCTCGTCGATATGGAGATTTCCAAGGAGGGATGCGAGCGAGGTGGTTGCGCTCTCAACTGGAGGAAGCTGATAATCGGGTTCCTCACGATGACGGCGCTCGGGACGCTCTGCCCTGCGCTCTTCGCGCTGCTTACGGCGCTCTTCACGAGCCGCAGCTGCTTCCTTGCGGGACTGCTCCTCCTGCTGACGCCTTTCCTGACGCTCTGCGCGAGCCTTGTCACGCGCTGCCTTTTCTTCGGCGATGATAGCCTGAGCAACTTCAGGCTGCTCCTCCATGATCGCTTCCTTACGGCTGAGGCCGATACGCTTCTTCGCGGTGTCAACGCTCATAACCTTGCAGCGTACGATATCGCCCTCGTGAATCTCGTCCTCGATCTTGGCGAAACGCTTGACAGCGATCTGAGAGATGTGGATCAAGCCTTCAATGGTGGGTTCAAGGAGTACGAATGCACCGAAGTCAACGATGCGAACGACCTTGCCTTCAACGATGGAACCGACGATGTACCTTTCGCCTGCGGTCTCCCAGGGCTTGGGCAGCAGTTCCTTATAGCCAAGAGAGATCTTCTTGTTGGCAACATCGATCTCGCGAATAATAACGTCAATCTGCTGACCGATCTGGAGTACTTCAGAGGGGTTCTTGATACCCCTGTTCCAAGAGCACTGAGTGATATGTACAAGACCGTCAACGCCGCCGATATCAACGAATGCGCCAAAGTCTGCAATCCTGCGTACGATACCGGTCATACGATCTCCGACCTTGAGGTTTTCCCAGATAGCCTTCTTGGCTTCCTCTGCTTCCTTGCGGAGCACTGCCTTGCGGGAGCCGACGATGCGCTTACGCTTGGGGTCGATCTCAAGGACCTTGATCTTCATGGGCTTGCCAACATACTCGCTGAGATCTGCAACATACTTGTCTGCAACCTGTGATGCGGGAACGAATGCTCTTGCATTGTTGTTAAGAATGACGATCAGACCGCCCTTAACCGCTTCTTTGCAGACGCCTTCGAGGATCTTACCTTCGGACTCGGCATCAGCAGAGAATTCTTCCCATGCCTTCTGACTCTCGACGTTCTTACGGGAGAGCAGTACATTGCCTTCGCCGTCATTAACTTTGAGAACCTCAACTTCGATCTCATCGCCTACCTTGCAAACCTGTGCAGGGTCAACTTCGGGGTCGTTAGAGAACTCACTACGAGGAATGTATCCATCGGACTTGTATCCGATGTTTACGCTGACTTCACCATCTGTGATCTGGATAACGGTTCCGGTAATAACCTGTCCGGCCCTAATGCGGATGAGAGTCTTCGTAATGGCTTCTTCATCAAACACGGCGTTGTCGTCGATGGTCGTTGCTGCAGCCTCGGTTGCAGCGATTTCGGTTTCATTGTTTTCGGCTTCAGTGCAATTTACATTAGCCTTATCCTGTTCGTTCATGGTTTGAATAACCTCCCATATTATTGAATCCGGTGTAGAAGCACCGGCAACAATCCCTACTATTATAGCAGATATTTCTGATAATGCAATAGAAATTTCGCTTTTATTTGAAATAATTTTTGCGAAATTGCATTTTTTTTTGCAAATTTCCCATAATTTCCGTGTGTTTGAGCTGTGATGGTCCCCCAAAACAAACATGGCATCGCATTTTGTGCTCAGTTCCTCAGCTTCACGCTGACGCGCAAGAGTTGTGCTGCAAATGGTCCTGCACACCCTGATTAACGGGTATTTTTCTTTAATTATCCTTTCATAGTCGCTGAAAACGGTTGAATCAAATGTCGTCTGTACGACCAAACAGCCGCTTCTGTTTTCAAGAAGTCTTAACGCTTCTTCATTTTCGATAAACACGGCGGTATTGCCGCAGTAACCGTTGATCCCAATCGTTTCCGGATGTCCGCTGTCTCCTACGATAAAGACCTGTTCGCCTATTTTGTATGCCTCGCTAACGATTTTATGAATGCTTTCGACGAACGGACAGGTCGCATCAACGATGTTCACACCCAACTCGTCAAGGTATGAATACACTTGAGCCGGTACGCCGTGAGAACGGATAACAACGGTATCTCCCTTTTCCAGCCCATTCAGCTCATCTATCGGGATTATTCCGCTGCTCCTCAGCTCCTCGACAACGCTCCTGTTATGTATCAGCTCTCCATAGGTATAGACTACCGCAGAAGCATCCTGCTCCCTAAGCTTGGCGACGGCTTCATGCGCCATGTCGACCGCCCTGCGTACCCCAAAGCAAAAGCCTGCGTTCTTTGCAAGAAGAATTTTCATTAAATATCCGGCTTACCTTTCCCTGCCCTTGTTCTTGAGCTTCTGCTGCATGGAGAATTGAAGTTCCTCCAATGCGTTCTGCATTTCATATGTTACGACATCGGTCAGTTTTCTTCTGTCGCAGCGTTCGGATATCTCATCGGGACGGATGACATCTCCAACCATGATGTACAGACGGAACGCACCTCGATAGCTCTTCGGACTGATATAGACCGGAACTATCGGCGCTCCGCTCTTAACCGCAATGAAAGCTGTGCCACGCTCGAACTCATCCATACCGTTCGTCACCGAACGCCTGCCTTCCGGGAATATGCCGAACGCCTTGCCGTCATTCAACAGCGCAATAGCTTTTTTTATTGATTTAATGTCCGCGCTCTTTCTCGAAACCGGAAATACGAGCAGGGAATTAAAGAAGAATCTTCCTAACCTGGTTTCAAACAGTTCCTTTTTCGCCATGAAATGAATGAGCCTCGGGCTTACAAGCGCAAGCATAACCGGATCCATCAGCGCCCTGTGGTTGCAAATGAAGATAGCACCGCCCTTGATCCGAAGGTTTTCCTTTTTCCCGAACACCTTTGGCCTAAGCAGCAGCAAAAGCGGTAGCTTTATAAGAATTACCAATATAACATACAGCATCAGTCTATTTCCTCGAGCAGTGCGTCCACCGCTTCATCTATATCCATTTCGCTTGTATCGATTATTTTAGCGCGTTCCGCTGGGCGCAGCGGAGCGTGTTCGCGGTTCATATCCCTGTAATCCCTTGCCTTTATCTCTTCGAGTACCTGCTCATAGGTAATGTTGCCAAGCATACCCTTTTGTTCATATTCAAGATAGCGCCTTCTCGCGCGAACCTCCGGGGATGCGGTGACATAGAATTTATATGGGGTATTCGGAAGCACGACAGTCCCGATATCCCTTCCGTCCATTACTGTGTCGGTATTCCTGGCTATCTCACGCTGAAGATCCACAAGCTTTTCACGCACCGAAGCATGAGTGCTTATAACCGAAGCCGCATTTGAAATCTGTTCAGTTCGGATAAGGCCGCTCACATCCTCACCATCCAGAAATATATGCTGTTCTCCGTCAATATTCTTAAAGAAAATCTTGGTGTCCTTCAGTATGGGGGCGACCGCCTCTCCGTCCGCAGGGTCTATTCCCAGGCGCACCGCCTTGAGACCAAGCGCGCGGTACATCGCTCCGGTATCTACATATGTAACCTTAAGAAGCTTTGCAAGTCGTTTCGCGATCGTACTCTTGCCTGCGCCGGATGGCCCATCTATTGCAATATTGATAACGCCCATTTTATTCTGCCTTTCCGTTAGGGTTATTAATTCTGTTCTCCGGCCGCTGCTCTGCCTGCCGCTGCGCCGGTTGACCAAGCTATCTGAAGGTTGTATCCTCCCGTGCATGCATCAACATCGATGATCTCGCCTGCAAAATACAGCCCGGGGACGAGCTTCGACTCCATTGTCGACGGAGCTATCTCCTTGATTGAAACGCCTCCGCGGGTGATTATCGCCTCGTCTATCGGCCGTGTTCCGCTTACGGTCAGGGTAAGGCATTTCATGGCAGCGACTATACTCAGCCGCTGTTCCCTCGTGAGATTATCTACGGCTGTTTCCTCAATGACACCGGCCGCCCGAAGCACCTTATCTATCAGTCTTTGAGGCAGCAGCTCCGCCATGGCGTTTCTTATCTGCTTATGCTTGTATTTATCAAGATCCCTCAAGGCCCTTGCATCGAGCTGTTCGCTCGTGAGCCCGGGCTTCAGGTCAATTTCAAGCCTTGCTCCCACCGGATCATCGGCAAGATACGCACTCGCACTCAGCACCAGCGGACCGCTTACGCCGAAATGCGTAAAAAGCATCTCTCCAAGCTCCTCATACACGGGCTTGGGCTTCTTTTTTTCGTTCGGCTTGGCCTTTTTGTATGCTCTCAGTGTGACATTTTTAAGAGAAAGCCCCATTAGTTCGCTCGGCCATCTCTCCTCCGTCACCAATGGAATGAGCGAGGGCTTAGCCGGCAGCACGGTATGTCCAAAGCCTTCAGCGATCCGATAGCCGTCCCCTGTCGAGCCTGTGGATGAATAGCTCAGGCCTCCGGTTGCCAGAATGACAGCATCATATGAGCGATCGGGCTGGTTTTCCATGCGAACAACAAAGCGTTCGCCCTGCTTTTCAATGCTCCTGACCCTCGTATTGAGCATCAGGCTTGCGCCGCTTTTCTGCGCAAAGGCGAGCAGTGCGCGAATTACATCGCTTGACTTGTCACTTTCGGGGAAGTACCTTCCTCCCCGTTCAAGCTTTGTCCGGACGCCATATGCGTTAAGGATGTTTAATATATCGGTATTAAAGAAGGAATCAAGGGAGCTGAACATAAAGCGGCCGTTATGCACTATCGCTTTCATGAATTCGTCCTTATCGGCTGAATTCGTGATATTGCATCTGCCCTTTCCGGTCAGAAAGAGCTTCTTGCCCGCTTTCTCGTTGCGCTCAATTATCTCGGTTCGAGCGCCGTTTCTCGCGGCAAACGCTCCGGCGATCAGTCCCGCCGCGCCGGCCCCGACGACCAAAACGCTTTTCATTAGAAATCCCTTTCGATGTTCGTCTTTATCTTCTGCATTCGTTCGTAGTCCGTATAATCATAGACGAGAGGCGTTACGGTGATGTAGCCGTCGCGCACGAACTTTTCATCCGATGTATCCCCATCCGGGGTGACGGTGAGCTTGGTGCTCTTGGCGAAATACAGCTTTTCTCCGTTTTCATCGACCCTTTCGGTAAATTCTATCGGATAATCCTGAAGCACTATGTAGCCCGTGCGGATGCCCTTATAGTTTTCCTTGGCAGTATGTGGAAAATTCACATTCAGCAGATGTTTTTCCTTCGTCATACAGGCCATGAGCTCGGGCAACATATCGCGGAATGTCTCCGCCGCGTCCGAAAAGAATTCCTCGTCGAACTCATCTCTGGAAACTGCGATCGCCGGATAGCCAAGCATGGCGGCTTCGTTTGCAGCGGCAACGGTGCCGGACGAGATGATATCCGTGCCCAGGTTGGGCGCTTGGTTGATTCCCGAAAGCACCAGCTCCGGCCTGCAGCCAAGGTTCCCTATCGCAATGCGCAGACAGTCAACGGGTGTGCCGTCAACCGCAAAAACGGTTGCCTTCTCACATCCCGGAAGCTCGGCGCGCATTGCCCTAAGTCCTCTTCTCAGCGTAAGGCTGTGACCTGCCGCGCTGCGGTTTTCTGTCGGTGCGCAGACAAAGACTTCATGCTCATGTTGGAGCGCCTTGATAAGTTCAATAATACCTCCTGCTCTGTATCCGTCGTCGTTAACGATGAGTATCCTCATTTTCCCTCCACGGAGCGCAGTATACGCTCCACACAAATAATGATTCATATTGTTTCAACAGCCTAATTATATCAGAAATGGCCTATGAGTTCAACCGCGACTTATCCATGCTGTCCTCAGCGTCCGTTCAACATATTTCCCGGGAAATTATCGGTTCTCTACACCATTTTTATAGATTTGTGCATGATTATGCCGCATTTATGCGTTGTTAACGGATGGGTTTTCCTGTAGAATAGAGTTAGCCAAAAATGCAGCTTTGTGGCAGGGGGAAGTAAAAATAATTACGCCTATGCTGCGTCCACTGAAAGGAAAAACAATATGGACAATAAATTCCTGCTATCATGTGAATCCACATTGGATTTGCCGTACAGCTATACAACAGAGCGAGGCATTCCTGTGATCTTTTATACCTATGTGCTCGATGGAACGGAGCATGAGGACAATATGGGACGCGACCCCGAGGTGTCGGAGAATTTTTATCGTTCCATCTATGACGGGAAGCTGCCCACCACCTCACTCGTCACCGAGCACAGATATGAAGAATACTTTGAAGGTCTCCTTCAAAGCACCGAGCTTCCTATACTGCACCTTGCATTCAGCTCCGGGCTGACGCCGTCCGTAAGAAAAGCAATGGCAGCGGCAGAGAACGTTAAACAAAGGTATCCCGACAGACGGCTTGAAGTCATCGACACCATGTGCGGCGGTTCCGGGCTTGGACTTCTCGCAGAGCTTACTGCAGACCTCCGTGACGAGGGCAAAAGCATTGATGAAGCGCTTGAATGGGTAAATGAAAACCGTTTTCATGTGCAGCATGAGTTCTTCTCGACCGACCTAAAGTACCTTCGCCGAAGCGGCAGGGTTTCCGGGGCAGTCGCAATGATCGCGACCGTGCTTGGCATATGCCCTATTATGAAGGTTATCTATGACGGAAAGATAATCGCCTATGAAAAGGTGCGCGGCAAACGCCATGCGATCAGACGCATAGTGGACGCCATGGCGAAGCACTGCGGCAACCCCTCTGAATACAGCACAAAATGCTATGTCGGTCATTCCGACTGTCCGGAGGATGCAGAACGAATGAAGCAGGAGATTTTGGATCGTTTTCCTCTTCTCACCGTTGACAGCGTCCGTATAGTTGATATAGGAACCATTCTTGCCTCCCACTGCGGGCCCGGCACTGTTGCGGTTTTCTTTATGGGCGATGAGCGCAAGGCGGAAAGCGAAGATTAGTTTCCCGTATCGGGTGGACTATTCTCTATGATCCTGCAATTATTTTCATAATCGGTCATTGAGATTATATCAAATTTGATGTATAATTGCTATGCGTTATCACCGACGCAGCAAAGAATACATTCGCAATTCGCCTTGGGAGGGGAATAAAAATATAGCCGGCGATTGGCGTAGAAAGGATAGGATAAACATATGCAAAACCAATTTCTTCTTTCATGTGAATCCACGGTAGATATGCCGTACAGCTATGTGAACGGTCGTGGAATGCCGCTTATCTTCTACACATACGCCGTTGACGGTATTGAGTATGTGGATGATATGGGGCGCGACCCAAATGCGCTGCCAAGATTCTATGGTTTCATCGACGAAGGAAAGCTCCCTTCGACTTCTATGCTGACCGAAATTAAATATGTAGAGTTTTTTGAGCAGCTACTTTCTCAAACCGATCTGCCCATCCTGCACATCAACTTTGGGTCAGGCATGACGCCGTCCGTCAACAACGCCTATTCGGCTGCGAAGCTTCTGAAGGAAAAGTATCCGAACCGCAGGCTCGAAGTCATAGACAGCTATTGCAGCAGTTCCGGATACGGTATGCTCGTTGACTACGCCGCGGATATGCGTGACGAAGGCAGGAGCATTGACGAGACGATCGAATGGGTCAACGCTCACCGCCGCAATATTCATCATCAGTTCTTTTCAACGGAGCTTAAGTATTTCCGCAGAAGCGGCCGTATGTCCGGCGCGACCGCCATGCTGGCGACCGTGCTCGGCATCTGCCCGATAATGAGGCTCGATGTTGACGGAAAGATCATCGCCTATGACAAGGTTCACGGTAAGCGAAATGCGGTCAAACGCACCGTAGACATGATGGAGGCACACGCTGTCGACGGAAAAGACTATACGGGCAAGTGCTTTATCTGCCATTCCAACTGCATCGAGGAAGCCGAACGCGCCAAGGCTGCTCTGGTCGAAAGATTCCCAAAGCTCAGCGCCGATGATATCCGCATCTTCGATATCGGCACCATAATCGCAGCCCACTGCGGGCCCGGCACTGTTGCCGTGTTCTTCCTCGGCGATGAGCGCGCGCCGTATCCGGAGCCCAAAGAATAAGCATTTGAAAATTAACAAGAGGTTTTCCCAAATCGGAAAACCTCTTGATTTTTTGGCTGTCAGGCTCTATTCCTGCTGCGAGCGTACCATCCTGTCGGCAATGCTGAGGAAGCTTGAAAACGCCTCGACATTGGTCGTGTAGTAGGACTTGTTGTCCTCATGCTCCGAATTGACAAGTCCCAGCGCATACAACGCAGAGAGCATTTTCGATACCGTACCCGGGTTGATATCAAGCTCCGCAGCAATTTCACGGCAATGGGAACGCTTTTTTGCAAGGCGGCAGAGCAGATCGAACTTGCCCTTTTCACCAAGCGCACGGAAAACATCGCATACGGAACTCATATCCGCAGAGGGATTGTTGATGCGGAAATTTGCGTTAATAGCCGAACCGATGAAGACATTTACCGTTTTCGTACCGGCAAAACGCTCAAAATCGCTCTTTAGATAACGACATGCCATTATATTGAGGTTGACATGCAGCTCAAGCTCATCATCGCACGAGCCGCTGGTATTGGTGAGCGCACGTCGGAAATCCTCAACGCTGTGCGACTGAAAATACTCTTCCCAGTAATCATACAGCCCATCCCAAAGCTCATGATGCGCTTGAAGCGCAGTTTCAAGCTTCTCCAATTCACCATCGGTGATGTCAACAATGACGGTCAGATAAACGCCGCAGATGCTAACCTTGCAATGCGTATGGCACTCAACCTTATGGAAGCTCTGCCCGCTGCGGATGCGAACGAGGACGGCAACATCACCGCTGCCGATGCAAATATCATTATGAGATGGGCACTCAACCTCGGCTAATGCCCGGATAATAAACAAAGTCTAACCAAAGCGTCCGCTGTCGGTTTCCTCCCGATATGCGGGCGCTGCTTTTTAAGAAGCTGCTCATTTTTTGCTTGTCACGCAGATAATACCCCACAGGCAGGACATCTGCATTTCTGTGTGTTTTCGGAAAAAAGTATCTATTATTTATCGCCTATATATATTGTTTGAGGGTATCGCAATATTTCAAAGTCCGTGATACAATTAGAATGGTTTAGTATTGCGCCGTTTGGCTGAAATACGGATAATTCTTTAATGCGGAGCTAAGTCCAAATGAAAATCATCATTGTCGGAGACGGAAAAATCGGATTCGGGCTTACTGAACGTCTTGCGAAGGACGGGCATGACATCGTTGTTATCGACCGCAACGCCAAGGTCTTGGAAACCTGTCAGCAGGCGGTGGATGTGATGGCTGTCCAGGGAAACGGAGCCTCTATGGAGGTGCTGAAGGAAGCAGGCATAGAAAACGCGCAGCTGCTGATCGCGGCAACGAGCAGCGACGAGATCAATATCCTTTGCTGCATCATGGCCAGCAAGATGAGCCCTGTCCATACTATCGCCCGTGTCAGAAATCCCGAGTATTCCAAGCAGCTCGGCTTCATGCAGGAGGAAATGGGGCTGTCGATGACCTTTAGTCCCGAGATAGAAACCTCGAGGGAGATATCTACCCTGCTGCAGTTCCCGTCATTTTTGAAGAGGGACCGCTTCGCCAACGGCAAGGTCGAGATCGTTGAGATCAGGATCACTGCAAATTCGGTGTTGTGCGGTCAGCCGCTCTCCAAGCTGTATGAGCTTGTGAAGGTAAAGGTTTTGGTGTGTGCGGTCGAACGCAGCAATCAAGCCTATATACCCACCGGCAGCTTCACCCTTGAGGAGAACGATAACATTTATGTAACCGCAGGCAGCAGGCATCTGTCCCAGCTAATTAAAAATCTCGGACTTATGCGCGACAGGGTCAAGCAGGTCATGATAATCGGAGGCAGCAAGACAGCGTATTATCTTGCGGCCCAACTCATCGCAGGCAACATGGGTGTGACTATCATCGAGCAGAACCCGGAGCGCTGTCGGGAGCTTGCCGATATGCTTCCCAAAGCAAACATAATCGAGGGAGATGGAAGCAAGCAGGATGTGCTTGACGAGGAAGGCATCTCCTCCGCCGATGCGCTCGTTACGCTCACCGATATCGACGAAGAAAACCTTATTATTGCGCTTTCCGCTGTGCAGAGAGGCGTGCCTAAGGTCATCGCCAAGATAAACCGAACCGAATACATCGACACCTTCCATCATCTTGGAGTTGACACCTTCATAAACCCCATGCAGCTGACCTGCGCACGCATCGTTCGCTATGTTCGTGCTATGGAAAACTCCGGTGAGGGCTCGGTTCAGGCACTTCACTATATTGTCGGAGGGAAGGCCGAGGCACTCGAATTCCATATAAATGCGGATACCAGATTTCGCGGCGTGTCCCTTGCGGAGATAAAACTGCGCGAGAACATCCTGATAGCCTCCATCACGCATGGAAACCAGACCATCATCCCCGGCGGAGGAGATTCCTTTGCGGCGGGAGACACCGTTGTTGTTGTCACTCTTGCCGAACAGCGTATTCTGGACATGAACGATATCTTTGCCTAATCACGGAGCGTAAATATGAATTACAAGATAATCGGCAGGTATTTAGGCATCTTGCTCACGCTTGAATCGGCATTCCTGGTCATCCCTGCGGCGATCTCCCTGTACGACCGCGAGATGAAAGCTTTTATCGGCCTCATTATCACCATTGCGATCACCTTTATCGTCGGAATGCTTCTCAGGCTGTTATGCAGGCGCTATGAGCGTGTGATCTATGCCAAGGAGGGCTTCGTTCTCGTTGCGCTCGCATGGATAGTGTTGTCGCTTTTCGGTGCGCTCCCCTTCACCATCAGCGGCGAGATACCGAGCTATATCGACAGCTTTTTTGAAATCGTATCCGGCTTTACGACCACGGGGGCTTCCATACTTACAGATGTTGAAGCGATGAGCCGAGGGCTTCTGTTCTGGCGAAGCTTCACACATTGGCTGGGCGGCATGGGTATGCTGGTTTTTCTTATGGCTCTCGAGCCCACCGGCAAGGGCAACAGCTTTTCGCTGCATGTTATGCGCGCGGAAAGCCCCGGACCATCCGTCGGCAAGCTCGTGCCGAGGATAGGTCAAACCGCAAAGATACTATATTCCCTCTATATAGTAATGACCGTGCTCTGCATCATCTTTCTGCTTGCCGGCGGCATGTCCTTGTTCGATAGCCTCTGCACAGCTTTCGGCACGGCAGGCACGGGCGGTTTCGGTGTGAAGAACGACAGTCTTGCGAGCTACACTCCATATCTCCAGACCGTTGTTACCATATTTATGGCACTTTTCGGCGTAAACTTCTCCGTGTACTATCTGTTCCTCAGGCGGCCAAAGGCTGCACTCAAAGATGAGGAAGTCAGGCTTTACTTTATCATAATGCTCGTTTCAATTGGTCTGGTCGCTTGGAATATCATGCCTATTTTCGGCTCTTTCAAAGACAGCCTCCACGAGGCCGCATTCCACGTCAGTTCCATAATGACAACAACAGGCTTTGCGATAAGCAATTTTGACATGTGGCCTTCGTTTTCCAAGGGGATACTTATGCTTTTGATGGTCCTTGGGGCATGTGCAGGCTCCACCGGCGGCGGCATAAAAACGGCCAGACTGCTCCTGCTGTATAAGAGCTTGAGAACGGGAATTAAGCGCATGCTTCACCCAAGAAGCGTGCAGGTCGTTAGGCTTAACGGTAAAGTGGTTGACAGTACTATCCTTCACAACCTCAATGTATATTTTGCCGCATATTCCTGCATACTCGTTATATCGTTCCTTATCATCTCCACCGATGGTTTCAGCGTGACGACCAATTTCAGCGCAGTGCTCGCCTGCTTCAACAATATTGGCCCCGGCCTCGATATCGTTGGCCCTGCCGGCAACTACTCCTCCTTTTCCGTCATATCGAAGCTCGTTCTTTCGCTCGATATGCTGTTCGGAAGGCTTGAGATATTCCCCCTGCTTGCGCTGTTAAGTCCCGAGCTGTTCAGGAGGAAAAAGAGCTTATGATCCCATAACCAACCACCGCCGGCAACGATCTGCCGGCGGTGAAATTATTTGAATTAACATTTTAGCTTATCATTTCGGGCGGCGCAGTATCGAGATCCATGTATCCTTAACCGCACCGTATCTCGTTTCATATTTCACGAGTTTCAGATGCCTGAATCCGCATTTTTCCTGAACTCTTCCGGACCGGACATTATCCGTAAAGTGACCGCAGATGATGAAATCCAGCTCAAGCTCATCAAAAAGGTACTTTATCACCGCATTGACAGCTTCCGGCATCAATCCCCTTCCCCAGTAATCTTGGGACAGAACAAAGCCTAACTCCCTGCCCATTTCATCCTGGTATTCGGGAAGTGCCGCTTCACTGTACTCTTCTATTCCCAATGAACCGATCACCTTACCCTCATACTCGATCGCAAAGGTCTTCTTTTCATTAATGAACCTATTGAGTATGTTTCGGGATTCCTCAACGCTCTCATGCGGCTTCCATCCTGCCATTTGCCCAACGCCGTCAACCGAAGCGTATTCATATAAATCATTCAGGTCATCCATCCGCCACGGCCGCAGTATCAGCCGTTCGGTTCTCAGAACTACATTCGAAATATCTATATCGGCATTCATTTTCCGTGTTTCTCCGTTCCTTATAAGTTCCTGTAAAAGCTGACAGGACACGCTGATTCATTTTCATTTCCAACGCTTGGTATCGTTGCGCCGATGCGCCGACTCTCGCAAGCCTTTGGCAGTATTCGCTTCTGCCGTGCAGTTTGAGCCCAAATCATTCGCTCATCAGTAATTATCGCTGTTTCTGCGATCCATTGCACGCCTTGCGTCGCGCTCGGCAATATCATGACGCTTGTCATAGAGTTTTTTACCCTTTGCAACGGCAAGCTCAAGCTTAACCTTGCCATCCCTTAAGTACAGCTTCAGAGGGATGAGACTGTATCCGTCCGCCTGTGACAACGCAAGCAGCTTCCTAATCTCCCTCTTGTGGAGCAGGAGCTTTCTTTCACGGAACGGGTCACGGTTGAAAATGTTGCCCTTTTCATATGGGCTGACATGCATTCCGATGACGAACGCCTCTCCGTTTTTTATTCTGACATAGGAATCCTTGATATTGACCTTTCCCATGCGAATGCTCTTCACCTCGGTGCCGACGAGCGCAATGCCGCACTCATACGTGCTTTCGATGAAATATTCGTGCCTGGCCTTGCGGTTTTCGGCCAGCACCTTGATCCCGGGCTTAATGGGCATAGTATCCTCCTATATGTTGTGTTGCAAATACAGAAAAATGCAGCATTCACTTTTCATAAATGCTGCACCTTAACTCGTCAATTATACCAAATGAACAGACGGTTTCCCGAAAGCTCAAGTTTACTTTGAAAATGCGGGGAGCACAAGCAGAACGAGTGCAAGCACGCCGAGAGCGATTGCAAAGATTACGGTCAGCTTCTGAAGCTTGGCTTCTTTGGTGGCCTTGGCACTGCGAGCCTTGCCGAAAGAAGTGGTATCATTACCGAAAGCGCTGCCCAGACCGGAAGACTTGGCATCCTGGGTGAGAACAACGACCACGAGGCATACAGCTACGATGAGCATGAGAATGTTGACGACAAGATTAAGAATCTCAACGAATGTCATAAAAAATCCTTTCCGAGGTATAGACGCGACTTTTTGCGCTATGCCACTCTGACAATTTCAACTGCATTATTCATTATAACACTTTACCATAAAACTTGCAAGCGAAATAATCACAAAATTGCAGTATATGATTATTTATTTCAAAAAATTCCGACCGCAGCGGCAATGGCAGCGGTCGGAAGCCTTAGCGATTCAGCTGAGCTTAGCCAAGTTCGGTGATTCCGTCGATGCGGATATCGAACAGAGGAGCGGAGATTACTTCGGACTCATGGAAGTAACCGTCCCAGATGAGCTCGACACCTTCGAAGCCATAGCTCTTATCGTAGCTGGTGAGATGCTCGCCGTTTACGGTAAAAGTGCTGCAGTCGAATACATGGAGCTCACCGTTCTTGATCTTCTCGATAACTGCTGCAACAGCCTCCTGAGTGCCTTCTGCGCAGGCGGTGCCAAGCTGGGAGATCTGAACAGCCTCATCGATGTAGCCGTAGCACCAATCCTGCTGCATCTCCTTGCCTTCCATCGCGGTCTTGATAGCGTAGGTGTAGTATGCGCCCCAGTTGTTCTGAGGAGATGTGAGCGCAACATCGGAAGCAACGTTCAGCATATCGATATTGTAGCCGACGCTGTAAACATTGGGATAGGTGCCGTCGTCATGCGCAGCCTGGATAGCGGAGGGAGCGCCGGTGGAGTCAGCATGCTGGCCGATAATGACGCAGCCGCGAGCCATAAGAGCGTTTGCAGCCTCTGCCTCAAGGGTGAGGTCAAACCACTTGTTGGTATACTGGACTTCCATATACGCATCGGGAACGATGGACTGGATTCCAAGGAAGAATGCGGTGTAGCCGGATACTACCTCAGCATAGGGGTATGCTCCAACATAGCCAACATGGGGATCGGTAACGGTGCCGTTGTCCATGAGCTCCTTGAGCTTCATACCGGCAACAACGCCGGAAACATAGCGGGCTTCATAAATTGCGGTGAAGTAATTGAAGATGTTCTTGAGGTCGGTCTGCTTTGCAGCGGTCTGGCCGGTTGCATGGCAGAAGAGAACGTCGGGATATTCCTTTGCAGCCTGGATGAGGAAGCTCTCATGGCCGAAAGAATTTGCAAAAACGATTTTGCAGCCCTGCTCAACGAGGTCTACAGCTGCCTGATGGCAGGCTTCGTTTTCACCGATGTTGTACTTGTAGATGATCTGATCCTTTTCAAGACCGCAAGCGACCCTTGCTGCCTCGATGCCTTCCATATGTGCGTAGGTATAACCTTCGTTTTCATCGCCAACGAGGATAACGCCGACCTTGAAGTCGTCCTTATCTTCATTGGGAGCGCAGGCGCAGAGTGCAAATGCCATAGCAAGCACGAGCGCAAAAGCTACAAACTTTTTCATTTGAATTTCCTCCGAAAAAAATTATATGCCCTAAAAATCTTGGGCTATTGTATTATAACAACAAAATCCGCCACAATCAAGCCATCATTCTGCATTATAATTTATATTAATGCAGATATATCGTTTTAATTGGTGAGGCCGGGTTGCCAACGCACCCCGACCCCATTACCCCGTATTCCTGCTTGTTAAGTGATTAATCTCCGAAATTCGTGTATTTTTCGGGCATACCGAGCAGCACCATTCTGCCCTCTATACGAGAATTGATATGCGTCTTGGACTTCATGTACTCTTCAATAATATCGTAATCAGAGGTTGCTATGCACCTTAAATTATCATAGTTTGGAACATGCTCCTCGGGGATATCCAATACGCTTGAAATATTGTTGATATGGTATTCCTGCATGGCTACCACAAAGAAATCATCGTCCTTAACTTCATTGCCGTCTATGGTAAAGTGTATTAGCTTTTTCGTACCATAATCGTAAACAAAGCGGACATTCCTCGATACCTGATAGAATTCGCTGTGGCCCTCAACCATTTCATCCCTACACATGAATTCAAATCCGTGCTTCAGGTCAGCGCCCTTCAGCTTGACCGCAAAGACCTTTCCGCAGTATGGGAAGGCTTCCATGAGGTCCTGTATCGTGACGATCGGACCCATTTTTTTGCTTCTTATGCTGCCGGAGCCGACCAACGCAATATCCGTTCCGAGCAGATCGTTTATAGCATCGGCGAACAGATTCCCAAGCTCTGTTTCCTGTTCGCGGCGGGGATGATTAAGCTCCCTGTCGAATCTTGTCAGCATCCTGCCGTATTTTGCGTCGGTTTTGTCCTTATATGTTGCTATCAGGCTGTCAAGCGCAGGGTCAGGTCTGCAGGTGCTTTCATTAATAGGCTCCATTCTCCATTCATAGCTGTTAACACTATTGGTTTCGCAGTCTACGACGATGTCAAACCGTCCGATCATATCGGTGCCGGTTCCGGCCTGCACAATTAGCACATCGTTCACCTTGGCAGGCTCATTCAGCCAAGTGTGGGTGTGTCCGCCAATGATCACATCGACTCCCCACTCCGGTTTGAGCAGCGAAGCGAGCTTTTTATCCTCCTCAAAGCCTATGTGAGTCAGAAGCACCGTTAAATCAATATCCATGGTCTTATAGCTGTTGATAATTCTCCCGGCCTCCCTCGCCGCATCTTCAACGTTCACGAAGGTACCGAGCAGCATATCCTTTTTCGCGCCTGCCATTATCTCCTCTGTAAGAAGCCCGATGAAAAGGATATGCATTCCACCGACCTCCAATACTGTATGAGATCGGAACAGCCTTGTACCGGTGGTTTTGATATAGATGTTCGCATTGATAATCGGAAAGCTTGCGCATTTCTCTAAAAACAGCAGATGTGCGATACCGTAATCCAGCTCATGGTTCCCAAGACATGCAATATCCGGGGCAAGCATATTCATAATATCTACTGTGGAAATACCGCGAAATTCGCTGTCGATTATCGAGCCTCTGAACATATCGCCTGCAACTGCATAGATTACGTTCTTTTCCTCCGTACGCACCCTGCTGACATAATCCGACAGCATCGCAACTCCGCCGACATATTGGTTGTCAACCTGCTCGGCCAGAAAATCGCCATGAATATCGTTGGAGTGCAGTATAGTAAGTTTTCTCAGGTCTGGCATTTGAATACTCCGCTTCCAATATAATCTTTTAATTAGATCAGTATATCCCATTTTGGAGTTCCTGTCCCCCTGCTTTTGTATGGTTTTCACAATAACGGTGCATAAGGAACCGCTTTCACTCATTTAATACGTTTTGTGCAAAGTTTCAAACCTCTCGCGCTTGACTTAATTGTTTTGTCCATTTATACTTGAAAGTAAGACGGATTAAGTGCGGTCCGAATTATTCTGTGAACTCTTGAGGATTCATCTATGGCAAAAGCGGATAAGCAGCAGCTTTTTGAAAGTGCGTCCATTCCGAGAGCGGTGTTGACGCTGTCAATACCTACGGTGCTTAGCTCTCTTGTAATGGTGCTGTACAATATGGCAGATACCTTTTTTGTAGGTATGCTCAACGACCCCATACAGAATGCGGCAGTCACGCTTGCCGCTCCCGTCATGCTTGCCTTCAATGCTGTCAACAATCTGTTTGGCGTAGGCTCCTCCAGCATGATGAGCCGCGCTATCGGCAGCAAGGACTATGACACCGTATATAAGGCAAGCTCCTTTGGTTTCTGGTGTTCTCTTTTCTGCGGAATACTGCTCTCGGTTTTGACTGCAGTTTTCTTCACTCCGCTTCTCAGGCTTCTCGGAACGCAGAGTGACAATATCGAAGCGACGGCAGCTTATATGCGCTGGACGGTTTGCTTCGGTGCTGCCCCATCCATCCTCAACGTCGTAATGGCCTACCTTGTAAGATCGGAGGGCTCAACGCTGCATGCAAGCATAGGCACGATTAGCGGATGTATTCTAAACATCATACTCGATCCCATCTTCATTTTGCCTTGGGGACTCAATATGGGTGCTGCCGGAGCCGGACTTGCGACCTTTATCTCCAACTGTGCCGCATGCCTGTACTTTTTTATCCTTCTGCTTGCAAAGAGGGGGAAAACCTATGTATGTATCGCTCCCTCGATGTTCACATTAAACAAGAAGATTGCCAAAGGCGTCTGCGGTGTTGGCATTCCGGCCGCAATACAGAATCTTCTGAATGTTACCGGAATGACCGTACTCAACAATTTCACTTCCGCTTACGGCACCTCTGCGGTTGCCGCCATGGGCATTTCCCAAAAGCTCGGCATGATCCCCATGTATATTGGCATGGGAATATCCCAGGGAGTAATGCCGCTTATCGGCTACAACTACGGAAGCGGCAATATTGATAGAATGAAGAAGTCGCTGTCCTTCAGTGCCAAGATTTCTCTGTCCTTCCTTGCCCTTTGCACCGTATTCTTCTGGGTGTTCTCCGCGCCACTCATACGCCTCTTCATAGCTGACCCGGAGGTCATCGAATTCGGTTCACGGTTCATCAAGGGTTTTGCGCTCGCCCAACCCTTCCTTGCAATGGACTTTCTTGCCGTAGGCGTATTCCAGGCGTGCGGCATGGGCAAAAAAGCGTTGCTGTTCGCTTTCATGAGAAAGATCGTGCTGGAGATCCCTGCGCTCTTCATATTGAACAAGCTGTTCCCGCTCTATGGGCTTGCCTATGCCCAGCTGGTCGCTGAGGTAGTGCTGGCGGCGGCAGCGGTGCTCACGCTTCGAAATCTGTTCAAAAAACTTGAAAACCAAAAAGGAGAAAACGAATGTCTTCAATAAGCGAACGCCTGTTCAACAACATATTCGGCCGTGAATTCAGCTTCAGCAGCGACACCATCAGCGATGTCACCGAAAAGACGATGGGCGCAAGCTATGCAAAGCTGAAGGAAGAGATAACTGCCTGCGCAGCCGTAATGGAAACGCTTCCAAGGGAAGAGCTTGAAGTCGTTTCGCACGATGGTCTGCATCTTAAGGGTTATCTCTTCAGAAACGATGTGCCAACCGATAAAACAGCGATATGCGTGCATGGCTACCACTCCACCGGATTTGTTGACTTTGCATCGATCGGACTCGAGTATCTGAGACGCGGCTTCAATCTCCTGCTGCCCATCAACCGCGCCTGCGGTGAGAGCGAGGGAGAATGGACCACCTTCGGTATCCACGAAAGGAATGATACCACGCTGTGGGCGGATATGGTCTCAAAGCTTTTCCCTGGCGGTGAAATAGTGCTTCACGGCTGCTCGATGGGTGGTTCCACCGTATGCATGATGGCTGACAAGGAGCTTCCCGGAAACGTTCGGGCAATAGTGTCCGACTGCGCATTTTCAGATATCAACGAAGAATTCGCACACATGCTGCAGCTTCTTGCTCATCTTCCGAGATGGCCTATTCTGAACTCGATAGAAAAGCAGTTCAAAAAGCGTATCGGCGTCGGCTTCAGCGAATACTATCCCCTAAAATCGGTGAAGAATGCAAGGTATCCAATGTTCTTCGTTCATGGAGAAGATGATAGCTATGTGCCGCCTCAGAATTCCGAAAAGCTTTACGCCGCCTGCCCCACCGATAAAAGGCTGCTAATAATTCCCGGCTATGGCCACGCAGCGGCGCATCTTGCAGGAAATTCCGGCTACTACGGCCCAATTTTTGAATTTCTGGGCAGGCATATGACCCTTCCGAACGCATAATTATCTGCGGACATCGATTTATCCGCATTAGCATATTATAATTGATTATTTCAAAAACAGTGCCGCTGATTGACTGCGGCACTGTTATCTATATCTTATCATTCTATCTTTTACCCAATACCCAGAATGCCACAGCGCTTGCCGCCGCTACATTGAGCGAGTCCACTCCGTGTCCCATGGGTATCTTGACGGTGTAGTCACAGCTTGCTATGGTGGAAGCAGCCAAGCCATCGCCCTCCGTACCGAGGATGATACAGAGTTTTTCTTCATCCGAAAGCCTTGGATCGTCAATGCTGACCGAATCATTCGACAGCGCCATGGCGGCGGTCTTGAAGCCAAGGCTGCGAAGCTTTTCCATGCCCGGCTCCGGCCAGTCGGCGGCAGTTTCGCCTATCCTTGCCCATGGTACCTGAAAGACCGTACCCATGCTAACCCTGACCGCGCGGCGGCATAGCGGATCACAGCAGGTGCGTGTCGCAAGCACGGCATCGATGTTTAATGCCGCAGCAGAACGAAAGATTGCGCCGACATTGGTTGAATCGGTTATGCCCTCAAGAACAGCTATCCGCTTCGCCCCATCGCACACCTGCTCCACCGTCTTGGGCCTTGGTCTGCGCATGGCGCATAGAACGCCTGCGCTTAGGTGGAAGCCCGTAAGCAGCTTAAGCATTTCTCCGTCAGCAGTATAGACCGGAATCTCCGGATAATGCTCCGAGCAGTATTCAATAATCGCTTTGCCGTGGTTGTCGAGCTGTCTGCGTTCCATCAGCAGCGAAAGCGGTACATTGCCTGCGTCCAAGGCAAGCTTGACGACCTTGGCGCTTTCCGCAATAAAGATCCCCTTTTCAGGATCAATACGGCTGCGCAGCTGAGGCTCCGTAAGCCTTGCGAACACATCCAATTCCGGCGCGCCGATATCGTTTATCTCAATAATTCTGATCATTTGAACTCCGTTTTTGCTTTTGCTTCCTACATTATAGGCCAAATCCACCGAATTGCAAGGGCTATTGCGGCCATGACAAAAAAATAGCCCTTTCAGCACTTGAATTTACCATACGCAGTTGGTATAATTGACCCATGACACAGAAGAATTCCCACCGCAGAGGCAGCCGCCTCCGTCCGCTGAAAATGAATATAACCCTTAAGGGCGACCGAGGAAAGCCGCTCCGCATTGCTGTCTTGATGATAGCGGCGATAGTGGTGCTGGTGCTGGCAGCCAATATTTTCAGGCCCAAAGTTCAGCTTCAGAATACCCCGGAATACAATCGCATCCAGGAGCTTGGCGTCCTGACTGTCGGCGTGCTGGACGATATGCCCGGATTTTCCGATAACGGAGAAGGCTTCGAGGTCGAGCTTGCAAAGCGCTTCGCTCAATACCTGCTTCCCGACTCCGAGGGCGACGCTGCGATTAAGCTTGTCACCGTAACGGATATGACCGCCTCAACCAAGCTCTCCGATGGCTCTGTCGATGCTGTATTTGCCCTCATGCAGAAGGGCGGAAGCAGCCGTTTCAGCTATTCATACTCCTACTATACCGATGAATGCGTCGTTGCTATCCCCGAGAACGCTGACGAAAAACCGCTGAACGAGATGGTCATAGGTTATGTCCAAAGCTCCGCTTCGCAGAGCGTATTGAACACCTATATTTCGGAGCACAAGACCACCGTTAAGCAGAGCTTTATAGATAAGCTGCTAAAGCGCAAAGTCGAGCTGCCGCCTGACGCAATAACCTTTACCACAAAGGCATTCGCTTCATATCCGGATATGCTGCTCGCCATGAGCAAAGGCTCTATCGACGGCGCCGCCATCGCTAAGGTGTATCTCAACAGATACAGTGAAGGTTACGACTTCAAGATACATTCCACAACACTTGGCAGCATTGGCTATTCGCTCGCCTGCTCGTCTGATGAGCCGGCAATTGCACAGCTTGCCGACATGTTCATATATAAACTTCGTGAAAGCGGTGACCTTGATGAAATGCTGTCAAAATATGGTTTAGAATAATGTTTAGTCTATTATGCGCCCGGGTTCGAGGCGCATTTTCATTTATTACAGATTCATCCTGCTGAAGGCTGCTTATTTTATGTGCAGAGATTCGACCCTTTCGGGAATAATAAGCCTGTGCTTCCGTCACTACCGGAGCAAATTTAAAAATCAAATATGAAAGCATATGCAATGCTGAGAATCGGCAGTTCCGGCTGGATAGAAAAGGAACGCCCAAGCTGCGGGCCTCTCGATGCCATCTGCCGTCCGCTCGCGGTCGCCGTCTGCACATCCGACATTCACATGCTCTGGGAGGGCGCGATCGGTGAGCGAAACAATATGATCCTTGGTCACGAATGCTGCGCGGAGATAGTAGAAGTCGGTTCGCTGGTCAAGGATTTCAAGCCCGGCGACCGTGTGTTGGTGCCTGCAATAACGCCCGACTGGAACTCACTTGAAGCCCAGGCTGGCTATTCCATGCATTCCGGCGGAATGCTTGCAGGCTGGAAATTTTCCAACTACAAGGACGGTGTATTTGCCGAATTCTTCCACGTCAACGATGCTGACGGCAACTTGGCTCTTCTTCCTCCGAATATAAATACGGTTGAAGCGTGCATGTTATCCGACATGGTGCCAACGGGCTTCCACGGCGCAGAGCTGGCCGACATACAATTCGGTGACACCGTGCTGGTTGTCGGCATAGGTCCCGTCGGGCTTATGTCGGTAGCCGGTGCGAATCTTCGCGGAGCAGCCAAGGTCATCGCGGTTGGCACGAGGCCAAAATGCATTGAAGCTGCAAAACGCTATGAAGCGGACGAATTCATCAGCTATAAGAACGGTCCTCTATATGGGAAGGTGCTGCGTCTGACCGATGGTAAGGGAGTCGATAAGGCTATCATTGCCGGGGGCGACAACGATACCTTTGCAGATGTAATCAAATGCCTTAAGCCCGGAGGCAAGATAGGTAATGTTAACTACCTTGGCTCCGGAGATTCCATAAGCATTCCTCGTGTTGAATGGGGCGTCGGTATGGGACACAAGCAGATAAACGGCGGACTAATGCCCGGCGGCAGGCTGCGAATGGAAAAACTCGCTGCGCTCGTAAGCGGCGGCAAGCTCGATCTGAAGCCCCTTTGCTCGCATGTTTTTGAAGGCTTTGACAAGTTGGAAGAAGCCCTGTTCCTAATGCGTGATAAGCCGGCTGAACTGATAAAACCCATTGTCAAGCTCTCCGATTGATGAAACCCATACGATCTGCGCGGTGACCCTCCGAGCAGTAAGGGCAGACATAAAGCGCACGCCTCACGTCCGGAAAAGCATTGCTCCGGCCTGCGGCGTGCTTCTTCATCCATTATCATAGATTATCATGCAGATATCTGAATGCTTTTACATCCTAATTCGCCGATAACTTTCATTTATTTCGATAAAACAATTAAAAAAATGGCGACCTTTAGCTCCTTATTTCGGATAACCTCAGATGAGTTCCTTCCGGGTGTTATTCGGATAGTATGCCTCATATCATATAAAATATCAATACTGACCGAACCCTATTGACTTTGGTTGGATACTGGGATATAATATGGTAAAAGTTGGATTGAATATGTCCTTTTCGCAAGCTGATTGTGTCATGTATTTCATGGCATAAAATAAAAACAGGAAAAAGGGAGTGAATTAATGGTTGGATATGTAATTAAGCGTATACTGATGGCGCTGGTAGCTCTTCTGGCTATTACATGTATCACATTTCTCATCATGAATCTGGTGCCCGGAGGCCCATTCATGAGCGAGAAAGCCCCTAGCGCAGAGCTGCTTGCAGCAATGGAGAAAAAGTATGGACTTGATAAGCCTTTGGGTGAACAGCTTTGGAATTACCTGAAGGATCTTGCTCACGGTGATATGGGCGTCTCATTCAAGATGCAGAAGAACCGTCCGGTCAAGACCATCATTGCCGAGATGTTCCCCACTTCTGCCAAGGTTGGCGTGTTCGCACTGTTAAATGCCGTTATCATCGGCATCCCCATAGGCTGCTTGGCCGCCTATTACCGAGGGAAATGGGTGGACAGTATTCTCCGCGTCGTTATGACGCTTGGCATTTCAATTCCCAGCTTCGTTATCGCAACACTTCTTTTAATTATCTTCAGTGTCAAACTTAAATTGCTGCCCGGCACGGGCCTTACGACTCCGGCGCATTATATAATGCCGTGCTTTGCTCTGTCCTTCTATCCCATGTGCTACATAGGCAGAATGACCCGAGCAAGCCTGCTCGACGCTATCAATTCCGACTATGTGCGCACCGCAAAGGCGAAGGGTCTTCCCACCCGAAAGATTATCTTTAAGCATGCGCTCAGGAACAGCCTTATCCCTGTCATCACCTACGTCGGCCCGCTTGTCGCCTATATCCTGACCGGAGGCTTCGTTGTTGAGCAAGTGTTCACCATTCCCGGTCTCGGAAGGTACTTCATTCAAAGCATTCTGAACAGGGACTACCCCATCATTATGGGCACTACCGTATTCCTTTCCGCCTTCGTCATCCTGATGAACCTTATTGTTGACCTTCTCTATAAGGTCGTTGACCCCAGAATCGATCTGCAAGGAGGAAGCAACTGATGCGCAAAAAGAAATCTGCACCGTTTTCCATTGGTCATGTGGATGCCGATACCATTCTTGAAATGAATGAGCCGTATACTCCTTCTGCCAATGACTTCGCTCCTGCCGATGCTGCAGAGAAGGAGAGCTTCATTACCAGGGCCAAAAGCACCTCCTACTGGAAGGACGCCTGGCGCAGACTCAGGAAGAACACGGTCGCCATGATCGCACTCGGAGTCATCATTTTCCTCGTCCTGTTCGCATTCGTCGGGCCTCTGCTCACCCCATATGACTATTCAACTCAGATGCGCAACGAGGAAAACTGGCCTCCCTTCTGGCGTGATGCCGACCCGATCGTTCAGCAAAAAGCCGACGAGGCAGGAATAAAGATAGATAAATCCAAGCATATTCTCGGCACGGACAGCCTTGGCCGTGATAATCTCACAAGACTTATGTACGGCACAAGGATCTCCATCACGATCGGCCTTGCTGCGTCACTGATAGTGCTTATCATCGGCTCGCTGATAGGCGCGATTTCCGGTTACCTTGGCGGAGCGGCAGATGTGGTCATAATGAGAATAACTGAGATAATTTATTCAGTCCCGGATGTGCTTGTCGTGCTGCTGCTGTCAACCGGACTTAAGGAGAGCATCAGTGCCTACATTTCCAACCATCCCGGCAGCTTCTCCATGTTCCTCAATTCCATCGGTGCAAACCTCATAGGAATGTTCATCACCTTCGGCCTCATCTATTGGGTCGGTATGTGTCGAATCATTCGAGGTCAAGTGCTTATGCTCAAGCAGCAGGAATATGTCACCGCAGCCCGTGCACTCGGTGCAAGCGGCAGCAGGATCATCAGAAAGCATCTGCTTCCCAACTGTGTCGGACAGATAATAGTTACGACCTGCCTTCAGATACCGTCCTCCATCTTTCTGGAGTCCTTCCTGTCCTTCCTTGGAATGGGCGTCAGTGCGCCACTGACGAGCCTTGGCTCCATGGCATCAGACGGACTGAGCGGCATTTACTCTCCGGCTTATCAGTACAGGCTTATAGTTCCTGCGATACTGCTGAGCCTTCTCATCCTCTCGTTCAATCTCTTTGGCGATGGCCTGCGTGATGCGCTCGACCCGAGGCTCAAAAAGTAAGGAGGACACTATGGAACAGCAATTGATCAACAATGATGAGCTCCGCACCGAAGCGATTGGAGCTTCGGAACAGCCGAAGCTGCTCGAGGTCAGGGATCTCAGGGTTTCCTTCTTCACCCCTGCAGGTGAAGTCAAGGCAGTCGGCGGTATCTCCTATGACCTAAATGACGGAGAGGTCATGGGCATAGTCGGCGAATCCGGCTCAGGCAAATCAGTCGAGGCCTTCTCCATTATCGGACTGCTTGCAAGTCCGGGCAAGGTAATAGGCGGCACGATCAAGGTCAACGGTGAAAACGTACTCGATTATTCCGAGGAGCAGATGCGCGACTTTCGTGGCAATACGGTCAGCATGATTTTCCAGAATCCTATGACCTGCCTGAATCCCGTCTACACCATCGGCAACCAGCTTATTGAAGCTTTGACATGCCACAGAAAGGATATTTCCAAGGCAGATGCCAGATTAAGAGCTATTGAAATGCTTGAGCTTGTCGGCATTCATGACGCTGAAAAGAGAATGAAGCAATATCCTCATCAACTCTCCGGCGGTATGCGTCAAAGGGTCATGATAGCAATGGGCCTTATCTGCGATCCGAAGATCCTGATCGCAGATGAGCCTACCACGGCACTCGATGTTACCATTCAGGCTCAGATACTTGAACTGATGAAGGATATCCGCAAAAAAACCGGAATGGCTATCATCTTCATCACCCATAACCTGGGTGTTGTTGCCGATATCTGCGATAAAATAAGCGTAATGTATGCCGGAAAGATCGTTGAGCAGGGCCCTGTTGATGACATTTTCTACAAGCCCTCCCATCCCTATACAAGGGGTCTTCTGCGTTCCATGCCCCGTGTGGATGCGGAGGAGATCGAACGCCTGATACCTATCGAAGGTACACCGGTCGATATGCTTAACCCACCAAAGGGATGTCCGTTCGGCCCGCGCTGCGAAAGCTGCATGAAGATCTGTCTCAAGCAGAATCCTCCCATAGTTGAGGTTGGCAGGGAACATCGCTCCGCCTGCTGGCTGCTTGTCAAAGATCAGTATCAGGAGGAGGAATGAGCTATGAGCGAGATCACCAACCTTGTTGAACTGGATAAGCTCCGCAAATACTTCCCTGTAAAGGGCGGCTTGTTTGCAGGCAAGAAATTTGTTCGCGCCGTCGAAGATGTCAGCCTGACGATAAGAAGGGGCGAGACCCTCGGGCTCGTCGGTGAATCCGGCTGCGGAAAGACTACCCTTGGCAGAACCCTGCTAAGGCTGTACGAACCAACAAGCGGAAAAATCATTTACGACGGTGTGGATATCACCCATGCAAAGATGCTCCCATACCGTCGAAAAATGCAGATAATCTTTCAGGATCCCTCTGCCTCACTCGACCCACGCATGACTGTCGGAGAGATAGTCGGAGAGGCGATAGACATTCACAGGATAACGGATAATAAGGCTGAACGCGCGGAAATGATAGAGTCACTGCTTGCGCAGGTAGGGCTCAATACCGAGCATTCCAACCGCTATCCGCATGAATTCTCCGGCGGCCAGCAGCAGCGTATCGGCATAGCCCGCGCGCTTGCAGTCAGGCCCGAGTTTATCGTCTGTGACGAGCCTATTTCCGCGCTTGATGTTAGCATTCAGAGCCAGATCGTCAATATGCTTGAAGATATGCAGCGCGATATGGGGCTTACATATCTTTTCATCGCCCATGATCTCTCCGTTGTGCGTCATATTTCCAATCGCATCGGCGTAATGTATCTCGGTTCGCTTGTCGAGCTTGCTGAAAGCCTTGAGCTAAACAAGCATCCTCTTCATCCGTATACGCAGACGCTAATGTCAGCCGTACCGATTCCCGACCCCGAAAAGAGCCGCGCCCGTCAGCGCATTGTCCTTGAGGGAGATGTGCCCAGTCCCATCAATCCCCCATCCGGCTGCAAGTTCCATACCCGCTGTCCGTATGCAGAGGAACGCTGTTCACGCGAAACTCCCGACTTCCGTGAAGTCGCCGCAGGCCACTTCTGTGCCTGCCACAAAGTTTGATAAAAGTCATCTTGTGCGAAAGATGGTTTTTATAAATAAATGCCATAAGGCAAATCTTTAGGAGGATATCACAATGAAAAAACTGATCGCAATCGCATTGGTTCTGATCATGGCATTCAGCGTTTTCGGCTGCACAACTTCAACCGAAGACTTTGAGATCGCCGTGAACTTCGCATCGGAACCCAACACCATCGACCCGGCACTCAACTCCGCAGTTGACGGCGCAGTTATGATCAACCACATTTTTGAAGGTCTCTACAAGTGGGTTGATGATGGCAGCGGCAATGCAACCCTGGCTCTCGGTCAGGCAAAGGAAGTTACGCCGAACGCTGATAAGACCGTTTACACCGTAAAGCTTCGTGATGACATCAAGTGGTCCGACGGCAAAGATGTTGTAGCAGCTGACTTTGTTTATGCATGGCAGCGTCTTGTTGACCCGAATACCGCTGCAGACTATTGCTACATGGCAGACATTATTCTCAATGCAAACGAGATAATGGCAGGTGAAATGGACAAGAGCGAACTTGGTGTAAAGGCCATCGACGAGAAAACCCTCGAGATTACCCTTCATACCGCTTGCCCATATTTCGAAGAGATCATGGCTTTCCCCGCTCTCATGCCCATACGCTCTGACATCATTGAGCAGTATGGTGATCAGTGGACATTCAGCCCCGAAACCTACATCGGCAACGGACAGTACAAAATGGCCGAATGGTCCCACAATGAGTTCATCAAGCTTGTTCCCTCCGAGACCTATTATGACGTGGATAAGCTTGGACCAAAGGTCATTAAGTTCGCCCTCATGGACGATACCAATGCAATTTATGCCGCATATAGATCCGGTTCGCTCAACTTCATCCAGGAAGTACCTGTTGATGAGATTCCCGGACTGCTCTCTTCCGGCGAGCTCAAGGTCCATCCCTACTTGGGAACCTACTACTGCTGCTTCAACACCTCAAAAGCTCCCTTCGATGATGTAAGGGTTCGCGAAGCATTCAGCCTTGTAATCGACCGTAACTACATCGTTGAGAACGTCACCAAGACCGGACAGAAGCCTGCGACCGCATTCGTTCCTTCCGGCATCAGCGACGCTCCCGGAGCAAAGGATGATTTCCGTGCCGTTGGCGGCGACTATATGGACGTTAGCGCAGAAAAATATCAGGAGAACTGCGAGCGTGCCCGTCAGCTCCTTGCAGAAGCCGGCTATCCTAACGGCGAAGGCTTCCCGATCGTTGAGTACCTCTACAACACCAGCGATAACCATAGGCTTATCGGTGAAGCTCTTCAGAACATGTGGCAGACAGAACTTGGCGTAACCGTTAACCTCGTGAACCAGGAATGGAACACCTTCCTTGACACCCGTAAGAACGGCGATTATTCCATTGCCCGCAACGGCTGGATCGCCGACTACAACGACCCCATGAGCTTCCTTGATATGTGGCTCACCGGCGGCGGCAACAATGATGCTCAGTACTCCAATCCCGACTATGATGCGCTCATCATGCAGGCAAAGTCCACTTCAGACTTGGCGGAACGTATGAGCCTCATGCATCAGGCTGAAGATATTCTCATGGGTCAGGATGTTGTCCATGCGGCAATCTACTTCTACACCGATAAGTATATGGCTCAAGGAATAAAGGGAATGTACTTCACTCCCCTTGGATACTACTTCTTCGGCTACTGCAAGCCCAGTAAATAATCCTTAACAGCCGACTGTCCGCGGCAATAATCCGCGGACAGTTTTTTTGTGTATTCTTTCAGGCAGATTTGCATCAGCTTACTAAAATCATTTTTTGTATTCATTATCACATTACTCTTTTAATAGTGCGATGGATCTACACAAGGCATTGATGCTGCGAAATACTTTCTTCTTGGCCAAGACATCAGCCATGCTATCCGCCCTCAGCACTCAATCATTGCAGGTTCAATGCTTTTCCTTCAAAGGAAGATTTCTTTGTTTAGCCCATGAGAATTTTGTGATTGTGTTAACTTTCGTGTGATTGCCGGTTATCATTTTTCAGCAAATCCTTTATGCAAGGGATCCGTATTCATACTGACGAACTCGTTCTCTATTTGACCTCCACTGAAGCCATGCCCGATGTGTTGTTTCTCGATTTGATAGTGAAGACATGCATAGTCTTCATATAAACATAATGCGGCAGAGCCGCCCAAATGGGCGGCTCTGCCTGGTTCAGGCCGAAGCGTGTTCAGCCGTTTGGTTCAATTAGTCCTCTTTCTTCCTGAACAGGACGATGCCTGCGCCGGCAAGAACTGCTGCTACGCCAAGGCCAACGAGGGCGATGGTGCCGGTGGGAGGAGTGGGAGGATTGGGCTCGTCGGTAACAGGTGCATCGGTTACAGGTGCATCGGTTACAGGCTCGTCGGTTACTACGGGCTCTTCGCCTACTGCTACGAAGCCGTTATATACGAACCTGGGCAGCTCTTCAGAGAAGGTCTCGCCTACGGGCATATAGCCGAATTCTGCTACTTCGGGCTCAAGAGGTACTACGGTACCAACTTCTGCATCTTCTGCGATGCGGAAGGTGATGGTGTAGATGACGCCGTCAGTGCTCAGTGCGGTCATCGGGCATGCAATACCGAGTGCGATATAGCCTTCGGTGGTGGTGGTGTCGAGGATTACGAGATCACCATCATTCATTGCTGCGGTGAGAACTTCGCCGCGCTCGATGTTAACGAGGGTAAGTACGCTGGTGTCGAAGTAGAGACGGATCTGTACGTTGTGTACTTCGAATTCGCCATCAACGGTCAGGCTGACGGTTACTTCTTCGCCGGGCATACCGTATACCTGATCCATGGTGAAGATGATGTCGTCTTCGCCGGGACCGGGAACCTCGGTTACGGGAACTTCGGTAACAGGCTCATCGGTTACGGGCTCGTCGGTTACGGGCTCGTCGGTTACAGGCTCGTCGGTTACAGGCTCGTCGGTTACGATGGGGGTGGGAGTCTCAACGGGGGTGTCGCCGCCGGTGGTTACCTCAACCTGGTCGATGTTGACGGAGAACTG
>OLSB01000124.1_pt1 | contig 87164 bp, 85 predicted proteins | sample 1672071 | NCBI WGS metagenome assembly OLSB01 (sample SAMEA3136642, study PRJEB25190) | human gut metagenome | biome: human gut; feature: human-associated habitat; material: faeces | place: Austria | collected 2013
CCGAGCACTGGCTGAAGATCCGAACCAACAACATGCTGGAACGTCTGAACCGTGAGATTCGGAGACGGACGCGAGTGGTTGGAACCTTCCCGGATGGAGAATCGGCGCTGATGCTGGTCTGTGCAAGGCTGAGGCACGTCACTGGCACTCAGTGGGGCGTAAAACGCTACATGAGCATGAAATCGCTGGAACAGATGGATCGGGAAAAACACGGAGCAGACTGCTGTGACCTGGCGTAGCTAGCAGACCGCCAGCCGCCCGTCAAGGGCTTCGCAAGTGGCTTCGCCACCCTTGACGGACAACTGGTGGCCCGCTGCCCGGCAGCCAAGCCGAACATGCCCGCGGCCTGTTCGGCCTTCGCCTTACCAACTTCATAAGTGACGCTGTTGTATTTGCGCATAACTCTTGACAGTACCATTTTGATTGTTGTGCGTGCAAAATACATTTGCAATTATCATTTACTCATCAATGCAAAGCCATCATTTCATTCATATTGAAATGATGGCTTTATCCACCCGTCCACCATGAACTGAAAGACTATCGGCACACAAATGGAATATTATTTTCTATGGCATATTGCTCCGCCTTACTTCCAGCAAAACAAACCAACGTCAGATTATCGCAGTCTTCGAAAGCACCCTCCTCAATATCCGTGTCCATTCCTCTAATAGTTATTATTCCAGCCGAACTACCATTAAACGCACCCTTACCTATCACAGTTACAGACGCAGGAATATCAATTTCCTTAGCCCCTGAATTTGCAAAAGCCTCCTCATTTATCGTAACAAGATTAGAAGGAAGTACCATCTTTTCATCACTATGAACGATAGTAATACAACTCGATGCATTTCCTATCGGATCTTTTAATACCGCTGTAAGTGTCGCCACGCCCGATGATACTGTAATAAATCTATTATTACCATCATCGTCTATTGCAATAATATCATTGTTCGATATTCTCCACTCTATAGCCTCTTTCAAGTCGCATCCACACAATGAGGTTATACCTAATGAGAATCTGTCTCCAACCCGCATATCTTTTACTGGTTCGTCCACTATAAAATCATGACCCCGTGCTGGTATCTCCTTTTGCTCATCAATGACCGCTTTGCACACAATACAATGCGTTCCGTCTGATAAGCCTTTTTCCGTACACGTCTCTTCAAATCCCTTGTCAATAGCCAACGTATGTCCCGTAGCCGGAATTACGGTAGTTTCTCTTTCCACTCCATAATTACAAATTACGCAACGGACGACCTCATCATATGAGCCATCATCAATACAAGTCGCATCTGTGAAATTTTCTATGATTTCTTCCGTTTTTCTATGAACATCTTCGCAGCTCAATACGTATGCGACATCATACTTTTTAAAATACTCCACCGCAGACGCATTTCGATAATTAATCAATCCAGTAACATTCGTTCCATCTTCAAAAATACTCAGAAATCCACAATCAAGACCTTCCGGAATCGTAATGGACTTGAGATTCGTACAGTCGTTAAACGCAAATGAATTAATTTCCTTGACTCCCATCTCGATGATAATCGTTTCAAGAGATGAACACCCCATAAATGCCCATGTTCCGATCGTTTTGACCGATTTCGGCACCCTTATCGACTTTATATTTTCGAAGCCATAGAACGCATTTTTCCCTATCTGTGTTAAACCCGCTTCCAAAGTAATAGATGTTACTGCACTATGATACTTATACCAGGGTGCAGAGCCAAAACTGTAATCCTGCATACTACATGTTTTATTGATAATAAGTTTGCCGTCAGCAAAACTCCATCCATCCGATTCAATAGGCGCTATAGTCATTGTTGGCGTAGGCTTTGCTGTTGGTTTAGGGGTCAAAGTTGCCGTAGGCTTTATCGTAGGCGTTGGCGTTTTGGGTGGCACTGTGGGATGTCCGGGAATAGGAGTGTTGATCCACGTAGCATTCACAACCATTTTATTGATATCAGCATGGGCATAATTATTGAAGTACCCATAACTGTAATCTCCCGCACTCGACATAGAACCATAATGAAGACAATAACACGTATCAGAAACCGTGAGCTGGCCTCGGTTGTTCAACGTACCCCAGATATAAAGATTGCCAGACACGCTAACCGTGCCTTCAAAAGTAATTGTATTGCCATAAGTAATGTAAACATCTCCATCGATAACCTTATCCGTAATGATGCCGCTTTCATCAAGCACTAAATTCTCCGAGCCGCTTCCACTCTCCCCAATTGCCGTAGGCTTTGGCTCTACCGGGGCTGGCGTAGAAAAGCCGGGAATAGGCGTGCCAATCCAATCACCTTGTACAACAACCTTGTTCACTTTTACATTTCCATAATTATTTAAATAACCGTAGTCGTAGTCTCCTGCGCTCAACATCGAGCCATAATGAAGACAATAACACGTATCAGAAACCGTAAGCTGGCTTCGATTATTTAGCGTACCCCAGATATAAAGATTCCCTGATATGCTAATTGTCCCTTCAAAAGTAACCACGCTGTCGCAAGGAATATAAACACTACCGTTAATGACCTTATCCGTAATGACACAGTTCTGGTCAAGCACGACATCTCCCGACACAGCTTCTGTTTTCCCGCTCGCTACACCAATAGAAAGTGCAAATAAAGCCATCATCATTAATGAGACGAACAACTTCTTGTTTTTCATAATCTCACTCCACTTTAATGATTAAGATTATTTTACCACATTCACAGATATTTGGCAAGATATTTTATCGCGCATCCGATCAAAAACATAATTTTAGCACACACTTCGGGAGCTTCGACATTCTCCATAAATTTATAGTTTTGCCACGCCACTCCTCGCGGCACATTCGGTTGTGTTTTTTACGTGCGTCGTGTATAATGAATTTATACTGGGAGATTTCTCATCGGGAGGCGGAATCGTGAAACGAACCTTTCGAATCACGGAAATTGGCGGCGCTTCGTGCGCTTCACAGGTTGAAAAACGCGTGCGCGCGCTGGATGGCGTGCTGGACGTATCGTTAAACATGGTCACGGGCGACATGCGCGTGTCGTTCGACGAGGATGAGGTAACTCCGGGCGACATCATCGCCGCGGTGGCCGCGACGGGCTATGTGGCGCGCGCACGGGAAAAGCGTCCGGACGGCGAAAAGAAGCGGGAGAAGCACAGGCTGCGCGCGCATCTGGTGCTCGTGTGGCTGTTTTCGCTGCTGATTCTGTATCTGTGCCTTGCAAAGCCCCTGCGCCTGCCGCTGCCGGAAGCGTTCCGCTATCCGCTCTCCGCTGCCGTGATGCAGCTGATTCTGCTGCTTCCAGTCATTATTCTGTGCCGGGATGTATTCACCGGCGGCTGGAAATCGCTCATTCACTTCGCGCCCAACATGTACACGCTGGTTGCGCTGGGCGCGGGCACGTCCGCGGCCTACAGTCTGTTCGAGCTGGTGGTGGGCGCGTGGAAGCTGTCCTCCGGCATGGCGCATGAGATGCACCTGTATTTTGACACCTCCGCCATGATTCTGGCGCTGGTGACGCTGGGCAAGTATGCCGAAGCGCTGGCGCGCGTGCGCACCAGCGAGGCCATTGCGCGGCTGAAGCGGCTGCGCCCGGAGGCGGCGCGCGTGGTTCGCGGCGGCAATGAGACGGTCGTTCCGGCGGCGGAGGTTTCCCCAGGAGATACGGTTTTCGTGCGCCGGGGCGACGTGGTGCCCGCCGACGGCAAAATTCTCTCCGGCGACGGACGGCTGGATATGTCCATGTTCACAGGCGAAAGCGCGCCGGTCTCGCTGAACGAGGGCGATTCGGTGCTGGGCGCGAGCGTGTGTCTGGACGGCGCGTTCACAATGCGCGCGGAGCGGAGCGGCGCGGACATGCGCCTGAATCAGATTCTGGCGCTGGTGGAGGAAGCGGGTGCGACCAAGGCGCCGATTGCGCGCACGGCCGACCGCGTGGCCTCCATATTTGTGCCGCTGGTCATTCTGCTTTCGCTGGCGACGGCCGTTCTGTGGAGCGTATTCGGCGAAAGCGCCGCGTTTGCCGTGAAGTCCGCCGTGTGCGTGCTGGTGATTTCCTGCCCGTGCGCGCTGGGGCTTGCCACGCCCACGGCCATTATGGCGGGCACGGGACGGGGCGCGGAGCTGGGCATTCTCATTAAAAACGCCGCGGCGCTGGAGCAGCTGGGCGCGATCAACACCGTGATGTTCGACAAGGCCGGCACACTCACCTCCGGCAGGATGCGCGTGTGCGGCTGCGTGCTTTCGGACGGCGAATCGCGGCGCACGCTGATGGCGCTGGCCGCCTCGGCCATGCGCGCTGGCACGCATCCCTGCGCGCAGGCCATCTGCGCCGAAGCAGCCGCGCTCGACCTGCCGATGGACGACGCGACGGAATACGAAGAGATTTCCGGCGAGGGCGTTCGCGCCTGCGTGGGCGGCGCGCGCGTGCTGATCGGCAACCTGACGCTGATGGACAAGAGCGCGCAGGACGTTTCCGCGTGGCGCGCACGCGCCGACGATGTGAGCGACGAGGGCGCTGTGCCGCTGTTCGTCGCGTCCGACGGCCGCGTGCGCGGGCTGATCGCCCTGAAGGACGAGCTTCGTCCCACGGCCGTGGACGCTGTGAGCGCCCTGAGCGCGGACGGCGTTTCCACCCTGATGCTGACCGGCGACGACCAGCGCACGGCGGACGCGATCGCGCGCCACGCCGGCATCACCGAAGCGCGCAGCGGCCTGAGCCCGGAGGACAAGGACGTGATGCTTCGCATTCTGGAAGCGGACGGCAAGCGCGTGATGCTGGTAAGCGACGGCGCACACGACGCGCCGGGGCTTCGCCGTTCCGGCCTTACGGTGACGGTGGGCAACGGCACCGACGTGGCCATCGAATCCGCGGACGTGGTCATTCTTCGAAACGACATGCGGCTCGTCGCGCAGGCCGTCCGGCTCGGGCGCATGACCATGCGCGTTGTGCGCGAGAACCTGTTCTGGGCGTTCTTCTACAACGTCATCGGCATCCCGGTCGCCGCGGGCGCGCTGTACCCGCTGCTCGGGCTGCAATTCAGTCCCATGCTGGCCACCGCCGTGATGTGCCTGTCCAGCATCTTCGTCGTCGCCAACGCGCTGCGCCTGCGCCGCTTCCATACCTCCGCGGGCGAAGCCGGCGCGCGAACCAACCGTCTTTCCGCCGTTCCCGCCGCGCGCAGAACGGTTGAAACGAACGATAATCTCGTAACCAGCCTAACGACAGGAGGAGAAGAAACATGCTGAAAGGTATTTCCCCGATTCTTTCCCCGGAGCTTCTGAAAATTCTGATGGAAATGGGTCACGGCGACGAGCTGTGCATCGGCGACGGCAACTTCCCGGCGGCCTCCATCGCCCAGCGTCTCGTGCGTCTGGACGGCCACGGCGTGACCGAAATTCTGGACGCCATCCTCGCGCTGTTCCCGCTGGATACCTACGTGGACGCGCCCGTGACGCTGATGCAGGTTGTGCCCGGCGACAACGTGGATCCCGTGATCTGGAAGGACTACGAGAAGGTCATCAGGAAGCACGAGGGCGACAAGAAGATTGAAAACATCGGCCGCTTCGAGTTTTACGACCGCGCGAAGAAGTGCTACGCCGTCGTGGCGACCGGCGAAAGCGCGCTGTACGCGAACATCATCCTGAAAAAGGGCGTTGTGAAATGACGTATCTGTTTCCGATTGAAGAGGGCGAGTTCTGGTGGGGCGGCTCCACGGGCGCGGCGGTCTGTCCGCTGACGCGGGACAGCGCGTACCGCGAGAACTTCCTCGACGAATGCTCGAACCAGACCATGCCGCTGTACGTTTCCTCGAAGGGGCGCTGCATCTGGAGCGAAAACCCCTTCGCCGTGGAAATCGTCGACGGCGCGTTCGTCATGGAGGGCGCAGATATTGAGCTGGTGCAGGCCGGAGAAACCCTGCGGGACGCGTATCTTTCCGCGATGCGCGCCCATTTCCCCTGCGACCGCCGCGCGCTGCCCGACGAATTTTTCCGCACTGCGCAATACAACACATGGATGGAATTTACCTACCGCCCCACGCAGGAGGGCGTGCTGGCGTTCGCCCGCGGCTACGTGGCGCACGGCTATCGCCCCGGCATTTTCATCATAGACGAGGGCTGGCACGGCCGCTACGGCGACTGGCGCTTTGACGAAGCGCGCTTCCCCGACCCGCGCAAAATGGTGGACGAGCTGCATGAGATGGGCTTTACCGTGCTTCTGTGGGTCGTTCCCTATGTGTGCCCGGACGGCGAGAAGTTCATCCGCTCCATTCGCCCCGACATCGGCGGCAAAAAGGAAGCCGAGAAGGGGCTCTACCTGCGCACGCGAACCGGCGAGGTCGCGCTTCTGAAATGGTGGAACGGCTACAGCGCCGCGCTGAACCTTGCCAATCCCATCGACGCGGAATTTTTAGACGAGCAGCTTCAGGCGCTGATGCGCGACTACGGCGTGGACGGCTTCAAATTCGACGGCGGCACGCCGCACGGCTACACGAACGCGAACGTCGTGGACGGCGAGCTGGATACCGCGCTTACGCCGCACGAGCTGAACATCGCGTGGAACCGCTTCGGAAGCCGCTATCCCTTCCACGAATACAAGGACAAATGGAAGGGCGGCGGGCACAACACCATTCAGCGCCTGCGCGACAAGAATCATCGCTGGCGCGGCGGCGTCGATCAGTTGATTCCCTGCGCGCTGAACTGCGGGCTGATCGGGCATCCGTTTATCTGCCCGGACATGGTCGGCGGCGGCGAATGGTCGTTCAAGGCTAATCCGAACTGCCGCGCGGACGAGGAGCTGTTTGTGCGCATGGCGCAATGCTCGGCGCTGTTCCCGATGATTCAGTTCTCGTGGGCGCCGTGGGAAGCGCTGAGCGCCGAAAACGCTCGGCTTTGCGCCGAAGCCGCCGCGCTGCACGCGGATATGGCGGCTGAAATCCTCGCGCTGGTGCGCGAAGCGGAGCAGACCGGCGAACCGATTCTGCGCTCGCTGGAATACAACGACCCGCATCAGGGCTTCGCCCCGATCACCGACGAGTTCATGCTCGGCGAAAACCTGCTCGTCGCTCCGGTGCTGGAAAAGAGCGCGCGCCAGCGCCGCGTCGCCTTCCCCAAGGGACGCTGGATGGACGCGAACGGCCGCGAATACGAAGGCCGCCAGACCCGCACCCTGCCCGCCCCGCTGAACACCCTGCTCTGGTTCCGCCGCGTGTGACGTTCATCCGCCCGCGTATCGCTTTTCTCAACATGTATCCTCGCTGACGCGCGTCGGCTGCGTCTCCATCGCCGTGAAATCATAGCAGTGAACCGACGGGCAGACGCGCGCCCGGAGACGCTGCCGCCGTTTTCAAACCGCGCCTGCCGCGTATCGATGAAGTGACGCCGGGCGAGTACGCAATCGACAACGCCGCCGTTTTCAAACCGCGCCTGCGGCGTATCGGCGAAGCGCCGCCGCGTATGACACATTCACAAAGGAGGATTTCCTCGTGAAAATTGCCGCCCTGCAGCCCCCGTATCCCTATCGTCCGGCGGATATGCCCGCGCTGGTCGAATGGCTGACGACGCGTCTGGACGAATGCGACGCTTCACTTGATCTGATCGTGCTGCCCGAGGCCTGCGACGCCATGTCCTCCTATCCGGACTACGCCGCCTTCGAGGCCGACGTGGAAGCCTATTGCCAGCCGCTTCTGGATAAGGCGCGCGCGACGGCCATTCGCTGCGGCGCGCTGGTGGCCATCAATCTGTACAAGGGCCCGAAGGGGCATTACCGCAACGTCACCGTGCTGTTTGACGCGGCGGGCAACGTCGCGGGCGAATATTTCAAGCAGCATCTGCCGCAGGCCGAGCGCGAGGGCAAGCGCTTGGACGACGCGTACACCCGCGCATATCACGCGCCGTATACGCTCGATCTGGACGGCGTGCGCTACGCGTTTCTCACCTGCTACGACAACTATTACAATGAATACATCCAGCATATCGCGCTGAAAAAGCCGGACGTGCTGATCGTCAGCTCCCTGCAGCGCGGCGAGCGCATGGACATTCTGGAAATGCAGATGAAAAACGCCGCCTTCACCTGCAACGCGTGGGCGGTGCGCGCGTCCGTCTCCATGGGCGGCGAGGACTGCGACCACGGCGCGAACACGATGATCGTCGCGCCGGACGGGCGAGTGCTGGCTTCTCTGGGACAGAAAACGGGCATGCTCGCGCGCGACGTGGACGCGAAGTTCAAGCACATGCGCGCCGATTCCTACGGACAGCCGCCGGTTCCCAACGACTTCTTCATTTCCAAGGGACGCACGCCGTGGGCGTATCGCGCCTGCGGCGCGGGCGTGATTCCCGGCGACCGCGACATGCCTTATCCCCGCATCTGCGCGCACCGCGGCTTCAACTATGTCGCGCCCGAAAACTCCCTGCCCGCCTTCGGCGCGGCCGTCGCGCTGGGCGCGGTGGAGATCGAGCTGGACGTGTGGCCGACGAAGGACGGCGAGCTGATCATTTCGCACGACGAAAGCGTAAAACGCCTGACCGGCGCGGACAGGCTGATTTCCGATATGACGCTGGCCGAGGTGCGCGCGCTGGACATCGGCTCCGGCATGCATCCCCGCTTCGCCGGGCTGCGCTTTTCGACGCTTCAGGAGGTTTTCGATCGCTTCGCCCGCCGAACCATCGTGAACCTGCACATCAAGTCGCCCCGCGGCTCCACGGTGTATGACCCCGCGGTCTTCCAGCGAATCGTCGATACGATTTACGCCTACGACATGCAGGAGCACGTGTATATCGGCGGCGCGGAAGACGTGCTGATCACCGCGCGCGAGCTTGCGCCGAACCTGCCTCGCGCCGCGCTGGACGAAAAGCAGGACGGCACGCTCGTGAAGCTGGCCAAGCGGTACGACTGCCAGAAGCTGCAGCTGTTCCGCGGCTTCTACAATCAGGCCATGGTCGACGAAGCGCGCGAAGCCGGCATTCACCGCAACCTGTTCTGGTCGAACGATCCCGCCGAAATCCCCGCGCTGCTCGAAAGCGGCATCGAGACTATCCTCACCGATAACTACCTCGCCATGGCGACGTCCTTCGAAGCCCTTCGCTATTGACCAACGTAGCCCGCACGTCCGTCTTCCTCTGAACCGGACGCGCGGACATTTTTATTGCCCATGAAACGGGTATTAACCTGTTCTGGTCGAACGACCCTACCGAAATCCCTGAAAGCGGCGTCGAGACCATCCTCACCGATAACTGCCTCGCCACGGCGACGGCCTTTGAAGCTCTTCGCTATTGACCAACGCCGCCCGCGCATCCGCCTTCCTCTGAACCGGACGCGCGGGCAGTCTGTTTGTTCCTGAAAGGCTTCCGCAAAATCGCATTGCCTTCATCCGAATCGGACGCACCGTCCCGATTTTTCCGAGAGACCTCCGCGAAGCCGCGTTCTCTGCAACCAAACTGAAAGCGTGCCGAACTGTATATTCTCCTCTGTAGCAAGGCTCCCTACAAAGCGCGGCGCGAATATTCGTGGAAAGCCCTTTCGTTCTGCTTGAAAACCGTTCTCCCTACACATACCGCGCGCCCGCTTCGATGGAAACGGGCGCGCGGTGTATGGTTATGCTGTTTTCCCCTGCCGCAAGGATGAACCTCGCGGCCCCACCCTCGCGAAGGCGTCGGCGCTGTGGGAATAAAGAAAATTTGTGGACGTGCGATTCCTGTCATTGTGCGGGACAGAATTTGTAAGGAACAGGCTGTCCGGGCCTTAGCATGTGCGGCGTCATTCTCAGCCGCGCGAGATCGCGCCCGCCCGTCCTCGCTACCTTCGCGTTTACGCTTCCATGAGGTCGGTCGTCCAGTTGAGCGACTGAATTTTCACGTCCAGCTCGCGCAGGTCGCGCGCCAGATCGTCCGCGCGCTTCTGGTATTCCTTCACGTTCACGGTGCTGACCACGCGAATTTCCGCGCGCGTGCCGCGGCTCACGTTGGCCGACGCACAGGCGAGGAAATCGCGAAGCTGGCGAATGCGTCCGCTCAGGCAGTCGCGGCGGGCAAGCAGCGCCGTCAGCGGCTCGCCGTCCGACAGCGTGCGGGCGTTGGTCAGGTTCACAAGCGTCATCAGGCGTTCCAGCCGCGCGTACAGCCGGTTGAGCTCGTCCAGCAGCTCCGCGGGGTTCTCGGCGGGCTCGTCGCCCTCCTGCACCTTCGCGTTTTCATTCAGGCGCGCCGCCAGCTGTTCGATGCGCGTTTTCAGATCCGAGCGCTCCATCAGCGCTTCCGCAAGCTTCATCATCGTTTTCTTCCTTTCCAGTATTACTTCGCCGGGGACGCGAATTTGTCGCAGACCACGATGGCCGCCGCTCCCACTCCGAAGGCGGCCACAGGCGCGATATACGCCCAGCCGGGGAAGATGGGGAACACGGAGCCAACCACGAAGCCGAGAATGGCGGAATAGGTCTGCCGCGGATACCTCTTCAGCAGGAAGCGAATCAGCTCCGCGCAGAAGAACAGGCCCAGCAGGCAGCCGATGGCGAACGGCACGAGCACGGCGAGGTTCAGCGCGTGCAGAGCGGCCATGATTTCGCCGTACACGCCGATGATGACCATCACCAGCGAGCCGGAGATACCCGGAATGATCATCGTGGCGCACGCAAGCGCGCCGCAGCCGATCATCTTGATGGCTTCCAGCAGCCAGCCGCTGCTGGCCTGCGCGATTTCGCCCTGCTCCACGCCCGCCTTGATGACTTCCTTCTGCTGGTCGGTGTCCGTCTTCAGCACGGCCATGACCACCATCAGCGCCAGCACCACAAGGAAGATGATTGCGCACAGCAGATCCTTTCTCCTGTCGCGCTTGCCGCCGAACGCTTCCTTGAAGATCATCGGCACGGAAAACACGATCACGCCGATGAAGAACGTCTGCATCAGCGCCTCATGCTTCTGAAGCAGCACGTCCATCACGCTGCCGAAGAACAGGATGGAAATCGCCATGCCGATTCCGATGGGCAGGAAGAACTTCCAGTCCTGCTTCAGTCGATGACGGATGTCGGTGATGAAAAGAATGATGCGCTCGTACACGCCGAAAACCACCATGGCCGTGCCGCCGCTGACGCCGGGAATGATGTTTGCGAAGCCGAAGATGATGCCGATGAACACGCGGTAGAGCACCTGACCAAGGCTTTCCTTTTCATTCCCTGCATGGAGCTTCGCGTTGGTTTTCGCTTTGGATTGCATGACAGATTCCTCCCTTGCGTTATTTGAGCTTCTGATAGACGAGCGTAGTATTGACGGTATCGTAATCCGTGTTGTCCAGCCCGCGCGTCTCCGTTTCAATTTCGCCGTCCTGATTGTCATAGGGATCGAAGCGCTCAAAGGCCTTGGGCATGTCGAACTCCGTCTGATACCGGCGGTTGGCGATCATGCGGAACGGGTCGAGGTTGCCGAAGTAGAAATTCCAGCGGCGCTCGTCCCCGCGCCTGTACGCGCCGCCGCCATAGGACGGGTCGGCGAACAGCCAGCCGAACTCATCGGTGTAGAACTGCGCCCAGTCGTGATTGCCGGTGGTTTTGGTTTCCACGGTGAGCCCGCTCTGCCAGCGCGCCGGAACGCCCATCAGGCGGCACAGCGTGATAAACAGAATGGCCTGAATGCCGCAGTCGCCCTTGAGATTCAGCGCCGCGAACTCCGCGTGCCGCTCAATCAGGATATAGGAGCGCATGAAGGAATAGCGCACGCTGCGGGTCACATAGTCGTAGGCGCGGCGCGCCAGATACAGCGGGCGCGTCTCGTCTCCGGCGATTTCCTGCGCCAGCCGCTTCAGATACGGCGTGAAGCTGATGTGCGGCAGCTGCTCGGCAAGGTCGTCCGCGCACACAGGCAGCGCGTCCGGATACACGATATGCGGCTCATCCACGAAGGGATTCACGTATTTCAGGCGGCTGGTGAATTCATACTCCACCGCGAACGGCCGGTTCTCATCCATTTTGCGGCGATAGCACACGGCGCGCTGGAACGCGGTCACGGGCGCGACGTCGCCGTCCGCGTCCGCGAACACCGCAATGTCTCCGGCGGGCTGCTGCGCGCAGGCGGCCGGGATGGGCAGGTGCGCGAGATACGTTTCGCCGGGAACGAACGCGGCGGGCTTTATGCGCACCTCGCTGCGCACGCGGTAGCGATACGCGCTCTCGCCGTTTTTCGTAATCTCGTCGATATACGCGTCCAGCCGGCCGGGCTCGTCCTCCGCTTCATCCGTGCGCGCGGCAATGGTCGGGAACATGTGAATCAGCGTTCCGGCCGCGCTGGAAAGATACTTCCGCTCGCCATTTATATAGAAAGAATCCATGCAGCCGTCGTCTTCCAGACGGTCGAATTCCTCCTCGGTAAAGTCGCGGATGCGCTTCTGGCAGGCCGCGATCGCTTCGGCGCGGGTGAGCACGTAGCGGCGCAGGCGGCGGTCGATCAGCTCGCGCTCCACCAGCAGGCGGTCGCGCATGCCGTCCGACAGGCGCGCATCGGCCAGCCGGCGTTCGATCAGCCGACGCTCGCGGTCAAAGTCTCCGGCCAGCTCAGCGCGAAGAACGTCCTCGGGAAGGTCATAGACCAGACTCTCAAAATTCAGTCGCATCGTGTGCGCTCCTTTCGAATGCAAATCACCTGATGCTATCATACTACAGTTTCTCTGTTTTTGGTAGAGAAAAACGCAAATTTCACGTGTATAGAAGGAATTTTTGCATCCGCTAAAGAATTTGTACACGAGCGAAACGGAAAGGCGGGAGGGCTATGGATGTTCGAATCCGCCCGGCGGAGGCGCGCGACCGCACGCTTCTGATGAACCTGTTCAACCTGTACCAGAACGAGCTGGGCGCGTACTGCGAGGATTTCGGCTCGATCGACGAAAACGGCTATTTCGCCGTGCGCACGGTGGACGACATTCTGCCGTTCGGCGACGGCGTGTTTCCCTATATCATCCTGACGGACGGCGCGCCCTGCGGACTCATCATGGTCACCGACGCGCGCTACGCCCTGCCCGGCTGCAACTGGTGCTTTCAGGAGCTGTATCTGATTCGCGCCGCGCGCGGCCGCGGTATCGCGCAGGCCGCCGCGTCGCTGGCAATGAACGGACGGCCGGGGCGCTGGTGCCTGAGCGTCTACCGGCGGAACCAGCCCGCCCGGGCGTTCTGGGAGCGGCTGATCGCCGCGCGGGGAACCGAATGCGAGGAACGTCCCGGCGAGGACGACATGCTCGACCTGACGTTTACGGCAAAGGAGGGTTCCCTGTGATCGACCGCACCGTGCCCTATTTCCCCGTGTGGATGCTGCGCGAGGACGGCGCGCCCATTCCCGCGCGTTCCCTGCCCGGCGGCTACGCCTTCGATTTCTACCGCCCCGAAACCGGCAAGGATGACTGGGTGACCGTGCAGCTTTCGTCGCGCCAGCTGGAAACGCGCGCGCAGGCGGAGAGCCTGTTTGATTCGGAATTCATGAATCGCGCCGAAGCGCTTTCGCAGCGCATGCTGTTTGTGCGCGACGCGGCGGGAACGCCGGTCGCGTCAGCCGCGCTGTGGTTCGGAAGTCCCTTCGGCGCAGAGATCGACCGCATCCACTGGGTGGCGACCGACGAAGCGCACCAGCGCCGCGGCCTGTGCGGCGCGATGCTGTGCGAGCTTCTGAAGCGGCACGAAGCGCTGGGCACGCCCGGCGGCGTGTATCTGATTTCGCAGACGTTCAGCTATCCGGCGATTCGGATTTATCAGCGCTTCGGCTTTCGCCGCCTGCTGACGCGCTGTCCGGCGGAATACCATCTGGACGCGCCGTTTGCGGAAACCGCCGGCCGGGCATGGGCGATCATCGACGAAAAGCTGCGCTGAGCCGCTCCCAGTATGGACAAGGGCGGGCCAAAATGGTATAATCAATGCATTCAACGAAACGGAGGGCGCCGCGATGACGGTACATTTGGCGCAGATCGACCGGGAGATCCGGCGCGCGGAGGAAGGAATCCCACAGAACGAATTCCATCTGGGCGACGCGGCGGACGTCGCCGGGCGGCTCAGGGAATCCTATGAGGGCAAGGTGAACCTTGTCTACCTCGACCCGCCGTTTCTCACGGGCAAAACGTTCGAAGCGCGCGTGCGCGTGGGCGCGAAGGAATGGAAAAGCGGCCGCGGCTCGCTGACGCTGAGCGCGTATCACGACAGCCTGACGCGGGAAGCCTACCTTGAAAAAATGCGCGCCGTGCTGGTGAACGCGAGGGCGCTGATGGCCTCCGACGCGCTGATTTTCGTACATATCGACTGGCGCATGCACCCGTACCTGCGGCTTCTGATGGACGAAATCTTCGGCGAGAGCAATTTCCGCAACGAGATCATCTGGGCGTATCAGTCGGGCGGCAGCGCGCGCCGCTATTTTCCGCGCAAGCACGACGTAATCCTGATGTATTCCAAAACGAAGGACTACGATTTCCACATTCAGGACGTGGCCGAGGTCGTGCCCGGAGGACGCGAAAACCACATGAAGCGCCACGTGGACGCGGACGGGCGCGTGTATCGCTCGATTCGCTCCGGCGGCCGGGTGTACACCTATTACGACGACGACCCCGTGGTGCCCGGCGACGTGTGGACGGACGTGAACCACCTTCAGCAGAAGGACCCCCAGCGCACCGGCTACGACACGCAGAAGCCGCTCAAGCTGCTGGAACGCATCGTCCGCAGTTCCAGCCGTCCGGGCGGGCTGGTGATGGATCTGTTCGTCGGCAGCGGCACGACGGCCGACGCGGCCGTGAAAAACGGACGGCGCTTTCTGGCGGCGGATGTGAATCCGCTGTCCATGCAGCTGGTTCGCCGCCGCACGGATGGCGCGGCGACCCTGTACGCCCATGAACCGTTTGACGGCGCGCCGGAAATCCGTGCGCGGGCGGAAAGCGGCATCGGCTTCACCGCCGTGCGGCTGGAAGGCTTTTCCTCCGACGACCCCACCCTGCCCGAGGGCATGGACGCGGTGGATTGCTGGGCGGCGGGCTATGAGCGCGACGGCGTATTTTACAGCTATGCCGAGGAAGCGCGCTCCCGCGAAAAGCCCGCGCCGGCGTTCGAGCTGGCCGTGCCCATGTACGAGGGGCGGCTGATGCTGCGCGTGACCGACGTGAAGGGGCGCGACTATTGCGGATATGTGGAAACGGCCGCATTGTCCTGATTCCGCGCATAGTTCTTCACACGGGATTTACATGGATTGTTTATAATAAGGAGAAGTGACAAGCGTGCTTTTGAACATTGGCGATCGGGTGCAGATGCGCAAAAAGCATCCCTGCGGCAGCGACCGTTGGACGGTGACGCGCGTGGGCGCGGACATCAAGATTCGCTGCGACCTGTGCGGTCACGTGGTGATGATGGGCCGCCCCGATTTTGAGAAGAGACTGAAGAAAATCGTTGAACACGCGGAAGGGGAAACGAATGGCGAGCAAGCGTAAATCCGCAAAGAAAAACCTGAAGGCGCGCCGCCGCCGCGCGAGGAAGGCCTTTTTCCTGTGCCTGTTCCTTTTCGCGCTGCTGGCGCTGATCACGCGTCTGCTCGTGTTCGTGCCGGTGAAAATGGAAACGAACGCCATGCAGCCCGTCTATCAGCAAAACGACGTGGTATTTGCCAGCCGGCTGGCGATGCTTCGCGGCGACGCGATTGCGCGCGGTGAGGACGTATACGCGTATTTTGCCGCCGCGAACGGCAGCTATGTGCGCCGCGTGGTCGGCATGCCGGGCGACCTGATCGACGTGCGCGACGGCCAGAGGTATCTGGTCTATGACGGCGGCACGAAAGAAATCGCGCTGGGCGAAGCGCCGGGGCTGGTATACGGCGAGCTGCCCGAGGGCGCGTATCTGCTGCTGGCCTCCGACCTGAGCGCCGAGGGCGTCGCCGACGGGCGCACGCTGGGGCTTGTGTATGAAACGGACATCAAGGCCAAGGCCGGCGTAATTCTCTGGCCGGTGAACCGCATGTTTCGCGGCCGCTGAGGAAAGCGGAATTCATGAAAGGACGGAAACAGGACGTATGAACGAAAACGAGCAGCTGAACGAGACCCCGGCGGAGATCGCCGCCGAGAACGAAACGAATACCGAGCCCGCCGCGCAGCCGACCGCCGAAGGCGAAAGCGCCGAAGCGAAGACCGAGGAAAAACCGGAAAAGAAAAAGGAAGAAAAGCTCACCGGCAAGCAGAAGGCGTTCAAGGAGATCCGCGAGTGGGTGGTTTCCCTCGTCGTGGCGCTGCTGGTCGTCATGCTGTGCCGGTCGTATCTGTTCATGCCCATCCGCGTGGATGGCGCGAGCATGTCCCCCACGCTGAGCAACGGCGACCGTCTGGGCGTAACGGCCTACGACGTGCGGATTCAGAACAAGCTGCAGCGCGGCGACGTGGTCATCTGCCACTATCCGGGGCGCACGAACAAGCTGCTGGGGCTGATCACCGTGCAGACCGACTTCGTGAAGCGCATCGTGGGCGTGCCGGGCGACACCGTGTCCCGCGTGTCCGGCGTCACGTACATCAACGGCGAAGCGCTGGATCCCTCCCGCGTCTCCCGCGCTCTCACCGTTCAGGAAAAGGACGGCAAGTTCTATTTGGACGGACAGGAGGTCACCCTTTCGCAGGAGGAGCTCGAAATTCTGGCGCGCAGCCATCGCATCGATTATGAATACGTGCTGGGCGAGGACGAGTACTTCGTGGTGGGCGACAACCGCTACAACAGCCACGATTCCCGCTGGTGGAACGGCCCGAACGTCGAAATGAACGTGACCAACGACACCTCCGGCGACGTGGGTCCGATCACCTCGGACATGATTCTCGGCCGCGCGAAGTTCGTGTTCTGGCCGCTGGACGGCATCCGCAGCGTGGAAGCCGTCGAGTCCTACGTGGATCCCAGAGATCAGTAAGGGGGAGCCCATGAAGAAAAAGACCAACAGGCAGACGAAGGCTGTGCGCGTGCTGTGTCTGTTCCTGTGCATCCTGCTGGCGGGCGGCTCCATCGTGTCGGTTCTGCTTTACATGCTCGGAGTTTATTGATGATGCGTGTGTTTCGCACTCTTCTCGCGGCGCTTGTGAGCGCCGCGGCGGCGGCATTCGTTTGCGCGGCGGCGGAAGCGGATGCCGCCGTGCGTTACCAGCTTTCCATGGTCATGCTGGAGGACAGCCAGGCGTTCGCCGTCACGCAGACGGTTTCCTTTGAAAACCGCACCGGCGACGCGCTGGAAAACGCGCTGTTCACCGTGTACGGAAACGTGTTCCGCCGCGAAAGCACCCTGCCCTACGACAACGAGACACTGCTTTCGGCGTTTCCGGACGGCTACGCCCCGGCGGGGCTGTCGTTTTCGTCCGTCACGGTAAACGGCGAACCGGCCGAATGGGCAATGCAGGGCGACAACGAATGCTTTCTGCGCGTGGCGTGCGACATAGGCGCGGGCGAAACCGCCGAGTTCGCGTTCACCTACACGCTGCTTCTGAGCGACAACCACGCCTTTCTGGGCACGGGCACGAAGGACTGGCGGCTGACCAGCTTCTATCCGGCGCTGGCGGCGTGGGAGGACGGCGAGTTCGCGCTGAATCCCGTCACCCGCGCGGGGCGCTGCGCCTATTCCGCGCGCGCCGATTACGCGGCGGACATTTACGTTCCCGAGGATTACGACGTGGCCAGCAGCGGCGAAATTCTGCGCGAGGACGCGGGAAACGGCTTCGACCGCGTGCGCGTAGAGCTGAAAAACGCCTGCGGCTTCGGTGTGGTCGTCAGCCGGAAATTCCATGTGCGCGAGGGGCAGGCGGCGTCCGGCGTAAAGGTTCGCGCGTTCGGGCAGAGCCGGGGAAAGCTCTCCGCGGCGCGGGACGCGGCGATCGACGCGTTGAACGCGCTTGAGCCGCTGCTTGGAAGCTATCCATATGACGCGCTGACCATCGTTCAGGCGCAGTCGGTGAGCGAGATGCCGGTCGGCGGCGTGCTGATTCTCTTCGAATCGGACTGGGCGAACACGGATACGCTCCGCGCGCGCGTGACGGCGCTGACGGCGCAGGTCTTCCTGTCCGACGTCGTGCAGGTGAACCCCGGCAGCGAGGCGTGGCTGATCGAGGGCGCGAGCGAATATCTTTCGCTGCTGCTCACGGAGGATTCCGAGGGCGAAGCGGCGTTCGCCGCCGCGCTCGACGCGCTGGTGCGTCCGGCGCTTCAGGTCACGATTCCCGGCGGGCTGTCCGTGGACAGCTTCACGAACCACTTCGCGACCCAGTGTGAGTACGAAATCGTCACGCGCGAGCGCGGCGCGGCGGTCATGCACGAGCTTCGGCTGCTGATGGGGCGCGACGCGTTCCTGAACGGCATGAGCCTGTACGCGCGCGAAAACCGCTTCGCGCAGGCGACCTACCGTTCGTTCGCCGCCGCCCTGTCCGAAGCCTTCGGCCGCGACGTCACCGACGCGCTCATTCACCATCTGTACTCCATCGACGAGTACGCGCAGGAGTCGCTGGATGCCTACGACTAATCGGCAGCCGCCGGTGTACGCGACGCGTTCCTGAACGGCATGCGCCTGTACGCGCGCGAAAACCGCTTCGCGCAGGCGACCTACCGTTCGTTCGCCGCCGCCCTGTCCGAAGCCTTCGGCCGCGACGTCACCGACGCGCTCATTCACCATCTGTACTCCATCGACGAGTACGCGCAGGAGTCGCTGGATGCCTACGACTAATCGGCAGCCGCCGGTGTACGCGACGCGTTCCTGAACGGCATGCGCCTGTACGCGCGCGAAAACCGCTTCGTGCAGGCGACCTACCGTTCGTTCACCACCGCCCTGTCCGAAGCCTTCGGCCGGGACGTCACCGACGCGCTTATTCACCATCTGTACTACACGCAGGAGTCGCTGCTGACTCGCAGACGCGGACTTCGAACGCTGCGCAGGAAGTACTTCGCGCGGCATCCGCGCGCTTCAACCGCCGACAGACGTGACTTCTTCCATACGCGCAGACATTCAGCAGCCGTCTTGTAGATCGAATTTCGCCGGCCTTGCCGGAGAAAGATATGCGCCCAAAGGGCGCGACCGCGGGAATAAAAACACGTTCCGGCCGGTAGTCCGGAAGTGAGGGGCTCGTCCTCTCATCAGTAACCTGCCTCCTTGGTTGTCCGTTTCCCGCGTTTCAGCTTCATATTCAAGGAGGATTTCCCATGGCAGACGTAAGCGTAACGCTGACCGTCTTATTTGATGAACCCTTTTGGGTGGGTCTGTACGAGCGCGAAACGGACGGACGCTACGAAGTGGCGCGCGTCGTCTTCGGCGCGGAGCCAAAGGACTACGAGGTGCAGGCATGGCTGCTGGCAAATGCCTACACCCTGCGCTTCAGCCCGTCCCTCGAAAGTGTCAAGCGCATCTCAAACGAACGCGTCAACCCCAAGCGCAGGCAGCGTCAGGCCGTCCGCCAGCTGGAAGCCACCGGCGTCGGCACCCGCGCCCAGCAGGCGCTCTCCCTTCTGCGCGAGCAAAACGCCGTTCAGCGCCGCGAGCGAACGAAGGAAGAGAAGGAAGCCGAAGCGGCGCACCAGTTCCAGCTTCATCAGCAGAAGCGCCGCGAAAAGCACCGCGGGCATTGAAAACGACCGAGACCGATAATTCAGGAGGAATTCCATGCAGACGAACGAACACGCACAGCTGCCCGCGTCCATCGCCGCGCGGGTGCGGGGCGCGCAGGAGCAGGCGAACCGCGCGGGCTGCTCCGGCGCGGGCGTATCCTTTTTTGACGTGGACGGCGGCTTATATTTGAAGACCGACGAGCCGGGCCGGCTGGCGCGGGAAGCGACGATGCAGGCCTATCTGCACGAGAAGGGCTTCGCGCCGGAGGTGCTGGCCTACGAAACCGGCGCGCGCGATTTTCTGCTGTCGCGCCGGGCGCGGGGTGAAACGGCGATCCTCCCCGCCTACCGCGCCGAGCCCGTGCGCCTTGCGGCGGAGCTGGGACGCGCGGCGCGGCGGCTGCACGAAACCGCCGCGGACGACTGTCCCATTCGCGGCCTGTCCGCCGAATGGCTGGGCACGTTTGAACGGTCACGCGTGGAAAACCGCAGCCTGTATCCTCCCGTCGCCGCGTATCTGCGCATCGACAGCGCCGAGGAAGTCTGCCGATACGTCGACCAGCACGCAAATCTTCTCCGCGACGACGCGCTGATCCACGGCGATTTCTGCCTTCCCAACTGCATGCTGGAGAATTTTCATTTCACCGAGTTCATCGACGCGGGCGGCGCGGGCGTGGGAAATCGCCACTTCGACCTGTTCTGGACGCTCTGGTCGCTGAACCGAAACCTCGCCTGCGACGACTTCCGCGACATTTTCCTCAACGCCTACGGCCGCGGCGACGTGGACGAGCGTCTCATCCGCCTGTCCGGCTATCTGTGCGCGTTTGACTGACGCTTTCCCAGAAGCAGCGCGTCATAATGTTGTCCAGATATTGTGCCGCGCGCTGCGCGGGAATTTGCGCGAAACTTCACCCGGAGGAACGACGCTCGTGCTATAATACGGAAAGATTGGAGGGATTTTGGCCATGCTGAGTCTGATTGGCATTGAAAAGGAATACCGAACCGGCGGTCAGAGCGTGAAGGCGCTGGACGGCGTTTCCATCACCTTTCGGAAAAATGAATTCGTATCGATCCTCGGGCCGTCGGGATGCGGCAAGACGACGCTTCTGAACCTGATCGGCGGTCTCGACCACGCCACCGCCGGCGATCTGGTGATTCGCGGCAAGTCCACAAAGGACTTTTCCGAGAAGGACTGGGACGCGTACCGCAACCACACCATCGGCTTTGTGTTTCAGAGCTACAACCTGATTCCGCATCAGACGGTGCTGGCCAACGTCGAGCTGGCGCTGACGCTGACGGGCGTTTCCCGCGCCGAGCGCCGGGCGCGCGCCGAGGAAGCGCTGAAGCGCGTGGGTCTGGGCGACCAGCTTCACAAGAAGCCGTCGCAGATGTCCGGCGGGCAGATGCAGCGCGTGGCGATTGCGCGCGCGCTGATCAACAACCCGGACGTGCTGCTGGCCGACGAACCCACCGGCGCGCTGGACAGCGAAACCAGCGTACAGGTGATGGAGCTTCTGAAGGAAATCGCCCGCGAGCGGCTGGTGATCATGGTTACGCACAACCCTGAGCTGGCGCAGGCGTATTCCACGCGCGTCATCCGGCTGCTGGACGGCCGCGTGGTGGACGATACCCTGCCCGCCGAGCCCGAGACCGAAGCGCCCGCGCCGCAGGGCAAGGTGAAAAAGCCGGGCATGTCGTTCTTCACGGCGCTGTCCCTGTCGCTCAACAACCTGCTCACCAAGAAGACGCGCACGATTCTCGTGGCCTTCGCCGGTTCCATCGGCATCATCGGCATCGCGCTGATTCTGTCGCTGTCGCACGGCTTCCGCAGCTATATCTCCCGCGTGGAAGAGGAAACGCTGTCCGGCTATCCGCTCACCATCACCTCCGAAGCGATGGATTCCTCCGCGCTCCTGGAAAGCATGAGCGGGCAGCACGCGGACGACGGCGCGCGCGAGGAGGGCTACATCCATTCCGGCGAAATCATGACCGACATGTTCGCCGCCATGATGAACGGCGTGGAGAAAAACGATCTGGCCGCGTTCAAGGCGCAGATTGACGGCGACGCGGACTTCCGCGCGCTGACGAGCGATGTGGGTTATCAATACGACGCAGACCTTCAGATCTGGTCGACCGACGGGGAGAAGCCCTTGCAGGTGAACCCGTCCAAGGTCTTTGAAAGCATGATGGGCATGAGCATGTCCGGCGACATGAACGCCTACATGAGCAGCATGAATTCGATGTCCACGGCGTTCGGCGGGCGCAGCATGAACGCGTGGACGGAGCTGATCGACAACCGCGCGCTGCTGGATCAGCAATACGACGTGATCGCCGGGCGCTGGCCCGAATCGAAGGAAGAGCTTGTGCTGGTGGTCAACGAGGACAACAGCCTGAGCGAAATGACGCTGTACACGCTGGGTCTCAAGCCGCAGAGCGAGCTTTCCTATTTTTTCGCCAGCTTCGTGCGCGGCCAGTCGTTCGAGCTGAAGAAGGAGCGCTATTCCTACGAGCAGCTTCTGAGCCTCACCTATCAGCTGGTGCTGCCCGCGGCGTACTATGAGAAGAACCCGGAGACGGGGCTGTACGAGGACATTCGCTCAGACGCGGCCAAGCTTCAGGCGGCGCTCGAAAACGGACTCACGCTGCGCGTGGTCGGCATTGTGCGCCCCAGCGAGGATTCCGTGGCGCGCGGCATGAACGGCGGCAGCATCGGCTATCTGAAATCGCTGACTGACGCGTACATCACCTCCGCCCGCGAAACCGAAATCGTCCGCGCGCAGATGGAAAATCCGGAAACGGACGTGTTTACCGGCCTGCCGCTCGCGAAGGAAGCGACGGCCAGCACCGGAACGCTGCGCGCGCAGGCGACGCAAACCGCGCAGACGACCTACGCGGAGAATCTGAAAACGCTGGGCGCGGCCGACCTGTCCGTGCCGTCCTCCATCGTGATCTATCCGAAGAACTTCGAAGCCAAAAAGGCCATCACCGACTACATCGACGAGTACAACGCCCGCATGGAAGCGGAGGGACACGAGGAGCGCGTGCTGCGCTACACCGACTATATCGGCGTGCTGCTCTCCGGCGTGACCACGATCATCGACGCCATCACCTACGTGCTGATCGCCTTTGTGGCCATTTCGCTGGTGGTTTCGTCCATCATGATCGGCGTAATCACCTACATCTCCGTGCTCGAGCGCACGAAGGAAATCGGCATCCTGCGCGCCATCGGCGCGTCGAAGCGCGACATTTCCCGCGTGTTCAACGCGGAAACGCTCATCGTGGGCTTCCTTGCCGGAGCCATGGGCATCGGCATTTCCTGCCTGCTCATCCTGCCCGCGAACGCGATCATTCAGAACCTCACCGGCATTGCCAATATGGCGAAGCTGCCCGTGGACGGCGCGGTGGCGCTGGTGGCCATCAGCATGCTGCTGACCCTCATCGCCGGCCTGATTCCCTCCCGCTTCGCCGCCCGCCGCGACCCCGTCGAGGCACTGAGAAGCGAATAACCCCCCCCCCCGCGGCTCTCCGGCAAATCTCGAATTGAATTCCAGATTTGCCAAAGTCTGTCTCCCCCATAAACAGGACGGCTCCGCGCCGGTACGAACCGATGCGGAGCCGCCTGTTTTATTGTTTTTGGAATCAGCCGAGAATCTCTTCCATTTCCACGAAGTTGAGCGTCAGCGCCGTATCCTCCGCGACGGCGATTTCGAGCGTGCGCGTGTCCACGGGCGCGGCGTCGTCGGCGCTGCCGTAGTACAGCGTCAGGTTCGCCGTTCCGGCGGTCAGGCCGCGGAAGCTGGCGACCCACTCGCCGCCTACGCCAAGAAGACCCTCTTCGTTTTCGAAGGGCACGTATTCGGCGGTCACAAGCTCCAGAACGGCGGGATTGTTGATCTCATACGTCCAGCTGTAGCCGGTGGTGGCGTTCGCGTCCAGACGCACGGTGAGCACGCGCGCGTCCTCGCTCATCTCGACCCACGTATCCGCGTAGGTTTCCACGTACTTCGCGGACTCGATTTCGATCTTCTGCGCGTCGTTCACGCTCAGGTCGAGCACGGCGGTCGCCGCCGGGAACGCGCCGTCCTTTTCATAGGAAAGACGCAGCTCCGTCAGACCCGTCTTCCTGCCGGTCGCCTTGTAGCTGGCGGCCCACTGACCGTTCTCGTATTCCATCGTCAGAAGCTCGAGCACATCCTCGTCGGAAAACTCGGCGTTCCACGCGTAGCCGTTCGCCTCGTCGCCGGGCAGGCGCACGGTAAGCACCGTATCCTCCGCGCTCAGTTCAAACCAGTCTCCCTCAAGCGCTTCCGCCTGTGCGCCGCAAAACAGCGAAAGAAGCAGGCAGGCCGCCATACAGAGCGTCAGAAATCTCTTCATATCATTTTTCCTCCTTATCCGTTCCTCTATATATTTCAGAACAAATAGATTGTATCACGGATATATGTCTTTTTCAAGTAATTGTCAGAAAGTTTTTATGTCTCGCCGTTTCAGAACAAGATTTAACGAAGAAACCCGCCTTCCGTCTTGACAATATTTTTCAAAAGTGTTACAATTTCCCCATCGATAGAAAAGGAAGGGTGATCGGTATGAAGAAATTGCTTTCGGTTCTGCTTGCTCTGTCGCTGATTCTCTCGCTGGCCGCGGGCGCTGCCGTAGCCGAAACGACGTATGTCTACATCAACGGCGCGACCGTACACGTGCGCGACGGCGCGGGCACCGAGTATTGGAGTCTGGGCATCGCTCATAAGGGCGAAGCGCTGGTGTATAAGAATTCGATCGTGACGGACGACCGCGGCGTGGACTGGTACAAGGTGTCCTTCAAGGGCACGACGGGCTATGTTTCCTCCCGCTACGCGTCCTTTGACAAGAACGGCGTCAAGTACGTCTACGTCAAGGGCAACACGGTGAACGTGCGCGAGAGCAACAATCTGAAAGCCAAAATCATCGCCATCGTACATAAGAACGAGCGCCTGACCTATACCGCCACCGCCAAGGACAGCCGCGGCGTGGTGTGGTACAAGGTGTTCGTCGGCAGCAAGACGGGCTGGATCTCCTCCCGCTACGCCTCCACGTCCTCATCCTGGGACGAAACAAGCTACGTAAAGGCAAGCAATGGCCAGACGTGGGTTCGCAAGAATCCCAGCCTGAGCGGCGCGAAGCTGACCGTGCTGGAAGAGGGCGACTACGCGGAGTATCTGGGCGAGAAGTCCCGCGACAGCCGCGGCGTGCTGTGGTATAAGGTCAAGTTCGACGGTAAGACCGGCTGGGTTTCCTCCCGCTACACTAAAATCGTCTGATCCGCGCAATTTACAATCCGCCTGCGGGCACAGCAGCTTGGGCTGTTGTGCCCGTTTCGGTTTCCCGAAGCCTTTGGAATGTGCAGAATTTTTCCTCGAATATGCGAGATTTTCGGCGCGTACAATCGCTTAGCGTAATTTGCACATCGATTGAGCGCAATGTGCAGGATCTGCACGTGCCTTTTCGCCGCTCCCGCGGTATAATTGGGTTATTATCGAACGAAGGAGCAGATTTATGAAGAGATTTTCGTGCGGGCTATTGATTTTGTCGATTCTCCTCCTCTCCCTGACCGGCGCATTAGCGGAGCCGGTAACGGACGACGTGCCCGGAACGGTCTCGCTCGTGTATTCATACGGAGAAGACGCGCACGAGCGGCACATGGACGACGTGAAGAACACCGTCCTGTTCCAGGGGAATGCCTATGAATTCGAGGATCAGTATTTCGAATTCGAACGCCCCGGCGAGCTGTACGGCGGGAAGACGCGCGCCGTGTTCGAGTTCACCGCGCCCGAATCGTTTCAGAAGGCTCAAACCGTCGACGACCGCATGTATCTGGGGCGAATCAGCCTGAAGCCCAAGCAGGAGATCGACCTGTACGTGTTCTCCGGCGACCGCGTCGAGGGGCGCTATACGCTCATCGACCAGCAGCATACCAGCGAATATTCCAAGGACGTCTATGCGACGAAGGATGAAAACGGCGTCTTCCGCCATGTCGATCTGGTGTTCCTGTATTCCTACGAGACCCATAGCGGCGGCCATTTCTACGCCGCGAGCCTGTATTTCGACTACGAGGGCTTCGACGCGGCTCCGGCTCTCGGCTCGCCGAACGTACCCGTGACGGAACTGCCGTTTGGCGACGGACAGGCAGACAATCTGCCCGTGCCGACTCCGTCGGACGATCCGGAGCCCGCGAAGGATACGGCTGACCGAATCGCGACGGAGGTCACGACCGCAGCCGACGAGCTCTCGCAAACCCTGATCGATCACCTGCGGGAAGAAAACGCGGGACTGAAGACCAGCGTGGCCGTGCTGAACGAGAAGATTTCGTCCCTGCTGAGCGACAAGGATACATACATGGCCAACATGCTGGACGCGAACGCGCGTGCGGAGCGGCTCGAAGCGGAAAAGAAATCCCTGAACGCGCAGGTCGAAAGCCTCAACGCGAAAATCACATCCCTCGAGGACGAAAAGAAGCTGCTGACAGGCGACGCAAAGGAACTGAACGAAAAGATTGCGCAGCTTGAGGACGAAAAGGCCGCGCTGACGATCGAAGCCGAAGAACTGAACGCAGGCATCGCGGCACTCGAAGACGAGAAGAAGACTCTGACGGACGACTCCGAAGCGCTGACCAAAAAGGTCGCGCAGCTTGAGAGCGACAAGACGGCGCTGACGACGGAAGCCGAAGACCTGAACGCGAAAATTGCGGCGCTTGAAGGCGAAAAAACCGCGCTGACGGCGGAAGTTGATGGTCTGAACGCGAAGGTTGCGGCGCTCGAGGGTGAAAAGACCTCCCTGACGGGCGACGCGGAAGGACTGGGCGAGAAGATCGTGCAGCTCGAAAACGAAAAGACCAAGCTGACGACCGAAACCAGGGAGCTGAATGCGAAAATCGCAGCGCTTGAGGGCGAGAAAGCCGCCCTGACGAACGACGCGAAAGAACTGGCCGAGAAGGTCGCGAATCTCGAAGGCGAAAAGACCGAACTCACTGCGGAGCTTGAAGGTCTCAACGACAAAATCAAGGGTCTTGAAAGCGAGAAAACGTCCCTGACAGGCGATGCGGAAGAACTGACCGAGAAGGTCGCGAAGCTCGAAAGCGATAAGGCCGCGCTGGAATTGGAAGTCGAAAGCCTGAACACAAAGATCGCGGCGCTCGAGGGCGAAAAGACCTCCCTGACGGGCGACGCGGAAGGTCTGGCCGGAAGGATTGCGCAGCTTGAAGATGAAAAAGCGACCCTGACCGTCGAAACCGAAACCCTGACCGCGCGCGTGGAAGCGCTGAAGGCAAGGAATGATGGGATCAGCCTTGCATCCGTGGCGCTGGGTCTGCTGCTGCTGCTCTTCCTCGTCCTGTTCATCCGAAACGCGAGCATCCTCAAAAAGCAGCAGGTAAGCAGAGCGGATAACGCAACGCCCAAAGAGCGCCGGCTCACGATCATCCTCGTCATACTGATCATCGCCGCAATCGCAGCCGCCGTATGGTTCATCCTGCTTCCCAACATGCTGTACGCCATGGGCGCGAAATAACCGACGCCGCCGCAGCGACGAATCAGCGCCGGCGCAAGAGATTCCTCTCGCCGCTGGCACTGATTCGTCCTGCTTTCCAGCATGCCGTATGGTGCGGACACGAAATCGACGAAGCCGTCGAGCCGTTCATTCTACGAGATTGACGCCGGAACAATCCGTTATAAAAGGAGCGTTTTCATGATTCAGGCGCTTGAAATTCACATGGCGCCCGGGAACGACGATTATCAGGCCGTATGGCGGCGCGTCATCCCGGCACTTTCTGACGAAAGCACCGTCTGGCAGGCGGATCGTCTGGATTGCCTGTATGCGTGCGCGCTCACAGAGAGACGTTACACGGCAGACGCGCTGCTCGCCGCCGTAAAGGACAATAATTTTATCCTCTCCGCGCGGCTGATGGCGCTTCCGGACAATCAGCCATTAAGCCATCCCATCTTCACCGCCGGGGACTTCTGCGCTTCCAACTGCGAAAGCATCGTATTCTGTTCCGATCTGGGCTTCTTCGACGTTTTTTCCAAGCGTCCCGAACGGCTTGAGCGACTTTCTCGAGCCTTCAATGATAGTCTCGCGCAGGTCGAGATCTTCCACGACGCTCATCTCGTCGGGCGCACGGATTTTCTCGCGTGATCAATTCGTTCCAAGGATTCACAGAATTTCCCGAGTTCCACAGCACCGGCATGAGGCTGTTCTCATGCCGGTACGGGAACAGCCGAACCGCTTATTTTTCTCCCCCGATCGGCTCAAGGATCTGCCCGCTGACCGTCACGTCGGAGGGCAGCGGCGATGAGGATAATACAGCCAACAACAGTGTGACCAAAAGAATCGCCGCAACAATGCCGCCTGCGATCCACGCCAACGCCTTCCAGATTCGTTTTCCGCGTCGGTTTCGAATTGCCAGCTGCTCGTTGATTCGCGCCAGCTGCTCCGCCAGCGCGTTCGGCTGCTCCTCCGCTTCGATTCTCTCTCCGAGCAGTTCGCTTACCGGCACCTCAAAAACCTCCGCCAGCCTGATCAGCAGAGCGGAATCCGGAACCGAAAGTCCCTTCTCCCATTTCGAAATCGTCTGCCGCACCACATGCAGCCTTGCGGCGAGCTCCTCCTGCGACATTCCCTTTTTCCTGCGAAGCGCCTTCAGATTTTCCTGAAACATACGTCATTCCCCCCCCTTGCGCCCTCATTATAGCCCGAAAAGCCGCGTTGCCGCAAGCAACGCAGAATAACATGGCTGCGTAAGCGCCCATTTTGGCCGCAAGACGGCGCGATTCCCTGAAAATGAACACAACAAGCCCCCGTTTCCGCAAAGGGAAGCGGGGGGCTTAAGCTGTGCGTTCCCTTACTTCAGCGTGATGATCACGCGGCGGTAGGGCTCTTCGCCCTCGGAGTGGGTCTGCACGTAGGGATTATTCTGCAATGCGGAGTGGAGCACGCGGCGCTCGTAGGGGTTCATCGGCTCAAGCACGACGCGGCGGCCGCTCTTGCGGGCGCGGTTCGCCATGCGCAGCGCGAGGTTGCGGAGCGTGGCTTCACGCTTGGCGCGATAGTGTTCCACATCGAGGGACACGCGGGTGTAATCGTTCTTATCCTTATTGACGGTAAGGCTCGTCAGATACTGAAGCGCGTCCATCGTCTCGCCGCGGCGGCCGATCAGCACGCCCAGCGTGTCGCCGGTCATTTCGACGGTCAGGTGGTTTTCTTCCTCCAGCATGCGGATTTCCACGTTCACGCCCATCATGCGGGTGACGTTGGACAGGAAATCGTAGGCCTTTTTGCCGTCCTCGCCGAGCTTTTCAACGTCCAGCGGCGGGAGTTCCGGCGCGGGCGCAGGCGCCTCGGCGGGTTCCTCGTTCTGGATGGGCTCCGCGTTCGCGGCGGGTTCCGCCTTGGCGCGGGGCGCCTTTTCGCGGCGCGGGGCGCGCTCACGGCGGGGCTTGGCGGGCGATTCCGCCGCAGCCGGCGCTTCCTTCGCGGCGAGTGCGGGAGCGGCTTCCCCGGTCTCGGCGGCCGGCGCTTCCGGCTTCACCGGAGCGGGCTTCTCAACCGGCTTCGCGGGCTCGGGCTTTTCGGCCTTGGGCGCTTTCGCGGGCTTGTCCCGGCGGGCGGCCTTTTTGTCGGACTCCGTCTGGGGATTTAGCGAAAGCACGGGCATCTCGATATCGAAATCCGGCGTCTGTTCCTTTACGGTCAGGCGAACGCGCGCCAGACGGCCGAACATGCCGAACAGTCCGGGCGAGCCATGGTCGAGCACTTCGCTGGTAACTTCACTGATGTCGCAGCCAAGCTCTTTCAAACCGGCGCGAATCGCTTCTTCAACGTTTTTTCCGCTGGTTTCAATGGTCTTCAAGGATTGAGTTCCTCCTTTGTCGTTTGCCCACCAGCCGCCTCCTTGCGGTCAATCAGCTTATTGATAAAGAAGGTGGTAACGATGGTCCACACGTTCACGAAGACCCAGTAGATGGAGAAAGCCGCGGTGGACGACCAGCAGATCCACAGAGAGAAGAGCGGGAAGAACCACGTCATAAACTTTCCGGTGGCAGCCGAGTTGCTGTTCGCGTCCGACTGTGTGGGCTGAAGCTTCGTGGACAGCACCTGCGTGACGGCCGCCAGAATGGGCAGCGCGCAGACGCCGTTTACGTAGGTAGACCAGTTGGTGGGGAAGTTGATCTTGGTGAGGCCCATGAACAGATCAAACGATTTGTAGCCGCAGCTCTCGCGCACGGCCGCGTCGACGGCGCTTGCAATGCCGTTCGCGTCCTGCGCGTACTGACTGAGCAGGTCATACCAGCCCTTTTCGGTCAGCATGTCCTTGTACTGCTGCAGCGTGGTGCTGATTTCGCTGATCGTGGGAATGACGGTCTTAGAGAAGGTGTCCGGCTGGAACACGTTTTTGATCCACAGCCAGCTTTCCTGATTGAACGCGGACAGCGCGCCGCCGGAGCGGATCGTTTCCAGCGCGTTCTGAACAGCCGTGGAATCCAGCGCCAGGAAGGTGCCGTTTCCGTCGGTCAGGTTGGCGGAGACCCACTTGAACATTTCCTGCATCTGCAGCTCGGCCGCGGCGTAGCGCATGACCTTGAACATGATCCACAGAATCGGCAGCTGGATCAGCATCGGCAGGCAACCGGACAGCGGGTTGACCTTGTTCTTCTTGTAAAGGTCCGACATCTTCTGGTTGAGCTTCTGCTGATCGTCGCCGTAGCGCTTCTTCAGCTCTTCCATCTTGGGGTTGAGCGCGCTCATGGCGCGCATCGAGCGGCGGGACTTGATGTCCAGCGGCAGAAGCACGCACTTGATCAGAAGAGAGAATATGATTACGGCCCAGCCGTAATTGCCGACCAGCTGGTAAACGAAGTCCAGGATTGCACGAAACATGCTCGTCATGGGCGTAGTTTTCCTCCTTCAGGGATGAGGGACTTACGAAGATGGAGCTTCACGGAACGGGATCGTACCCGCCCTCATGAAAGGGGTGGCAGCGCAGAATGCGCTTGGCAGCCAGCCAGCCACCCTTCACCGCGCCGTATTTCTCCACCGCCTGCATGGCGTATTCCGAGCAGGTTGGCGTGTAGCGACAGCACGGGGGCAGCATGGGGCTGATCTCTCGCTTGTAGAATCGCAGCATGACAAGCATGCCTTTCATTGGCAGGTTTTTAACGTTCATCGGTATTCGCCTCTTCCCGAAATAGACCTGCGCGCTGAAGGAGGGCGTTCATTTCGCGCGTGAGCCGCCTGTGCTCCGCGTCCTTCGCGGGCATGCGCGCGACGAAAATGTACCTTCCTTCCTTGAGTCCGGACTTCAGCATGCGAAAATCCTCGCGCATAAACCTGCGCAGCCGGCTGCGGGTGACGGCGTTGCCCACCTTGGACGACACCGAGAACCCGACCTTCAGACCGCGGCCGCGGGCATATACCAATACCATATACCGCGAGGGATAGCTCTTTCCCTTGCGGTACACGGTTTGATAATTACGGTTTCTGCCGAGGCTGTATATCTTTCTGCCAAGCCGGAAGGGGTGACGTTCGCCCGTCACTTCGTGACGGTCAGACGCTTGCGGCCGCGCTGACGGCGGGCCTTCAGAACGGCGCGACCGGCCTTGGTCTTCATGCGGGCACGGAAGCCGTGCACCTTGGAACGCTGGCGCTTCTTGGGCTGATAGGTTCTGAACATGAGTACTACTTCCTTTCTTTTTTGCCGCCCTTACCGGGCGTCGCGGTCGAATGCCGTTCGCCGCATGGACGGCTTTCGCTGCCGTCCTATTTGAATCGCCCGCGACAACCCATCCGTTCGCAGGCAGGCATTCCATATGAGCATCTCCTTTAGTATATCGGATGCACACCGGTTTTGTCAAGTAAAACCGGTTTTACATTATGTAATAATTGCAAAGCGGCAAAGCCCGAAAACAAAACTGCGCCTCCGGCCGCGAATATCCGCAAACCGGAAGCGCCGCTTTTTTCTTTCTTCCCCGTCAGCCCTTGATGGAACCGATCATGACGCCCTTCACGAAGTACTTCTGCGCAAACGGATACACGCACAGAATCGGCAGCGTGGCAAATACGATCAACGAATACTTCATGAGGTCGGCCATGCCCTGCATCATTTCGGCCATTTCATCGTCCATGAGGTCGGAGGCCTGAATCTGGCTGAGCAGCAGAATCTTTCTCAAAAGGATCTGCAGCGGATACAGCTCATCCTTGGAAAGATAGAGGAACGCGTTGAAATAGCTGTTCCAGATGCCTATGGCAACCTGCATGGCGATTACCGCGATCACGGCCTTGGACAGCGGCAGCACGAAGCGGAAGAAGAACATGGCGTCACTGCAGCCGTCGACCTGTGTCGCGTCGAGCATTTCTCCGGAACAGGTGGTGCTGATAAACGTTCTGGCGACGACCATATTATAGGCGGAAAACGCGCCCGGTATGAGCATCGCCCAGATCGTGTTGAGCATACCGAGATTTCGAATCAGCAGATAGCCCGGAATGAGGCCGCCGCCGAAGAGCATCGTGAAGGAGAAATACAGCGTGACCGGCACCTTGCCCGGCAGTCCCTTGCGCGCCAGCGGATAAGCGCAGGTCATGACCAGCGCCACGTGCAGAAGCGTTCCACCGACGGTGTAGAACAGCGTGTTGAGGTAAGCGCGCCAGATGCCCGGATAGTTCACCACACGCCGGTAGCCCTCAAGCGTCGCGTCCACCGGCCACAGCACGACCTGTCCGTTGCTGACCGCCGTGCCCGAGGAGAATGAGCAGGACACGACATAAATCAGCGGATACAGCACCAGCAGCGTAAGCAGGATACAGAACGCGTAGCAGAACACATAGTAAATTCGGTCATCCAGCGAATTGCGCACCTTGTTTTTTCTGCGTCTGACCAGCATATCCGTCCCTCCTTACCAAAGACTCGTTTCGCCGACAGTTCGCGATATGTAGTTGGCGCTCGTAATCATAATCAGGTTCACGATGGAGTTGAACATATCCACCGCCGTGGAATACGAATAGTCGTTCGACGCGCCGGAGCCCAGACCCATCTTGTAAACGTATGTGCTGATAACCTCGCTCGCGGAGAGGTTCAGCGTGTTCTGCATGAGATAGATTTTCTGAAAGCCAAGGCTCATCACGGAGCCCATTCGCAGAATGAGCATGATCGTGACCGTCGGGAGAATGGTCGGGAAATCAATATGAATGACGCGGCGGAAGCGGCTGGCTCCGTCCACCTGCGCGGCCTCATGCAGCTCGGGGCTCACGCCCGAAAGCGCGGCGAAGTAGATGATCGAGTTATATCCAAAGTTCTGCCACACGCCGCTCCACACGTATACGTGCGGAAACGCGGACGGATTTGCCAGCAGGTCGTCCGGCACCTTTCCGGAGAGCAGCCGGCCGAGCATTCCATAGATGCCGTTGAGCGGGTGCAGAATCTGATTTACGATGCTGACAAGCACGACGATGGAGATGAAATGCGGTATATAGGTGATCGTCTGCGTGATCTTCCGGAATCGATCCTTTGAAATGCTGTTCAGCGTCAGCGCGAAAATGATCGGAAACGGAAACGCCGCCGCAACCGCGTAGGCCGAAAGCAGCAGCGTGTTAACGAACACGCGCCGGAACTGATAGGAGCTTAGAAACTTCTGGAACTGATACATGCCCACCCACGGGCTGTTCCAGATGGTATTGGTGATCGTGAATTTCTTGAATCCAATCTGTAAACCCACCATGGGTGCATAGTTGAACACAGCAACATACACCACCGGCAGCAGTAAAAACAAATAAAGCTGTCTGTACTTACGGTAAGTTCTGATGATCTTCTGCATATTGCTGCCCCTCTGTCCGCTTTCTGCCATCGCGGAACGGGTACGCAGCCCGTTCCGCGATAACAGGGTTGAATTAGCCGTTCATTCGAGTCCAGGCGCTCTGAACCGTCTCAAGGTACTTCTCGAGGCCCATCGCGTTCAGCTCGGAAAGGTAGGTGTCCCAGTATTCGTCGATGTCCTTCGTGCCGGTCACGAACGAGGAGAACATTTCGGATACGTAGCTCTCGATCACGCTCTGGAACTCGTTGATGACCTCCTGCTCGCTCTCGGTATAGATCAGGCCGAACACGGCGTTTTCCTTGTTGACATAATCCAGCTCGCGGGCGATGTTCGCGCCGATTGGCATCGTGTGGCTGTACTTGCCCTCTGTGTTTTCTATCGCGAGCTTCAGCGTCAGCTCGGAGCCGTCCATGATGGTCGGGCCGGTCTGGAACCAGTGGGTATTCTGGGAAACGCCCCAAATGTTGTTGATTTCCTTGTATTCGCCGACAAAGCCGAGGGAGGAATATTCGCTGACGCCGACTTCGTCGCCGGTCAGATGAATCCAATTTTCGCCCTCGATGCCGTAGCGGTTCCAAATGGTCAGCTTCGTGCCGCTGAGCTGGTCGCCAAAGCGAATCGCCAGCTCCACGTCCGGGCACTTGGAGGTTACCATGAAGAACGCCTCGGGAATGTTGGGAACCTGCGCGCACTGACGCAAACCCTCAGGGCCTTCGAGCGCGCCGATGGGCGCGTACTGAGCGCGGCGGGGATCGGTGGCGGCGAAATTCGAGGAGGACATGCGTCCGATAACGCCGACCGTCGTGGGCTCGGCCGTCACGATCGCGTTGAAGGACGTGTTGTCCTGCGTGAAGCTGAGGGTGGAAATGAGGCCTTCCTCGACGAGCGACCTGACAAACTCGCAGCCCGCCTTAAAGCCTTCGGTCGCAGGTGTAAACACGATCGTGCCGTCCTCATTGCTGAGGTAGTGATCCTGACTGTAAACGAAGGGATTCATCAGCTGGCGATACAGGCTGCTCATGACGTTGGCAGAGTTCGTCATATAGGGAATCTCATCGTCGGCAATGCCGTTGCCGTTCATGTCGTTATCGCGGAAGTAGATGAGCATGTCCCTGAACTCCTCAACGGTGGTCAGCTCCTCCAGTCCCGCGTATTCCAGATACGCCTCCAGCCACGGGAGATACACCTCGCTGCGGCCGGCAGCCAGGGAGTTGTTGACCGTTGCCATCGCCCGACCCAGCGCATAGATGTTGCCGTCCGGAGAGGTCAGATACATCTTGTACTGCTCCTTGGTGATGGGGTTCGCGACGAGCTCGGACAGCCGCTGGTCGAGCAGGGGCATGTCGTTCTCGACGTACTCGTTGAGCGCAACGATGCGGCCAAGCTGCGCGTACTGCTGCAGCTGCACAAGGTTGAGCTTGTAGCTGGTAATGATCACATCCGGCAGATCGCTGCCGTCGAGCATGGCCAGCTCGATCTTCTGCTTGTATTCGCCCGCATCCGCAGGAAACTTCACGAAGTCGAGATTGCAGTTCAGCTGCTCCTCGAGGTAGCGGGTCATGGCGTTGGTTTCCCAGTCCTCGACGACCAGTACGTCGGGAACCGCGACGGTCAGCGTGATCTTCTCTTCCGCGACGGCCGCGACGGTGAAGAGCGTGAACACGAGCGCAAGACAGATCAGCCATACGAGCGTGCGTTTCATGGGTATATCCTCCTCTTATTTATTATGAACAAAGGACATCCTGCATCTCATGAAAACCGTTTCATCCGTTCAACTGCGTTTCGGGCACAGGCTCCGAAGCCTGCGCTTCGAAACCTGTGCGTATCCGATTCGATTACCACTTGCCCTCCCAGGGGTCTGCGAGGTCGGTATCCAGCTTGCGCGTACCGGCGCTCTTCTGCTTTTCCATCGCTTCCCTGCTGAACAACTCGGTGCTCAGATACTTGGCGTCGAACTCGGAAGAGGCCGACACGTCCACGCCCGGAATCTGGCGGTTGCGCTGGCCGAGGTTCACGCCGGAGGCGATCAGCTCGTTCTGCAGATCGATTCGATTGAGGTCGCGGGGGCGGATGCGCTTCTTCACGCACAGCGCGGCCGCGGTACCGGCGGCTTCCCCCATGGAGAAGCAGCACATGATCAGGCGCGCGCCGCTCTGCGCCTCCACGTCGCTGGACAGGTTACGGCCGGCGGCGAGCAGGTTATCGAGCTTCTTGGGCACGAGCGCGCGATAGGGAATATCGTAGTATCCGCCGGGCTCAAACTCGGCTTCGTTGCCGGGACGGCCGTTCACGTCGACCAGCTGCGCGCCGTTCGGCGGCGGCGTAGTAGAGCCCCAGCCGCCCGCGTTGCAGATGACGTATTCCGTCTTGCCGTTGATGTCCATGGCCGCCCATTTGACGTTGCCGGGGCCTTCGTAGTTGTGAATGTCGTAGCCGTGCGTAGACATGGCGATTACATCGTCAAACTTGCGCAGGTGCGCGATGTCGGACGCGGTCAGCATGTATTCGCCCACGATGCGGCGGCTCTCGCGCACGCCCATCAGCGCGCCGGTCTGGGAAAGCCAGCTATTCTGGAAGCCGTCGATGTTTTCCTTAATCCACCTGGACAGGAAGTCGCATTCCTCGCGGCCCTCGAAATACATGCGGGTGATGTCGTGCGTATCGACCGGGAAGCAGTTGCGGGAATGCGCGAAGCAGATGGAAACCTCGTCCATGCCGCAGTGCTCCGGACGGCCGGGCAGGTGCGTGATCCAGTTGAGATGGTTGTCGACCTCAAAGGGCAGGGAGCCGTCCTCCAGACCCTTGCGAATCGCCTTCAGCCATCTGGGGTCGTCCGCCTTCTGGGGAGAGGTGACGTATCTGTCCCAGTCCACGCCGGACAGGATGAACTCGAGCGAGCAGGCCTGGCTCATGCCGTCGCCGGGACGGCCGCACACGGTTTCCGCACCGGCAAAGTAAGCCGCGTCGGAATCGCCGGACGCATCCACAAACTGGCTGGCCATAATCGCCTTGGGGCCGGTCTTGGTCTGAATCACAACGCCGACGATCGCGTCGCCCTCGACGATCGCGTCGATCACCTGCGCCTGGAACAGAACCTCGCAGCCATACTTCTTGGTCATGCGGTCGAGCACCAGCTTGTGCTTCTCCGGGTCGGTATTTCTGTGCCACAGACCCTTGACCTTCTCAAGCTCGTCGAACATTTCCTTGCCGAGACCGGAAACGAAGTCCAGCGGGATATTCACGAGGCCCAGCGTCGTAAGGCCGCCCAGCGCCGTGAAGGTTTCGAGGATGACGGTCTTCATGCCGCGCTTGGCCGCCGCCATGCCCGCCGCCGTACCGGCCACGCCGCCGCCGATGACGACCACGTCATAAAAGTCCATAACGGGAATTTTGTGCCCCTTCGCCTCAATACCGCCGGCTGTTTTCTTCAGTTCGATCAATGTTTATCCCTCCCTATTCATTATGCGATCACTCTTCAATGGCGACAATCGCCTCGGACGCACAGTTGGCCGCGCAGTTTCCGCAGCCCAGACATATCTCGGGATTGATGTGCGCGCCCGTCTTCGTAACCACAATTGCGCCCACGGGACATTCGGTTTCGCACATGCCGCAAAGCGTGCAGCCCTGACTGACCTTATAAACCATATAAGCCACCTCCATCGAAAACGGTTCTTATCCAACGTCGGAATTTCCGACCGTTCAGATGCCTTCGCCGCGTCTCACGTCTCGTCCTTCCGGCTTCTCCGGTATTCCAGCGGCGTCATGCCCATCTCCCGCGAAAACGTCGCCGCGAACGCGCTCGGCGTGGGAAAGCCGTTGTCCGCCGCAATCTGCGCCACGGGCGTATCGGTAAGCGCCAGCGCTTCCTTCGCGTGCTCCATGCGAACGCTCTGAAGGTATCCGTATACCGTGCAGCCCGTTTCGGCCTTGAACAGGCGCGTCAGATGATCCGGCGTAACGCCCAGTTCCTTCGCAATCGTCGACGCGGTCACGCCCTTCCGCCAGTTTGACTCGATGCGCTGCCTTGCCGCCCGCGCGTAATCGAACCCGCGCTCCGCGCCCTCGCTCGCCCCCGCGTCCGCCTTGAACTCGCTCACGGTCTTTTCCGTGCCGTGCTTGAACCAGTGCATGAACGCACTCACGTCCTTGAAGCCGCAGTTCAGCGCGATCGATTCCAGACTCTGCTTGCCCTCTCGAACCAGACGCTTGGCCAGCCCGTATCGCCGCTCGCGCAGAAAATCCGGCAGCGAAATTCCCAGCTCCTGCTTGAATTTACGCCTGAGAAGCGTGGCATCCACGTGCAGTGATTCCGAAATTTCCTTCACCGTCACGCCCTGATCGAAGTTCTTATCAAAGATCGACATGACCTGCTCGACGATCGAGCTGTCCTTGTGCAGGAAAAACATATCCAGTTCATTTTTCGGTACATACTCGAGCAGCACCGCGTTCATCGCGTATTCAAACAGCATGGCCGTCTGCTCGATTCGAGTTTTGTCGACGAGCGGTAGCTTCATATAAAGCTCCTTCTGCCGCGTCCGATCCGTGCTGATCGGCAGGTCGCTCTCCGCCGGGATCTCGTCGTTCAGGCGAAACTGCCCGATATACATCAGCGCTACCAGTCGTCCGTTATAGGTCATGGGAACGACGTATTCATCCAGCCCCGCGTAGCACCTTACCCACACGGGTCTTAAATAGCTGTTCTGATCAAACATCCGCTTCGGACTTCCGAAATGATTCTCGACACAGGCCACCCGCCCGCCGGGTCCCTCAATCATGCTGCGACAATACTCGCACGTGTGCGTGCACATTTCATACCCGCGCCGTCCGAACAGCCTTTCCAGCCGCAGGAAGCCCGAATTGTCGTATACCACGATTTTCGCGCCTGTCAGAGCCGCGGCCGTGTCGATGAGCTCCAGCAGTTTCTGCCCGAACATGGGGTAATCCGTTCTGCCAACCTGTTTCACGGCATCTCCTCCGAAAGCGCCGCCGTCAGCGGCTGTTTGCGGCTCGGTCTGCGTCGCGGGTGATTTCCTGTTCAAAATCTTTACAAAACCGATTATACAGGGTCGACCCGGTTCGCGCAATGATAAAAGAATATAAAATCTATCAAATTTCCGATATTCCACAATTAATATCGTGTTTTTGTATGTTCTGACGTATTTTTTACCAGTTAAATCCATTATTTCAGTGTGAAACGACCTTTCAGACACATTATCCTTCTTGCTCCGGTCGTTTCGAAACATTCTACATTTACCGTTTATTAATATTAAACATCTTCAAACCAGCCGTCCCTTGCGCACTCCACTCCTCCACCGCGGCCGTCTTCCGTCATTCTTTCGCGCAACTTAACGCGTCGGCGGCCGGACGCATTTGCCAAATCGGCGAATGTGGTATATAATATTATGGAAGAAATGTGCGGCAGCGGCCGCGAATACATGAATTTCTGTCGGGAGGATACAATCATGGCGATCATTGACAAAATCATTGCCCAGGCGAAGTCCAACGTGAAGCACATCGTGCTGCCCGAAGGCGAGGAAACCAGAAATATTCAGGCTGCCCGCAAAATCGCGGACGCCGGCATCGCGAAGCTGACCGTGCTCGGCGATCCCGAGAAAGTAAAGGCCGTCGCCGCCGAAACGAACACCTGCCTGTGCGGCATCGAAATCGTGGATCCCAAAACCAGCGAGAAGGCCGCTTCCTACGCCTCCGCCCTGTATGAGCTGCGCAAGGCCAAGGGCATGACCGAGGAAGAAGCCGCCAGGAAGGTGCAGGATCCCATGTTCTACGGCGTGATGATGGTGAAGATGGGCGACGCCGACGGTCTCGTATCCGGCGCGATCCATTCCACCGGCGACATGCTGCGCCCCGCGCTGCAGATCATCAAGTGCAAGCCCGGCATCAAGACCGTGTCCTCCTGCTTCATGATGGAGTCCCCCATCGAGGAGTACGGCGTGATGATCTTCTCCGACTGCGCCGTCATCCCGAACCCCACCGCCGAGGAGCTGGCCAACATCGCCGTCGCGGCCGCCGAGAGCGCCCGCACGCTGGCCGGCATCGAGCCGAAGGTCGCCATGCTTTCCTTCTCCACCAAAGGCAGCGCCAAGCACGACAACGTGACCAAGGTGCAGGAAGCCACCCGTCTCGCCAGGGAGCTCGCGCCCGAGCTCAAGCTGGACGGCGAGCTGCAGCTGGACGCTGCCATCGTGCCCTCCGTCGGCGCGCTGAAGGCGCCCGGCAGCGAGGTTGCGGGGCATGCCAACGTGCTCGTGTTCCCCGACCTGCAGGCGGGCAACATCGGCTATAAGCTCGTGCAGCGCTTCGGCAAGGCCGAGGCCTACGGCCCCATCCTTCAGGGCATCGCCAAGCCCTGCAACGATCTGAGCCGCGGCTGCTCCGTGGACGACATCGTCGCCACCGTCGCGATCACCGCCGTTCAGGCGCAGTAAAGGAGAACGATTCATGAAAATTCTCGTCATCAACGCCGGTTCCTCTTCCCTCAAGTATCAGCTGATCGACATGGACACCCAGCTGGTCGTCGCCAAGGGTCTGGCCGAGCGCATCGGCATGGATACCGGCAAGCTCACCCATAAATATGGCAGGGACTGCGAAGAGAAGTTCGTCGTGGACACCTGCTTCAAGGATCACACCTCCGCCATCCAGCTGGTTCTGGAAGCGCTGGTGGACAAGGATCACGGCGTAATCGCGGACGTGAAGGAAATCGGCGCGGTCGGCCACCGCGTGCTGCACGGCGGCGACAAGTTCACCGCCAGCTGCATCGTGGACGACGCGTGCAAGAAGGCCATTCGCGACTGCTTCCCCCTGGGCCCGCTCCACAACCCCGCCAACCTGCAGGGCATTCTGGCCTGCGAGGCGGTCATGCCCGGCACGCCGCAGGTTGCCGTGTTCGACACCGCGTTCCATCAGACCATGCCGCCGGAGGCCTATATGTACGGCATCCCGATGGAGTATTATAAGAAGTACGCCATCCGCCGCTACGGCTTCCACGGCACCAGCCACCGCTTCGTATCCGGCCGCGCCATCGAAATTCTGAAGGCGAACGGCAAGAAGGCGGACAAGATCGTCATCTGCCACCTGGGCAACGGCTCCTCGCTGTCCGCGGTCGTAAACGGCAAGTGCGTGGATACCTCCATGGGTCTCACGCCGCTGGAGGGCGTTCTGATGGGCACCCGCTCCGGCTCTCTGGATCCCGCCGTCGTCGAGTGCATCGCCAACAACGAGCACATGACCGTCACCGAAACGCTGAACGTTCTCAATAAGAAGAGCGGCCTTCTGGGCATCAGCGGCGCTTCCAGCGACATGCGCGACGTGAACAAGGCCGCCGAGGAAGGCAACAAGGACGCGCAGCTGGCGCTCGACATGTGGGCCTACGGCATCCGCAAGTACATCGGCGCCTACGCCGCGGCGATGGGCGGAATCGACGCGCTGATCTTCACCGCCGGCATCGGCGAAAACGACGCCGCCGGCCGCGCCAAGGTGTGCGAGGGTCTGTCCTTCTTAGGCATCGAGATCGACGAAGCGAAGAACAAGGTTCGCGGCGAAGAAGCCTGCATCTCCAAGGACGGCGCGCCCGTTCAGGTCTGGGTCATTCCCACCAACGAGGAGCTGGCCATCGCGCTGGATACGCTGGCGCTCACCGAGGGCAAATAAAGACTTCGCGCACAAAGGCACTCAAAGAAATAACTTTACAAAACCACTTTGTGCGAGTATACTATAAAGGCTGTAGTGGAGGGATTCCGTTTCTATGCTGGACGTATCCAAGGCGCTCAAGTATCCCGGGCAGGTTTACCCGCTCGAAATGTCCTTCACCTTTGATCCCTGTGAGATCATGGGCGACGAGGTTTCCTTTTCGAATGTGGTTTTCCGCGGCGAATACTTCGGAGCGGACGAAACGGTCAACGTCAGCGGCGCCATTGAAGCCGTGGTTCACGCCCATTGCGCGAACTGCCTGAAGCCCGTTCAGAAACCTCTGAAGGCGGAGCTGAAGGGCGAATTCGTGCGCGGCGGCGACGACGGAGACAAGTACCCGCTGGAAGGGCACGAGATTGACCTGGCCGCGGCGGTCGAGGAAGCGCTGCTTCTGGATCTGCCGATGCGCTTTCTCTGCCGCGAGGACTGTAAGGGACTTTGTCCGGTTTGCGGAAAAGACCTGAACACGGAGCTATGCACATGCCCAAAGGGCGGCAAGGCCGGAAATCCCTTTTCGGCATTAAGTAGATTATTAACCGACCAAAACTATGAGGAGGTGTGACCATGGCAACACCGAAAGGAAAAGTTTCGAAGGCGAGAAGAGATTCCCGTCGTTCCGCGCACTGGAAGCTGTCTCTCCCGGGCATCGTGAAGTGCCCCAAGTGCGGAAAAATGAAGCTTTCGCACCGCGTGTGCAAGTCCTGTGGCTATTATGATGGCCAGCAGGTAATCAAGGTCGAGGACGAAGCCAAGTAATCTCGCCTCTGAAAAACGCCCGCCTTTCTTTCGGAAGGTGGGCGTTTCAGCATCAAAATACAAATACAGGAGGAATCGAAGTTGACGCATTCTTTCCATTCTCCGAGCTATTCTTCCGGCCGCACGCCCGTCGGCAAGACGATTCTGCGCGCGGCGGCGTGCCTCGTGTGGGTCGGCGGCGTCGTGCTGGCCATTGCGACCAGCGTCTGCACGGAGACCGTCGGAACCGTCTCCCGCACCGCGTTCAGCTGGCTGAACTTCCATACCGCGCTGTGCGCCTACGCCCTGTACGGCGGCCTTCTCTGGATCGCCGGCGCGCTGTTCGATCGTCCGGGCACGTTCAGGCGCGCGCTCTCCTCCCTGCGCGACCTCTTCCCCGGCCGCCGCGATGCGACGCATGACTTCGACCCGGATTACGAGGTTCCCCCGCACTTCGGCAGCGGCGCTTCCAATGGGCACGGCGTTCCCTACTTTGGCGGCGACAAGCCGGAGGGTTTCGACGAATTCAATCCCGACGACCTTTCGGATGATATGCCGGAAGAGTTCAAGCCGCATCGCTTTGACGGCAAGGCGCCGAAGTTCAAAACGCCCCACTTTGGCGGCACAACTCCGAAAGGTTTTGAAGCTTCCCACTTCGACGGCAGCGACCCCGAAGACTTCGAAGCGCCCCGTTTTGACGACACAGCTTCTGAAGATTTTGAATCGCCCGGCTTTGACGGCGGCGACTCGGCAGATTCTTCGATTCCCGGCCATGAGGAAGCCCCGTTCGGCACTTCGGAAGCGGATGAGGACGAAGAGCAAGCGCCCCTGTTCGTCGGCAGCTGGCCGCAGGAAAGCGGCGAGCCGATTGTATGGGATGTGCTGGCGGAGGAAGGAAACCGAAAGCTGCTCCTCAGCCGCAAGGCCGTCGCGAAGCGCCCTTATCACGACGCTGACGAGCCCGTGAGCTGGGAGACGTGCTCGCTCCGCGCGTGGCTCAACGGCGACTTCTATCGCGCCGCATTCAATGACTATGAGAAGCAGCGGATTCTGAAAATCCCCGTAACCGCCGACAGAAACACCTATTGCAACACCGATGCAGGCAACTCCACCGACGATCACGTGTTCCTCCTGAGCCTTCCGGAGGTGAACGCGCTGCTTCGCCGCAAGCTTTCCGCCAAGCGCAAATGCGAAGCCGACCCCGCCGACGCCCCCGACGCGGACAACGACAATAAAGCCGCCGACGATACCGGCTGCGTCTGGTGGCTCCGCTCCCCCGGCAGCGAGAAAAACGAAGCCGCCTGCGTCAATGGCGACGGCCAAATCTCTAACTTTGGCCTCCCCGCCACCACCCCCACCATCGGCGTCCGCCCCTGCATCTGGGTGCGCGATATGTAAGCAAATTCTCGCGCGTCCACTGTATCAACACAGACATGCTCCTTCTCCGTTTTGTACGCAGCTGCGGAGAAGGAGCATGTTTCTTTACCTCTCATTTCGCATCTACGTAATTAATATATTTGAAATCATTTCGTATTCAAAAAAAAAAAAAAAACGAGATTATATACTCATATATATATTTTATAATAACCGCATTCAGGTTTCCACGCGAAACCGCTCATACAAAGGAGGTTTTCCCATGGCATTGATCAAGTGTCCCGAATGCGGCCTGTCTATCTCCGATAAAGCCGCCTCCTGCCCCAACTGCGGCTATCCCCTTCAACCTGCGCCCGAACCCGTAGAATACGAACTGACCCGATCGAACCCCTCCGAATCAAAGCTCGGAAAATTTCTGCGTATTTGTGTATGGGTCGATGGGATCTGCCTCATCATTTGGACTATCGTTATTATAGCAATCTATACTGGAGAAACATTCGACTGGGGCGGCTACTTCACCACGCTCGTTACCTATGCTCTGTATGGCTGTTTAATCTGGTGCTTTGCATCGCTGTCTGACGATGTCCATAACATCAGCAATGCGCTATCATCGTTGCAGCTTCAGATAGCGCACGTCAGTATAAAGTCCTTCGCATCCTCGGGCATTCCTTCTCATAGCAATGCATCTGTCAATACTTCCCGAACCAATACGCCAACTTCCACCGGAGATTCCATATTATTGGGTTCATATCCTCAAGGGAATGCAAACGACGTTCCTTCTCCAATTAAGTGGTTTGTCCTCACAACAGATAGAAATCAATCCTTGCTTATGAGCAAAGATATACTCGATTTCAAACCATATGACAACGATAATGCAAATGCATTTTGGCATCATAGTGCTCTTCGAAACTGGTTGAATCATGATTTTTATAATACTGCTTTCAGCAACAAAGAAAAGCATCAAATCATCCCGTATAGAAGCGCGCACGAAGTCCTAACGACCGACAATGTATTTCTCCTAAGTGTCGATGAAGCAAATAAGCTTCTCAAAGACAGTACTTACGAGGTTTCTAACTGGTGGTGGCTCCGAAATTCCGACAGCAACGTTCATACGGTGGCCTATGTTGACAGCGAAGGGAACATTCATACCGGATGTCCAAACCTCACTATGAACGGCGGCGTTCGTCCATGCATCTGGGTACAGAACAAATCCCTCCAATTTCCGACCGTTTAAAGCCATATGTGACAGAAGGTTTCTTTTCATCACGAACATCACGCCCCCGGAAGCGTTTTTCGCGCATTCCGGGGGCGTATGATTTTATTTTCCGAAGAGCGTCACGGGGCCGATCAGGCCGCTGGGCGCGATGGCGTGGTAGGCAGAGAAGCCGTCGTGCATGCGGTATACGAGGGTATTGGTCACGTCGATCGTCAGGCGGTTTTCACCGTCCCGGGCAAGGCCGGTCAGGTCAAAGTCGTAGGGCGCGACGATGCGCGTGGCGACGGGTTCACCGTTCAGGAAGACCTCGGCGGTTTCTCCCACCTCACCCAGCGACAGCCGCAGCGGCTCGCCTGCGCGCGCCTCGAAGCTGCCCTCATAGCGGATGGTGCCGGAGAAGCGCGGCAGGCCGTCCGGACGGTTCAGGTTCACGGGCGCCGTGATTTCCGGGCGCGGCGTGAAGCTTGGATACTCCGTCGCCGCAGCCGTCGACACGCGGAAGCCCTTCACGGGAATGGCGCGCGCAAGCACCGGCTTCGCCGCACTGGGAAGGTTTTTCGCGTTCGCGTCGATCACGACGATCAGCAGCTGCCACGGCTCGACGTGCACGCGGATGCCGCCGCTCGTTCGCTCGGGCGCGAACCAGCGATCCGCATAGGGATCGTACAGGCAGGCATTCTCCGCGCCGGGGAAGGTGAGCACCGTGTCAATCGGCTCGCGAATGCCTTCGTTGAACATCAGGAAGAGCGATTTGCCGTCCTTTTCATAGGGATACAGCTTGAGGTCGGGTTCAAACCGGGCCGTGCGCGCGGTTCGCAGGCGCATCCCGTCCAGCGCGCGGATGATGTTTTCGCCGCTCAGCACCTCGCAGCCTGCCAGCGCCGTGCGCGGACACGCGTCGCCCGCCGACACGCCGGACGGCAGTCCCTCGGCGAAGATCACGCGGAAGCCCTCGCGCGCCAGCCGTCCCAGCGCGTTCAGCGTGTCCGCGGGCAGCTTCTCGGCATAGGGAACCACGAGCGCGCGATAGCGGCACTCGCCCAGCGGAAGCTCACCGTCCTCGACCTGCGCATTCAGAAGCGCGTCGATGGGCAGTATGTCCGCTTCGATCTGCGCCTGCGTGAGAAGCTTCACGAGCTCCTGCGTTTTCATCATGCGGTCGCTCGCCCATTCGGCCTCGGCATGATACAGCACGCCCACCTGCGCCCGCGCGCGTCCGCCGGAAATCCATTCGCACACGCGGTTCATATAGCGCATCAGGATGCCAAAATAGCGATATTGCGGATTTTCGCCGCGCGCGAAGAAGTGCGGCGGGCAGTCCGGGTCGGGAAAATCCATCGGCGTGAACGCGTGCGGCACAAACAGGTTGATGCCGCGGCTCAGCATGAAATCGGCCAGCCACTTCATTTCGCGCAGCCCCTCCTGCCAGCCGTACGCGCCAAAGATTTCGCACATGGAGCGGCCGCGCTTCTTGGGATCGATATGCGACAGCGACGCCGCCATCTGCGCCAGACAATAATAAAAGAAATCGTCGTCGGCCTCAAACTGCGCGGCGGACTGCGCGTGCGACGTGCCCTTTATGCCGGGAATCAGGCCGTTGAGCACAATGTCGATGCCCGCCAGATCCTGTCCCCAGAGCGCGCGGAAATAGTGTCCCGTGCCCGCGCCAAGGCGCGCGTGCGCGTTGTTTTCCTCGATCACGTGCCCCATGTATTCCACGCCGTGCGCGCGGCACCAGTCGCCGATCTGCCCGCAGAAGTTTTCGCCATACAGCCTTGTGACCGCGTCCATATAGGCGTACCGCACGCGGGCGGTCATCTCGCCAATGTCCGTCCACAGGCCGGGCAGAAGCCCCGTCGCGCCGCATTGCAGCGTTTCGGACATCATGGTCAGCACGTTCTCCGTCCACGGCAGCATCAGGTTCGGCGCGCGGCCGACGCGGCAATGGTAGCCATAGCCGCCGCCCAGCTGCGGCTCGTCCGAGAAGAAGCCGCGAATGGTCTTGCCGAAATCCTCTTTATAATGCTCGTAGTGCGCCTCGTAGACGGTATCCAGCAGGATGCGCGTGCCCTCCTTCTCGAGGGGATTGATGTATTTGTCGCGCTTTTCCTGCCCCACGCCGAAATGCGCGGTGACGATGAACACGCGCCAGAGCCCGTCCGGAATGTCCCAGTAGATCACGTCGCCGTCGATTCTGTCCGTCAGGTCGATCAGACCCTCCACCGGGTCAGGCAGGATGTTCAGGAAATTGGAGTGATCCATGTCCTTCCCCGGGATGCGCCGCGCGGCGACCACGGAAATCACGGGATCGAGATTCGGCCTGCGCCGGTTGGTGACCGGCAGGTTCAGCAGAATACTCGCGCCCACCTGCGGCCCCATGAGGTCGACGTGCATCTCATTGAGATAGCGAACCGTGTGCCCGCTGCCCTCGGCGCGCCCGGCGGAATAGCCGGTGGGGAACTTTTCATCGTCCAGAATCCAGACCTCCATGCCGCGCCGCCTGCATTCGTCCAGCACCACGTCCATATCCTGCCACCACTTGGCCCCCAGAAAATCCGGATGCGGCCGGGATTCCACGCACAGCGCGCCGATGCCGCTTTCGTGAATAGCCTTCACGGTTTCGCGAAGCCGCGCTTCGTCCTCGCCGTGCATCCACAGGAACGGAACCATATAATTGCCCATCTTCTTATCCCTTCACGGAACCGAGCACGATTCCCTTCACGAAATACCTTTGCAGGAACGGATAGATGATCAGAATCGGAATCATCGAAACGAAGATCTTCGCCGAGGACATATTGCGCTCGGAAACCTTCATGATGCGCTCAATTTCCTCCGGATCGGTGATCAGGTTGAGATCCTTGGCGGAGTCCACGATAGTGGAAATGTAGGTTGCCAGCGGATAATTATCCGAATGGTTCATGTAGATCAGGCCGCTGAAGAATTCGTTCCAGTGGCCGACCAAGCAGAACAGCATGACCGTGGCCAGCGACGGCAGCGACACGGGCAGGTAGATGCGCACGAGAATCTGAATCGGCACCGCGCCGTCGATAATCGCCGCCTCCTCCAGTTCGTCCGGCAGAGAACGGAAGAAGTTCATCAGCAGGATGCAGTTCCACACCGGTACCGCGCCGGGCAGAATCAACGCCCAGAGCGTGTTCATCAGCCCCATTTTGCCCACGATGATGTAGGTCGGCACCAGACCGCCGGAGAAGAGCATGGTGAAAATGAGAAAGTACATATAGACGTTGCGTCCGCGGAACGCCTTTTCGCTGTGCGCGAGCGGGAAGGCGCACAGCACCATCATCAGAAAGTTGATGGTGCCGCCCAGCACCACGCGCTTGATGGAGATCCAGAACGCGCCAAAGAACTGCTTTTCGCCCACGATGGCCTCATACGCCGCCAGCGTGAACTGCTTCGGCCAGAAGGAAACTGTTCCCGAGGAGGCCATGACGCTGCTGGAGAACGAGAGCGCCAGCGTGTTGAGCAGCGGAATCAGGCAGAGGAAGCACGCAATGACAATCACCACATGAATCAGCACATCCACGAATACATCCACCGGTCTTTTGGATTCAACCATTATTCAGCGCCCCCTTTCTCAGAAAATGCGGTAGTTGGCCAGCTTGTAGGCGAGCCGGTTGGAGGTAAGAATCAGAACGATGCTGATGCCGGACTTCATCAGACCCACGGCCGTGGACAGCGAGTAGTTCATTTCGAGCAGACCCGCGCGGTATACGTAGGTATCGATGATGTCGCCCACCTCGTACACGGCGGGAGAATACAGGTTGAAAATCTGGTCAAAGCCGGCGCTGAGCACGTTTCCAAGGTTGCGCGTGGCCAGCAGCACGATCGTCGGCAGCATGCCGGGCAGCGTCACGTGCAGCATGCGCTGGCCGCGGGTCGCGCCATCGATCACCGCCGCCTCGTACAGCGCGGGATCAATGCCCGTAATCGCCGCCAGATACACGATGGTGCCAAAGCCGAATTCCTTCCACACGTCAGTCATAATCAGAATCGGCCGGAACCAGCTGTTGCTGGACATAAACAGTATGGGGCTTCCGCCAAACGCCCGGACGATGTTATTCACCACGCCGTCATAGGCGAAAATGTTCATGATCGGAATGGCCAGCACGACCCACGAAAGGAAGTGCGGCAGGTAGATAATCGTCTGCGCGGTGCGCTTGAAGCCCTCCACGCGAACTTCGTTGAGCAGGATGGAAAACGTGATTGGAACCACCATGTTCATGGCAATCTTCCACACGGCAATCACGACGGTGTTTCGGAAGATGCGCCACGAGATGGACATTTTGAGCATCTGCTGGAAGTATTTGAGACCCACGAACTCGGAGCCGAAAAAGCCCCTGGTGGGGATGAATTTTTCAAACGCGATGATCACACCGAACATCGGCAGGATATGGAAGATCACCAGAAACGCCATGACGGGCAAAAGCATCAGGTGGTATTGGTACGCGTATTTCTGGTTGCGCAACTGCGGGCCCTCCTTTATGAAAAGGAGGCGGGTCGTCCCCGCCCCCTCGGATCGTGAGGTGAATGTGAATCAGCTGCGGGCGTCAACCCACGCCTGAACCTCCTCTGTGATCTTCTCGCCGCCCTGGGCGTTCCACTGCTCGACAAACTCGTCGAACGCTTCGATGCCGACCTCGCCGAGCACGATCTTCATGAACACTTCGTCCTCCAGAGAGGTGAGCGTCGCCCACGATTCGGACATGGTGGGGGTCATGCCCCAGAAGCAGTGATCCTTATAGACGTTCTTCTCATAGTTGGCAACGTTGCAGCACAGGTACATGCCCTTGTAGCGCACCCAGCCAGTGAGGGAGGTGTTGTCGTCCAGCCACGCCAGATACGCGTCGTAGAAGGACTGGTTCTGCGCGGAAACGCCCGTGCGGTCGCCGGTCTCAACCATCTGCTTCATATCGCGGCCGCGAACGGCGACGATGTCCTCGTTCTCAAGCTGAATTTCGAAGGGCATGATCGTCCAGCTGACGCCGGCGGTCTGATACTCGGCAATCTTGGCGTCCCACTCGGGATCGCCGCTCAGGAAGCGGTGGAATTCGTAGGAATCGCCCAGCGCCCAGATGACGGCTTCCGGATGTTCGCACTTCTTGCTCACAACCAGATAGCTGCTGGCGGGGATGGGGTTGGTGGTGTAGAAGTAGCCGTTCTCGTCCAGCGGGGCAGCCACGGGCACCCAGTCTGCGCCGTCATAGCCGTAGGACTGACGCAGGGGACCGGTGCACCAGGAGCCGAAGAAGATGCCGCACTTACCGGAGATGACGGCTTCCTTCTCTTCGCGCACGGCGAACTGCGGGTCGATCACGCCGTCGGCGTACAGCTGCGCAAGGTACTCAAGCGCGTTTCGGGTTTCGGGGGTCAGGGAGCCGTATACGACCTCGCCGTTATCGTCCAGATACCACTGGCGGGCGTAGGAGCCCATGTAGTTGGCGATCGGGTCGGCGCCGAAGTCGCGGCCAAAGTTGCCCATGATGTAGGTGGAATCCAGCGGCAGGCCGATGGTGTCTTTCTCGCCGTTGCCGTCGGGATCCTGCTCGATGAACGCCTTGGCGATGTTCACGATGTCGTCCAGCGTGGTGGGAAGCTCAAGATCCAGCTTGTCCAGCCAGTCCTGACGCACCCACACAACCTGATGCTGCTTCTTGACGGTGGCGCACGGAATGGCCATCAGCTCGCCCTTTACCGTCGCGGCCGCGTAGGCTTCCGGGTAGCTTTCGCGCGCCTCGCGCAGATACTGGTTGGCGTTCTCGTCAAACGCCTTGGTGATGGGCTGAAGCATATCGGCTTCAATCAGCATGTCAAATACGCTCTGGTTCACGTACATGACGTCGGGCATCTCGCCGCTGACGACCGCCAGCGCGTCCTTCTGAGAATCATCATCCAGCACCCACGCGTACTCAACGCGCACATTGTGCTTTTCCTTGATGTACTGGGTGTAGTAGTTGTTTTCGAGGGTCTGATCGTGGATAAAGGTCTTTCCGTCGTAGTCGAAGTTCTTGCCGTAGGTGATGACGATCTCGTCATTGTCCTCCGCCACCGCGCCCACAATGGACAGCGCGAGGAGCGCCGCGAGAACCAGGGAAAGAAGTCTGCGCATACTCATAACCTCCCTTAATGATGTCGCACATAATATACCATGAAATCACTCTGCCTGTCTCTCTGATTTTTATGGAGCTTGTCGCAAATTCTTACGATTCATCACAATTATTCTCGTTTGTCAGCACAGGGAGCGTGAGAATCGCGGCGCAGCCGCCCTCCGGACGATTTTCCGCGCGCACGCCGTATTCGTTTCCGTAGCTCAGGACGATGCGGTCGCGCACATTTCGAACGCCGTAGCCGCTTCCCTGCCCGCCCGGCTCGTTCAGCTGCCTTTCCATTTCCTCGGAAAGCCCGGGGCCGTTGTCCAGCACGCTGAACACCAGCCGGTCGCCCTCGCGCCGCAGGCGAATGTCCAGCTCGCCCCCACCCTCGCGCCGCTTGTCCAGCCCGTGCAGGATGGCGTTTTCTACCAGCGGCTGAAGCACGAAGCTCAGCATGCGGCATTCCAGAAGCTCCTCGGGAATCTCGTAGCGCACGGCAAACCGGTCGTCGTGCATGCGAAGCTGAATGTTGATGTAGGCCGTGATGTTGGCGATTTCCGTGCGCACGTGCGTCAGATTGCGCCCCTTGTTCAGGCACGTGCGGTAAAATGTGCTCAGCTGGCCGATCACATCGCTCACGTCGTCCTGCCCGGCGCGCATGCACTTCCAGTTGATGAAGGACAGCGTGTTATACAGAAAATGCGGATCGATCTGCGCCCGCAGCGCCTGCGCCTCCAGGCTGGACAGTCGGCGTTCATTTTCGCGCGTCTTGTCCAGCAGGCTGCGAATCGTGTCCAGCATGCGGTTGAAGGTGCGAATCAGCATGCCGATTTCATCCTCCGCGTCGCTTTCCACGCGCACATCCAGATTTCCCTCGTTCACCTGCGCAATGCCCCGCCCCAGCTGCGCAAGGCCGTGCATCAGCGAATGCGTGAACAGCGTAATCAGCGCAAGCAGAAGCCCGCTCGCCACGGCGATAATGGGAAGATTCGCCGGGAACGCGACATGCTCCCCGGCCGCCAGCGTAGAGCGCGGCACGGAAAACACCAGCGTCCACCCCAGCGCCGCGCTCTTCACGGGAAAGTCGACAAAATCGCCCTCGTCGGAAGCGTCGGAGGCGTAGGTCAGAAGCTGCGCGCCGTCCTCGTCCGTCAGCGCAAGGCGATAGGACGGCCAGTTGATGGAAACATATCGGTTGAAGAGAACGCCGCTGTCCAGCGCCAGATACAGAACGCCCAGCGCCTCGTTCCTCGGCAGGCTGTCGGTCGCATCCACGCGCATGGTGGCAAAGAGCTCCTCATCCTCTACGTGCCAGAAAATGCCGCGCCGCGTGAACGCGTCGTCGAACCACGTCTCTCCCCGAATGGCGTCGATGCTGTTCAGAAACAGGTTCTTGTGCAGATCGCGGTTGGAATACATGCACACGCTGTCGATCTCGTCCGCGGAATTGGCAACCAGCGCGGAAAAATAGGGCTGATACACGTCCATCAGCTTGCGATACAGCTGGTAAACCGACGTAAAATCGTTCTTGTACACGCTTTGCAAACCCTTGTTGTATACGCTCTGCATCAGAATCTGGTTATACTGTTCGATCTTGCGGTCAAAATTGCCCGCCGCCTTTTCCGCCATGCCGCGCACGGTGCCAACGTTGTTATCGTAAATCGTCTGCCGCGAGACGGACGCCGTGTAAAACACGATCAAAAGAACCGCGATGAGAAACACGGTCAGATAGGAAACGATCAGCTTTTTGCGGAAACGCATCCGCTTCCACGCGCTCACGGCTTTCCCTCCCCCGCGCCCTTCGAACCGCGCGCGTACTGGGCAGGCGACACGCCGAAGCGCGTTTTGAACAGCGATCCGAAATAGCTTATGTTGTCATAGCCCACGCGCTGCGCGACCTCCGTGACGGATTTCCCGCCCTGCCTGAGCATTTCCTCCGCGCGGCTCAGGCGGTATTCGGTAATATACTTGATCAGCGTCGTTCCGGTGCGCTGCCGGAACAGGAAGCTCACATACGACGGCGTCATATACACGCTGCGCGCCAGCGCATCCAGCGTCAGCGGCTCGTTGTAGCGCTGATGTACGGCAGCCAGCAGCGTCTCAATCGCGTCCTCGCCGCCCCTGCGCGCTTCATCTGCCAGATAATGCGCGTGACGGTCAATCAAATCCGCCATCTGCTCGGTGGAATGCGCCGAAAGAATCTCGTCCATCGACGGCTTGACGGCAGACGGATCGCGCCCGCTTTGAATCAGCGCCGTGACCGCCTCCATGGCGATATAGCGCACGTACATCGCGCTCACATCGCCAATCAGCCGCAGCGCGCCGGTCAGCTCCTCCAATCGCGAAACCGCCTCGGGCGAATCGCCCCGCTCCAGCGCCCTCTTGGCCTCGTGCACCAGTCGGTTCAGCTGCTCGAGCACCCGTTCGTCCTCGTTTGCCTGCCTTGCGTCGGGAAGAATCACGCTTCCGGCCGCGTACAGCCGCAGCTCACCCTGCGCTTCCAGCCGCCGCCAGCCCTCGGTCAGACCGGCCGCGCCGTTCCTCGGCTGCGAAAGGAGCACCCTCGGCGTCGCGCCCAGCCCTTCCTTCAGGCTCCGCTGAATTTCATGACCGAACGCAAGGAGCGCCTCATCCGGCAGAAGCGCCGTCTGCTCAAACAGCAGCATCGCGCGGCAGTTGGACATAATCCAAAGCCCGCCGACACGCGGACGAAGCAGCGCCTCGAACTCGCCGACCCGGCTCTCGATTTCGCTCCCCGGGAACTTCACGAGCATCAGCACCGGCCGCGCGCCGTCCGGCGCAAGCCCCTTCGCCGCGAGCGCCCGACGCGCTTTATCATCCATGGCATAGCCGTGCGAAAGGACATACCAGATTTTCTCCATGTCCGGTGCCGCCGGCTGCGAACGCTTTTCCTCCTCGTCCAGCCACGCGAGCACCTGATCGATCTTCTCGTAGAATTCCTCGCGCTGAACCGGCTTGAGCAGATACGCCGTCACGCCGCTGGAAATCGCCTTCTGCGCATATTCAAACTCCCCATATGCCGTGCAGACCAGAATCTTCATGCGCGCGTCCCGCTCGCGGATTCGCCGCGCCAGCTCCAGCCCGTCCATAAAGGGCATGCGAATGTCGGTAATCAGCACGTCCACCGGCTCCCGTGAAACGATCTCCAGCGCCTGCTCGCCGTTGACCGCCTCAAGAATCCGAATCGGATACCCGCGCCGGGTCAGCAAAAAGCTGAGCCCCTCCCGCTCCACCGATTCGTCATCCGCAATCAGAAACGTATACTTCATACCCGCTCTCCTCCCGCCGCATCCATCCATGCTTCCGATTATAGTACGCCAATTTTCCGCGTGTCAAGAGCAAATCCCATTTTCGGTTCTGAAGCCGGACACCGCCTTCGTCGTTTCCGTCGCGCACGGACTGGTCGTCAGCGGCCTGCTGATTCTGCTCCTGCCCGCCGCCTTCGACGCACAGACGCTCTGGTTCGCCATGCCCATAACCGAGCTGCTCGTCGCCGTCTGCGCCGCCGCGCGGATGCACAGCGATACGCGCGCGCTGCCCGCGACGGAAGGCTGACGCCCGCCCGATAGCCATGCAAGTATCCCCCTTCTCTGTTTTGTGGTCACAGTGGAGAAGAGGTTTTCCTATTTGTTTCTCACGCCGCGTCATTAACACATTTGAAATCATTTCGTATTCAAAAAAAAATGAGATTATATTCACATAGATATATTTTATAATAACCGCATTCAGGTTTCCATACGAAACCGCTCATACAGAAGGAGGTTTCCCCCATGGCGTTGATCAAATGTCCCGAATGCGGCCTTTCCATCTCCGATAAAGCCGCCGCCTGCCCCAACTGCGGCTATCCTCTCTATCCTACACCTGAACCCGTAGAATATGCTCTGGGCAAAACAATCTCTGATTCGAAAAGTGCAGAATTTCTGCGTATTGTTGCAGGTCTCGTTTGGATCGGCGGTCTGATTGTGGCTATCGTTTGGGGAATAGCATTTGACTGGTGGATGTTCTTCACCCTTCTCGGCATCTTCGCCTTGTCTGGCGGTCTGATCTGGTGCGTCTCAGAGCTGTTTGAGGATGTACACGTTATCAGAACCGCGTTATCATCGTTGTATCTTTATAAAACACCTGTCGCCGCAAAGTCATCCGAACCCAAACCCTAACAACAATGCCGCAAGCGCCGGTAACTGCTGATGGCTACAAGATTCCAGCAAAAGCGCGCATAGAATGGCCTATGTCGACAACAACGGGTATATCTGCAACTGCACGAACCCAACTATGAACGGCGGCGTTCGCCCGTGCATCTGGGTCTTGCTCTCATAAGATCACAGCGTCTATACAGCCGCCCTCCGGTTTCATGCCGAAGAGCGGCTGTATTTCATGAAAGTCTTTTACGCGTTCTCTTTTTCCCAGTCCTGCGCGAACAGACCGCCCGCGCCGCCGGTATGGATAAACAGCACGTTGTCCGTCGGCTTGAAGCGCCTCTCGCGCGCCAGACGCACGAGACCCGCGAACGCCTTGCCGGTATAGCAGGCATCCAGCACGATACCCTCGCTTTGCAGCATCAGGCGAATGGCCTCGTTACCCTCCTCAGACGGGATGGAATAGCCGGGGCCGCACAGGTTTATAAACTCCGGCGTCGGCAGCTCCGTCCGCACGTCCAGAAGCCGCGCCGATTCGCGCATGATTTCGGGAACGATCACGTCGAACGGGTCCGTATCCACCATCGCGGCGATCACGCGCGTGCCGGGCATATGGAGCGCCGCGCCCAGCGCCACGCCCGCCGCCGTGCCACCCGAACCGCACGCGCACACAACCGCGTCAAAGGCGACGCCGCTCTCCGCGATTTCGCGCATGCAGTCCACATAGCCGATCGAGCCCAGCGCGTTCGAGCCGCCGCAGGGAATTTTGTATGCCGGCATTCCCAGCTCGTCGGCGATGCGATCCATCGCCCGGTAAATGTCGTCGTAGCTGTCCGTGTCCACAAAGCGCACGTCCACGCCCATCAGATAGTTCAGCACCTGATTGCCCCGGCGCGCGCACACGCCGCGCTTTTTGAGCACCAGCACGGGCTTCATGCCCAGCTTCAGCGCGCAGGCCGCCGTGAGCATGGCGTGGTTGGACTGCGCCTGCCCGGTGGTCATCACCAGCTCGTACCCCTTCGCCTTCGCGTCGGCCAGCAGATATTCCAGCTTGCGCACCTTGTTTCCGCCCAGCGCCACGCCGCAAAGATCGTCCCGCTTAATCCACACATTCGTTCCCAGCTTCGCGCTCACGCCCGACAGGCGATACAGCGGCGTGGGATAGATTCCCAGCGATACCTTCGCAAATTCCCTCATTGGTTTCTCCCTTCGGAAGTCTCTGTTCTCTCTCACGCATGCGACAACGCCGGAAAGCACAGCCGGTTCGCCGCGATTTCCTCAAGCACGCGCCCGCGGCCATAGAGGCGGTAATCGTCCCCGCCGTCCCATGGCTCGCAGACGCACACACCCGCATCCTCCGCCCTTGGCGTGAAGCCCATAACGATCGGCGTTTGCACGCCCTCGGACGCGGCCAGCGCCGCAAGCACCGCGCGCAGCGGCGGCATGCTTCGGGCGAACACGGCGTTCAGGCGACCATCCTCGACCACGGCATACGCATCCAGCGCCGGGCAGTAATACGCGTTTTCCGCGTTCATGGTATAGAACATCGCCAGCCCGAAGCCGTTTTCCTGCCACAGAGCGGCATATGGCTCCGTCTCGTGAACCGCGCGCTGATACGCCGCCAGCGCCCGCTCATCCCCCGGATTCACCGGCACGAACCGCGCGCCCGTGTCCAAACGCGCTTCCACGCGCGAATCCCCGCGCTCACGCATCGAAGAAAGCCGCGCGTCTGTATTCAAATACGCTTCTGCGCGCGGGAACGAACGATACTCGATTCCGCGCGTGAAGCCGCACTTCTCATAAAACCCCGCCGCCTCGGGATTGGCGAAGAGGTACACGCCGTCGCAGCCGTCCATGCTGTCCGCCAACGCGATTTCCACCAGCCGCCGCGCCAGTCCCCGCCCGCGCATGTCCTCGCGTGTGGCGACCGTGCCCAGCTGAAGCCAGCGCCGTTTCTCGCCGTTCAGGCAAAATTCCATCCGGTTCACGGACACATTGGACAGGATGCGCCCGTCCTCTTCAAACGAATACGGCACATACGCGCCGTGCGCACAAAAACCGCGAGCCGCCCAGGCTTCGAAATCGAAGCCAAAGGCAGCCTGCGTAAGTGCGCCCAACGCGGCGCGCGCGGCGGCGTCCTGCATATAATCGCGAATCAGCCGCACGGTTTCTCCTTCTTCCCATCCCATTCGGCGCACGTTTCCGTATACGCGCGCACGGTGCCGATGTCCACGCACGTGCCCTGATACAGCACCGCGCGCATTTCCCGCCGCGTGTGCAGCCATTCCGGAAAGTGCCCGGGCGAATCGGGATTGTTGCCCTCGTCCAGATACCGCAGAATCTCGGGAATGGTATCCCGCCGATACAGGTAAATGGCGTAGGCGACGATGTTGGTCTTCGGCTGCTCGGGCTTTTCCACCATGGACAGCACGCGGCCGTCCGGCGAAAGCTCCAATACCGCGTAGCGGCGGCATTCCTCCGCGTCGTCCAGCCGCCCGCACAGGAGCGTGTCGCGCCCGTTCCGCCGGAAGTCCTCAAACAGGCCGTCCAGCGGCGCGTCCAGAAGGTTGTCGGACGCGGCGACGAGCAGATCGTCGTCCAGCCCCGCCTTCTCAATCGCAAAGCGGATGTCGCCGATCGCGCCCAGCCGGTTTTCGTTGCTCGTGGTGCCGTCGTCCCACACCTTCAGCTTCAGCGGCGCATACGTCTCCTTCGCGCCCTCCGCCCAGTCGCTCAGATTGCGGAAGAACCGATGGTTGGACACGATGTGCACCTCGTCCAGCGCCGGAGCGCGGCGCAGATACGAAAGCAGATGGTCAAGAATCGACCGTCCGCCCACGGGCAGCAGCGCCTTGGGACAGTTTTCGGTGAGCGGATACAGCCGCGTGGCGTAGCCCGCCGCAAGGATGATCGCCTTCATTTTGCGCCTCCCCATCGAAAGCCATTGAATACACTACGGTTTCACCTGACCGCCGTTGATATAAAACGCCAGAATGTCGCTGATGCGGGCGTTTTTTCCGCCTCCGGCGACGATCAGGTCGGCGTACTCGATGTAATTGCGGATGTACTTCTCGTACATCGGCTTCACGGTCGCCAGATACTGCTCGGAAATGCCGTTGATTTCGCGCCCGCGCTCCACAATATCGCGCTTCACGCGGCGCAGAAGGCAGATGTCCGGGTCCACGCGGATGAAAATGCGGAAATCCATCATTGAGCGCAGACGCTCGTCGTAAAACGCGTGAATGCCCTCAATGATCACCGTCTCCGCGGGCTCAATCATTTCCCCGCCCACGTCCGCGCGGCAATGCTGCGCGTAGTCGTAGGCCTTGCGGGTAATCGGGCGACCCTCGGCCAGCAGCTTCATGTCATACAGAAGCTCGTCGTGCTCGAACACACCCGGCTCGTCGTAATTAATCTTCGCGCGCTCCTCAAACGGGAGATACGCATGGTCGCGATAATACGCGTCCTGATTGATCAGCACCACGCGTCCGGTAATTTTGCGGGCCAGATCCTGCGCCAGCGTGGACTTCCCGCTGCCGCTCGCGCCGCAGATTCCGATCAGAAGCATCGGCGGTCTCCCCCTCTCAGATTACGTATTCCCCGGCGCGGTCAATCGTCACAAGCGTCTTCCCCGCATAGCGCACGGCCACCGGCGCGGGCGGGTTCTGCTTCGCGGTGATATGCGCATGCTTCAGCCTGCCGCCCTCGAACGCCAGATCCACGCGCATGTCGTTCATGGCGCACAGACCCTCGACGCTTCCGTCCGGCCATTCGCCGGGCAGCGCGGGCAGCAGATACAGCGTTTCGGGCTCGGAGCGCATCAGCATTTCGGTGATGCCGGCGGTGGTTCCGAAGTTGCCGTCAATCTGGAACGGCGGATGCGCGTCGAACAGGTTGAGATACGTGCCGCCGTGATGATAATTCTCCGCGTCGCCCGACGCCACGAAGCGCAGCTGATTCTTGAGCAGCGTGAGCGCATGGTCGCCGTCGTTCAGGCGCGCCCAGAAATTGATCTTCCAGCCCAGACTCCAGCCCGTGCCGTCGTCGCCGCGCAAATTCAGCGTGCGGCGGCTCGCCTCGGCCAGCTCGGGCGTGCCCTCCGGGGTAATCTGGTGCGCGGGATGCAGCGCATACAGATGAGACGTGTGCCGGTGATGCGGCTCCGCTTCCTCATATTCGCGGTCCCATTCCAGCACCTGCCCCTTGCTGCCCACCTTGAGCGTGCGCAGACGTGAAAGCGCGGTCTCGATTTCGGGAACCAGCTCGTCCGTCTCGCCCAGCGCGCCGAGCGCGTCGAGCGTGCTCGTGAACACCTCGCGCACGATCGCGTCGGACATGGCGGCGGAGCGGGCGACATAGCGAACCTGCCCGTCGATCAGGAAGCGGTTTTCCGGCGACGTGGCCGGAGAAACCGCGAGCTCGCCGTCCACATCCTGAAGAATATCCAGATAGAAGCGCGCCGCCGCCTTCAGGCAGGGAAGCGCCCGGTTCTTCAAAAACTCGCGGTCGAGCGTGAACAGGTAATGATCGTACAGGTGGCGGCACAGCCAGCCGAACGACATCTGCCAGTACGCCCACACGCCCGAGCCTTCCAGCTGACCGCCCACGGGATTGGCCATCGCCCATCCGTCCGTGTTGTGATGCGACACGGAGCCGCGCGCGCCGTAGAACCGCTTTGCGACGGTTTCGCCGTTTACGCGCAGCGCTTCGATCAGCTCAAACAGCGGCTCGGCCATCTCGCTCAGCGCGCAGGGCTCGGCCGGCCAGTAGTTCATTTCGGTGTTGATGTTGATGGTGTAGTTGGAATTCCACGGCGGCATGACGCTGTTGTTCCAGATGCCCTGCAAATTCATCGCCAGCGTGCCGGGACGGGACGCGGAAATCGTCAGATAGCGGCCGAAGTTGTAAATCAGCTCGTACAGCGCAGGGTCATCCTGCCGCTCGCCGAAGCGCAGCAGGCGTTCGTCGGTGGGCACGTCGTCCGCTTCCGACTTCTTCAGCTCAAATTTCACGCGATCCATCAGCGCCGACACGTCCGCCGCGTGCGCCTTCTCCAGCGTTTCATAGCCGCAATCGCAAATCCTGTCCGCGTCCGCCAGACAGGCGTTTTCGTATTCCGCGCCCTCCAGATGCGGATGACGGAACGGCCCCGCGTAGCTCGTGCGCGCGAACACGCGAATCTCGATTTCATCCGCGCCCCGCACATGGCAGGTTCCGTTTTCAAACGCGACCTCGCCGCCCCGCGCGCGAATCTCCGCCGCCGCGCGGAACGATACGCCCCTTCTTTCGGGCTCGTCGTAATACGCCACGGCGTTCGGGTCGTTATCGCCCTTCGGACGCGCGCGCCACGGGCACTCTCCGTCCATCACCAGCCGGCCGTTCCGCGCCGCGGTTTCGGCGCGCAGAAGCGACGTGAGCGAAATCTTCGCCGTCAGGCTGCCCGGCCTGTCCGCCGTCAGGCGGTACACGATCGCCTGCGCCGGAGCCGAGACGAACGCGCGGCGCTCATAATGCACATTCCCCACGCGATAGACGCACGTCGCAACGCCCGTGCGCAGGTCGAGCGCGCGGGTATAGTCCGCGACCTCTTGCTGTCCGGCCAGCTCGATCGTCAGATCGCCCAGCGGCATGTACGCCTGCGAAAAGTCGGACGTGAAATCACGCTCGATGCCCTTCAGCGCCCCCTCATAATCGTCGCGCGCCAGCGCTTCCCGCGCGCGCGCCAGAGCGCCCTGCGGATCGCGCGCGCCGTGCTCCTTCACGGGATAGCCCGACCAGAGCGAGTCCTCGTTCAGATTCAAAACGTCCTTCGCGGGATCAAACCATACCATCGCGCCCAGCCGGCCGTTTCCCAGCGGCAGCGCCTCCGTCCACGCCCGCGCGGGCTGACGATAAAAAACGCGCGTCGTCGTGCTCATTCAATTCACTCCTCTTTTGTGTTCCGTGGCTTTACACGCTCTTATCATACCATACCATTCCCGCCGTTGCAAGCCCAATGCGGGAATTTCATCCATTTCTCATCCCTTCAGGCCGCGCCCTCCGTCAGAAGCACGTCCCTCAGCGCGTCGGCCAGATAGGGCAGCGCCGCCAGCGCCTGTTCGAGCGAGTTTTCGTTGTGCCCCACCTCCACCAGCAGCGCGCGCGTGGATACGTTCTGGTTGTACCGTCCGTCCTTCACCATCACCGGACGGCACAGCCCCTCGTGCGCTTCGTTGATGCGATGGGTCAGGCGCGTCGCCAGCCCGTAGTTCTCGGCGTAATACGGCTTCTCGTCGAACCCCTTGCCGTTGCCCACTAAAAACATCAGCCGCGCCGTCTTCACGCCGTCGATTTCCACGCAGAACGGATTCCCGCTGCCGTTTTTGCTGTAAGCGTCCCGGTGCAGATCGATAAACACGTCCACGTCGCCGACGTATGACTGCGCCGTCTTCAGCGAACGCTCGTAGGCCGTGCCCAGCGCGTTCTGTTCGTGGTCGGTCTCGTCGTGAATCACGGTGAAGCCGCGCTCGGTCAGCAGCTCCGCCAGCGCCTCGCCCACGCGCACGACGTTGTGGCCGTTGTCCTTCGTGCGCGAAACCGCCGTTTCCACATAGCTGTCCTGCGCCGTCTTTTTATAGGCCTCGTGCGTGTGCGTGTGGTAAATCAGCACGCGCGCGGGCTTGTCCGCCTTTTCCGGCGTTGCCTGCACGGTGATTTCCTTCGGAAGCGCAAAAACAGCGGAAGCGGAGACGAACGCCGCCTCCGTTTCCGCCCCGACATACACATTTCTGTCCATCCTCGGGCTTTCGCCGGTTTCCTCGCCGCCCAGCAGCGCCCGGCCAGCCAGCCACAGAACCACCGCCAGCAGCACCGCGATGCCCGCGCCCAGCAGAAGGCGCGACGCCCGCACCACGTGAATCCGTACCAAATCTCATCCCTCCCCGCACTCGTCAATCGAGTATATTCGGGAAGGATGCGCGTTCAGAACCGTTTCTTCAAAGCTCCCAACGCGTCCGTCTTTCACGGCGTTCCCCGCCAGATTCCAAAGGCACCCGTTCAGAACCGCTTCTTTTTCAAGGTCTCCGCCGCGGCAAGCATGCTGCGCGCATGCTCGCGCCCGCTGGCGGAATCGTCCGCGCCGCCGACCAGCCGCGCCAGCTCGCCGACGCGCCCCTCTTCGTCCAGACGGCGCACGGACGAGCCGGTATGCCCGTCCTTCACGGTCTTTTCCACCAGATACTGGCTGTCGCCCAGCGCCGCAATCTGCGCCAGATGCGTCACGCAGATTACCTGCCGGCTGCGCCCCAGCGCGCACATCTTCTCGCCCACCGTCTGCGCCATGCGGCCGGACACGCCGGTATCGATTTCGTCGAAGATCATCGTGTCCACGCCCTCGTTTTCGGCGGAGATGGCCTTCATCGCCAGCATAATGCGCGAAATTTCGCCGCCGGAGGCAATCGCGGACAGCGGCTTCATCGGCTCACCGGGGTTCGGCGACAGGATGAATTCCACCTCGTCCGCGCCATCCGCCTGCGGCGCGCGCGGCGTGAAGCGCACATCAAACCGCGTGCGCCCCATGCCAAGGTCGGCAAGCTGCTCGACCAGCCGGCGGCACAGCTCCGCCGCGGCTTCCCTGCGCGCGTCCGTCAGCGCGGCGCACGCCTCGTCCAGCGCCCGCTTCCTCTCCTTCAGCGCCGCCTTCAGCTCCTCGCGAAGCTCATCGGACGCTTCCAGCTGCTTCAGCTCCTCGCCCGCGCGGCGGCCGAACTCGATCACGTCCTTCAGCTCCGGGCCATACTTGCGCTTCAGCTTCTTTATCTGATCCAGCCGGTCGGCCACGCGCTCCGCGTCCTCGGGATCGAACGTGGTTTCCTCCATCGCGTCCTGCAGCTCATAGCCCACGTCGGACACGGAATAATAGATTTCCTCCAGCCGCCCCGCCAGCGTCTGATATTTCTCGTCGATGCCGGAAATGGCCTTCATCGCGTCCAGCGCGCGCTTGATGCCCTCCATGGCGCTCACACTCTTGCCGCCGCCCAGATACACGCGCTCATACGCCGTGCGCACGTGCGACGAAATGCGCTCCGCGTTTTCATAGATGCGGTTCTTCTGCTCGAGCGCTTCCTCCTCGTCCGGCTTCAGCTTCGCGGACGAAATTTCCTTATACTGGAACGACAGCGCGTCCACGCGGCGGGCGCGCTCGGCTTCGTCGATGTCGGCCTTGTCCAGCCGCCGCTTCGTGTCGGCATAGTCGGCATAGGCCGCCTGCACGCGCTCCTTCGCCGGGCGAATCCTCTCGCCGCCGAACGAATCCAGAAACTCGATATGCCGCGCCGGATCCATCAGCGCCTGATGCTCGTGCTGCCCGTGCACGTCCACCAGCATGCCGGTAAACGTTTTAATCTGCGACAGAAGCAGCATCGCGCCGTTCACGCGGCACACGTTTTTGCCGCTGCGCGTAATTTCGCGCGACACCTCAGCCAGCCCGTCCTGCGTTTCCACGCCCAGCTCGGCCAGATACGCCTCCGCGGCGGGATTGCCGGACACGTCGAACAGCGCGCGCACGCCGCCGCGCTCCTCGCCGGTGCGGATCAGGTCGCGGTCGGCGCGGCCGCCCAGCGCCAGATTCACGCAGTCCACCACGATGGACTTGCCCGCGCCGGTTTCGCCGGTCAGCACGTTCAGCCCCCGCGTGAACTCGATGCGGAGGCTTTCAATGAGGGCGATATTTCGTATGTTCAGTTCGATCAGCACGTTTTTGCCTTTCCGCTTTTGTTATTTGCGGTTTCCGATCATCTCGTGGAAGCGGCCGATGATGTCGTCCACGTCCTCGATGTTCTTGATGATCACCAGAATCGTGTTGTCTCCGGCGATGGTGCCGATGATTTCCGGCCACTGGAAGCCGTCGATCGCCTCCGCCGCCGCGCTCGCCGAGCCCGTCAGCGTCTTGAGCACGATCAGGTTGCCCGCGCCCGCGATGGACAGAATCGACTCGTTGAAAATGCGGATAAAGCGGTCGTTCACGCCCTTTTCGGCGCGCTCGGCCGTGGCATAGCGATAGCTTCCGTCCTCCGAAAGCACCTTCAGAAGGCGAAGCTCCTTAATGTCGCGGCTCACCGTCGCCTGCGTAACGTTCACGCCGCGCCGTCGGAGCTCCGCGGCCAGCTCTTCCTGGGTTTCGATTTTCATGGTATCTATAATTTCAAGGATCATGGCGTGGCGCATCGCTTTCATCCGGGCCGCCCTCCCTATAAATAGTCAAACGTACAAAGCCTTCGGTCTGCCTTCCAAAAAACCGACCGAAGCCGCTTTACATATTGTATACCACAACTGCGCCTTCAAACAAGAAGTCACGCAATTATTTAACAAATTTGTCATGTGCACGGCGAATCGTGTCATCAATCGTCTCAGAATCGAAAGATGCCGTCTCCGGCGCGCGGTTGTTCAGCCAGAGGAGGAACTCCATGTTCCCTTCCGGCCCGGTAATCGGCGAAAAATCCAGCCCCTGCACCGTCCAGCCCTGCGCAAGGCAGAACTCGATGATGCCGGAAACCACATTCCTGTGCACGTCCGCCGACCGCACCACGCCCTTTTCACCTACGTCCTCGCGCGCGGCCTCGAACTGCGGCTTGATCAGCGCCACAAAGTCCGCGCCCGGCGCGAGCACGCGGAACACCGCGGGCAGCACCGCCTTCAGCGAGATGAACGATACGTCCGTCGCGCCGAATTCCGGCGCCGCGTCGAACATTTCCGGCGTGAGGAACCGCGCATTCGTGCGCTCCATGCACGTCACGCGCGCGTCGGAGCGCAGCTTCCAATCCAGAAGATTGTAGCCCACGTCCACGGCGAACACGCGCGCCGCCCCGGCGCGCAGCATCACATCGGTAAATCCGCCGGTGGACGCGCCCACGTCCACGCACGTTTTTCCGGCAATATCCAGCGAAAACGCTTCCAGTGCGCGCTTCAGCTTGTGCGCGCCGCGGCTTACGTAGGCGTCCACCTCGCCCTTGACCCAGAGCGCCGCGTCCTTGCGAACCGGCTCGGAGGGCTTTAGAATCTTGCGCGTACCCAGAAGCACGCGTCCCTCCATCACCAGCGCCTGCGCGCGGTGCAGGTCGGCCGCCAGCCCCTGCTGTACCAGTCTTTCATCGGCGCGTATCGGCATAAGGCTCCCTTCCAAGCGCCCGCCCGACGCGCGCGGCCACGCTTTCCTCGTCCATTTCGCACATTTTCATCTGTTCGTCCACCGTGCCCTGCGGAATGAACCGATCCGGCACGGTCACATATTCCACCGGCGCGGCATATCCGCGCGCGCTCAGCCACGCGGCCACGCCCTCGCCGAAGCCGCCCGCGCGCACGCCGTCCTCCAGCGCAACCACGGGAAGCCCCTTTTCCGCAACGACGGTCAGCGCCTTCTCATCCATGGGCTTCACAAACCGCGCGTTCACGACGGCCGCCGAAACGCCCGCCGCTTCCAGCCGCGCCGCCGCCGCGCGCGCGACGCGTACCATTCGCCCGCAGGCCAGCAGGCATACGTCCGCGCCCTCGCGCTCCAACGTCCATTCGCCCAGCGCGAACGACGCGTCCGCTCCGTCCGGCAGCGCCTTGGGATAGCGAATCGCCATCGGCGCGTTCAGCTCAAAGCTCAGCTCCAGCATGCGCCGAAGCTCCGCGTTGTCGACGGGACAGCCGATCGTCATGCCGGGCATCGTGCGCAGCATGGCGAGGTCGAACACGCCCTGATGCGTTTCGCCGTCCTCGCCGGTCAGCCCGGCGCGGTCAATCAGAAACGTAACCGGCGCGCGGTTCAGGCACACGTCCATCATCGCCTGATCGTACCCGCGCTGCAAAAAGGTGGAATAGATCGCCGCATACGGCTTCATGCCGCCCAGCGCCAGCCCGGCCGACAGCGTGACGGCGTGCTCCTCAGCGATGCCCACGTCGAAGCACCTGTCCGGGAACGCCTGCTGAAAGACCTCCATGCCCGTTCCCGACAGCATCGCCGCCGAAACGCAGACAATGCGCGAGTCCGTCTTCGCCCGCTCGGCCAGCGCTTGCGCCGCCAGCGAGCCCGCGGAGCGCGCCGCCGCGCCCCGAGCCTTTCCGGAATCGGCATAGAACGGCGCCACGCCGTGGAACCGCTCCGGGCGATTCTCCGCCAGCGTGTAGCCGAGCCCCTTGCGCGTGACCACATGAATGACCACGGGCTTGTCGTATTCCTTCGCGCGGCGGAACACGCGCACCATTTCCTCCACGTCGTGCCCGTCGATCGGCCCCAGATACTCGATGTTCAGCGCATCGAAGAACATGTCGTTGATGAACAGAAGCTTCACCGCGTCGCGCACGCGTTCCAGCGCGCGTTCCAGCTTTTCGCCCAGCCGCGGGAGACGCGCCAGCGCGCGGCGCAGTCCCTGCTTGAACGAACGATACGCGGTGCTCTGCCGCATGCGCGTCAGATGCATGTGCATCGCGCCCACGTTGGGCGAAATGCTCATCTCGTTGTCGTTCAGAATGACGATCAGCTTCGTGCGGCTCTGCCCCGCGTCGTTCAGCGCTTCATAGCACATGCCGCCGGTCAGCGCGCCGTCGCCCACCACGGCCACCACGCAATGCTCCTGCCCCGCCAGATCGCGCGCGCGCGCCAGACCCAGCGCCAGCGAAATCGCGTCGGACGCGTGTCCGGCGTCGTTCACGTCGTACTCGCTCTCATCGCGGCGCGGAAACCCGCTCAGGCCGTCCTTCCTGCGCAGCGTGCGCATGGCCTGCGCGCGCCCGGTGAGCATCTTGTGCACATACGCCTGATGCCCCACGTCGAACACGATCTTGTCCTTCGGCGCGTCGAACGCGATGTGCAGCGCCAGCGTCAGCTCCACCGCGCCCATGTTGCTCGCCAGATGGCCGCCGTTCTCCGAAACGACGTCAATCAGCTCCCGCCGAATTTCACCTGCCAGTCCCTTCAGCTCGTCCGTCGAAAGGCCGCGGATGTCCGATGGGGAATGAATATCCTTCAGCATGTCAATGATCCCTGCGCGCCGCCTCGTCCGCCAGCGCGCGGAAGAAGTCCGCCTCCGCGCCGAAGCCGTCCAGCGCCCTTTCCGCGCGTGCCAGCTCCGAACGCACATGCGCCTGCGCGCCCTCCAGCGTCCACACGCTCACGGCCGTCAGCTTGCCGTCGCGCTCGTCCTTCCCCTTGCTCTTGCCGAACTCCGCGCTCGCCGTAATGTCCAGCACGTCGTCGGAGGCCTGAAACAGCAGTCCGAACGCGTCGGCATATTCGCTCAGCGCGTTCATCGTCTTCTCGTCCGCGCCGGCCAGCCGCGCGCCGCCGCGCATCGCGCCGCGGAACATCGCCGCCGTCTTGCCCAGATGGATGTACGTCAGCATGTCCTCGCCGAAGCCGGTCTTTCTCTCCGCGTACAGATCGGCCACCTGCCCCGCGATCATGCCGGTCACGCCCGCGCCGCGCGCGATTTCGGAGATCGCCGCCATATGACGGTCGAGATGCGCCGGATGCCGCGCGGCGTTGGCCAGCATCACCTCGTACGCCAGATTCAGAAGACCGTCTCCGGCCAGAATCGCCTGTCCCACGCCGTACACCACATGGTTCGTGGGCTTGCCGCGGCGCAGCTCGTCGTTGTCCATGCCGGGCAGATCGTCGTGAATCAACGAATAGGTGTGAATCATTTCCAGCGCGCAGGCACAGTCCAGCGCCTCATCCACGTCGCCGCCCAGCATCTCGCAGGCCGCCAGCAGCATAGCCGGACGCAGACGCTTGCCGCCCGCCAAAAGACTGTAGCGCATCGAATCCACCAGAAGCCCGGGCATATTCCCCAGCGCAAAGGAATCCTTCTCCGTCGCCGGAAGCAGCGCTTCAAACCGCTCCTCCACCATTTTCGCGTATTCTTTCCTCGTCCTCATTCGCCACCCACCTCCTTCGTAAGATCAACCTCGCCCGTCTCCGTAAGCGCGCGAATCTTCGCGTCGCCCTCGTCCAGCATCTTCTTCAGCGCCCGGTATAAAACGACGCCGCGCCGGTACGCGTCAAACGACTCGTCCAGCTTCATATCGCCCGATTCCATGCGAGCCACCAGCCCTTCCAGCTCTTCCATGCCCGCCTCGAACGTAAACTTCTCTTCCATTTTCTATCCTTTCCGTCTGTTTCGCGCAAAGCGCCAGACGTTACTTCCTCTCGTCAACGCCGTCGACCGTCGCGCGAACGCGCGCCGCGTGCATATCCACGCTGATAGGCTGTCTCTCGGACAGCTCTGCCGCGTCCGTCACGATTCGGTCGTTCACGCGCACGCACGCGTAGCCGCGCGCCAGCACGTTTTCCGGGTTCATCGCTTCCAGCGTACGCGAAACCGACTTCAGCTTTTCCCGCGCTTCCGACACACGCGCTTCGGCGCGCAGCGCGAGCCGGGTATACAGGTGCTCCAGCCGATCCCGCCGCCGCTCGGTGAGCATGCGCGCGGGGTCGCGAAGGTACGCGCTCTGCCCGCAGGCGTTCAGGCGCAGGTGACGCTGCCGCTGGGCGGCGGAAAGCGCGCGCGTCAGGCGAATCATGCGCTGATCGCACGCCGCCCGCCATTCGCGAACGTCGCCGACCGCCAGCTCAGCGGCGTTGGACGGCGTGGCAGCGCGCACGTCGGCGGCGAAATCGCAGATCGTAAAGTCGATCTCGTGCCCCACGCAGGAGACCACCGGCGTTCTGCACACGGCCACCGCGCGCGCCACGACCTCCTCGTTGAACGCCCACAGGTCTTCCATCGACCCGCCGCCGCGTCCCACGAGAATCACGTCGGCGCGGCCGTCCTCGTCCAACCGCCGCACGGCCGCGGCAATCTCCTCCGCCGCGCCCACGCCCTGCACCGCGCACGGGCACAGCAGAATGCCCACCCGCGGATTTCGCGCCCGTGCCACGCGCACGATGTCGTGAAACGCCGCACCCGCCGCCGACGTCGCCACGCCGATGGTTTTCGGCATCAGCGGCAGCGGCTTCTTGAGCGCCGGGTCAAACAGACCCTCGTCCGCCAGCTTCCGCTTGAGCATCTCAAAGCGCTTGAACAGGTCGCCCGCGCCCTCCCGGCGCATCGCGTCCACATACAGCTGATACGTGCCGCCCGCGGGATACAGCCCCGCCGCGCCGGTAACGACCACCTGCATGCCGTCCGCCGGCTGAAAATCGAGCCGCGCCGCCTGCTGCCGGAACATGGCGCACGACACGCGCGCCTGCTCGTCCTTGAGCGTGAAATACAGATGCCCGCTCACGTGCCGCTTGAACGACACGATCTCGCCGCGCACCGACACATTCCGAAGCATCGCGTCGCCCGCCAGCTTCCGGCGCACATATTCGTTCAGCTCGCTGACCGAAAGCGACCACTCACCCATGCTCATCCTCCACCGCGTTCACCATATTTTCCGATCGACGCCGTTCACGCCATCCGTCGTTCAGATCGTCGACCGCGCGTTCTCCGCCGCGTCCATCGTGTTTTTCAGAAGCATCGCAATCGTCATTGGCCCGACCCCGCCGGGCACCGGCGTAATCCAGCCCGCGACCTCACACACGCCCTCGAAATCCACGTCGCCAGTCAGGGTTCCGTCCGGAAGCCGGTTAATGCCCACGTCGATCACCGCCGCGCCCGGCTTCACCATCTCCGCCGTAATCATGCGCGGATGTCCCACGGCGCTCACCACGATGTCCGCGCGGCGCACGAAATCCGCCAGATTTTCCGTGCGGGAATGGCAGATGGTCACCGTGCAATTCTCGCGAAGCAGCATCATGGCAAGGGGCTTTCCGACGATGTTCGAGCGCCCGACGACCACGGCGTTCGCCCCGTCCAGCGGCACGCCTGCTTCCTTCAGAAGCCGCACGCAGCCCGCGGGCGTACACGGCTCCAACGGCGCGCGGCCGCGCAGCAGCCGCCCGGCGTTGATCGGGTGGAAGCCGTCCACGTCCTTTTCCGGCGCGACCGAAGCCGTCACGCGATCCGCGTTCATGCCGCGGGGTAGCGGAAGCTGCACCAGAATGCCGCTGATCGACGCATCCGCGTTCAGCCGCGCGATCTCGGAGAGCACCTCGTCCTCCGTCGCCGTTTCAGGCAGACGCACCGTGACCGAGCGGATTCCCACCCAGCCGCACGCCTTCTGCTTGTTCGCCACGTAAATCTGGCTGGCCGGATCCTCGCCCACCAGCACGACCGCCAGCGCCGGCGTCTCGCCATACGCCTCGCGGAACGCGTGCGCACGCGCCTTTACCTCAGCGCGCACCTCGCGCGCAATTTCCTTCCCGTCAATGATCCGCGCAGCCATTCACGTTCCCTCATTTCCCAATCTCGCGTACATTCCCGCTCCGCGGAAGCCGCTTCTTATAAAAGTGAACCAGCTCATTCGCACCGCCCGTTTCGCGGAAAGCATTCCTCGCGCATCGGCATGCATTTCAATCCACGCCGCGTTTCTCCGCAAAAACCGCCCGCGCGTCTCCTTATTCGCCTTCGCGGGTCTTTACGCGCCTGCGTTCCTCGCCGATCAGCGCCACGCCGCAGGCGTTATCGCCCGAAAGCTCCGGCCGCGCCCAGCACACCCGCGCCGTGCAGCCCAGCCTTTTCAGCCGCGCGGGCAGAAGCTGCCTCAAAAGCGCCGACGAAGCCACGCCGCCCGCCAGCAGCGCCTGCTTCGCGCCCGTGCGCTTCACCGCGTCGGCCAGCAGCCACGCGATCGAGCGCGCGAGGAAGGAGTAGACCTCCGCGGCCACGTCCTCGGACGCCGCTCCGGCTTCGATCATGCGCATCGCCTGCGCCTCCGCGCCGGAAAACGAGCATTCCCCGTCTCTGTGCGAAAGCGCGAACGCGCCCGTCGCCGTTCCGCGAACCGCCAGCCGTTCCAGCGCCGGCCCTGCTGGAAAGCCCAGCCCCAGCCGCACGCCGACCCGGTCTACCAGTTGCCCGGCATGCAGATCGTTGGAGCCGCCCACCTTCGAAAGCGCGCGGTTTTCATCGGCATACAGCGTCTCGGTCGTTCCGCCGGACAGGTGCATCGCCACAAACGCACCGGGCCGAATGCCGGAATCCACCATCGCGGCGCGCACGTGTCCCTGCTGGTGACTGGTGGCATAGAACGGCACGCCCAGCGCCGCCGCAATGCCGCGCCCCATGCTTTCGCCCACCAGAAACACCGGCATGTACGAATCGTCCACGTCGCGCGGCCGCGTGCTCGCGCAGACCGCCGCCACGCGCACGCCCTGAACGCCGCTCATCAGCGCTTCCAGAAGCGCGTGCAGCCTTGTGGTATGCTGAAACACGCCGTCGGACTGCCGAAGTCCGCGCTCGCCCTCCGCGACGGTGAGCAGTTTTCTCTCCGACGCAACGACACGCCCGTCGCCCGCGAGGGCAACGGACGTGGTGTAGCAGCTGGTATCGATTCCAAGCGTGCAATTCATTGAATTTCACTGCGCATGATTGCGCCCAGCACGCCATTTATAAACGTGCCTGCCTTCTCGGTGGAATACTTTTTGGCCATTTCCACCGCTTCGTCGATCGCCACGGCGGACGGCGTGCCGCCAAACTTCATCTCGTACGCCGCAAGGCGCAGGATGGCCAGATCGACGCGCGTGATGCGCTCAAGGGACCAGCCGATGGCATGCGCGGAAATCAGCCGGTCGACCTCGTCCGCGTGCGCCTGCACGCCCGCCACGAGCTCGTCCACATAGGGCTTGTTCTCGTCGTCGGGCTGAATTTCCAGCAGGTTCAGGCGGGTATCATCGCCGCCGTCGCCGCCCATTTCCCATTCGTAAACCAGTTTCATTGCGCACTCGCGCGCGTCGGATCTTTTCATATCTTCTGCTTACCCCGTTCCAGAACGCGTTTTCCGCGCTTATTCCGCCGTATTTTCATTCTCCGGGTCGCTGTTTTCGCCGAAGCTCTCGTCCTCAACCTCGGCCGGCTCCCGCACCGCGGGTTCTTCCGCCTTCTCCACCACTACGGGCTCCTGCGCGGGTTCCTCTACGACAGGCTCCTCCGCCTTTTCTTCCACCACGGGCTCCTGCGCGGGCTCGCAGGTAACAGGCTCTTCTGCCTTCTCTTCCACCACAGGCTCCTCCTCCGGCTTCACCGTCTGCGGAGGAACGATCGCCTCACCCTCGCCGGGCACCTTGATCGTGGAAATCTTCACCGACACGCCGCTCAGCGCGATGCCGCTCACATCGCCCAGCTGGTGGCGCACGGCCTCCTGCATGCGGGCGGTGGTGACGGGAATGTTGATATTGGAGCTGACCGAAACGTCGATCATCACTTCAAGGCTCTCGTCGTGATAGCCGGTGATCACGCGCATGTCGCTCACGCCCTCGGGCTGCCCAACCGCGGACGCGACCAGATGGTCGAGCGTCTCCTGCGACAGCAGCACGACGTCGCCGCTCTCATGGCGCAGTGTGATCATGCGCGCCTGCCGCACCTGTCCGGAGCGCAGCGCGATCATGAACACCAGCGCGCAATACGCCGCCAGCACAAGGCCGAGCACCAGCGAAAGCACGCAGTTTCTGCCGCCGAAGTTGTACATCAGCAGCACGTCGCCCACCAGACCAAGCACCGCAAAGGCTTCGATTGCGATGCGCTTCCAAAGCTTCATCATCATGTGTTACCCTTCCTTCTCAAGGTCGGTCGCTTCCGCGGCGGCTTCCTCTATGCCGCCGTCCTTCGGTTCTTCCCCTTCCTCTTCCTCGTCGTCCTCAACGTCCTCCAGATCGAGTTCGAAATCGCCGTCGTCCGCGGCCGCTTCTTCCTCGCTCGTTTCAGGCGCCTTGTCCGCGGGCTCCTCGTTCTTCGCGCCGGGCGCTTCCTTGCCCAGCAGCTTGCGCTGGTTCATTTCCAGCTCGGCCACGGCGCGGTTTTCGCGCTCGAAGCTCACGCCGGTCACGTGCACGTCCACGCTCTTCACGGACATGCCCGTCATCGTTTCAATCGCCTTTTTCACGTTTTCCTGAATGCCCTGCGCGACCTCGGGAACCGGGAAGCCGTATTCCACCACGATCGTCACATCCACGGAAACCACATTGTCCGTGATTTCCACCTTGATGCCGCGGGTAAGATTGCGCGAATTGGACAGCGCGCGGCGCATGAAAATTTCGGTAAGACCGCCGGACGTGCCCACGGTATTCGCAACGCCCTCCACTTCCGTCACGGCCAGCCCGGCGATGGTCGCGACGACATCCGACGCAAAGTACACCATGCCATTGCTGTTTGTATTCAGTCTGACATCGGAAGCATTGTTCTCAGCCATAGTTTTTCCTCCTAAATCAGCGGGACTCCTTCGAATAGACAGCCCTCCACGATGATTATACCAGATTCTCGGTCAAAACGCAATTGGTTTATTCATCTCATCGGGGAACGGTCATAATTTTCACATTTGCGCCCGATTGTCCGGTCTCGCGCATCACCAGCTCCAGAATCGCGGCGCTCTCCGCCTGCGAAAGCGCGTCTGCGCGCACCACCACGTTCACGGAGTTTGCCGAGACGGTCACCACCGCGTCCTCAAAGCCGCGCATGCGCAGAACGCCCTCCACCGTCGTTTCCGTCTCCATGCGCGAGGTCAGCGTCAGAAGCTCGCTTCGCGCCCGCGCGCGCGTGCCCGCGTCGGCTTCCTCGTCCGCCGCCATCGTGCTCAGAACCGAGCTTTCCATCTGCCGCACCCGCGCGCGTTCCTCCGAAAACGCCAACAGCGCGTCCGGCCTTGCCGTTGCCGCAGCCTCCGCCGTCCGACCCTCCCACGGCTCCGCCCGGTTCCCCCTGTCCGAAAAGCAAAAGAGCGCGCCCGCTACAAGCACCGCCGCGCTGAACACCGTCATTGCCCGAGTCCATCCTCCACTACGCTTCATTCGCCGCCTCCTTCCCAGAATGCCCTTCATTCCCATACAGTGCGCCGACAACCGCCGTGATCATCACGCGCCGCCCGCCGCTTCCTCCATCGGCGACACGTCGATGCGCGCGTTATCGATGCCGAGCACCGTCTGCACCGCCTTCTGCAATCGCAGCCGCACGCTCACATCTCGCGCGCCCTCCGCCACCACGAGCACGCCCGTCTGCCCGTCCGTGCCCTCAAACACCATCACCTTCACCCGTCCCGCGCCCTCGACCTCCGAAAGCACGCGCTCGAGCCGCGCCTCCGTCTCGCTGCGCACGTCCGAGGTTCGAACGCCCGGTGCCAGCAGTACCAGCGCCGCAACCGCCAAAAGCGCCAAAAGCGCCCATGTTCGCGCGCGAACCGGGCCCAGCCGTTTAAACGCCTCCGCAACCGACATTTTCCCCTCCGTCAAAGCGCCGCCAGCACGCCCGCGACGACCTGACAGACCGCCCGCACGGCCATCAGCCCCACCGCGGCGCGCACGCCGTTTTGCAGCCGTCCCTCCGGCAGAAGCGCGTCCGCCACCCCGGAAATCAGCGCCAGATACAGAATCCGCTCCATCCGTCCCTCACCCCTTCGCCCTTATCCGCCCAGCCGAACGCCAAGCCCCACCGTCGCGCCGATCAGAATCAGCGTCAGCACCAGCGTCGCCGTGACCGCCGCCGCGAGAAGCGCGTAGGCCGCCGCGAACGCGTCCATCAGCTTCGCCATCCCCTCGTCGCCAATCGGCTCCAACGCCGCGGCCAGAAGCTTCAGCCCCACCATGGCCGTCAGCGCCGCCACGACCGGCCGGGCGCACAACAGCGCCAGCGCCGCGAAACCCACAACGCCCACCGCGCCGCGCACGACCGAAGCGCTGGCCGCCAGCGACTCCATCGTGCCCGCGACCTTGCCCCCGATAATCGGAATCAGCCGGTCGACGGCGAGCTTCGCCCCGCGAATCGCCGCGCCGTCATAGGCTCCGCTCAGAAGCCCGCCGGTGGACATCATCGCGAGATACGCCGTCACCGCCGTCGTCAGAATCCATTTGGCGAACGACCGCGCCGCCGAAGCCAGTCTGCCCAGCTTCAGCCGTCCCACAGCTCCCGACACCGACAGTCCCAACCCCGCGGCGGTCAGCGGCAGCGCCGCCTTCTGTACCGCGAGCGCCATCAGCCGCGAGGCCAGCGCCCCCATCGGCGTGATCAGCGCGGCCGACTTCGTGCCGCCCGTCAGCGTCAGAAGCGTCACGAGCACCGGCGTCAGCGCGTCGTTTAGCCCGGCGGCGCGCCCGACCGCCGCGCGTGCCATCTCATACACGCCGAAAAAATGCTTCATCAGCGCCGCGGCGCAGCACAGCGCACAGGCACACCGCGCCAGCTTCGCGCCCGACCCAGACGTAAGGTGCGCCAGTACCGCCCACAGAAGCGCCGGAACCGCCGCCGGAATGAGCGCCGGGAGCACCGAACGCACGATCGCCTCTGCCTCCCGCTGCAGATAGCCCGGCAGGTCGCGGATGACCGAGCCTGCGTCCCCGGACAGAAGCGTCTCCAGCAGCCCGCCAACGTCCAGCTCCACGCCCGCGTCCGCCGCCGCCCGCTGAAAGCCGCCCAAATCGACGGCCGCCGACACCTCATCGGCACGCGCTTCCAAGCCCTCACCTGCCGACTCCGCGCGCGCGGACATTCCGGAAGCCAGCGCCAGCAGCACCAGCATCAGCCCGAACCAACGCTTCACGCCCATCCTCCGTTCGCGCCCGCATCCCCGTTTACACAGGCTCCGCGCAGACAATTTCCCAGAACAGCACTCCCACTCAGCGTCTCTCACGGAAGCAGCGACACCGCCGCGGCCAACAGCGTCAGGAGCGCCGTCAGCGAAACCCGCGTGCCGAGCTCCACGCGCCTTCCCCGGAGTCTCGACATAGCTGCGCAACGTAATCGCTGATTGATGACACTCCATAATGAGGCAGCTAGCCAAAGCTAACGTCACGGAAGCAATGCCACCGCCGCGGCCAGCACCTCCGCGGCCAACGGCGTCAGAAGCGCCGTCAGTGAAACCCTTGTTCCGAACTCCACGCGCTGCGCCAGCGCGCCCTCTCCGGCGTCCCGGCAAAGCTGCGCGGCATACTCACCGATCAGCGACAGCCCGCACAGACGAAGCAGAAGCGCCGTGTCCCCGTCGTCCGCGCCGGCCTTTGCCAGCCATTCCTTCAGAACCCGCACAGCGCCCGCCAGCTCGTCCATCGACAAAAGGCATGCCGTCAGCCCCGCAATCAGCCCAACCGCCATCGCCAGCTCCGGCCGATTCACGCGAATCGCCACGCACAGCACCGCCGCGGCCACAACCAGCGCCGCGATTTTTACCGCCGTCACGTCTCTCCCTCCGTCAACACCGATTGAACGTCCGCCCCAGCCAGCTTCCGCGCAACGCCGTCCCATTTCCCCATCAATACAGGTTGAACATCTGCCGCACGCTCGTAAAGAAATCGCTGAGCAGTCCCACGACCACCAGCATCACGATCGCAAGCCCCGCCAGCGTCGTGAGCGTGGCAATGTCCTCCCGCCCCGCGCGCGTGAGCAGCTGGCTCATGACCGACAGGATTATACCGAACGCGGCAATCTTGAATACCAGATCCACATTCATCCGTTTTCCCTCCCCCATATCAGGAGTCCCTCGGCCGCCCGCACAGCCAGATACCGCTTCCCATCAGACACAGCATCAACGGAAAAGCCCGCCTCGGAATCCCTTCATATTAAAAGGATGCTGACTGCCAGTCCCGTCATCGCGCCGAGCGACGCGTACAGCCGCCGCTTCTCCCGTCCGGCGACGCGCAGATCCCTTTCCCATCAGGCACAGCATCAACGGAAAAGCCCGCCGCGGAACCACGACCCGTTCGCCGCCCGAATACGTCGGCAGGAAGCCCGCCGCGGAATCCCTTCACATTAAAAGGATACTAACCGCCAGCCCCGTCATCGCGCCGAGCGACGCGTACAGCCGCCGCTTCTCCCGTCCAGCGGCGCGCAGATCCCCTTCTCTGCGCCCCAGACGCTCGATTGTGCGCGCGTATTGCTCCGCGTGCTCGCTGCGCCCGAGGACTTCCAGGCCCTGAAACAGCCGCTCAAGCTCCTCCGCGTCTGCCTGCGGAAGCGGCACAGGCTCCCCCTTCTGCGCCTCAACCGTCTCCGCCCACGCCTTTCCCGGCGTTAAGGCCACGTTCTTCCGCATCCGCTCTCCGGTCTGACGCAGAAGCGGCACGCGCATCTCGCTCAACGCGTCGCCCATGGGAACCAGCCGTTCCAGTGTCAGCGTCCGGAGCATTTGCATATCGTCCATCAGCATCCGCAGCGAATCCGCCTCGCGCGACGGCGTTCCCCCGAACGCCCGCCCGGCCAGATAGCTGAACGTTGTCAGCGCCGCGGCAATTACCAGCTTTCCCGTCATCGAATTTCCTCCCACGCCTTTCCGCTTCCGATGCATTCCCAAAAAGCCGAATCCATCGGAATGTGATTTCTTCCCCAGAGCGAATCCTCTCCCATCATAACCCGACACCGGCGCGCCGCCGTTCAATACCTCCGCGACGTGCCAACGCGCCAGCGCTTCGGCCAGCGTACCGGCGTACGCCGTCGCAAGCACGGCCGTTCCGGAGTGTCGCCGAATAGAAACGCAAGCGCCCGCGCTTCATACGCTCCCGTCGGTTTCCAGCTTCCACTCGCCCGACCGCGGCTTCCTTCGGTACACCGCACGTTCCATTCCCGGCGTGCCGCCGAACGGAAACGCAAGTCTCCGCGCTTCATACGCTCCCGTCGGTTTCCGGCTTCCACTCATCCGTCCGCGGTTCTCTTCGGTACACCGCGCGAACCGTTCCTGGCGCGCCGCCGAGCAGAAACGCAAGTCTCCGCGCTTCATACGCTCCCGTCGGTTTCCGGCTTCCACTCGCCCGTCCGCAGTTCCCTTCGGTACACCGCGCGAACCGTTCCCGGCGCGCCGCCGAGCAGGAACGCGTAGGTCAGCGCGCCGCCGTTCAATACCTCCGCGACATTCCGGCGCGCCAGCGCTTCGGCCAGCGTACCGGCATGCGCCGTCGCGAGCACGGCCGTTCCAGCGCGCGCCGCGTTTTCGATCGCCTCCGCGTCTCCCGCCGCGCCAATTTCGTCCGCCGCCAGCACATCCGGCGCCATGGCGCGCAGGAGCCGGGAAAACGCTTCCGCCTTGGAAATGCCGCGAACCACGTCTGTACGCGGCCCTACGTCCAGCCCCGGCACGCCCTCGCGGACGGCGGCGAGCTCGTCCCGCTCATCGGCCAGTCCCACGGTGAAGCCGCGCAGGGAGAGTTCGCGCACCGCGTCGCGGAGCACGGTCGTCTTCCCGCCGCCCGGCGGCGACAGGAGGATCCCGCCGCGCGGGTATCCGTCCGCCATCAGCCGGCGTACCACATCGGCCGCACAGCCCGGGCAGGCTCTGGCGACGCGTATACATAAGGAAGCGATTTCCGCCAGACGTGTCCGTCCACCCTCCGCATGGAATCGCCCGGCCACGCCCGCGCGACAGCCGCCCGGCAGCGTGAAATACCCCTGCCCGAGCTCGTCCTCCCACGCGTATGGCGAAAACTTCAGCATCCCGGCCACGATTCCACGCAGCTCGACCGGCGTAATCCTTTCCGCCAGCACCTCCACGCCGCCGTGCCATTCCGCCGTGATCGCGCCACCCGCGCGAAGGCGCACGTTTTCCACACGATTCCGTCTTCCCGCTTCCAGCAACGCATCCCCCGCCCGCCGGGGCAGATAGCCCGCGATTTCCTCCAGCGCTTCCATGCCTGCCTCCCGCAAAAGCTGGAAGTATATATGCCCCGCCGCATGAAAAAAGAAGACGGCTCCCCTTTCGCAGGAGAACACGTCTTTGCGCAAAAAACACAGCCACCCGCGGGCATTTCTATGTCCGGGATGGCTGTCTGTCCACCAAGGGCAATATGTGTTTTTCTGAGGAAAGCCGTTAAAACCGCTCGGTTCTATGGCGCTGGCAGAGGAAGTGCCGCGTGCCTTCCTTCGGATACAAGGAATCGTTGAACGCCTTCGAGCCAATTTCCTGAAGTCTGTCAAATTCCTCCCGGTTCAGCAGAATCACCTGAAGGCAGACAGCGGTTTTGAACGGATTCAGCTTACAGCGAAGTATGCCCACATCGTCAATGACCTGCGGCACCCCCAGATAGACTCCGACCATCTCCTCTCCTTCCTCTTCCGGTCGCTCTATGCTGTTCCCGCAAGAAAGGAAGGTTTTCTGAAAGACCGGGGTAACGGCTACCTCCAGCAGCCGCCGGAAGTACCAGTCCAGATTCTCCTGCTTGGTCAGATCCTCCTCGGCATCGATGAACATGACATACTCGTTTCGGCTTCCCAGCGAGTCCTTCGGCGCGGGCATTTTAAAGTCGCTCGCGCCAAGGGTTGCCAGCTTCCAATAGGGATATTTTTCATTGGGTGCACAGAGCAGCCCGTCTATGCGGGGATTCGTGTTCTTCGTTTGCAGGATAAGACCGTTATCCTGCTCGAAGTACCGATTGAAGTGCCGGATCAGCGCGTTCCTTTCTATCGCGTTCATGCGTTCATCCTCCTGCGAAAACGTCCTCCGCGCCGCAAGGGCTGCGGAGGACGAATTGTGTGTATTGAGCTTATGACTGAATCTTCGACGGCGGCTTGCAGGACGGGCACGCGGTATAGTTGTGGCTGAGCGCGTATTCCAGCGTCACGTTCTGTCCGCCGGTCATACCCGTCGCGGCGCACTTGGCGGCGACGTGGTAGTAGTTGTTGGTGCCCGCGCCCAGCTTGATGTACACGTTCGTGGACGCCGTGGCCTTGTTATTGTTGGCGGCGGTATTGTTTCCGCCCGCGCCGTTCGCTCCACCGTTGCCCGCCTGATTGTTCTTGCCCACCTTGTTCAGCACCTTGGCGCAGGTGGGGCACGCCGTCTTGTTATAGGAGATCGCCGTGGACGCCTTGACGGCGAACGCGTTGGTCATGCCGGAGCAGGTGGCGTTCACATGGTAGTACTTGCCGCCGTACGTGGCGTACACCGTCAGCTTCGCCGGCGTGATGCAGGTGGGGCACGGCTTCTTGCCCGCCTTTACGGCGGCGGTGAAGGTTCCGCGCTTGGCGTTGGTCATGCCGGAGCAGGTCTTGTCGGTATGAAAGTACTTGCCGTTTTTCGTAGCGTACACGTGGGTCGCTGTATCGGTCGTATTCACCGTGGGAACATTGTTCGGGTTCGCGGCCTGATTGATCCTCACGCCGCCGCCGGTATTATTGCCGGTGTTTCCGGTGCTGCCCGCCGCCGTCTTCTGGAACATTTTGGCGCAGGTGGGGCACGCCGTCTTCTTGTACTGGATGGCCGTCTCCGCGGTGATGTACACGGCGTTCTTCATGCCGGAGCAATTCGCCTTGGTGTGGAAATACTTGCCGTTCTTGGTGGCAAACACCTTGACGTTCGCAGGCTTCACACACGTCGGGCATGCCTTCTTGCCCATGCTGACCGCTCGCGCGATCGTGCCCAGCGACGCGCCCTTCATGCCGGAGCAGTCGGATCTGGTGTGGTAGTAGGTTCCCTTCGCGGTGGCGTACACCATCGTCTGCGTAGGCGTCTTCGTGCTGTCAGCGTCCTTGTTGCCTCCGATGCACACCGGGCAGGCCGTCTTGCCGTCGGATTCCCACTCCGCCTTCGTCTTGGTGATGGCGTTCGTCATGCTCTGACAGTTGCTGACGTTGTGATACCACTTGCCGCCGGGCGTTCCATAGTAGCCGATGCACACCGGGCAGGCCGTCTTGCCGGCCTTGATGGCGTTGCTCTCGGTAACAACCTGCGCGTTGGTCATGCCCTGGCAGTGCGAATCCTTATGATACCACTTGCCGCCCGACGTGGCGTACAGCGTGGTACCGCTGGTCGTCGTGCTGCCAGTCGTGCCGGTGTTGGACGTGCCGCCCGCGCAGTCCGGGCAGGGCAGCAGGCCGCGCGCCGTGGCGGTTTCCAGCGTCATCTTGCTGGCGTTCGTCAGGCCGCCGCAGTTTTCAAGCGTGTGGTAATACTTGCCGCTGTTCGTGCCCCACACGTAGGTCACGCTGCTGTCGCCGGTCGTACCGTTGGAGCCGTTGTTCACGCGCGGCGTGGTAGAGGGCTCTGCCGTCGGTTCGGCCGTAGCCGTCGCCGTCGCGGTGGCCGTCACCGCAGGCACCTGAGACATGAAGCTGTTGTTGCCCGGCAGCGTGTTGTCCGGCGTCGTGTTGGAGCGGCTGAACACCAGAATCAGGAAGATGATCATCCAGATCAGGCTGACCGCGGACAGCGTAGTGCGCAGCGTAATGTCGTACTTGTTGCGGCGCCACAGGAGCCAGATGCCCAGCGGCGGCAGCACAACCAGCGAGACGTACATCACCCAGTTGTTCGAGAGCACATAGCCCAGCAGGCCGGAGGCATTCTCGTTCTCGAAGCCGGCTCCGCCGTCTCCCTCGTCCTCGTAATAGCCCTCGTCGCCCTCGTCATAGGGCTGATCGCCGTCGTCGTACGCGCCGTCGTCATAGGAGCCGTCGGCGTTCTCCTTGGCGTTTTCATTGTCGAGGTCTCTGAAGACGTCGGGATTGTAGCCCAGATTCTCGGGATTTTCATCCTCCGCGCCATAGACTGAATCATCATCATATCCCTGATCGCCGTAGCTCTGATCGTCATAGCCCTGATCATCATAATTCGGATCGTCGTAGCCCTGATCATCATAATTCTGGTCGTCGTAGCCCTGATTGTCATAGCTCTGACCGTCATAATTCGGATCATCGTAGCCCTGATCGTCATAGCCCTGATCCTCGTAATTCGAATCATCGTAGCCCTGATCGTCATAGCTCTGATCGTCGTAATTCGGATCATAGCCCTGATCGTCGTACGCGCCGCCGTCGTCGTACCCGTCCGACTGCACGTCGCGGGCCGACGTATCGTCCTCATCGCGGGGCGCGCCCTTCCCCATGAGTCTGTCCTTTAGGCTTTCAAAGCTGAACCCTGCCATATTCGTTCTCCCTTATTCAAACTGTCGAGCATGACACATGACATCTATATGTTGGTCGCTATAATCATACACCATCCGCGTCCATTCGTCAATAGATTTGATAGATAAAAAAAATAAATTTGAAATATTTAGGGGCAAAGCCCGTGTAAAATTGAAATATCGATGAAGATCATCGCCTGAATTGCGCCGCGATATGGCATTTGCGCGGAAGATGTGCTATAATGAAGAAAGGATACGCGGCAGATCCTTTCTGCCTTACACAGGAGGACCTCAATGGAGGAAAAACGCAGAACCACTTCCGGCGCGCCCCGTCACGCCGCCCGCCCCGCGGGCGAAGGAAGCGCGCCGAAAAAACGCCCGGCCGGAAGTACATCCGCTTCGGGCGCGCCAAAGAAAAGACCGGTCGGAAGCGCGGCCGCCTCGGGCGTTCCGAAGAAAAGACCGGCCGGGAGCGCGCCGCAGAGAAGGCCGTCCCCGTCGCCCGCCCGCTACAGCCGAAGGCAGAGAAATACCAACTGGTCGATGGTGCTGGCGCTCGCCATCATCGTCATCATCCTGATCGGTATCCTCGCGCTGATTATTCTGGGCGTAAAGTCGTGCTCGTCGGGCTGCAGCTCCGGCAAGCGCGCCGTCGCCAACAACGGCCCGGCGCAGATTTATATGGAAACGCCTGAGCCGCAGGAAACCCCCGCCGCGCAGGTCGTCGACAATGTTATCGACGTGCAGCCTGCTGAAACCGCCGCTGCGGAACCCACCGCGCCCGCCGTGCTGCCCACGCCCGCGGCGAACGTGCGCACGGACGCGAACGGTCTTCGCTCCGCGACCATCCGCACGGCCGGAGACTTCGTCATTCACGACGTGGTTTTCCAGTCTGCCGCGAGGCTCGCAAAGCAGACGAACAGCAGCGACCCGTTCAACTTCCGTCCCATGCTGAACCTGATCCGCGACCAGCTGGAGAACGCGGACTTCACCGTCACCAACGTGGACGGCTCCATGGGCGGCAAGCAGTACTACAAATACGGCTACAGCGGCTATCCGCAGTTCAACACCCCGCCGCACATCCTCTACGCGCTGGTGGACGCGGGCGTGGACATGCTGACGCTGGCCAACAACCACATGCTGGACGGCTGGTTCGACGGCCTGATGGCGGAAATCGCGAATGTGGAAAAGGTCGGCCTGAAGCACGTGGGCGCGAACCGCTCCGCTGAGGAGAAGAACACGCCCGTCGTCTATGAAATCAACGGCATCAAGGTCGGCTTCATGAACTACACGGTGTCGCTGAACGAGATGGACAAGAAGGGCGTCGACTCCCGCGCGCTGGAATTCGGCGTGAACGCCACCAAGAATTCCGACCCCAAGAAGGACGCCAAAGCGCTGCGCGACGCGGGCGCGGACGTGATCGTGTGCTACATGCACTGGGGCAAGGAATATGAAGAAATGCCCGACGACAACCAGAAGAAGCTGGCCAATATTCTGGTAGCCAGCGGCTGCGACGTGATCGTGGGCGGTCACCCGCACGTGGTACAGTACGCCACGTGGCTCTCCGGCACCAACCAGTTCGGAGAAGCGCAGCGCACGCTGTGCCTGTATTCGCTGGGCAACTTCCTGAGCGATCAGCGTCTGCCGCTGCGCGACGGCGGCATCCTCTTCGATTTCACCATTCAGGAGCAGGCGGACGGCAGCTTCTCCATCATCAACCCGTCCTACCTGCCCACGTGGGTCTGGCGCACGGGCGATAAGGAAAACGGCTACGATTACTCCGTCGTGCCCATCGGAAAGTATCTGGACACCCGCCCCGAGGGCATGAGCGACGCCGACTACACCCGCATGCTGCAAAGCTATCAGGAGTCCATCAACGCCATGCAGAAGGGCAACGCGGGCACGCTGATTGCCGACTGACCGCATGATCCGCCCCTTTCCGGCATATACTGCGCCGAAAGGGGCGGTATTATGTGGAAAACGGTCGTCGCGCCGAACGAAACGCCGGCGCTTCTCTCGACGCGCGCAGGCGTTCCCGTGTGCGCGATTCTGCGCGCCAACCGGCTGTTTTCGCCCGCGTGGCTGCTGCCCGGCCGCGAAATCGACGTGCCGGACGACTGCGCGTCGAGCGATTTTCCCTGCCCGGCGCTCGCCGCGCGCGTCCCGGCGCAGGCACACCGGTTCTTTTACGGCTCCGCGCGGGAAATCGCCCGCGCCTCCGGGCTTCCGCTGCGCGCGGTGCTGGCGCACGCAAACGAACGTGCGCCGTGGGACGCGCCGCGTCCGCTGACCCTTCCGGAAATCGACGCGCGCTGGCGGCTTCGCACAATTCTTCCCGGCGAAGCGCCCGCGCTTACGCTCTCCGAGCGCGCCGTAAACGCCCTGTGGGGCGCGGCGTACCCGGGCATGAAAATGCTGTTTTATACAGGTGATTGATTTGCAAACCGACAAAACCGGCTTCGCCGACGCGCTTCTGCGCTGGCACGAAACGCACGCCCGCGACCTTCCTTGGCGCGGCGAAGCAGACCCCTACCGCATCTGGCTTTCCGAAATCATGCTTCAGCAGACGCGCACCGAGACGGTGAAGCGCTATTACGAAACCTTCCTGCGCGCGTTCCCGACGGCATTCGATCTGGCGAACGCCGAGCCGGAAAAGGTGCTCAAGCTCTGGGAGGGCATGGGCTACTATTCCCGTGCACGCAACCTGCACGCCGCGGCGAAGCTGGTCGCGCGGGAGATGAACGGCGAATTCCCGAAAACCGCCGAAACTCTTCGCGCGCTGCCGGGCGTGGGCGCTTATGCCGCGGGCGCGATCGCGTCCATCGCCTACGGCGAGCGCGTTCCGGCGCTGGACGGCAATCAGGCGCGCGTGCTGGCGCGCGTGTTCCATATCACCTCGGAAATCCGCACGCCGCAGGTGCTCCATGAGCAGGCCATGCTTCTGATGCCCCATGAGCGGACCGGCGAATACAATCAGGCCATGATGGGGCTGGGCGCGCTCGTCTGCACGCCCAATCCAACATGCGACGATTGCCCTGTTCGCGCCTTCTGCGACGCGTACGCCTTCGGCGACCCGCGAACGCTGCCCGTGAAGCCCGAAAAGAAGGCACGCGTCATCGAAAATCGCGCCGTCGCGCTCGTCCTGCATGATGGGCGCGTGTTCGTGCGCCGCCGCCCGGCAAAGGGATTGCTGGCCGGGCTGTGGGAATTTCCCGGCTTTCCGGACGCGCGAACGCCGGAGGACGTGCGCGCCTGTCTGAACGAGCTGGGTGTCTCCGCGCGCTTCGTAAAAACGCTGCCCCGCGCCACGCACGTATTTTCCCATCTGGAATGGCACATGACCGGCTTTCTCTTCGAAGCCGACGCCCCCGCCGACGGCTTCGTCTCCGCCGAAGCGCTCGCCGCCCTCCCCATGCCGACGGCGCTCGCCGCTTATCGTCGCGAAGCGGAAGCCCTCCTGCGCGGCTTCCCCAAAACCGCCGACACCTGAACGTTTCTTTCCCTTCTGCCGCGAAGCGGAAGCACCGACATACCAAACCATCCACGGAGGTTCCCAGTTATGTTGAAGAAGAAAACGATGCGCCGCGCGGAATGGCGCGGCATTGAAAAACGCCGCTGCGCCGTCATGCCCTTTGAGCACAGCGGCGTTCGCGGCCGCATGGGTCTTTTATATATGGACGAGGTTCTCGCCCCGTTTTCCGTCGTTCTCTCCGGTTCCCGCCACACTATCACGCAGACCGGCTACAGCTGGCTGCAAATCGCGCCGGAGAACCGACATTTCTGGATGACGGTCATGTTCGACGAGGCCGGGCAGCCCATCGAGAACTACATTGACATAACCCTCGAAAATCACCTGCCCGAAAACGACGACGCATGGTTCGTCGACCTGTTTCTGGATATCGTTCTGGAACCGAACAGCCGCGCGACCCTTCTGGACGCGGACGAGCTGGACGCCGCCCTCGCCCGGAACGAAATCACGCCCGCCGACCACGCCATGGCTCGCGCCGAAGCCGACCATCTTCTCAAAACCCTCGTCCCGCAGACCGCCGCCTTCTTCCGCTCCTGCGCCGAAGCCCGCGCCGCGCTGCTTCCCTGTCTGGAATAGAAACGCCTATTGCCGCAGCTCGTACCCCGTGCTTCGGCCGTTGCCAATCCGCGCGAGCCATCCGTTTTCAACCATTTCCTTCAGGATGCGTCCCGCCGCCGACTGCCCCGTTTTCAGCAGCGCCTGCGTTTCCTTGCGGGTAATCGAATCGTGGTTCAGCAGGTATTTGCGAATTGCTTCCTCGTTTGCCGTCCGCGCGAGTTCGCTCTTCACGGTCGATTCCTCCGGCGCGGCGTTCCGGTTGGGCAGAATCAGCTTAAAGGCGTTGCTGGAAGTCTCAATTCTCGGCTGCACACGCGCGCCCTCGTATGCGTCCATGATTTTGCGTATGCCGGTGCCGTACGCTTCAATCAGCTGCAGCCGATAAAACACATTTGCAAGCTGCGGATTCCGGCACACGGAAATGCCCATCATCAGGTCATTCAGTTCCAGCCCCGCGAGCAGGCCGCCCAACGTCACAAACTCCATTCGATCCCTGTACAGGCTGATCAGCGTGCTGGCGCGATACGAATAATCCCGGTGCACAAGGGAATTCAGCAGCGCCTCGCGAAGCGCCACCTCCGGATAATCTCTGTGATCGATGCGCAAAAGCCCGTTAAACGTCGCGTGATTCTGATTTCGGAAATCGATATACTCATACACCTCGTTCAGCTGCTTCAGAAGGGAACCTGAAAACTCCCGCCGATCCTTAAACTCGTTCTGATCCGTTCCCTCAAACACCGCCAGCTTGGTGGTGTGCATGCACTGATCGGAAAGCAGAAGCCCCAGATTGGTATAGAGCCCGTCCGCGGAAACCAGCTTCAGCGTCTGCATCTGCGGCTGGCCGAAGCTGATCTTACGCAGCGCAAACTCCTTTTCGGCTGCCTCGAACGTCAGCGCCTGATTGATGGAACGCATCCCCTCAAAGCTGTCCCCGTCCGTTTCCTTTATCATCTGCCGAATCGCCGTATCCGTCGCGGGAACCGAGGAATACCCCTGCCGCACGTAAACGCCCTCCGGCCGAAGTCCCTTCTTTGCCAGATAGTAGGGACGATTCGTGCCCCGCTGAACGCGCACCGCGACGACCGCCTTTCCGTCAAAGTCCAGCGTTTCATAATGAAGGAACATCGTCACGTCGGGCTTCACCGCGTCCCGCACCATGTTGGAAATCTGCAGGGCGCATTCATCCGCGTTCTCAACGCCGAGCACCTCACCGTCGTCCGCCACGCCCACATAGATCGTCCCGCCCTCGCAGTTGGCAAAGGCGATAATCTCCTTCTTAATTTCCTCTCGAACAATGGCCTTCAGCTCCACCGTTTCCGTCTCCTGAAATCGCACGTCCTCTGCCTCCTTCAAGTTTATCTTACCCGTATTCTAACCTTTCTAACCTTTCTTGTCAATCATAAACGTTAGAAAGGTTAGAAAAAGTTCGAAAACCGCTTCGTTCCCCGTCCGCGAACGCCGGTTGGGTGCGGGCAGTTTGATCGTGCGGCCGATGTTTCGCGGCATGCCGTGCAGAAGCCGCA